>ENA-OQVM01000043-OQVM01000043.1-marine-metagenome-genome-assembly--contig:-NODE-43-length-171728-cov-10.539414_pt1 | contig 171728 bp, 152 predicted proteins | sample MGYA00237776_ERZ505498 | MGnify/ENA primary metagenome ERZ505498 (study PRJEB26159, sample SAMN06265151) | marine metagenome | isolation source: Helgoland LTER site | place: Germany:Helgoland, sampling...
GTATCGTGCTCAGTCCCAGTGAACGATCCCGTCGGTTCTTCGCCCCTGCATCGGACCTTCTGCGAAGCCCCGCCTCTCCCTAAACATGACGGTGCCTGGCACCGTCATGTTTAGGCACCGTCATGTTCCGCACACAGAGTTGGCTGGGAATGAGGTTCATGCTTCGATCCTTGCTTCAGACGCCCATGAACGAGGCGGCGATGTGCATCGTTTGCGGTTGACGACGACCAACGCTAAAGGTGTCGCCCTCATTCGGTCGGTGTCAGGCTTCTGAACGCACCGGCGAAACAACATGGCGACGGCGGCGTTCGAACAGTAACGACGACCGTTCGTCGAAGACCTCGGGGAAACTGCTGATTTCGTTCAAGACGATTGTCTGCAGCACTGTCGCATCGGGAACCGCCAGATGGATGACGACGTCCTCGACGCCCGAGATCAGATCGATACCCATCGTCTCGGGCAACGACCACACATGGTCGATAAATCGATTCACGATCTCGTCGCTTTTGGGCTGCAACCGCACAAACACCAACGCTTGTAGACCACGGCCCAGAGCTGCCAGATCGACCTCGGCGTGGTATCCCGTGATGACACCGCTCTGTTCAAGTTCGCGGACACGATTGAGTGTCGTGGACGGCGCCAAACCCACCGTGGCGGCCACTGCTCGATTCGTCTGGCGAGCGTCGCGTTGCAGTTCTTCGAGAACATGAGCGTCGACGGCATCGAGCTGAGGTGGCGTCATTTGTTCACGTTCCTTCCGACTCAGCTGGCATTTACCGAACAAATCTATCCTAAAACACTACTAGACCGAACGTTGTATGACTGCTGCGCACAACAGATGAACATAGGTAAAGATTGGGGCCTGATTCGCTGCGAATTGAAGGATCTGCCATGACAGCCACCTCGCATTACCAGCTCAACGACCGATACCAGGCCGACGAAGGCACGGTGTTCCTGACCGGCATTCAGGCCCTCGCTCGGCTGCCTTTGGAGCAGCTGCGGGCTGATCGGCGAGCCGGTCTCGATACCGCTGCCTTCGTGTCGGGCTACCAGGGTTCGCCACTTGGTGGTTACGGCCAAGCGGTCGAAGCTGCCGCCCGCATCGCAACCGACCTGCCGATCGTCTTCCGCCAGGGCATGAACGAGGAATACGGTGCCACCGCGGTCATGGGATCGCAGCTTGCGTCGGCCCAGCCCGATGCCCGCCACGATGGCGTCGTCGGCATTTGGTACGGCAAAGCGCCGGGTGTCGACCGAGCCGCTGATGCCCTACGACATGCCGTCTATGCCGGCACGTCGATGTACGGCGGGGCCATTCCCGCCATTCTGATCAATACACCCGGCACGCCGGTAAACGCGCTTACGACCTATGACGGGTATTCGATGACCCGCCGAGGCGAGGGGCCGCGTGCGCTGGCGCTGGCCTACAGCGCGTCGTTCTATGGTGGGACGTTCTCGATCCTGACGGCGCTGGCAGCGCTGATGCTGTTTGGGCCGTATTTGCGCGATTTGGGCGCGCTGTTTGGCAGCCGGGATATCTTTATGGCGGCTGTGCTGGGGATGGTGCTGCTCATTCTCGCCCATCGTCAGACCATGCTGATCGCGGCGGGGCTGTTTGGTTTTGGCATGCTGATCACCTTGGTGGGGCGGCAATCCCTGCGCGGGTTCGAGCGCTACACCTATGGCGTGGAGGAGCTGGCATCGGGCTTTAACCTGATCGTCGTTATCGTCGGTATTTTTGCGCTCAGCCAAGCGCTGTTCCTCATGGTGGGCAAGGACGATCCTGCCAAGGAAATCCGCTTCAAAGGGGGGCTGTTTCGGGGGCTGGCAGAGCTGCGCCGTTACCCGGCTGTGACTGCGATTTCAGGGGTGTACGGCACGATCATGGGGATCATTCCCGGCGTGGGTGAGTTTGTCGCTCAATTCTTCAGCTACGCCACGGCCCGCAGCATGTCCAAGAAACCGGAGCAATTCGGCCACGGCTCGCCCGAAGGTCTGATCGCGTCGGAAACAGCGAACAACGCGGTTCCGGCTGCGGCGATGATCCCCTTGCTGGCGCTGGGGGTGCCGGGGGAAGCGCTGACGGCCATGATGATGGTGGTGTTCTTTGATGCTGGCGTAAAGCCGGGGCCGGATATCTTTGAGAAAAGCCCAGACTTTCTGTTCAGCTTGTTCATTGCCTTGCTGATCATCAATGTTTTGGTCGTGATCGCGCTGTTGTTCAGCACACGCTTGATCGCGCGGATGATTTTCATCCCGAACCGCTTTCTGGGCGTGTTCATCATGATTTTCGCATTTGTGGGTGTGTTCAGCATCCGCAACAACTTTTTCGACTGTGTGGTGGCGGCCTTGTTTGGCTTTGTCGGCTACATTTTGCGGCGGTTGGAATGGCCGCTCGTGCCAGTTGTGCTGGGCATGGTGCTCGGGTCAATTATGGTCGAGCGCCTGACGGCAGGCGCCAGTCGAATCAAGACGTGGACCGATCTTGTCGATCGGCCCGTATCGGGCACGCTGGCGGTGGTGATCCTTGTGGTGATCGCGGCGGTGATGGTTTCCATGGTTCTGGATCATCGGAAGAAAAACCGATGAGACAGGAGCGCCCAACCAGAGAGAGAATGACGATATTACCAACAAGCTTAATTCGGAGGAGGTTCCCATGAAAAAGCTTCTAACCCTCGCAGCGGCAACCGTTGCTAGCCTTGGCCTTGCCGTCAACGCACAGGCTGAATATCCAACCGGTCCGGTACAGTTCATTGTTCCGTGGCCTCCCGGTGACTTTGAAGACATCCTGACGCGTATGATTGCGGCCAATATGCAAGAAGCGACGGGCATTCCAGCGTCTGTTGTCAACCGCCCAGGCGGTGGTGATGGCCCGTTCCCGGGTGCGCTGGAAGTTCTCGACGCGCCGGCGGATGGTTCGGTTGTTGGTTCCTTTGTTCTGGGTGTGCCCATCGTCGGGCCACGCATCGGCATTGGCATCGAAGAAGACAGCTTTGTGCCGGTTGGCATCTTCCTGACCTATCCCTTCGTTTTGGCCTCTGCGGGTGATTCTGGTTACAGCAACATGGCTGAACTGGCGGCGCATGCGCAGGACAATGACGTCGTTTTGGGGCACTTCGGCGCGGGTTTGACCCCGACCAAGGCAACCTTTGCAGCCGCGAAGTTGATGGACTTCGAATTCGCTGATGATTCCGCTTTTGATATGCTGGATTGTAACACGCTGTCCGCTGGTGATGCTGACGTGATCAACACCACACTGGCGCTGATTGAGCCATGCTTGGATACGATCAACGTGCTGGCGAACATTGGTGAGAACCCGATTGGGAAGCTCGATGGCGTTGATACGCTGTCGGCGCAGTCTGGCATCAACAATCTGGAGCTTTGGAACGGCCTATTCGTCACCAAAGGCACCCCGCAGGAAGTCATCGACACGCTGGCCGAAGTTGGCAAAGCGACAATGATGTCCGACGAAGCCCAAGAGCTGATGGCTGCAACTGGCGCGGCTGTTTACTGGCAGGGCATGGAAGAGTCCATGGAGCGTATCGCGATTGATACCGCTAAGGATCTGGAGCTCGCTGGCATCATTGCTGGTGAATAATCAGGGCGCCTGACCAAACGGTGCGGGGCTGTTCCAGCCCCGCGCTCATTTTATTGAATTATTGGAGACGGACGGTCTCTGTACAGTGGACCCCAAGGCTATGGATCGCATTCGACTGGGCATCTTGCAGGTCAATCACGACAAAAGCGACACCATCGGCGATCACTTCCCCGATGATGCGCACCGCTTCCGTGATCTGTTCGACGAGCAGGATCAGCGCTTTCGCTATCGGGTTTACATGACCATTGCCGGGGAATTGCCGGCGGATATGGGCGAGCAGGATGCTTATCTGATCACGGGGTCGCCGCTGTCTGTGCTGGACGATCACGCTTTTCTGCCGCCCCTCTATGACTTTATTCGCGCCTGTCACGCGGCGCGCAAACCGCTGATCGGTGCATGTTTTGGCCATCAAGCCATAGCGGTTGCCCTGGGCGGGCGGGTTGAGCGGGCCGTATCGGGGTGGAATGTGGGCATCGATACGACGCGTTTTGAGGGCAAGCGGGGCTATATGCAGCCCGTGGATGACCTGAATTTCTATGCTTTCCACGAAGATCAAGTGACGGTGCTGCCGGAAGGCGCGGAGCGGATTGGTGTGTCGGAGAACTGCGAAAACGCCGCGTTTGTGATCGGCGACCACATCCTGACCACGCAGATGCACCCAGAATTTAACGCGCCGTTTATGCAAGCGGTGCTGGACGAGTGTACTGATTTATTGGGCGAACAGGTTTTTGGCGCTGCCAAGGAGTCGCTGGACCGGCCCAACGACGGACCACGGTTCGCGCAGTGGATGACACAATTTTTGACCAAGGGGGTAGGAGCGCCATGACGGAGGCTCATCAGGCGATTGACGCCGCAGCACACGACGATGGTCACCTCGACCTGAGCGACCATGACAGTTTTACCGGCGGTGTACCGCACCGGACCTTTGAACGACTGCGCGCCGAAGATGCCGTGCACTGGACGCCGGAATGCGACGGGGGACGGGGTTTTTGGTCCGTCACGGGGCACAAAGACATCATGACGGCCAACGGCAACAACGCGGTCTTCAGCAGTGGGCAGGGCATTCGGATTGAAGACCAGAGCCACGAAGAATATATGGCGCGGCGGACATTTCAGGAAACCGACCCGCCGGAGCACCGCCTGACCCGTCGTTTCCTCAACCCCGCATTCTCTCGTCCAGCGATCATGCGCTATGAGGAGCTGGTGCGCGGATTGGCGTCGGAGATCGCAGCAGAAGCCTTTGCCCGCGACGAGTTTGACGCCGTTGAAGCCCTGGCCAAGAAACTGCCCATGATGATGCTGGGGCGGATTTTGGGTGTGCCGGACGCTGACTTGCCGTTTCTGGTGGAAAAAGGCGACGCGCTGATCGGCAACACGGACCCAGACTTTACCGATACGATTGTTGATAAGGTCGATACGGAAGCTTATCGGTTCATGCCGTTTCGCAGCCCGGCGGGCGTCGAGTTGTACGACTATGCCCAAGGGGTCATGGACGGCAAGAAAGACGTAGATCCAGAGGGCATACTGGCCCGCGTGCTGGGCGCGAATGACGAGCAAGGGGTGATGGAGGCGCAGGATTTCAAAAACTTCTTCTGCCTGCTGGTCGCCGCCGGGAACGACACCACGCGCTACTCGATCGCTATGGCGCTGTATCAGCTGACACAGAACCCGAACCTGCTGGCGCAGCTGAAAACCGGGACTGTTTGGAATACGGCACCCGATGAGTTCATCCGCTTGGCTTCGCCCACCATGCATTTTCGCCGGACAGCGACCGAAGAGACAACACTGGGCGGGAAGCGCATTGCCAAGGGTGACAAGGTGATTTTGTGGTTCGTCTCAGGCAACCGAGACAAGGCGGTCTTTGACGACCCGCATGGGGTCAATCTGGCGCGCGATCCGAACCCGCATCTGGCCTTTGGTCAGGGGGGCGTGCATCTGTGCCTGGGGATGTGGTTGGCGCGGCTGGAAGTTCGGGTAATCCTCGAAGAAATCGCGGCGCGTGTCTCTGGCATGGAGGCGCTGGGCCAACCGAGCTGGACGCGGTCAAACTTCATTTGCGGGGTTAAAAGCCTGCCTGTGCGCATTCGGCGCTGAACCTAGTCTACCTTTATCTAACCTTTAGCCATTCGTGGGACGATCAGAGCCATGACCATCAATCGAACACGCGCACTCTTCTGTGATCTGCTGAACCTGCCACGGGGTAAATACGTGGCCCCGCATGTTGTTGCCAATGGGGGGCATGTGGGGTTTGCACGCGCCGCGATGGCGGTGTCCTATGACCGCGACTTGCTGCAAATGCCGGGGACCGGTGTGTTTGAAGGCGTGCCGGATATGGATTTGGTGCCGGATGCGGAGCGTCGCTTGGGTTGGCAAGAGGGGGTGGAGATCGCGCTGGGGGATCTGCATGCGCGCGGTGAGCCCTTTGGCTTGTGCGCGCGCGGGGCTTTGCGGCGGACGGTGGCGCAATGGCAGGAACGGGGGCTGACGCCCAAGATCGGGATTGAGCTGGAAGCCTATGTGTTCGAGCGCGGCGAAGATGGCACGTATCGACCCTATGGCACGCCGGGGGCTTTTGTTTACGGCACGGGGCCGCAGAATGATCCGGCGGGTTTGATGGACGCCATTTGGACCCAAGCCCACGCGTGCGACATTCCGATTGAGTCGATGAACGGTGAATACGACAACGGTCAGTTTGAGCTGACGCTGTGCTTTGGCGATGCGATCAAAGCCTGTGACGACGCGTTTTTACTGCGGGTTCTGGCGCGGGAAATCGCAGCGCAAAAGGGTTTGATCCTGACATTCTTGCCCAAGCCGATTCCGGAGCGTGGGGGATCGGGTGTGCATGTCAACTTCAGCTTTGCGGACAAAAATGGGGATAATGCCATTGCGCCAACAGGTGCGCTGTCAGATGTGGCCAAGGGCTGTGTCGCGGGCCTGCTGCACCACCATGAGGCGCTGGCCGGCGTGCTGGCGGCGAATGTGAACTCTTATGACCGTCTGACCCCGGCATCGATGGCGGGCTATTGGTGCAACTGGGCGGATGATCACCGCATGACCACGGTTCGGACAACGGTGGCTTCCCCGAAATCGGCCCGCTTGGAGCATCGCATGGCGGATGGCTCGGCGAACCCGTATCTGGCGGTGCACGCGGTCCTGCAGGCGGCGATGTTGGGGGTGGAGCAGGGCTATGAGTGTCCGGCAGAAGAAGACCTCGACTGCATTGAAAACGTGCGGGCAACGCGGCATGTACCAACCTCATTGAAAAGGGCGGTGGATGCCTTGGACAAAGACAGCGCGCTGCGCGAGGCTTTGGGGGCGTTGCTGGTCGATGGTTTGGTGTTCCTCAAGCGGGACGAGGCGAAGCGGCTGGAAAGCTCAAGTGTGGATGAAGTGCGGGACTTTTACTTGCCCTTCGTTTGATCAGGGAGTCTTGACCAAACGGAACCTTGTGGGGGTCAAATGCCCCCCACAAGGTGCTCTGTTCCTCGACGCTGCGCGTCGTGCCCCGCTGGCGCGGGGGAACAGCCCGATTCGTCGTTGTTTGATTTTTGGCTTCACGCGGGGAGGACGGCGGCTTTGCCGCCGGTCGGCTGGCGCCTCCGGTCCTGTGGTGGGCGGGGTTTCCATCCGTTGAGGCCGCAGGGATAGGTTTTGGGGTTTTTACCGCTGCCAAGTTCAGGCACAACGGGCTTGAGACCACCGACCCCCAGCCTTCAACCACCGACAAAGAGCCTGACCCCATGTTGAACGTCTATCTTTCCGGCGAAATCCACACCAACTGGCGCGACGCCATCATCGAGCAGTGCGCCGGCCTTGGCATCGATTTCTCCGGTCCCGTGACCGACCACGCGCTGTCCGATGACTGTGGCCCCATGATCACCGGGCCGGAAGCGGACAAGTTCTGGCACGATCAGCGCAGCGCCAAGCTCAACGCCATCCGCATCCGCAAGGGCATCGAGGATTGTGATGTCATCGTGGTGTGCTTTGGTGAGAAATATCGGCAGTGGAACGCCGCCTTTGACGCCGGCTACGCAGCGGCGCTGGGCAAGTCGATCATCGTCATGCACGGGGCGGATCACCAGCACGCGCTCAAGGAAGTCGACGCGGCAGCCATGGTCGTCACCGAAACGCCCGAGCAGGTGGCCAAGGCGTTACGCTATGTCGTCAACGGGGCGCTCTAGCGGTCTGCGAGACTCTAGAACGGAATTTCCATCAAGTCGCGGCCAACGGTGATCTTGCCATCAAAGGTGGTTCCGACCGCTTGTTCGAAGTCCTCGGCCGTGGTGCCTCGATCGCCAATGTCCGGCACGTAGTGATTGAGCACCAGATGCTGGGTCGCGGCTTGGGTGGCGATCCGGCCAACGTCTTCACAGGCGGTGTGGGAGGCTTCGAAGTGATCCCACAGCGTCGGCTTCACCGGCTTCATGTATTCGCAGATTTTCTTTGCGCCGGGGACGAACATGGCTTCGTGCACCAGAATGGTGGCGTCCTTGGCAAAGTCGGCCAGTGGCGGGAAGTACGTGGTGTCCGCGCCGAAAACCACCGTCCCGGCGGCGGTCTCGAACTTGAAGGCGTAGCAGTGGTGCACAGGCGGGTGGATCACGCGGAGACAGGAGACTTTGACGCGTTCGTCTTCGTAAACCGCGCCTTCGCTGATTTCTTCCCACGTGACGATCTCACGCAAGTCGGTTGCGCCCTCGTCCTTGACCCGAATGTTGATGTCGAAGGACTGACTGAGCAGGAAGTGCTCCATCAGATTTGCCACGCCCGGCGCGCCGTAAATCTTCATCTCTGACATGGGGCCGGAGGTCCATCCGGTCTGGATAAAGCCGCCCAGTTCGAGGTTATGGTCAGAATGATTGTGGGTCAGGAAGATCCGGTCGATGTCATAGGGCAAGAAGCCGGCGTTGCATACTTGGCGGGTCACACCCAAGCCGGCGTCGATCAGGTAAGGCTTGCCCTCAACCACCAGCAGGTTGGACGTGGGCCACGCCGTGCCTTTGCCGATGCGGGGGCCGCCTTTGGTGCCCAGTAAAATCAAACGGTTGTCGCTCATACTCAAAATTCCTGTCCGTTCTGTTGTCACACGGCTTAAAACGGCAAGCCGACGTAGTTTTCAGCAATGGTTGACTGGCCCGCCTCAGAGCTGCGGATGTAGTCAAACTCCGCCCTTTGCATACGCTTTTCGAAGCCTGAATGCTCGGGAAATTGGTGCATCATTGTGGTGAGATACCAGCTAAACCGCTCAATTTTCCAAACCCGGGCGAGGGCATCAAGGGAATAGCCCTCAAGCGCTGCATCGCTGCCGCTGCTTTTCCAATGCGCGATGGCCCGAGACAGGCGGCGCACGTCGGCAAAGGCGAGGTTCAACCCCTTGGCACCGGTGGGCGGGACGATGTGCGCGCTGTCCCCGGCGAGGAACAGTCGGCCAAAGCGCATGGGCTCGGACACGTAGGACCGAAGCGGCGCGATGGATTTCTCAATGGGTTCGCCCGTTTTGACTTGCTGCCCCAACGTGCCAAGGCGGTGGGTAAAGGCCTGCCAAAACCGTTCGGTGCTCCAGTCGTCCACAGTCTCGCCCGGTGCCGATTGCACGTAGTAGCGGCTGCGGGTTTCCGATCGCATGGAGGCCAGCGCGAAGCCATCTTCGTGGTTGGCGTAGATGACGTTGTGCGCGACGGGCGGTTGATCGACCAGAATGCCGAGCCAGCCAAAGGGATAGGTGCGTTCAAACGCTCGGCGTCGTTCCGCCGGGATCGCCTGTCGGCTGACGCCGTGGAAGCCGTCGCAGCCGCCGATGATCTCAGCGGTTAGGGTCACAGCCTCGCCCGAGGGGTCGGTGAAGTGGACCTTCGGCGCGTCACTGTCCACGTCGCTGATTGCAGCGTCTGGACAGTCCCAGAAAATCTGCTGACCGCGCGCTTCACAGGCTTCGACCAAGTCCTTGGTGATTTCGGTTTGGCCATAAACGATGACGTTGTGGCCCGTTATGGCTTTAACGGGAATTTCGAAGGACTCACCGTCGAACGACAGGATGACGCCGTCATGGGGAATACATTCCGCATGCAGGCGTTCGGCGCAGCCGGCTTCTTCCATGCCCTCAACCGTGCCGCGTTCCAAAATTCCGGCGCGGATCCGCTCCAGCACGCGTTGTTTCGACGTGCGCTCGACGATGACGCTGGCAATCCCCGACTGGTGCAACAACTGGCTTAGCAAAAGTCCCGCAGGGCCAGCGCCAATGATCGCAACCGTTGTTTTGAGTTCTCGGGACATAGTCGGCTGCTTTCCAGCTTGAGGTCGGTGACATGTTACGCTTGTGACATGTTTGTATGATATTTTCCCCGTCAGTGTAAGGTAAAAGCACTGAAGAGAAGGTTAGATTAGTGCGAATATTGGTATACGGCGACTCAAACTCTTGGGGTTATCTGGACGATGGGCTGGAGCAACGCTTTGCGGATCGCTGGCCTGTCGTGATGGCGCGTGAAGCGGAGGGCTTGGGGGCTGTCCTGATCGAAGAATGCTTGTCAGGCCGCACCACGAATTTGCGCGACCCGGAAATGGGAGATCATGTTGATGGGGCCGCGCCGCTGATGGCGATTTTGCGCTCGCACACGCCTTTGGACCTGGTGCTCATCATGCTCGGCACCAACGATTTGAAAGCGCAGTTTGACCGTTCGGCGGATGACATTGTGGCGGGCTTGGCGGGGCTGTCTGACGGTGTCAGCGCGAGTGAGCTTTGGGACGGTCCGGTTGGGGCGCGGCTGGGGTTTATTGCGCCGCCAGCCTTGGGACCACGGGCCGATGATCCAGCGTGGGAATGGGCGGATGAGTGGCGGGGCGGACGCGCCAAGTCGCTGGCGCTGACGGCCAAGGTGGAAGCCCTATGCCGTACGCGCGGGCACCTGTTCTTTGATGGAAACAAGGGCGCTGTGTCCTCCGACCGGGATCCGATCCATTGGGATCAGCCGACGCATGTCCGCATGGGATCGGCAGTTGCGGCGTGGCTGGCTACAGTCCTGTGACAAAGTCCAGCAAAGCTGTCGTCACAGCCTTGGGGCTTTCCTGCTGAATCCAGTGACCTGCGCCGTCGATGACGGTCAGGCCGCGCATGTCGGAGAGCAGCTCGCCTGCGCTCTGGTAAGCGTCACGGCCGGGCACAAAGCTGCGCACGGGGTCGAGGGAACCGGCGATAAAGGCGGAGGGCTGGGTGATGGCTTGCACCCCGTACTCGGGCAGGGCGTGGTAATCGGCGTCGATGTTGCGGTATCGGTTAAAGGGGCCGCGGAAGCCTGAACGCGCAAAGTTTTCTGCGAACGTATCCAGTTCAGCCGCGCTCATCCACGCCGGGAAAGGGTCGGGGACCGGTAGATGGTCGAGCAAGGGCTCGTTGACCCTCAGCGCGGGCCAGACGCCACCCACCTTGGCGGCATCACCGGAAAGGGCGAAGTAGATCTTGGCCAAGGCCGCGCGAGGGTCAGCGTCGAAAGCGGCTTCTGCCACGCCTTCGGCTTGAAAATACACCTGATAGAAAAACCGGTCTTTGTCGGTATAGAGCCGATCCCACAGCGCCAGCGGTGGCAGGGCGGCCCGGCGGAAATAGGGGACGCTTAACCCCGCGACGGCGCGGATGCGGTCGGGAAAGGCCAGCGCCGTGTTCCAGACGATGGGACCGCCCCAGTCGTGGCCAATCAGCACAGCAGATTCTTCGCCGAAATGATCAATCACACCCAACAGATCGGCCATCATCTCGGTCATCGCATAGGCGTCAACGGGGGCGGGTCGGTCGCTTTTGCCGTAGCCCCGCACGTCGATGGCACAGACGGTAAATCCTGCCTGCGCCAAGGGGTCGATTTGATGACGCCAGCTGTAGGATAATTCCGGCCAACCATGGACCAGCAGCAGTAAAGGACCGCTGCCGGCGACGTGCGCATGCAGTGTGATCCCGTTTGTGGGAATAAACATCGACGTGATGGGCTTGGACATCAGAGAACTCCGTCTTTCCGCAGCCTATCCAAAGTGGCGGCGTCTAGCCCCAAGCCGCCCCAGATTTCTGCCTCATCCGCCCCCAAAGCCGGGGGTGGTGTTTCGACTTTGGGTCGCGTTCCGTTAATTTTCAAGCCGGTTGAGACGACACGGATGGCTCGATCAACGCCGTCCGGGCTGGGGAAGTCTTCGAGGAAGTCGCGGCTTTGCAGGTGATCGGATTGCAGGACTTGCGGAACGGTCAAAACCGCACCCGAAGGGATGCCAAGGGCGTTCAACTCGGCCTCCCACACCAGCGCGGATTTTGTCCGCAGCGTGGTTTCTAGCGTCGTGCGCAAGGCGTGGCGGTTGGCTTTGCGGTCTTCGCGGGTGCGGTAGTCGGGATGGGCGAGCAAATCTTCGCGGCCCAAATGCTGGCACAGCATCGCCCATTGCTCGTCCTTGTTCGCCGCAATATTCAGCAACCCCTCGCCGGTTTGAAACGTACCCGACGGCGCTGAGGTGGGGTTTTCGTTGCCGTTTGCGGCGGGTTCTTGTCCGCCAATCAGATGGTTCGACAGCACCCAACCCATCGTCGCCAGAACGCTTTCAAGCATAGAGACATCGATCATGCAGCCCCGGGGTCGCGCGTTGAGCGCCGCGCTGATCGCCATCGCAGCGGTCAAGCCGCCAACGGTATCCGCGACCGGCGAGCCAACCCGCAGGGGCGCGGAAGTCGCGTCACCGGTAATGGACATAAGGCCGGAAGCCCCTTGGATGATCTGGTCATAGGCTGGTCGACCAACCCACGGACCATCCTGCCCAAAACCCGAAATGGCGCAGTAAATCAGGCTGGGTTTTATGGCTTTCAGCGTTGGATAGTCCAAGCCTAGGCGGTCCATGACGCCGGGGCGAAAGTTCTCCACCAGCACGTCTGCGGTTTCGACCAACTGGAACAGCAGGTCTTTGCCGCGTGGGTCTTTTAGGTTCAGGGAGACGGACTTTTTTCCAGCATTTTGGGCCAGAAACGAAATGCCCATGCCTGCTTCGTTCAAGGCGGGATCAGACCCCAAATTGCGCGCTAAATCGCCTCGGCCAACGGCTTCAACCTTGATGACCTCTGCCCCCAAATGAACAAGCTGGTGGCAGGCAAAGGGGCCAGCGAGCACGTTGGTTAGATCGAGCACGCGAATGCCGGCGAGTGGGGTGGTCATGGGCTGTCCTCGGTCAATGCAGCGGCGGGAAAGATCAGGGTCACTTGCGCATTCTTGCCGGTGTCCTTTTCGATCCAGCCTTTGTGCAGATCCATGATTTCCTCAACGATGCTCAGGCCAAAGCGCTGCACGCTGGGTTCGCTCGGCCCTTTGGCGCGAAAGCCTGCGCCGTCGTCGGTAACGATCAGCCGGTCTTGCCGGACTGTGATGGTCGCGGTTGTTGCGCCGCGTGCGTGCTTGATGATGTTGTCGATCAGATTGCCAAGGGCTTCGAGCAGCAGCGCGGAATGACCCGACACACTCGCGCCAGCCTCGACTTGCAGGCCCAAATCCACCCCTGCGCGATAAGCGCGCAAGGACCAGTCTTCGACGGCTTTTTGAGCCAGTTCCTCCAGATTAACCGCGCCGAAGGAATCATCGCGGTCGGAGGGCTGCACACCGACACGACTGAGCAGCATCATTTGCTGCACCAAATGGGCCAGATGGTCGATGCGCTTGGACAGCCCGCGCAGGTCCGGTTGGGTGCCTTCCATCGACGCAACTTCCAACTCGGTTTTCAGCTCGGCCAAGGGCGTGCGCAGTTGGTGGGCGGTGTTTGAGACAAAGCGCCGATGCGAGTTCAGCGTCTTTTCCAACCGACCAAAGAGGGCGTTGATCTCGTCCACCAGCGGCTGACCTTCGGGTGGGACTGGACGGCGGATGGCGCGCAAATCGCGTTCGCTGCGCTGGCTGACGGCATCGGCAAGATTGCGAAGCGGGCGCAGGCCAAAGTTGACGGCGTAGAGGGTCAGCAGGCTGATCATCAGAACCCCCACCACAAAAGCCAAAATAGCATAGCGCAAATAGAGTTGCAGGACGTTGGTGCGCTGGCCGAGCGTCTCAGCGATCAGGACCACAAACTCCTGGCTGGCTGAGTAGCTCAAAGCTTCATCGCGGATTGCGATCATCCGCATCGGCTCGCCGCGAAAATCAATCTGCCGCAGTATCGTGTTGGATTCACCAAAAACCGGGAGCGGCAGGTTGCGATAGCCGGTGACAACCTCGCCAGAGGGCCACTTTTGCACCGAATAGAACACGCGGTCTTCAGCCGAGTTTGTCAGCATCTGCAAGGCCGCATAGGGCAAATCCACCACCAAGGAGCCGTTTTCCAACACCACACGGTCGGCGATGGCGAGGGCCGAGCCTTCGAGCACGCGGTCATAGCTCTCGGTCGTGGCGGAACGAATGGCCCAATAGATCATGGCAATCAGAAAGGCGGAAAGCGGAATGAGCGGCAGCAACAGGAACATCAGCAATCGCTGGCGCAGGCTCATCATAGTGGGTGCGCTTCCAGCAGCATGTAACCGACCCCGCGCACGGTCCGCAGCTCAATCGCCGGGTGGTTCAGCCGTTTCCGCACGCGGCTGATGATGACTTCGATGGCGTTTGGGGTGGGCGGATCTGCGTTGTCATATAGGGCGCTGATCAGCGCGTCTTTGGAGACCACGGCGTTGGCATTGGTGGCGAGGATAGACAGGCAGGCAAATTCGCGACGGGGGAGGTCGAGATCGTCGTCGTTGAGCCGAGCAATGCGGGCGGCGGTGTCGATCATCAACGGGCCAAGGGTCAGTTTAGCGTCAATGCCGCTCCCTTGTCGCCGGACCAAGGCCCGCGCCCGCGCCATCAACTCATCAAGCGCAAAGGGCTTGGTCAGATAGTCATCCGCCCCACGATCTAAACCGCTCACCCGGTCCCGAACGGCATCGCGCGCGGTGAGGATCAGCACGGGCGTCTTATCGTCTCGATCCCGCATCTCACCGAGCAGCGTCATGCCGTCCCCGTCGGGCAACGTTAGATCCAGCAGGACGATGTCCACGCGGAACTCACGCAGGAACGCGCGCGCAGACGACAAGTCGCTGGCGTGGTCCAACGTTAGTCCCGCAAGGGCAAAGGCGCGTGACACGCCATCGGCCAAGACCGGGTTATCCTCAACCAATAAGGCTCTCATTAACCAATTTTCGCATGTTTCTGTCAGGCTGACGACAGCTTACTTTCGTTAGAGTTTGAGTCACCTTGGGCAGTTTGTCTGTTTGCAGGGTCGCTTCTGGGAGGATAGCGGAGTGGGGAAACTGAGGCGCTCGTTCGCCTACCTGACAGCATTGGCTTGCCTGTTCTGTGCGCACTTCGCTGCTGCCGAACCCATTGTGCTGCCAGGGTCCGAGGATGAACGGCTGAACATTTATTCGACGGCTGATTACCTCGCCGTTGAACCGGTTGTGCGCGCCTATCAGGCGCTAAATCCGGGCCTGACCATCCACTATCATGAATTGCTCAGTCAGGAGCTGTATCAGCGCGTGCTCGATGAAGAGCAGCAAACGGCTGATTTTGTTTGGTCCTCCGCGATGGACCTGCAGATGAAGTTGGTCCACGACGGCTATGCCCGTCGTTTCACGCCCACCGCGATCGCCAGTCTGCCGGAGTGGTCTTATTGGCGGGACGAGGCTTATGCCGTATCGGTCGAACCGGCGGTGATGGTTTACAACCGTCAAGCCTTCAAAAATATGGACGTTCCAGCGACGCGCGAAGATCTGTTGGCTTGGTTGCGGCGCGACGATGATCGTGCGTTTCAGATGGTCGGCACGTACGACATCGAACGCTCTGGCCTTGGCCTGTTGCTCGCTGCGCGCGATGCGGATCAGAGCCGGGATTTCTGGACACTGGTCCAAGCGCTTGGGGCCAATCAGGTCGAGCTGTTTTCCTCGTCCAGCGGGTTGATCGAGCGTGTCGCGCGCGGTGACCTTTCGCTCGCTTACAACGTCCTGGGTTCCTATGCCGCCAGTCGCGCAGAAACGGCCTTGGACTTGGGCGTGGTGCTGCCGCGAGACTACACGCTGGTCGTGAGCCGGGTGGCCTTTGTGCCTTATGCAGCGGTGAACGCCGATGCCGGTGAAGACTTCTTGGACTTTCTGTTGAGCCGTCGGGGTCAGCGGATTCTCAACGACGATGTCGGCTTTCCCGCAGTGCATGCGGACGTTGATTGGAACTCTACTCTCTTTCCCGAAAATGGTCTGACCCGTCGGTACTTGGCACCGATGGAAGTGGACACACGCTTGCTGGTCTATCTGGACCAAGCGCGTCGGGAGAACGTGATCCGCCAATGGCGGCAAGCTCTGGGGGGGCCGCTATGATGGGCGATCTTCAGAAATCTGAAATCAGCATATTGGGAGGATTATCCATGCTGAAGAAACTCGCTGTGGGTGCTGCGGCACTCGTTGCAACCAGCTCGGCCGCATCTGCGGAACAACTGGTTGATTCAATTCACTTCCTTATTCCAGGCGGCGCAGGCGGCGGCTGGGACGGTACGGCTCGCGGTACCGGTGAAGCTCTGACGGGCGCAGGCATTGTTGGCTCTGCATCCTTCGAAAACATGTCCGGCGGTGGCGGCGGTGTTGCGATTGGTCACCTGATCGAGAACGCTGACTCCATGGACGGCACACTGATGGTGAACTCTACACCCATCGTGATCCGGTCCTTGCAGGGTGTATTCCCGTACAACTTCTCTGATCTGACCATGATCGCTGGCACCATTGGTGACTATGGCGCGTTGGTTGTAACCCCGGGTTCGGCAACGACCCTTGGCGATTTGGTTGCGGCCTACACCGCAGACCCAAGCTCCATCGCTATGGGCGGCGGTTCTGTACCGGGCGGCATGGATCACCTGATCGGTGCGATGGTCATGAACGCTGCGGGTGCGGATGCAACAAAAGTTGCTTACCTGCCGTTTGATGCTGGTGGTGTGGCTCTGGCTGCGCTTCTCTCCGGTGAGATTGAAGTTCTCTCCACGGGTCTGGGTGAGGCTCTGGCACAGGCAAAAGCTGGCGAAGTTGATATTCTGTGTATCACCAGCGACGCTCGCGTTGCTGACGCTCCAGACGTACCAACCTGTGCCGAAGCAGGCGCTGATGGCGTTTACTTCGTAAACTGGCGTGGCTTCTTTGGCGCGCCGGGCCTGTCTGACGACAAGGCTGACGCTTACCGCGCTGCGATTGCTGCGATGTACGCGACCCCTGAGTGGGAAGCGGTTCGTGCGCGGAACGGTTGGGTGGAAATCCACAACCCGGGTGACGACTTCGTTTCCTTCTTGGAGAACCAAGAGCAAATCATCGGTGATCTGATGACCTCTATGGGCTTCCTCTAAGCCCTTTAGAACGGGGGAGGGAGCCGCCTTTGGCTCCCTTCTTTCCTCGTTCTCATGTCCAAGCTAACATTCTGTTTCTAAACAACTTTGCTCACCGTTAGGGGAGTGCTTATGTCTCGCCTTTTGTCTGCTGATCGGATCGTCGGGGTTATCCTGCTGATTCTGTGTTGCCTGTTTACGTACTTTGCTTTTGATCTGGCCAAGACCATTCCGCCCTTCTTTAAAAACCAGCCCATGCGCGTTGACACGCTGCCAAGGATTTTGGGTGTTGCGGGGATCATCGCGTCAGTTGTCACCATCATTGCGCCAACCACGGGCGCCAAGAGCGCGCCTGAACACAAGCAGCTCAAGGAAAGTCAGGACCGGATGGCGGACTTGAGTTTCGCCAATTTTGGTCAAGCGAAGTGGGGGCAATTGGTCGCCATGATCGCGCTGATGATCGTTTATTCGACCTATTTGCGCGCGGGTGGGTTCATCCCCTCAACCTTCTTTCTGCTGCTGTTTGGCAGCATCATTTTGGGCGAACGCCGCTGGGTGGCGATGGTCCTTGTGTCGATCATAGCGCCGCTGGCGATTTGGCTGCTTGTGACCTACGTCCTCGACCGAACAATTCCGCCCCTGCCACGGGCTTTGATGGATATGATGAGGGGCTAAGCGGATGTTAGACGGTATCTTAACCGGCCTCAGTGCCGCCTTTACGTTTCAAGCCATTGGCCTTGTGGTTCTTGGCTGTTTGATCGGATCCTTTATCGGCATGGTGCCGGGTTTGGGGCCGATGCAGGTGATTGCGATTATGATCCCCGTTGCCGTGGGCATCGGTGATCCTTCGGTGGCGATGATCATGCTCGCTGGGGTCTATTACGGCGCTGTCTTTGGCGGCTCCACATCGTCCATCCTGATCAACGCGCCGGGGGTCGCGTCCACGGTCGCAACCTCCTTTGATGGCTATCCGATGGCGCGCAAGGGCTTTGCGGGCAAGGCGTTGACCATCGCAGCAATCTCGTCCTTCGCCGGGGGGACAATCGGCGCGATACTGCTGACGCTGGCGGCCAAGCCGCTGGCTGATGTCGCACTGCTGTTCCAGTCGCCCGAATACCTCGCCGTGATGATCGTCGGGATGACGGCTGTTGCTGCTTTTGGCGAGCGGGGCCGGGCGTACAAGGCTGTGCTGATGGTGATTTTCGGGATGATCCTCGCGTCGATCGGCGAAGGGTCGCAGTTCGCCAACCGGCCGCGCTTCACCTTTGGCTACGTGCCGTTGCAGGACGGGATTTCGTCGATCACGCTGATCATGGGCCTGTTCGCTGTACCGGAAGCCTTCTTCCTGATCCTCGACCCTAAGCGTGGACAGTACAAAGGCGATGGTCAAAGCAAAGAAATCAACAACATGCGCATCAATGCGCAAGAAGCCAAAGAGATGGCCCCGGTCATCGGGCGTCAGTCGATCCTCGGCTTTCTGATCGGCGTCATGCCGGGCGCAGGGGCAACCATTGCCTCGCTGATGGGCTATGCCATGGAGCGTAACATTGCGCCCAAGGCAAAGCGCGAAGAATTCGGCAAAGGCTCCCTGCGAGGGCTAACCGCGCCAGAAACAGCGAACAACGCGGCCTCAACCGGTTCGTTTGTCCCCATGCTGACGCTCGGAATTCCGGGCTCAGGCACCACGGCGATCCTGCTGGTCGCGCTGATTTCGCTGGGCGTTCAACCCGGTCCGGCGCTGATCAACGACAACCCGGATATTTTCTGGGGCATCATTATCTCCATGTACTTTGGGAATGTGGTGCTGCTGATCCTCAACTACCCGCTGATCCCGTACATCGCTAAACTGCTGGCAGTGCCGCGGACGTTCCTGATCCCGTTCGTGCTGTTCTTCTCGATGGTTGGCGCTTATTTGGTGAGCCAGAACCCGACCGAGCTTTACACCATGATCGTGCTGGGCGTTGTGACGACGCTGCTGCGGCTGGCGAAGTTCCCGATTGCGCCGATTGTGATTGGCTTCATCCTCGGCATTCGGATGGAAGACAATCTGGGCCGGGCGCTGACCGATCCGGACTACACCGGTTTCAGCTTTATTTGGGAACGTCCGATGACGCTGGTGTTCTTGCTGATTGCTGCGGCCATGCTGTTCTATCCGATGATTGAGGGCCGTTTGGCCCGTCGTGATCGGAAAAAGGCACGCGACAGCCAAGTCAATCAGGATTAAACCGCCCCTATGGTCAAAGTCCTCATTCCTTCTGGTGCGCTCGGGATCAGCGTTGATCCCGATGCGCTAGAGCGCGGGTTGCAGATGCAGCCTGACATCATCGCCATTGATGGCGGCTCAACCGACAGCGGTCCGCACTACTTGGGCACCGGAACGTGCAAGTATTCGCGCGCGTCGGTGAAGCGTGAGTGGCGGCTGTTGATGCTGGCGCGGGCACGGTTGGGGGTGCCTTTGTTGATTGGCACAGCGGGCACCTGTGGCACCGACTCCATGGTGGATTGGCTGCTCGACATCACCCGCGAAATCGCGGCGGAAGAGGGCCAAAGCCTGCGCGTTGCGGCGCTCTATTGTTCCCAAGATACCGGGGCCGTGGCGCAGTCGTTTGCGGGTGGAGCGGTCTCTGCCTTGCCCGGCGCCCCCGAAATCTCCGCCAAAACCATCACCGATTGCAGCAATATCGTTGCCTTGGCCGGGGCTGAGCAGATACGCGCGGCGCTGGCGACTGGCGCTGAAATCGTGATTGCGGGGCGGTCTACGGACACGGCGGTTATCGCCGCTTTACCGCTTGCGCGCGGCTGTCATCCGGGCGGGGCTTGGCATGGGGCCAAGATCGGTGAGTGCGGGGCTTTGGCGACCAACAACCCGGCGTCGGGGTCCATCTTGATCGAATTCGACGACGAGGGCTTTACCGTTCAGCCGACCGGCGAAGGCGTTTTGGCCACGCCAACGACGGTTTTCGCACATATGCTGTACGAAAATACGGACCCCTTTATCCTGTACGAACCCGGCGGGCATCTGGACGTCACCGAGGCGACCTATCAGCCCGTAAACGGCAACAGCGTGCGGGTGCAGGGCAGTGTCTGGAACCCCGATGCGCGGTACACGGTCAAGCTCGAAGGCGCGCAGATGGCGGGGTACCAAACCGCTTCGTTGGTGCTGGTTCGGGACCGGCGCTATGTGGGGGCAATCACGCAATGGATCCAGCAACTCCAAGCCACGTTCGAGCAGCGCGAGGGCGATAATATCAGCGGTGACTACACGCTCGAATTCCGACTGATTGGCGCAAATGCGACGCTGGGGGGCTTGGAAACACAGGTCGAAGGCGCGCATGAAATTGGCGTTCTTTCGATCATCACCGCGCCGACCCAGCAAAGCGCCAACGACATTGCCAAGCTGCTGAACCCCTATTTGCTGCACTACGCTCTCACCCCCAACGAGCCAATGCCGACCTTTGCCTTTCCGTTTTCGCCGCCAGAAATGGACCGGGGTGCGCTGCACGAATTTGTGCTCAATCACGTGCTTGAACTCGCCGACCCCATGGACGCGTTCCGGCTTGAAGTGAAGGAGATCGGCGCATGAGCTTGGTGCAGGATATTCGGTCAAAGAACGCGGGGCCGTTCTGGATCACCATTGACGTGTTTTGCGCAGACGCTGCGGCCTTTGCGCGCTTGAACTCCGCGCTGACCACAGCAATGGTGGCACAGGCGCTGAACGCCGATCTGGCCCGAGTGCAGCGTTTCGACATTGCCGCACTCAACGTCATAAAATTCAGCGCGCCACGCGAAGTCGTCCAAGGCTCGCGCGCGGATCGCGACATGCACGGCGCGTCCTATGCGGTGCTGATCAAGGAATTGGTCGACGCCCTCTGATTGATGCAAGGAAACTGCAAGCCCTCGTGCTTAAAACAGGGAACAGTATCGAAAGGGAGGTTCGTGCGTGCAGGTTGATGTAGCGGTTCTCGGAGGCGGGAACGCGGCTCTTTGCGGGGCGATCAATGCGGCGTTGGCGGGGTGTTCCGTGTTGCTGCTGGAAAGCGCGCCCAAGCCCTATCGCGGCGGAAACTCCCGACACACACGCAATTTCCGCTGCATGCATCAGGCGCCGATTGCGCCGCTAACGGATTCTTATCTCGAAGACGAATATTTCGATGACCTGATCAAAGTGACCAAGGGCAACACGGACGAGACTTTGGCGCGCAAGGCCATTCGCGAGTCCGAAGCTTGCCTGCCTTGGATGCAGCAACAAGGCATTCGTTTTCAACCGTCCTTGAGCGGCACGCTGTCGCTATCCCGCACCAATGCGTTCTTTCTGGGTGGGGGAAAAGCGCTGGTGAACGCGCTCTATCGCCGGGCCGAAGCGCTGGGGGTTGAGGTGCGCTATGACACGGAAGTGACCCACGTCGATATGCAGGGCGAGCGGGTGACTGAGGTGGTTTTTACCGATGAACGCGGCGCGGAGCAGCGGGTGCAGCCCAAAGCCGTGATCGCGGCTTCGGGTGGGTTTCAGGGCGATACAGACTGGCTTGAGCGCGCTTGGGGACCGGGCGCGCAGAACTTTTTGATCCGGGGAACCAAGTACAACCGGGGTGTGGTGCTGCGTGATTTGCTGGACCAGGGCGCCCAGTCCGTTGGCGACCCGACCCAATGCCACGCCGTTGCGATCGACGGACGCGCGCCAAAGTTCGACGGCGGCATCGCCAGCCGGCTCGATTGCGTGCCGTTCTCGGTGGTTTTGAACAAGCAGGGCGAGCGCTTCTACGACGAAGGCGAAGACGTTTGGCCCAAGCGCTACGCCATTTGGGGCCGACTGGTTGCCGCGCAGCCCGATCAGGTCGGTTTTGTCATCATCGACAGCCGCAGTTTAGAGCTGTTCATGCCCTCACTCTATCCGCCACTGGTCAGCGACACGCTGGCGGGGCTGATTGATCAGATGGGGCTCCCCGCCGAACCAAGCCTCGCCTCAATCAGCACTTTTAACGCCGCCTGCGCCAATGATCTCAGCGGGTTTAAGCCGATGGAACTCGATGGGTTGAGCACGCGCGGGCTTGAACCGGCCAAGACCAACTGGGCGCGTCCCATCGTCGAGCCCCCGTTTTACGGCTACACCCTGCGTCCCGGCGTAACCTTTACCTATCTGGGTTTGAAGGTCGATGAGACATCGCGGGTGCAGATGCAGAACGGCCCAGCGGAAAACCTGTGGGCGGCGGGTGAAATCATGGCGGGCAGCATTTTGGGGCAGGGCTATCTGGCCGGTTTTGGCATGACCATAGGCACTGTTTTTGGCCGACAAGCAGGGCAGGAGGCCGGGACTTATGTCCGAGGATAAAGGCGCAGCAACACGCATGGAAAACCCACTCAGCGTCATCGAAGAAGCCGCGCGTCAGGTCAACATCTGCAACGCCTGCCGCTATTGCGAAGGCTACTGTGCTGTGTTCCCGGCCATCACCTCAGCGCGCACGTTTGCCGAGGCTGATATCACCCAGTTGGCGAACCTCTGCCACAACTGCCGAGGCTGTTTCTACGCCTGTCAGTACGCGCCGCCGCACGAGTTTGAATTGAACCTGCCCAAGGCGCTGGCCGAAGTCCGGCAAGAAAGCTGGGAAAACTTCGCCTTTCCTCGCGCTTTGGGCACACGGTTTCAGCGCAGCGGCGCGGCCATTGCCGTTGTGGCTGTGCTGGCCTTTGCCGTCTTGTTCGCGTTGGCGCGCTTTGTGGGCGGGATTGGTGACTCACAGGGCGAGGGCTTTTATCGGGTCATGTCGCACACGGTCATGGTGTCGATTTTCATGCCGGCCTTTATCTTACCCATGTTGGCCATGGCGGTCGGTTTGGTGCGCTATTGGCGCGCCACGCAGCCCACGGAACAGGCGTCTGGTGGCGGGCGGGGGTGGATGAATCCCCGTGCGTTGGCGCAGGCGTTTCACGATGCTGCCACCATGAAGAACCTCAGTGGTGGGCATGGCGAGGGCTGTAATTTCGAAGACGAAGACCGCTTCTCAAACCTGCGGCGCTGGCTGCATCAGGCAACGGCTTACGGCTTCATTTTGTGCTTTTTGGCGACCTCCAGCGGGACGGTTATGCACTATCTGTTGGATTGGCCCGCGCCCTATCCGTTTTGGAGCCCGCCTAAGGTGTTCGGGGTGACGGGCGGAATTCTGCTCACGGGTGGTGCTTTCGGTTTGGCGTACCTGAAAACCCGCGCTGATCGCAATTTGGGCGATGGCCGTGCGTGGGGGGGTGAGATGGGTTTTGTGCTGCTGCTGGGCTCGGTTGGTCTCAGCGGTTTGCTGCTGTACTGGCTTGGCCAGACGCCGATGCTCGACGTGCTGCTTGCCACGCACTTGGGCACCGTTTTGGCGCTGTTCCTGTTGCTGCCCTATTCGAAAATGGCGCACGGGTTCTATCGAATGGCGGCGCTGGTGCGCGACGCACAGCGGCGGTTTGGCGCAGCTGGATGACCGCACGCGTTCTTGCCACCGATGTTGCAAAACTGGCCCTAACAGCCCTGTTCGCGCTGAGCAGCGGATGGGTGTTCAGCCAATTCCGCTTGCCGGTGCCGTATATGCTTGGCTCACTGATTGGCGTTTGGGTGCTGGGCGCGGCGATCAAGCCTGCGCAACCTTGGCTGGGCGTCCCGCGGTGGTTCCATATTCCGGTGATTTTGGGTCTTGGAGTGATCGTCGGCGGGGCCATTGGGCCGGGCTTCTTTTCCTCGATCCAAGAATGGTGGTTTACGACGCTGGTGGTGATCGTTGCCACGGTGATCGCCACGACCGTTGGTTTTCTGGTGCTGTGGAAAGGCCGCCGTCGCCCGTGGCTGCAGGCCTTGCTGGGCGCCATTCCCGGTGGTCAGGCCGAGATTGCCGTGATCTCCCGCGATTATGTGGAAAAGGACTACGCCGTCGTTCTTTCCCATCTGGTTCGCGTTACCTTTATCTTCCTCTCCACACCGCTCATCCTCGCGCTGGTGGAGGGGCAGGACGCGGTTGAGCAGTCCTATGCGGTGCAACAGGACTTGCCCGGTTTGCTCGATCTGCCCCCGCGCAAAATCCTTGAATTCGTGGCGATGGCGTTTGGCAGTTTTGTCATTGCACGCTGGATCCGAATGCCCATGCCGCACTTGCTGGGCCCCATGCTGGTGTCATTGGTGCTCAATGCCTTGGGTTGGGTGGAGACAGTCCGCCTGAACGAATTTGTGCTTCTGGCTCAAATCACCATTGGCGGGCAAATCGGTTCGCGGCTGAGCCGGGTGCCGTTTCGTGAAGTGGTCAGTTACCTGATCGACGGCGTGCTGGTGTCCATCGTCACACTCAGCATTTACACCAGCTTCGCGATTGGCGTCGCCGCCTTGTTGGGCATGCGGCTGCTGGATGCCTATATCGGTTTTGTGCCGGGGGGCTTGTACGAAGTTACGGTGCTGTCGGTGCTGTTCGGCCTCGACGTTGCCTTTGTCGCCTTCCACAACACGCTGCGCGTTGTGCTGATCTATATCGGCCTGCCCATCGTTTTGGCGCGCATGCCGGTCAAATCGAGCAGCCCGTCCTGATCAGTCCAGCAGAACGGCAGGAACGAAGATTTCGCCGGCCATGATCTTCTTCGCCGTGCGCATGATCCCCGCCTTGTCGAACTCAGGCCCGTCCGGACCGTCGCGATAGGCCAACTCAACCTCAATCTGACCCTTTGGATGCTCCAGAACGAAGGTTTGCGAGGTGAAATCTGCTGCGCTGGAAACCTCTGAAACCACCGTGCCGGGCTGTGTAGCCGCTGTTGCAACGTTGATGGAGCCGGTAACGGCATGGGTCGGGTGACAGCTTTGGGGGACGAAGTATCGGCTGGTGACGTGTCCGCCGTTCTTTGGCGGGCTGGCGATGCCCATTTTCGGCACAACTTTGCCCCGCGCATCGCCCAAGCCCATGCGCTCGGAAGCAACCAGCCGGGCCGCTTCCATCCGCGCCAGCAGCGCCGGATCATCCAGCGCGTCTTTGCTCTCATCCCCGCTGACGCCCAATTCAGAGGCGCGGAACCAGATCATGGGCACCGCAACGTCGATCAGGGTGACGGTGAGGCCGTTGATGTCCTCGGACCGCTGACCGGTTGGAAACAACTTCCCGGTTTTGGAACCAACCACGTCGAGGAAGTTCATCACAACCGGTGACGCAGACCCCGCCACGCCGTCAATCCGCGTGTTGCCCATGTAAGACCATTGGCCCCCGGGCGTTTCCAAGACAGCTTCCATGAGCGCGTTGGTGTTGGTGTTGCGGATGGCGATGGACGTGATGGGGTCCGATGCCTCCACCAAGCCCATTTCCAGCGCAGCATGCCCCACGGCTGAGAGGATATTTCCGCAGCTGGGGTTTGTATCGACAAAGGGGCGTTCGAGGTCCACTTGGGCGAACAAATAATCGATGTCCACGCCCTCAACCGCTGAACGTGACAGCACGGCGGTTTTGGATGTCACGGGCGTTGCCCCGCCGACGCCGCCGAGTTGGGCGCTATCCACCTCGTCCGAGATGCCGTCGGTTGTCCCCAGTGCCGCGAGCAACACCGCGTCGCGCTTTGCCGGATCCGCTGGCAAGTCTTTGGCGTTCCAATAGGGGCCAGAGCTGGTCCCGCCCCGCATGAAAAGTGCTGGAATTCCCTTGAGATCTGACATGGCAAATCCTCCCAAAACGCGCGCTTTATGGCACGCCGAACATTTGTGGTTTCTTGAGATATTTCAGGACAGGATCGAGCATTTCGACCTCGCCAAACAATCGCTTGATCCCGCCGAGCGTCAGGCTCGGATTAACGAGGTCAGCGAGGAAAATCAGCAGCGCGACGGCAGCGGCGGCCAGCGCCAGATTCCACCACCATTTCAGCGGGCTGTAGCTCAACAGCAGGGTGACGCAGAACAGCGCGGTTGCGATCAAATGACCGACCAAGGCGATGGCAACCACGTAACCGGCGATCCAGCCAAAGGCGAGCAACAGACTGCGCCGGCCCTCGGATTCTGCCAGATTGCGGGTATCGGCTTCTTCATCCTCCAACAGCTCTTGCTCGTCTTTGTTGAACAGCAGGCGGAACAGCGCGAGCAGGGCCAGTGGGAAGAACACCAGACCCAAGAAGTGCGGCATCTGTGCGTCGTTGATGTTTGAGCCGAAAAAGTAGAGCTTCTTGCCCCATGTCACCGGCCCAAACAGCATGTAAGCGAAGATCAGGACCACCACGCTGATAAAGGCGATATTGGGCAGCTTTTCCCGCCACGTTCGGCTGAGCGTCATGCCGCTTTCGCGGTGCAGGCGGTTTTCAGATCGGTTGACGATGATGCCGTAGATGATGACCAAAACGATCAGCGCACCGATGATGCTCATCAGAATCCAGTCGATGGGGTCCATGTTACCGCGTGCGATGCGCTGTGCGGCCCAGTTGAACTTGGTTTCCATCGGACCGGCGAGGACAAAGCCGATCAGAAAGGCTGGACGAGACCATTTGAACCGGCGCAGCAAAATCCCCAAGCCGCCCAGCGTGAGCAGGGTCAGGAAGGAGTAGAACGACGCTGATTTGCTGACTTTGAAGACCGCAAAAAAGATGATGACCAGCAGGAAAGGCGCGAGGGTTGGAAAGGGGATTTTAGTCAGCCGGGCGATGGGCGCGCTCAGGCCGAAACAGAGCGCGGTTCCCATGACGTTGCCCAACATGAGCGTCCAAGCGATGAAGAACGTCACCACCATGCCCGTAACCACGATGGTCGAACCGGGTAGGTTGAACTCGTCCAAAGGCTTGATCATGTCGAACATCGGCGGACCAGCTTCGATTGAGAAGATCGACAGAATGCCCAAAAAGACGGCCATGGAGCCTGAACCGGGTAAGCCCAGCAACAGGGTCGGGACAAGCCCGCCGCCTTCTTTGGCGTTGTTTGCGCTTTCGGGGCCAATCACGCCGCGAATATCGCCCTTACCAAAGCTGGTGACGTCTTCACCGCGAGCGGCGACGATGGCTTTGGTCTGTCCGTAGGCGATCCAGTCAACCACCGAGCCGCCCAAGCCCGGTACAATCCCGACCAGCACGCCAACAAAAGCGTTCCACAGGCTGATGAACTTGTTGTTCCACCAGTCCATGAAGCCTTGTTTCCAGCCATAGCCAAGCTTGGCGTCACCGGCGATAGAGCGGTTCTGGCGCAACAAATCGACGATTTCCGGCACGGCAAACATCGACAGGCCAATCATGGCCACGCCCAAACCGCTGCGGAGGTACTTTTGCCATTCTTCGATGAAACCGTTGGGGTTCTTTGCGGTCAGGGAGTGGGGGAAAAACTGTGCGGTCCAGTCACTGAACCCAACCAGCCAGTCGTATTCCTTGCCGGTAAAGCGGACAAAGCCATCCAGCGAGCCAGACCCCATCATGCCGACAAACAGGCCCAAGCCCGCCGCCAGAAAGCCCTTGAGCAGCGAGCGACCCGACAGAATGCCAATAAGCGCGATGCCAAAGACAGCCAGCATGAATTGCGCCGGCGTTCGAATGTAGGTGATGATCGAGGCCGCAAAGGCGAGGATGACGGTCAGCACAACCACACCCAAAATCCCGCCAAACAGCGAGGAGACAAAGGCCGAAGACAGCGCTTGTGCGGCCTTGCCTTGCTTGGCCAACGGGAAGCCGTCGAGCACGGTTGCTTGAGACGCGCTGGACCCGGGAATGCCGAGAAGCACACTGGCAAAGGTGTCGGAGGTCGGGACCACGGCGATCATGCCAATGGCCATGGCAATCCCGGCAAGGGGTTCAGCTTGGAACTGTGTCAGAACGACAATGAGGATCGACATGCCGGCAATGCCACCCAAACCGGGCAGAATACCAAGCGCGATCCCCATCAATACACCGAAGAAAACATACATGAGCACGCCCGGCTGGAGGATCAGCGCAAAGGCGGAGAAAAGGCTCTGTAACACGTCCATAAGGGGTGTTTCCTTGGGTGAATTGATCGAGGAAAACAGCCGATGGAACAGAGGGGTTAATGGAGAGAATTAACCCCTCTACCAACAGCACTAGGCCGCTGAGAAATTACAGCTCAACGCCGTAAGCGTCCTTGAGCCAGCTCTTGACGAACATCAGGGATGTATCGTCAACGTCCAGAGCCTTCTCCAGCAGCACTTTCGCGCCTGCGCCGATGCCCTGTGGGTAGACACCCAAGCGCTTAGCGGAGGCTTCGCCGAAGCCGTCAACCATGGTTGCCGCTTCGAAAGCAGCGGTAATGGTTGCAACATCGTCAGCGGATGCGTCACCGGGCAGGAAGACCATCTTCTGTGCTGCGAAACCAGCGGTGAAGAATGCTTTCCAAGCCGCGTAAGCAGGCGTGTCCAGAGCAGCAGGGTTGGTTGCGCTCAGAACTTCGGTGAAGTGTGGCAGGTCAGGGAAGGTTGGGTCACGAACGATATCGCCATTCCCATCAACAGCACCCCAAGACATCAGAGCAACCGCTTCACCCGCTTCCACAACCGGTGCAATGTTGGAGATGTACGCAGAGGAGGTCTGGTAATCGATGGTCGTTTCGCCAGCGAGGAACGCTGCGCGGCCCGCAGAGCGGCCCTTGAGACCAAAGATTGGCTCTACATTGTAGCCCAGCAGCTCAAACGCCAGCAGGGGAACCAGATCCAAGGACGTCGCGCCCTGTGAGCCATAGCTCAGGGAAGCGTTTTCCATGCCAGCACCAGCGATTTCTGGGGTCGTGTAAACCACACCGCCGGTTGGCGTTGCGATCATGACTTGCCAGTCGCGGTATTCATACTCAACGCGGTCATCGCCCAGCAGGTAAGGGAACTGCGTAGAACCAGATGAGCCAAAGATGGTACAGCCGTCGCCTTCAACTTCGTTTTGGAAGTGGTTGGCACCGAGTGTCGAGCCTGCGCCCGGCATGTACTCGACAATCACGTTCTGGCCGAGTTGCTCGGACACCAGCGGTGCCCAAAAACGTGCCCACTTGCCGGAACCACCGCCTTCGGAAAAAGGAATGATCCACGTGATGTCGTCGCCATCACACGGAGCAGCATAAGCGGTGCTGGACACAGCACCAAAGGAAACGACTGCTGCTGCAGCCATCAGAATTTTTTTCATGAGTTCCTCCCAGAACCAAAATTTTAGCGGCCTTCGCCCTCTCCCACAGAGGACTTGCATCGAGCCGATAGTTCTGGGTTAACTGCCCAACCTTTCATTAACCTTGCAGAGCGGGAAAAGGCGGTCGTGCGAATACTGTTGGTTGAAGACGCCGCCGAAGTCAGCGCCGCCATGGTCGACTTGCTCGCCACGCGCGATCACAGCGCCGATGTTGTCACCAACGTCGAAGACGCAATCGCCATGCTCAGCTCCGATGGCTTTGACTTGGTTGTGCTGGATCTGAATTTGCCAGGGGGGTCGGGTCGGGGGCTGCTGACCTTCTGCAAATCCAATGCGATTGACGTCCCCATTTTTGTCGTCAGCGCGCGGGCTGACTTGGAAGATCGGGTTGCTCTGCTGGAAAGCGGGGCTGACGACTATTTGGTCAAACCCTTTGATCCCCCTGAATTTTTAGCCCGTGTCGGCGCGTTGCTGCGCCGCCCAAAGGAGAAAGCGCCCGCCCGAACGTCGCTGGGGCTGCTGACGTTTGACCACGATGAAAGAAGGGCTTTCCAGCACCGGGATAGAACCGATATTCACCTGACCCCCCGCGAGCGATCCGTCCTCGCGGCGCTCATGCTCAAACCGGGTGTCGGGGTGCGCAAAGAGGTGCTGACGAACCTGCTTTTTTCGCTTGAAACCGATGTTCAGGTAAGTGTGGTCGAGGTCTATGTCAGCCGATTGCGCAGCAAGCTCGATCGGGCGAATGTGGCCGTTAACATCCGCGCCATTCGCGGTTTTGGCTACCGATTAGAAGTGGCGGAAACCGGTTCATGATGGCGAGTCTCCGCCTGCGAATCCTGTCCGTTGTGGCGGTTGGGCTGGTGCTTGCGTCGCTGATCGGCGGGGTACAAGCGCGCCGAAGTGCGCAGGGTTTGGCGCAGAATCTTCAGGACCAAAACCTCCGCGCCATGGCCTTTGGCTTTTTTTCCAGTGTGACAGCATCGCAGGGATCCTGGGTCACGCCCGAAGAGTTGTCTGACTTTATCCCCTCGGACGTGGATCAGTATTTCTATCGATTGATCGGACCCAAGGGGTCGTACATCTCTGGCTACAATTTCGTCCAAGTCCCGGTCCCCGATGAGGTTGAAACCGGCTTCGCATACTTTGCAACATGGACCGACGGAAGCGGTTCGACCTTTCGGGGTGTTTCGATCTCCGCCTATGTTGACCAGTTCGTTGCGCCGGGTTGGGTGACGTTGCAAGTCGCGCAGTCCACGCGCGGGGCGCAACGGTTGGTGAGCGAGCAGATGCGGTCGTATTTCATCACAGCGTCCATGATCAGCCTTGGCGTCTTGATCAGCGCCGTGATTATTCTCTCCACCATTTTCCAGCCGCTGAGCCGCCTGACGCTCTCCGTCGCGCGGCGCAGTGCGGAAGACCTCTCACCGATCCAGCAACCGGTTCCTGTTGAGGTTCGACCGCTAAAAGAGCGGCTCAATGTCTTGTTCCAGACTGTGCGGACAGAGCAAGAAGCCAAAAACCGGCTGATCTCCAACGTTGCGCATCAGTTGAGGACGCCGTTGACGACCATCCGGCTGCGGGCGGATCTGGCCAAAAATGCTGCGGACCCGGCCCCGCACTTGCAAGCCTTGGATCGCGAGGCCAAGCGCGCCGGGGGATTGGCCGCGCAGTTGATGCAGTTGGAAAACGATGACGCAGCGACGGAGCTGGTCGAACTGGACCTTGGTTTGCTGGTCCGCTCGTTGATGGAAGACCACCACCTGCAATTCGAGCAAGCGGGCGTCGCGCTGGACTATCACGAAGCGGCTGAGGGGGCTGTGGTCGTTGGGGCGCATGTTCTGATCGAGGAAATCTTGTCTAACCTGCTGGACAACTGCTTGCAGCACGCTGAGCCGAAGACTGTTTCAGTGACCATTGATGGGTCTGTCTTAACGGTAAAAGACGACGGCAAGGGCGTTGCCCCCAAGAGCATCGATTGGCTGTTCGAGCGCTTCTTTAAGGCGAATGCGGAGCAGGGGGGAGGCTATGGTTTAGGCTTGAGCATCGTCCGAGAATTCGCAACCCGTATGGGCGCAAAAGTCCGGGTAGAGGACGATAATGGTTTGTCTGTCACGGTGGCTTTTCGAGCCATTTGACGCGCCTGATTCAAAGTTGCACCAAGGCTGGCAAAAAGGCGCCAAGGCTTTCTAATCACGCTTAAAAATGAACGCTGGGCGGGCCGTTTGTTGCCTGAATTCAGCACCACTGTGATCTTCAAAAATTTGAATGTTCTAGGACCGAAATCGTTTTCGGTTGACTCCGAAAACGTTTTCGGTCAGCAATTAGGGCAGGGACGAGGAGACATGTGATGAGTGGCAAGGCCGCTGACACACACAGAGGGAAGGTTAAGCGCGCCACCTTGGCTGAGGTTGCGAACGCTGTTGGCTTGGCCAAAACAACCGTCTCTCGTGCCCTCAACGACTACCCGGATATTTCCGAAGAAACCAAGCGTCGGGTCCGTGAAACAGCCGGGTCATTGGGCTACGTCGCATCCTCTCGTGCGCGGCAGTTGCAGAAGGGTTCGACCGACGCAATCGGGTTGGTAATCAGCGCAGCAGCAGTCGGATTGCAGTCTGCGTATCAGAGCGAATTTACCGCAGCGCTCGCCGCTGCTTTGGATGGCCACGGCCTCGATCTTTTGCTGCATTCGGTGACGGACCCGGTTTCCGAGATCGATACCTACAACCGCTTGTTTCAGCAGGGCAAAGTGGATGGTTTTGTCCTGATGCGGACGCGTTGCGATGACGAGCGTATCCGCTTTCTCACAGAGCGCGGCGTGCCTTTTGTTACCCAAGGCCGTACGGACCAGAGCGCCGATCACGCGTGGATCGATATTGATTCGCAGCAGGCGTTTTCGGACGCGGTTGAGTTCTTGGCGGGCAAGGGCCATCGGCGGATTGCGATGATCGCGGGTGATGAGACCATCTATTCCTCGACATTGCGTGAGGCAGGTTATCGGCAAGGGCTGGAGAAGGCCGGAATCGCCGTTGACCCTGATTTGATTTTCCCCGGCGATTTCTCCGCCGCTTCGGGCCGTGTGGGTGTGAAGCGCGTGATTGATTCGGCGGCGGGTGTAACGGCCATTCTCTGCGCCAATGATGCGACCGCCATGGGCGCAATCAGTCAGGCCGTAGAGTTGGGGATCGAAGTCCCCTCACAACTCAGCGTCATGGGATACGACGGTGTCCGAATGGCCGAAATGTTTAGCCCTCCGCTCACAACCCTTTCGCACTCAGCGGCGGAATGTGGTGAGCGGATCGCTTCCATGATTGTTGGTTTGGTGGGTGGCGATGCCCTCACCGACCACCAAGTTTTGCTGCCTGCGCAGATCATCGAACGGCGTTCGACTGGGATGGCAGCAAATGTCTGACAAGGTAATTCAACGGAGGAGACTAACATGACCTTGTTCAAAAAGATGTCGCTTAAAGCGGCTCTGGGTGCAGCGGCTGCTGTCGTTACCCTGGGCGCTGCTCAGGCAGAAACCATCCAGTTCTGGACAACCGAAGAGCAGCCAGACCGTCTGGCGAAACAAGAAGCAATGGCCGCTGACTTTACGGCTGCTTCTGGTATCGACGTTGAGGTGATTCCGATTTCTGAATCAGAAATGGGCACCCGCGCAACGGCTGCATTTGCTTCTGGCGAGCTGCCAGACGTGATTTACTACCCGCTTCAGTACGCTTTGCCGTGGGCCGAAGCCGGCGTGATCGATATTGACGCCACCACCGAAGCGCTCGAAAACCTCGGCGTGGATACCTTCCAGGCTGGTGCGTTGAACATGGCTGCGTTTGACGGTTCTTACGCCGGTGTGCCGGTTGACGGTTGGACCCAGTTGGTCGTTTACCGTGCTGACCTGTTCGAAGCCGCTGGCCTCGCAGCACCTGATTCCTACGCGGACATCGTTGCAGCTGTTGAAGCGCTGCACAATCCACCAGAAATGTTTGGTTTCGTTGCCCCAACCAAGGTTGACGAAGGCTTTATGTCTCAGGTGCTTGAGCACGTGATGCTGTCTAACGGTGTTTCTCCCGTAAACAACGACGGTTTGGCTCAGCTCGACGAGCAGGCAACGACCGAAGTTCTGGAATTCTACAAGACCATCGTTGATGCGTCTCCAGAAGGTGAGCTGTACTGGAAGCAGTCTCGTGAACTGTACTTCGCGGGTCAGGCTGCGATGATCATTTGGTCCCCGTTCATTCTCGATGAACTTGCTGGCCTGCGTGATTCCGCTCCACCAACCATCAACGATGACCCACAGTCACGTGAGTTGGCATCCAAGACGGCTGTCATCACCACACTGGCTGGTCCGTCTAATCCAGACGGCGCAGCTTGGGCTGACGTTCGCTACTTCGGTGTAAGCTCTGATGCTGACGCTGATTCTGCGATTGCGTTCATCGAGTACAGCATGTCCGAAGGTTACGAGCAGACTCTGTCTATCGCACCTGAGGGTAAGTTCCCTGTGCGCCAGTCTGATGGCTCCAACCCAACCGCTTACCTCGACGCTTGGGCGAAGTTGCCAGTTGGTGTGGACCGCAAGGCTCCTTTGGGTGACATCTACCCCGCTGACGTTATCTCATCCATCGCTTCGGGTCTTTCGACGGCGAACCGTTGGGGTGTGAAGGAAGGTCAGCTTTCTCTCGCGTCCAAGATCAACAACTCCCGCGTGCTTAACACGCTGGTGCGCGAGTACGTTGACGGCGTTCGTGGTGCTTCCGAAACGGTTGCCATGATGAACGACGAACTGGGCAAAATCGAGTAGTCGAACCCACTCTCCCAGAGGCGGCCCATCTTGGGCGGGCCGTCCTCGCTTCTCTCCGGTGGGAAAAGACTTGTTTAAGCTCTTTTCCCACTCGGATATCCTTACCTTATTCTTTCTGATTTTTCGGGGATGCTTCGTCGATGACTGTTGCGCAACCATCGGCCGGTGATACGCCTTTGGTCCACAAACCAGGGCGCTTGAGCCGTCGGGAAAGCCGTTTGGCCTTTGGCATGACGCTTCCGTCGGTGTTCATGGTTATGGCAATTGTGCTGTTTCCGCTGCTGGCCACGTTCTGGATCTCGGTGAAGCCGATCGAGCTGGCCGACTTGCGTGCGCCTGAGGTCCGGGCGCGGGAGCAAGTGCGCGGTGACGCGACGGCGGCGGGTGACGAGATCATCTTGCGCTATAAACTCCGCAATTCCAGCCGCGATAAAGAGGTGCTGAGCGTTCGCTTGTCCGACGTGGTGCCTGCGGGTTTGACGCCGTCGGGTCTGGATGCGCGCTGCCAGTTGGCGGTTGATCGCGTGCTGAGCTGTGACCTGGGCGACTTTGAGCCGGGGCAGAGCGAGACGCTGGATATTCCTGTGCAGGCTTCGCAAGACTTTATCGACAATCCGGTCAATGCCAAAGACAGCGACGTGTCCGTGAGCGGCAGCAGCGTGAACCCTTTGCTGACCACAGAGCTGACGCTCGATAATTTCCGCCGGGTGTTTGCGGTGCGGGAGTTCGGCACCGTTTTGTGGACCACGTTTGTCTATACAATTGGCGGGACCGCTGGTGCGCTGATTTTGGGGCTGTTTGCGGCCTTGTTGCTCAATCAAAGCTTTGCGGGCCGCGCGGTGTTTCGCGGGTTCTTGCTTTATCCCTTTGTGGCGCCGGTGATCGCGGCGGCCTTTACGTGGGTGGTGCTGCTTGATCCATTTTCCGGCTCATTGAACGCCTTGCTGATGCAGATGGGGGCGGTTGATGCGCCGATAAACTTCTTTGGCGTGCGGTCGGTCGATGTGCAGATTTTCGGGCTGACGGTGCCGGTGCCCATGGCCTTGAGCGTGGTGATCGCGTTTGAGGCTTGGCGGTACTTTCCGCTGTCGTTCCTGTTCATTCTTGCGCGGATGCAATCGATCCCACAGGACATGTACGAGGCCGCTGACATGGACGGCGCTTCCCCGTTCCAGAAATTCTGGGCGCTGAGCCTGCCACAGCTGGTTGGAATTATGGCCGTGTTGTTCCTGCTGCGGTTCATTTGGACGTTTAACAAGTTTGACGACATTTTCCTGCTCACGGGCGGTAACGCAGGCACGCGCACCTTGACCGTACAGGTTTACGAACAAGCCTTTGCGCTGAGTAACCTCGGGGCTGGGGCGGCGGTGGCCGTGCTGGTCTTTGTGCTGCTGGCGGTTTTTGCGACGATCTACTTCCGCGCCATGCCCGAAGAGGAGGGGTTGTAGATGAATACGCCTTCGATTTTTGACACGCGGATCGCCACATTGGCGTTAGCAGGGCTAAACGGTGCGGTTTGGGGGCTGGTGGTCTCCATACTGGTAGGGTCCGGTTTAGCCTTGCTGACAGGGTTGGAGCTGCGGCCACTGCTGGGCCCATCCATGGTTGCGGGTATCGGTTGCGGGGTGGTGCACGCGGGTTTGCGGCGCGACGATTTCGGCTGGCGCACGGTGCCGTCGCTAGCGTCTGCCGGGGTGTTTGTGGTGTTGGTTCTGGCGCTATCGCTGGGACGTCCCTATGCGGTGATGATGGGGGACGGCCTGCTGATTTGGTTGATTGCGCTTGGTTTGGCGACGCTGTGTACGCAGTGGGCGATTATGGCCAGCCAGCATCCAATCCGTTTTGGGGCCATGAACCGGTTCCGGCGTGAACGCGCGATGATGCTGTCTCTGCGGGCCTTTGGCTTTGTGTTCTTTGGCGCGATTGTGGTCTTGCCGCTCTATGTCATGGTGATGACCAGCTTGAAGACGCAGCAAGCGCTGCTGGCGAACCCGCTGAATCTGTTTCCTTCGTTCGAAGACGGTTTGCTGGAGCCGTTTCGGTCGTATATCGAGCTGTTTCAAGTCTACGATTTTGGCCGCTACATCTGGAATTCTGCGCTGATCTCTGTGGCGACGGTGGTGATTACGCTGTTGTTTGCTGTACCGGGATCCTACGCCGTCAGTCGTCTGAACTTTCCGGGGCGGTCGACGCTGTCGCGGTCGATCTTGATGATCTATCTGGTGCCCGCGATTGTGCTGGTGATTCCGCTCTACGCCATATTCGCGAAGTTGGGTCTGCGCGATAGCTTGTGGGGGCTGTTGGTGGTGTATCCGGCGACGACGCTGCCGGTCGCGCTGTATATGCTGCAGGGCTATTTTCGCGGGGTTCCGGCGGAGCTGGAAGAGGCGGGATTGATGGACGGTTGTTCGCGACTGCGGGTGATTTGGTCGATCACATTGCCGCTGTCGGTTCCGGCTTTGGCCAGCGTTTCACTCTACGTGTTTATGATCGCGTGGAACGAATTTCTCTTCGCCTTCATGTTCCTCGACGACCCCAAAATGTTCACGCTGTCGCGTGGGGTGGTGTCGCTGGATAGTTCGGAGGTGCCGAGGCAGCATTTGATGGCCGGTGCCGTGGTTTCGACGGTGCCGATTGTCGTAATTTTCTTATGGGCTGAACGCTTCATGGTTCAGGGTCTGACTAGTGGTGGGGTAAAGGGTTAATGACGATCATTCAGGATGCAGTGGATATTCTAAAATCCAACGATCGAGGCGAGTTCTCGGTCCCAACGCACGGGCTTTACCCCGTCCAGTTCAACTGGGATTCGGCCTTTGCTGCGCTGGGATATCGTCAGTTTGCGCCGCAACGGGCTGTGCGCGAAGTCGAGTTGCTGCTCGAAGCGCAGTGGGCCGATGGCATGGTGCCGCACATCATTTTTCGGGGGGATCACGACGGCTATTTCCCCGGTCCGGACGTGTGGTCAACAGGCCAGCCCACACCAACCAGCGGCATCACTCAGCCCCCGGTCGCAGGCTCAATACTGCGGCGTTTGATTGAAAGCGGCGTCGAGGTCGAAAAGGATCGCTTGGCGGCGATGGTGCGTCGCCTGGACGGTTGGTACGACTGGTTTACCCGCGCCCGCCAGTGCGAAGACAGCGGTGCCATTCTGGTGATTCACCCGTGGGAATCGGGCCGGGACAATCTCAGTGATTGGGATCCAGCGATGGCAGCGGTGGTGCCGGATACCGGGCTTGGCGATTACCGCCGCCGCGATCTGGAACACGTGGACGCCAGCCAGCGTCCAACCAAGGAAGAATACGACCGTTACCTGACCATTGTGCGGTTTGGCCGCGATTGCGGCTGGGATCAGGCGCACTTGGGCAAGCACAGCCCGTTCCGCATGATTGACCCCGGGATGACGGCGATGTTGCTGCGCTCGGAGCGGGATTTGGTTTGGTTGCAGGCGCAAACGGGTCAGGACATCAGCGCCACCAAAGCGCGGATCAAGCGCCTGGAAGACGGCTGGCGATCGCTGTGGAACCCGCGGGTCAAAGGCTTTACCAGCCGCAATCTGACCGACGGCGCACAGACCGACGCGGTTTCGGCTGCGTCCTTCCTCGGCCCCTATGCGGGCATGCTGGATCATCTGGGCGAGACGCTTGACCATTTCGATCGGATTGCCAGTCAGGTCGAGTATATGATTCCGAGCTTTGATCCCAATTCTGAGGGCTTTGACCCGCAGCGGTATTGGCGCGGTCCGGTTTGGCACGTGATCAACAACCGGATTGGGCTGGGCTTGCAGGAAATCGGCGAGTTGGACCGGTCTGAGCGGGTGCGACGAGACACGGCGCGGCTGACGGAAAAATCCGGTTTCAGCGAATATTTCGACCCCCTGACGGGCGAAGGTCTGGGCGGCAAGTCGTTTACGTGGACGGCGTCGGTTTATCTGGACTGGGCCTGCGATCAATCCGCCGTGCCAACGGCCTAAGCGAGCGGATAGGAGAGCTTTTCCCATGTCAGCGATCACCATTGAAGGGCTGTATAAGTCCTTTGGCTCCGTTCCCGTTATCAAGGGCGTGGATCTGGAAATTCAGGATAAGGAATTCGTCGTTTTTGTCGGCCCTTCGGGCTGCGGAAAATCCACCATGTTGCGATTGATTGCGGGGCTGGAAGAAGCCACCGCGGGGTCGCTGCACCTGGGCGAGACCGACGTCACCAGCTTGACCGCACCAGAGCGTGGGTTGGCGATGGTGTTTCAGTCCTACGCGCTGTATCCGCACAAAACGGTGGGCGAAAACATGGCCTTTCCGCTGAAGGTTGCGGGGGTTCCGGCAGCAGAGGTGCGGGACAAAGTCCAGAAGGCGGCAGAAATTCTGCAGCTTGAAGCGTTGCTGGACCGAAAGCCAAAGGAGCTCTCTGGCGGACAACGGCAGCGGGTGGCGATTGGGCGCTGTATTGTGCGCGACCCCAAGGCGTTCTTGTTCGATGAGCCTTTGTCGAACCTCGATGCTGCGTTGCGTGTGGAAATGCGGGTTCAGATCGCTCGCTTGCACAAGCAATTGGCGGCGACGATGATTTATGTCACCCATGACCAGATCGAAGCGATGACGCTGGCGGACCGGATTGTGGTGTTCTCAGCCGGGCGGATTGAGCAGATTGGCGCGCCGCTGGATTTGTATGAAAACCCCGCAAACCTGTTTGTTGCGACCTTTATCGGGTCACCCAAAATGAACATTTTGGGCGCTGGAGCCCTGTCTGAGGTCGGGATTACCTTGTCGAGCACGCGGGTTCCGGATGTGAGCGCACAGGCCGCCCATTTTGGTATCCGTCCCGAGCACATCACGCTGAGCGCAGGCGCGGAGCCGGGTGATAATCGGTTGGTGGGCGAGGTTGGAATCTTTGAGAAGCTCGGCGGCGATAGTTTCTATCACGTTGATGTTGCGGGCCTTGGCACGCTGGTGGCGCGAACACCGCCCACGGCGCAATACCGTGAAGGCGAAACGGTGACATTGGCGCTTGACCCCAGCCAGCTGCATGCGTTTGGCCCTGATGAGAAGAGCCTTGCAGGGGCGGGTTAGACCCCGTTCGGGTTGAATCAGACCCAAGGGGGTTTTGACCAAAATGAAAAAAGGGGTCTTCCGTGCCGGAAGCCCCCTTTTTGCGCTTTGCTTGAAGCCCAGCCCACGGGGCTGGACCTTAGGGCTTTGGTGGATTTCCCAGCGGCATAAGCCCCAGCACAAAGCCCATGCGAAACAAGTGATGCATGGTCACGAAAGCGACCTCATAGCCCATAGCAACAGCCAACAACGACAGCTCTGACGCGCCCCCGGCGGAGACAGAAAAGAACGTGCGGGCAAAGGGTTGGTCGCTGACCAACGTCAGCAGAAAGGCTGAGCCCGATGCCAGACCGATCATCCACAGGGCGATGATGTAGGCGTCGGGGACATGGCGACCCAACGCGCGAAAGCTGACCTGTGCCATGCGCGCGCCAATGGACGAACCGAGGATGACTTGCAGCAGGGCGACGCCTTCGAACGGACGATCAAACGGCAACAGGCCAAACCCGCCCCAAATCGCCGACAGCAGCATCGGCCCCAGCAACCATATCATCGGCAACCGCAACAGGCGCGCGGCTAAAACCCCCAGCGTGCCCAAGGCCAACCACTGCACCCATGTCAGCAGCCCGGTTTCCCAGATGTGCACTTGTCCCCCCGGTACGGCTTGACCGTTAAAGTCATCGACCGTCAGCCACACCACGATGGGTGAGAGGATAAAGACGGTCGATACCCGCACCAGATGGATCAGGGCGACCACGTGGTCTTTGTCGGTATAGGCCTGCGAGACGGCAATCACTTCGCTCAGTCCGGCGGGTTGCGCAGAAAACCACGCCGTCGCCCGGTCATAACCGCGGACGTAGCGCAGAAAGGCGTAACTGGTCCACGTCATCACCAAAGTCAGCCCCGCCAGCAGCAGCAAAGTCGGCCACCAGGACGGAATTTCGCCGATGATCCCGGGCGATACGTAGGAGCCGAGGACCACCGCCACCGCTGCCAGTGCGTACTTTCGCAATTCTGGCGCAGGGTCGAGGCGGCGGCTGATGGGCTTGAACAGACCGCCAATGACCCAGCAGAACAGCACAGAACCCAGCATAAAAGGCGCGGGCAGGTTGAGCGCGTAGAACACCACACCGCCCAATCCCCCCAAGGCATAGGTGCGCAAGGCACCGGCGATCACAGCGGGGCTATAACCGGTTGCGGTCAAGGGTCTGTCCTTCTTCGTTCCATGCGTGATTATGCACCAATCGCCGTGCCTCAGTAGGGCAGCGCATCGCCTTTGTAGTCTTCGTAAACCCCGGAATTCGCCATCGTCAGGTGATCAAAGCGCTGGATCAAGCCGGTGGCAGAGGACAGCGTGTCAATGGCAGCATTGGCGCCGCCCATGTCGGTCTGCACCCAGCCGGGGTGATAGATGCCAACAGGCATGCCTTCGTCTGCAAACTCCTGCGCCAGATTGCGCCCCAAATTGAGCACGGCGGCTTTGGAGGCGCGGTAGACCAACATGCCGACCCCGGAATTGGTCGAAGAGGCCAACTGCGACGAGATAATCGCGATTTTAGGAGACGATGCCGCACGCAGGTTTGGCAGCAGGGACTGGATGTTGAGGAACACGCCGGAAACGTTGGTCAGAAAGGTCTGTGACCAGTCTTCCAACGGATAGCCTGTCTCTAAGGTTTGGCCCTTGTCGAAATTCACCCCGGCGTTGGCGATCAGCAGGTCAATCGGCTTGCCATTCAGCCCGTCCGCAAAAGCCGCGTGGGAGGCTGGATCGTCCACATCGAGCACAGAAAAGCCCTCGCGCGGTGTGCGGGATGTCTGGGTAACGTCGTGGCCTTGAGCGGTATAAAGAGTGGCGAGTTCTTTGCCGATGCCCCGGTTTGCGCCGGTGATGACGATGTGCATATGCGTCCTTTATGGTTCGATAAAGCGGGCCGGTCAGCCCAAGGGTTGAGAGCGTTCCTTGTCCCATTCTCAACCGCGGAGGGAAAGCCTCGTTTTGCCCGCTAAGCGGTGTCTGCTGGCGCTGGCTTGGAGAAATGCAGCATGAGGGCGGGGATAAGGCCAATCACGCTCAAACCCAGCATGATCAGCAGCATGGACAGCGGGGAGGGAACGGCGTTCAGGGTGTAGCTGCCAAAGGCAGTGAGGCCCGCGCCGATCAACTGCATGATGGCGCCTGATAAGCCTGAAGCCGTGCCGGCGAGCCGAGGGTTGATCGACACCAAGCCGCTGGTCGATGTCGGCATGACCAAACCGTTGGCGAACCCGTTGATGATCAGCGGAGCAAACAGGATAAAGGGGTTGCTCACGTCCAAAGCCAGCAGGCCGAGCACCATCAGCACGCTAACAATGGCGCAAATCCGCCCGGTGAGCAGCAGCGCCGGAATACCCACGCGGTGCGCGGTGAGTTTTACGATGCTGTTCCCGGCCATGTAGCCGACAGGCATGTAACCGAGCAGAATGCCGATCGACGTGCGGCTGATGTCAAACGTGGCTTCTCCCAAAATCGGCATGCCGACAACAAACAGGTAAAACACCCCCACGTTGCACACGATTGTTAGGGCAAAGCCCCAAAATCGGACCGAACCGATCAAGGTTGGATAGGCGCGCACTTGCTGTCCAAACGTGGCCATGCGGCTCAGGTTGGTTTCCGTCAGTGAAAACAAAACAAGGCTCAGCACCACCGAACCGAAGATCGCCATGATCAGGAAGTTTGAGCGCCACCCCAGCAAATCCGCCGTGATGCCCCCTAAGACCGGTGCCAGCATCGGCATAATCGCCATGATCATCACCACAGTCGCCAGCCGCTTTGCCGATTGCTCGGCATTGGGCTCAGTGTCTCGGATCATCGCGTGTGACAGGCCGACAGCGCCAATGATCACGCCTTGGAACACCCGGCAAATGAAAAAGATCTCAACCGTGGGCGCCAGCGCACAGCCCAGTGAGGCCGGAATGTAGATGATCAAACAGCCGATCAGCACCGGGCGGCGTCCAAGGTAATCGGAAAGCGGTCCAACGATCAGCTGAAGCCCTGCGATAACAAGCAGATAGCCGCTGAAAGACCAACTCATCGTTCCCGTCGAAACGCCAAAATCCTGCGCCATGTCGGGCAGCGATGGGACAAACATGCTCAGCGTCACAACGTTGACGGAAGCCAGCAAGATCAGGATCAGAAGCGCGGGCTTCTTGGCAGCAATTTCGGACACGCAGCGTGCTTTCGGTTCAACGGGTACGGAACGTAAGGGGCGCATGGCATCACAGATTGCCCCCCGCGCCAAGCCGAAGACCACGCTCATCACCTATGGCCTGGCAGCGGCGGCGTCGCTGGCGCGGTATCAAACATGTTGACAGTTCTGGCTCGGCCCAGCTTTCTTCTTCCCTTTGTAATCAGATCCGTAGCGAGCGATGTTCCATGACTTTTGCTGTTGAGCCTGCCCCGATGCCCACGCTGCCTGTGCGCGGCACAGATGCAGCTTTTCCCGTGCATCGGATTTTCTGCGTTGGGCGGAACTATGCGGCCCATGCTGCGGAAATGGGGGCAGAGGTTGATCGAGAGGCGCCGTTTTACTTTCTGAAATCCGCGCATCACCTGCAGCTTGCACAGGGCAATGTTCCCATGGCCCCGCGCACCGAAAATTATCATCACGAGGTCGAGTTGGTGGTGGCACTTGGGCGCGGGGGACGGAACATTCCGCAGGATCAGGCCTTTGACCACGTTTTCGGCTATGGCGTCGGTCTCGATATGACCCGCCGTGATGTACAGGCAACGGCAAAGGCGAAGGGGCGGCCGTGGGATACGGCCAAAGATGTTGAGGCGTCAGCCCTTTCGACGCCGTTGGAACCCGCAGCCAATGTTGCCAACCCGGCGCAAGGTCGGATTGCCCTGAAGGTCAATGGCTCCGTTCGGCAAGAAGGGGACTTGAGCGAACATGTTTGGACCATCGAAGAAATCATCGCGGACCTTTCGACGCTTTACACACTGCGCGCGGGGGATTTGATCTTTATGGGCACACCTTCGGGCGTTGGGCCGGTTCAGGTCGGAGACGTGCTGATGGGATCAGCAGACGGGATCGCCGACTTCACGCTGACCATGGCCCCGCCGCTGGCTTAGACCACCTCAGACAACAGGATCGAGGTTTCGCTTTCGGCAATGTCTTCGGCGCGCCGGATTGCCATGAGCGCCGTATCCAGCTCCCGATTGGAATCAGCCGCCAGCTCGGCAATCAAATCCCATTTGCCGTTGGTGGTGTGGATTGACTTAATCCAGTGAATGCCCTTGAGCCGCTGTAGCACTCGATCGGTGCGATGCCCCACGATCTTGATGTGCGTAAGCGCACGCACGTTGGGGGTCAGTGTGTCGCTCGACAGTTGCACGCGATAGCCCAAAATGACCCCACGCTGTTCCATCCGTTCAAGACGCGCTTTGATCGTCGCTCGCGTCACCCGCAAGGCCGAAGCAAGTGAGGCGTGGGACGCTCTCCCATCTTCTCGCAGCACGGCAAGGATTTCGCGGTCTAGGGTATCAAGTTGCTCAGTCATAGTGCTCATCATTCATAGTTATATGCACAAATAGCGCATTTTGATGGCTTGTGAGTAACGCAAAATTCGCATGTTTTGAGCCAAGATCCAACAGGGGGTTCTATGGCTCATCTTTCCTTTCTCGGCGTACCGTTGCACCAGGGCGCGGACCAATACGGAACCATCATGGGACCGGATGCGTTGCGTGCGGCTGGCCTGATGCACAATCTCAGTGCGCTGGGGCATAGCATTTGCGACTTGGGCGATATCGCGCAACCCCCGCGGCCAAGGCTGGACCACCCCCGGAACCACGTCGTGCAAAACCTCGGGGCTGTCCAAGCGTGGATCGAGGCCATTCGAGGCCGGGTGGAAGCCATTGCGCCGCAGGACGTTCCTATCTTTGCCGGTGGCGATCACGCCTTGTCAGCCGGCACCATCTCAGCGATGAGCCAGCGCGCACAGGCAGCACGCCGTCCGTTGTTTGTCCTTTGGCTGGACGCGCATCCGGACTTTCATACGTTGGAGACCACCAGCACGGGCAACCTGCACGGAACGCCGATGGCCTATTTGACCGGGGAGCCGGGCTTCGAAGATGGCTTTCCGCCGATGGATCACCCCGTTCCTTGCGACCACGTGATGATGGTTGGCCTGCGGTCAGTGGACCCGGCTGAGCGGGCGCGACTGGCGGCGCGGCGGCTGAACCTCTGCGACATGCGGCGGATGGATGAAGAGGGGATTGTGCGCCCGCTGCGGGACTTTCTGGACCGGGTCAGCGCCGCGAACGGCATGTTGCACGTGTCGCTGGATTTGGACTTTCTCGACCCGGACATCGCGCCGGGGGTTGGAACCCCGGTTCCCGGTGGCGCGACCTTGCGGGAGGCGCATTTGATTATGGAGCTGGTCCACGAAAGCGCTCTGCTGTCGTCTCTTGACCTTGTCGAATTGAACCCCTTTCACGACCACGCCGGGCAAAGCGCTCGGGTGTTGGTTGACCTCACCGCCAGCCTGCTGGGTCGGCGGATCCTCAACACCTGAATCATGCCCCAAGGAGTAGAACCCATGAAAGCCTTAAACACCGTCCCTTTTGTCAGCGTCGAACACATGATGCGGCTGGTTTTGGACCTCGGCGTTGAAGTCTGTATCGAGCAGATTGCAGATTACATCGAAGCGGACTTTTCCAAATGGGAAACCTTCGACAAATGCCCTCGGATCGGTTCCCATTCTGATGTTGGCGTGATTGAGTTGATGCCGACCTCTGACGGCATTGATTACGGCTTTAAATACGTCAACGGCCATCCCAAAAACACCAAGGAAGGCTTGCAGACTGTGACGGCCTTTGGGTTGCTGGCGTCGGTCTATACGGGCTATCCCACGCTGCTGACCGAAATGACGATTTTGACGGCGCTGCGCACCGCCGCGACCTCGGCTGTTGCGACCAAGTATCTGGCGCCCAAGGGCGCGAAAACACTGGCGATGATCGGCAACGGCGCGCAGTCAGAGTTTCAGGCGCTGGGGCTCAAGCGGGTGTGTGGGATCGATACCGTGCGCCTGTACGATGTTGATCCAGCCGCCACGCGCAAGTGCGCTGCAAACCTTGCGGGTTCGGGCCTAAAAGTCATCGCTTGCGGGTCAGCGGAAGAGGCCGTTATGGGCGCGCAGATCATCACCACATGTACAGCCGACAAGCGAAACGCGACGGTTTTGTCGGACAACCTTGTGGGCGCTGGCGTGCACATCAACGCCATTGGCGGCGATTGCCCGGGCAAAACAGAGCTCCAGCGCGATATTCTCGACCGCGCAGACATCTTTGTCGAATACCCCGAACAAACCCGCATCGAGGGTGAAATTCAGGTGTTGGACGACGATCATCCGGTCAAAGAGCTTTGGCAGGTGATAACAGGACAGGTCGAAGGGCGGCAGTCAGCGGATACCATCACGCTGTTCGATGGCGTTGGCTTTGCGATTGAGGATTTTTCCGCGCTGCGCTGGCTGCGAGACGCCTTGCAAATGTCCTCGAAGTTCGTCGATCTCGATATGATCGCAGACCCCGACGAGCCGCGCGATTTGTTTGGCATGGTGATGCGAGAGGTCAACCGCATGGCCGAGGACGAGCACGGGAAAGCGGCCTGACGCAAGGCTAGGGAAGGTTGAGTTGCCAAGACAGCCCAAAGCGGTCTCGGCACCAACCAAACCGCCGGCTAAAGCCGTAATTATCCAGCGGCATCATCACTTCACCGCCCTCTGACAAGGCGGCAAACGCGTCTGTCAGCTCTTCCTCAGAGGTGCAATCAACGAACAACGACATGGATGGCGTAAAGTCGAACGCGTGGGGAATGGGGCTGTCGATCACTTGCAGAACGCTGCCATTGAACGCGATGGTGGCGAGCTTGACCGTCCCTGCTGGGGCCATGTCCCCGGTCCCGTAATCCTCCCGCGAGAGGGTCTCAAAACCGGGGAAAACAGCGGCGTAGAGCGCTAGGGCTTGAGCGGCTTGGCCTTGGAACATGATATGGGTGGAAACTTGCGCCATCGTGGTTAGAGCGCCGCTTTCATGGCTTGGTGCAGATCTTCGATCAGGTCGGCTGGATGCTCCAAACCGATGTTCAAACGGACCAAGCGTCCCCCGAAGTCTTTGCCGGGTCTGTCCAAGTCTGGATAGACCACGGCCAACGACGTCACACCGCCCCAACTCAGCCCGATTTGGAAGATGCGTAAGGCGTCGAGGAAGACCATCGCTTGGGCGGCGCTTACGGTGTCTTTGAACATGAAGGAGAACACACTCGCAGAGCCGGTAAAGTCGCGTTTCCAGATTTCGTGGCCGGGGCAACCGGGCAAGGCGGGGTGATAAACCTCGGCGATGAGGTCTTGATCCACCAACCAGTTCGCAACCTCCAGCGTTGCCCCTTCGAGATGGGCCAGACGCAAGCCCAGGGTTTGAAGCCCGCGAAGGGCGAGGCTGCAATCGTCGGGTGATACGGCCAAGCCCAGCTGTCGGTAAACCGGGCCCATGGCTTCAAAGCCGGCTTGATCGCGCACGGAAACCGATCCGAGCAGAATATCACTGTGGCCACCAACGTATTTGGTGAGCGCTTGAATGCTGACATCAACCTTGTGCGCAAACGCGTCAAAGAGGACGCCGGCGGCGTAGGTGTTATCGAGTGCAACGGCGACCCCGCGCGCGTGGGCCGCTTCGACGATGGCGGGAATGTCCTGCACATCCATCGTGACCGAGCCGGGGCTTTCGGTCCAAATCAGGGTGGTGTTGTCCCGGATCAACGCGGATATTCCGGCGCCGATCAGCGGATCATAGGGCTCAACCTCGACCCCCAAACCCTTCATCAAGCCTTCGGCCATTTCCTTGTTGGGACCGTAAGCGGAGTAGGGCACCAGCGCGTGACTGCCGGTCGTGCAATAGGCGAAGTAGACCAACGCAATCGCGGCCTGACCGCCGGGCACAATAAAGCTGAAATGGGCGTCTTCCAGACCAGCGATCCGGCTGGCAAGTTCCAGCGCGGTTGGCGTGCCGTACAGGCCATAGGAATAACCATTCTCGGCTTGGTTCCAGTGGTCGTTGACCGAAGCCGCATCTTTGAACACCACGGTTGATCCTCGGTAAACCGGCGTGTTCAAAGAATTATAGTCGCGTCGCGCTTGCGGCGCAGGGTTCAGCAGCTTGGTTCGCCAATCCATCGAAATATCCGTTCCTGATCGTTTGCTCAGCTTGTGTTGCATTCCTTGGGCAAGCGCAAGTCCGACGCTTGCACGGTGGCGGCATTAAAGGCAGGTTGGACGGCGTCATTGGGTCTTCAGGAGAGTTTCATGCGGGGATTTGAGCCTACGGAGTTTGCGGCGCGAACACAGCGGTTGCAGTCGTCAATGGCGGCGGAAGGGTTGGACGCAATATTGGTCACGACCGAAGCGGACGTGCGCTACATCACCGGCTTTCTAACCCGGTTTTGGGAAAGCCCGTCGCGGGCTTGGTATGTCATTGTTCCGGCGAGCGGCAACCCCATCGCCGTGATTCCCAGCATTGGCGCGGCGCTGATGGGAACAACGTGGGTCGAGGACATTCGGACATGGCGCGCGCCGGACTTGCAGGACGACGGGGTAAGCTTGCTGTCATCCACGCTCGACGAGGTGTTGGGCGGAAGCGGGGGGCGCGTGGGGCTGCCAGCGGGGCACGAAACCAACTTGCGCATGCCGCTGCAGGATTTTTGGGCGCTACAGGCTTTGCGGCCTGAGCGGGCTTTTGTCAGTGATGGCAACATCGTTCGCAGCGCGCGGTCGGTGAAATCTGGCGCAGAAATCGAGAAAATTCGCCATTCCTGCGCTGTGACCGGACGGGCGTTTGACCGCTTGGGCGAGGTGCTCACTGTCGGCACAACAATGGCGCAGCTGTATCGCGGATTTCAGCAGCTTTGCTTGGATGAGGGCGCGGACTTTGTGACCTATGTTGCCGGCGGCACGGGCGCGTGGGGTTACGGCGACATCATCGCGCCAGCGGACGGGACCGTGGTTGCCGCCGGGAATGTTGTTATGCTGGATACGGGTGTCATCGTGGATGGCTACTTCGCCGATTTTGACCGCAATTTCTCCGTCGGCAAACCGCCTCGGCAAGACGTGCAGGACGCGTTCGCACGGCTGTGGGAGGCCACCGACGCAGGCTTTGCTGCGGCAAAACCCGGTGCGCGAGCCTCGGATTTGTTTGCTGCGATGGATCAGGTCGTCACGGGCGGAAAAAACAGCGCGGATACGGGCCGATTTGGTCATGGGTTAGGCCTGCAATTGACCGAATGGCCCTCGCTGATCCCCGATGAGCATGTCGAGCTGACACCGGGGATGGTCCTGACGCTGGAGCCGAGCATCGACACCGGTGGCGGGCAGGGCGATATCCTTGTTCACGAGGAAAACATCGTCATCACCGAGACAGGCGCGGCGTGGCTTACACCGCGCTCAGGCCCAGAAATCCGCGTGCTGCACCCGGCTTAATGGCCGGGTTGCAAGGCGCGGATTGCGTGGAGGTAGATCTCAACCGCTTGCTCGATTTGTGCGACTTCGACCCATTCATTCAGTGAGTGGCATTGTGCCAGCGCGCCGGGGCCGCAAATCACCGCCTCGCAGCGAAAATTCGGCGCGTCCGTCGAGCCGCTGAAGGAGCGGATTTCAGACGGTGCGCCCAAAACTGCCGCCGTCGCGCTTTCCAGTGCCTGCACCGTCGGCGCGCTGTTGGGGGTGCCGAGCGCAGGAACATCGAGATCGGCGTTGATGAATTCGTAATCCATCTCTGGAATGTCAGCAGCAACGCCAGCAACCACCGCTGCAATTTCCGCCATGACCGCTTCGTGGTCTTCACCGGGGATGGTGCGGCGGTCAATATCGATGGTGCACCAGTCGGCCACCGAACTGACGCTGTTCCCACCGCGAATGGTGCCAATATTCAGGGTTGGATGCCCGGCCATTGGGTGCGGTGTGCGGGTGGAAAGCGTGGCAGCGTAGTCTTCCAGCGCCACCACAACACGGCACATGTGGTTGACCGCGTTGATGCCTTTGTGCGGCAAGGAAGAGTGCACGGACACGCCCTTGGTCCGCAGGCCAAAACACATTTGGCCCTTGTGGACGGGGCAAATCGCCAACTCGGAGGGTTCTGCGATGATCGCGTGATCGATGCTGGGACCGTTGAGGCCGAAATGGTCTGAACCGGTCATGGCGTGCTCTTCATCCACCACGGCGGCAAGGATCAAATCGCCGCTCAGACCGTTATCAGCAGCCTGCAGGCGGCGGACGACTTCCAGATAAGCCGCCAAGCCCGCTTTCATGTCACAAGCCCCGCGCCCGTGCATTTTGCCGTCTTTGATAAAGGGGTCAAACGGGCCGTCATAGCCCTCGACGCCCACAGTATCCATGTGACCGGCCAGCATAATCGTTGGTCCCGAGCCGCTGCCCTTGAGCCGTCCCCAGACGTTGCGCCGTCCGTGGCTGACCGGGGTCGATTCGACCTCTAACCCCAAGGCGGCGAGCTTGCCTTCATAGAGCTGCGCCATCGCTTCTTCGGGCGCAGGACTTGGCATTTCGCCGTCAAAGGGGTTCACGCTTGGTATCCGAACCATCTCCATCAGGTCATCGAGCAGTTGACTCATGCTGTTAAGCCTTTCGCAAACAGCTGCCCTCGGCCTTCAACGATATCGTCAACCCCCGCCAGTCGCATCAAGTGCCACACCATCGCGTGATTGCTGGCCGTGACAGGCTTGCCGATTGCCGCCTCGGCCTGCGCGATAATATCGGCTGCGCGCAGGCTGGTGCAGGACACAAAAACGCCGTCGCAGTCATCGGACGAACCGACATCGATGATGGCTTGCAGGATCGAGCTGGGCGAAATCTTGCCCACCACAAGGTCGCTGTCTTCGTAGAACGACCCCACCAAATTCACCGTCAGCCCAGCAGCGGCGAAGTTGGCTTGCATGGCCAGTGTCACGTCGGGGGTGTAGGGGGTCAGCAAAGCGGGGCGTTGCACGCCAAGTTCGGCCAAGGCGGCCTTGGCGGCGCTGAGCGGGTTACTGGTCGGGATGCCCGGGTGCGCCGCGTTCATGATTTCCGCTACGCGTTGTTCGCCGATGATGGTCGAACCGGATGTGCAACCATAGCCGATGGCGTTCAGGCCCATGTAGGCCGGGATCAGACCCGCCGCGATGGGCAGTTCCTGTTCCATTTTTGCCAGACTTTCGGGCGTCACAACCACGTCGTTGGCGAGCCGCGCGTGATAGAGCGCCACACCGTCCAAGGCGGTCAGCGCGCGGGCTTCGTCTTCCATGGTTTGATCGGATTCCAGAACCAGCAAGCCAATGCGCGCACGCGCGCCGGCGCCGTCGTCGCTGGTGTAACCCAATTTGCGGATGGTTGGGTCAGCGGGGCGTGTTTGGGGTGCGGAGCCGTCGGGCATGATCTTCTCCTTGTGGGTTCGATGTCGTACTTTCTGCCACAACTCACTGGCGCGCAACGCCTTCATTCGCGACGTCCTGTGCTTGGCAGGCGGTAGCAAGGTGGCTAACGTGGGACAAAAGCCGCTGGAAACAGGCGGCGGTTTCAGGAAGCAGGCACCTCTATTCATGGACATCAAGCGCAGCGCCCTGACCTCAAGCCACTGGGGGGCCGGAATCGTTGAAACCGATGGGTCGCGCATCACCGCCGTGCACCCCTATCCAGCAGACCCCGCACCCAATCGCATCAACGAGAATATTCCGGGCGCGCTGTATAGCGACAGCCGCATCCGGCGGCCAGCGGTTCGGGCCTCCTGGCTGGAACATGGCCCGCTAGCGAAGGCTGGAACACGCGGGCGGGATCCCTTTGTCAACGTCAGTTGGGATCAGGCCTTGGACCTGATTGCCGGAGAGGTTCAGCGCATCCGCGAGAACCACGGCAACGCATCGATCTTCGCCGGTTCCTACGGCTGGTCGAGCGCTGGCCGCGTCCACCATGCGCAATCCCTGCTCAAGCGTTTTTTGAACACCCAGGGCGGTTTTGTCCGGTCGGAGGGTAACTATAGCTATAACGCCGCGTTGGTGCTCATGCCCTACATCAGCGGTTCGTACCGTTTGAGCATCATCGATTCAACGCGCTGGTCGGTGGTTGAGCGACACAGTGAGCTGGTCGTCGCGTTTGGCGGTTTGGCCGAACGCAACACGGCTGTCTGTGATGGCGGGGTAACATTCCATCGCTTCCCCGATGCCGTTCAAGCCTGTGCCGATGCGGGGGTGAGGTTCATCAACGTCAGCCCCCTGCGGACTGACATGAGCGCCCGGGTGCAGTCCCAGTGGCTCGCGCCCAAACCGGGTTCTGACACGGCGCTGATGATGGGCTTGGCTTATGTGCTGCTGGAGGAGGGGTTGCACGACCCCGCCTTTCTAGCGCGCTATACGGTCGGGTTTGAGCAGGTCGCAGCATCCTTGCGCGGGCACGGGCCAGATCGGATCGCCAAAACACCAGATTGGGCGGCGGCGCAGAGTGGGATTCCCGCGGGCCAGATCATCGCGCTGGCCCGTGAAATGGCCAGCAAGCGCACGATGATCACCGTCGCCGCAGGCTTGCAGCGCGCCGATTTTGGCGAGCAACCGCTGTGGATGTGCGTGACACTCGCCGCCATGTTGGGGCAGATCGGACTGCCCGGCGGCGGGTATGTGATCGGGGCTGCGGTTAACGGCAATATCGGTACAAAAGAACGCCTGTTCGGCACCGGCACCATGCGACAGTTGCACAATCCGGTATCCACGTTCCTGCCCGTCGCTATGATCTCCGAAATGCTGCTGCATCCGGGCGAAGACTATACTTACGACGGCGCGAAAATGCAGTTTCCGGATGCGCGCATGGTCTGGTGGGCAGGGGGCAACCCCTTTCACCACCACCAAGATTTGGCGCGTCTGCATACGGCTTTTCAGACACCAGAAACGGTGATCGTCAACGAGATCAGTTGGACCGCTGCGGCCCGTCACGCCGACATTGTTCTGCCTGTTGCCGCTGCGCAAGAGCGCGTGGATTTTGGCGCCGGTAAGTCGGATGACACGCTGGTTCCCATGCCAGCGCACGCCTCGCCGCCCTTTGAAGCGCGGCTTGAATATGACATTTACGCGGACTTGGCCGAGCGGCTGGGCAACCGGGATGCCTTCACCGAAGGGCGAACGGCGGAGCAGTGGGCCGAGGCGCTGTGGGAGGTCACGCGCGGGTTTTCCAAGCGCGCTGGCGTGGATTTGCCGGACTTTGAGACCTTTATGACCGGGGACGCCATTGCCGTTCCAGACCCGAGCCCCGAACAAGTCTACCTTGCTGACTTCCGCGCTGACCCAGACGCGAACCCATTGCCGACGCCAAGCGGTCGTTTGGAGCTGTTCTCAGAGACGATCGCGGGGTATGGGCTGCCCGACTGCCCGGGGCAAGCAACGTGGCTGCCCCCCCGTGATAACCCCGCAGAACAAGGGCCGCTGTTCTTGATTTCCGGTCAGCCCAAAACGCGTCTGCACAGCCAACTGGACGATGGCGCCTATAGCCGATCCTACAAAATCAAGGACCGTGAGCCGGTGCTGATCCATCCGCGCGATGCGGCGGCGCGCGGGATTGCGGACGGGGACGTGGTCGAGCTGCACAACGCGCGCGGGCGCTGTCTTGCAGGGGCGGTCATTACTGAGGATGTGCGACCGGGTTGCCTGTTCCTGTGGACGGGTGCTTGGTACGATCCAGACTTCAGTCAGTCCCCGCCGCTGGACCGGCATGGAAACCCCAACAGCCTGACCCACGATCGCCGGACATCCAGCTTGTCCCAGTCGCCTGCCTCGCATTCTGTGCGTCTTGACGTGCGCAAGTGGGACGGGGCTTTGCCCGCGGTCGAGGCGTTTTCGCCACCGCCGTTTAAGCGCTGATCAGTCGGTTTTCTTGGGCGGAAACGCGATGGGGCCACCGTGCTGTTCCCACGTGCTGAACCCTTCTTTGAGGTGCGCGGCGTCAAAGCCCATGTCCTGTAACGTCGCCACGCTCAGCGCGGAACGCCAGCCCGATGCGCAGTGGAAGACGTAGCGCTTGCCCGCTTGGGCAAAAACGTCCTTGTGGTAGGGGCTGTCGGGATCGATCCAGAACTCCAACATCCCACGCGGCGCATGGATGCTGCCGGGGATGAAACCCACCCGCTGACGCTCCCGCACGTCACGGATATCAACGATCACCGTATCCGGGTCATCAAGGCGCGCAATCAAGTCAGGGGTCTCGATCTCCTCGATCCGGGCGCGGGCTTGGCTCACCATTTCAGCGGCGGATATTTTAAGCTTTGACACGGGTGAACTCCTGCAAAATTAGCGCAACTCGATTAAGTGCTCGTCGCGTAAATTGACACCTCACACCCGGTAGAGCAACATCCGGCCTTCATTCGAATTCAAGGAACAGATCATGTCTTCAAAACCCATTGCTTTGGTAACTGGTGGCGCGCAAGGGATTGGCGCTGCGTGCGGTAAGGCGCTCGCGGCGGATGGCTATCACGTGGTTCTTGCCGACGTGCAAGACAGCGTGATGGAACAGGCTGCGGCGCTGGGCGGTACGGGCATGATTTGCGATATGTCAGACGCTGACGCCATCCTTGCCATGTTCGACAAGATCGAAGCCGACCTTGGCCCCGTGAGCGCGTTGGTGAACAACGCTGGTGTCGCGATGCCGGGCGATTTCATGAGCTACGACCTCGCAGCCTTTGACCGCGTGATCAGCATCAACCTGCGTGGCGTGTTTGTGGCGCTGCAGCGGGCGGCGAAAACCATGGTGGATCGCGGGATCGAAGGGGCAATCGTGAACATGTCTTCGATTAATGCCGTGGTCGCCATTCCGACCATCCCGGCTTACTGCGCGTCTAAGGGCGGTGTGAACCAAATCACCAAATCTGCCGCGCTCGCCTTGGCGGAAAGCAACATTCGCGTGAATGCTGTTGGACCGGGTTCGATTGATACGGAGATGATGGCCGGCGTGAACGCGGACCCGACCGCCATGGCGCGCGTGATGAGCCGTACGCCGCTCAAGCGCGTGGGTACGGTCGAGGAAATCGCCGACGTGGTGGCTTTCCTGTGTTCGCCCAAGTCCAGCTACGTGACCGGCGAGACCATCTATGTCGATGGTGGTCGCATTGGGATGAACTACACCTGTTAGTCTAGCGGGGGTCGAAAACGACAGGGCGCTCGCGCTTGAAGATGCGGTCTTCAGGCTCGGTGCCCAGGACTTCGCGCGCGTGACGATGGCCGGAGTACACCGCGCCCTGAATGGGCCCGGGCGCTTCGGCGTCACCGATCAGGCGATGGTTGATACCCGCTTGGGTCAGCGCCGCCGACAGCACCAAGTTTGGCGCGCGCAGTCCCACGCAAACAAGCGTCGCTGCCGGGATTTCTGGCAAGGCCTCGCCACTGTCTGTACGCGCGAGCTGTAGCCCGGCGCTGGACCACGCTTGAGCCGTGCTGTTCGGGTGCATGTGTACGCCCAGCCGGTTCATTTCGGCCAGAATACGCGGATATTCCAGTGTGTTGGCGGTCCATCCGCCCAAAGCGGCGGCTGGTGAGACCCAATGAACCTCCAGCCCGCGCTGCGCCAAATCAGCCGCCAGTGCGTTGGCCATGTAGTAGTGGTCGTCGTCATAGATCACAACCGGCCCGGTGATGTCGCGCAGGCCGCCGGGGTTGAGCAGGTCATCCGGGGTCAACGCCACGTCTGCGAAACCGGGGATTGCATCAAAATTCGTCCGGCCTCGACCGGTGTTGAGCCAATGCGAACCTGTTGCAACCAGCACGTGATCAGCCTGCATGTCCGCCACGCTCTTGGCGTCCATGGGGCTTTGCAGATACAAGTCCGCGTTGTCGAGTTGGCCCAATTGATACAGCCGGTAATCGCGCACGCGGCCATAGGCGGCCAAGTTGCTGATCCGGCTTTCTCGGGCAACGCGTCCGCCCCATTCTTCACCCGCCTCAGCAACCGTGACGGCATGCCCCGCGCGGCCAAGTGTCAGAGCGGCTTCTAAGCCTGCGGGACCGCCGCCGATGATCAGGACGCTGGCGGGGGAATTGGCTGCTGGAACATGCTCTGGATGCCACCCGCGCCGCCATTCTTCTGACATGGTGGGGTTCTGGGTACAGCGCACAACGACGCCGTCCATCTCGACCCCGACACAGACATTACAGCCGATGCATTCGCGAATATCATCCAAGCGGCCTTCACGGATTTTATTGGGCAGAAAGGGGTCTGCGATTGACGCGCGGGCGCTGCCAATCATATCCAACACGCCGCGCTTCAACTGGCTAACCATGGTGTCCGGAGAGGTGAATCGCCCCACGCCAACCACTGGCCGTTGGGTTACTTGTTTGACAAAAGCGGTGAATTCTTCCTGAAATCCCTCTGTGTCGTAGCGTGATGTGCCGCTGTCGCGAGACCAGCCAGAGATGTTCACATCCCATAAATCGGGCACGTCGGACAGCGCTTCGACCACGGCGCGGCCTTCGCCGTCGAACAGGATTTTGCGCGGGCCACCGGCTTCGTGAACCGCGAAACGCAGGGCGATGGCCATGTTGGAACCGGCCTCTTCCTTGGCGTCTTCAAGCACTTCGCGCAGCAGCCGTAGCCGGTTCTCAAACGATCCGCCATAGCCGTCACTGCGCTGGTTGTAAGCGGGCGAAAGGAAATGCCACAGCAAGGACGCATCGTGGGCCGCATAGACGTAGGCGATATCGTATCCCGCCTGCACCGCACGGCGAACAGCGGCCCGGTGACTGGCGCGAAAGGCTCGGATATCGGCCAAGTCCATGGCTTTGCCCATAAAGGGCATTTCGGGGCGCAGGGTCGAGGCGCTGGATGGCCCCATAACGGGGTAGCCTGTCGAAATCCCACGAGAGCGCAAGCCCGTGTGTGCCAGCTCGATCGACGCTAGCGCTCCATGCGCGTGAATGCGGGCAACCGACTGGGCATGCACGGCAACATCCTCGTTGTCCCACAGCCGTTCATAGGGCAATCCCGCGAGGTCTGAGGTCGGGTCAATCTCCGAGAGCTGCATCCCGACAATCCCCCATCCCCCCTCAGCCCGCATCGCCCGCACACCCATCGCGCCGTTTGGCATCAAGTACGAGTGACCGTTGGCATAGGGCATGACCGCAAACCGGTTTGGCGCGGTGACTGGACCGATTTTCAGCGGTTCAAACAGGAGGGCAAAGCGGGGGTCCATTTTGGCGTTCTCAAGCAGCGGACGAGACGGACATGGAAAGCGTGCCGTCTGCGATCCATCCATCAACAATGGCTAGAACAGCGTCCGCATAGGCTTGGTCGTTGATGTGGGCGTCTACTTCGCTTTTTGGGACAGTGATGGATTTGCGCACTTCGTCGATCATGGCATCCAGTGCGTCGGGGTCATAGGCGGGTTCGCCGGGTTTGTCCCACTCCTCGACCCCCTGCAGAGGCATCAAAAAGTGCACGGGCCCTTTGGCCTGTTCCAGCCGCTCGGCGATCAGTCGGATGAGCTGCCGGCGTTCATCACCTGACAGGCCAGAAGACTTCACCAAGCGGTTGTGCGCGTGAAAGGGACGGTCTTGGTAGGCGGCCGGAATCTCCTGCCAGCCTGCAAAATCGATCAGGTCCGCGCAGCCCGGCGAGACGATCTGTGGCACGCCAGCGGCACCGGCGTTGGTCATGCGGTCTTCGCCCGCGTTGACCACGGACCCAACCATCAGGTTTCCCAGCTCTGGCAGTGCAAGGTCCAGTGCAGCGGCGAAGTAGCCTTGGCGCGCCAAGGCTTCAAACGCCATCCCGCCCATGCCCGTTGCGTGGAAGACAGCAACCTCAAAACCGCGTTCGAGCAAGGGGTCGCGCAGACGTTTCATATACATCAGGCACGATGACCCCAAACTGGTCATGCCGATCACGGGGCGGTCTCGAACCGGCTTTTCCACCGCATTCGCCGCGCCTAAAACAGCGCCAGCAGCTTGGCTGAGCGAGGATTTGCAGACGGAATTGAGCCCATAAAGCCCCCCGGCCCAAAGGATCATCTGAATATCCGGCGACAGGCGGTCTGCCGGGATCAGTGGCGAGAACGAGACCGTGGAAACCACGAACTTCGGCACCCCCATCGGCAAGGCTTGGGCGCAATCGAGAACCAAGTCCGTTCCCATGGTCCCGCCCAGCCCGATCATACCGTCAATTTTACCCTCCGCATGCAACCTCGCACACAGGCCAGCCGCGCCCTTGGCCATGATTTGCATGGCCAAGTTCTCATCGCCCGCGTCGATGGCGTCCTGGATGGTTTTCCCGGCGGCTGCCGCGACGTCGTGCTTGGAAATGTCGGTTGGTGCTGTCGGGTCGCCCAGCACGCTGACATCCATGGAAAGGACCGCGCCCCCTTGCGCCCGGATCGTGTCACAGACGTAATTCAGCTCGGCGTCCTTGGTGTCATAGGTGCCAATAACGAGGATGGTCGTGCTCATGCTTTTCTCCCTTTCGCCTGTTGCGCCTAGCCCCGCATCCGCTCACCTGCTGGATCGTAAAACCCGCGCAGGCTGAGTTCGATGGGGTAGCGCGTTCCGGCGATTTGAACCTCAAACCCGCCGCCTTCAATCCATGGGCGGCTCACGCCCCCGTCCTGATGCAGCGTTACCAAACCATAGACCCCGCCAAGCCGAAAACCAAAATCACCCGAAGTGACGTGTCCGACAATCGTGCTGTCGCGCCAAATGGGCTCGTTGTGGATCAGATAAGGGCCGTGCTCGGCCTGCAATCCCGGCACATACACCGCAGCGGTTCGATGCGCGGTGTTGTTGCCAAATTTTGAGCGCTGTTCCAGCAGCGCGTCACGGCCAACAAAGGCCGGTTTGTTCCAATCGACGGCAAAGCCAAGGCCGACTTCCAGCGGGCTGTCGTCTTCACCAATGTCGTGCCCAAAATGCAGAAAGCCCTTTTCGATGCGGCAGGCGTTAAGCGCGAACATGCCCATGTGCCGCAGGCCAAGGGGCTCACCCGCTGCCAAAATAGCCTCATAGACGCCAGCGGCGAATTCTGTAGATACCAGAATTTCGAACCCAAGTTCGCCCAGGAATGACCGCCGGATAACCCACACCCGCGCGTGGGCCAAGTCGATCTCTGCTGCACCGCCAAAGGGTAGGTTGGTGGCGGAGAGGTCGTTGCCGGACAGGGTCTGCAGAATCGCCCGCGCCTTTGGTCCGTGCAGCGACAGCAGGGCAAAGGCCGCTGTTGCATCAAAGATTTCAAAGCGCCAGTTGGGGTCAGCATGGCGGGCTATGGCGTGCTGGTCGCGGATTTGGCTGGGGTGGCCACCAATCACCAGAAACCGCTGCTCGGCCAAGCGCGTGACTGTGACGTCAGCTTCGATCCCGCCGCGCTCGTTCAAAAATGGTGTGTAGACCGACGCGCCAACATCGACGTCGATTTGTGCGCTACAGACCCGGTTCAGCGCCTTTGCGGCGTCTGGCCCTTGGACCATGATTTTGGCGTACATGGACTGGTCCACCAGCGCGGCGGCATCGCGGGCCGCAAGGGATTCTGCGCGGACCTGCGCCGACCACGGCTTCCACGCCAGCGACGGGCGATTCTCCCACGGTGCGCCGTAGACCATCGGCACTTCCCACCCAATACGCTCGGCAAAGGCTGCGCCAGCGGCTTTGAGCGCGCTGTGCAAAGGCACCCGGCGGATTCCGCGCGCGCTGTGCACCTGTCGGCCTGCCCAGTGCAGACCATAGTGAAAGCCCACGCTTTCCGCTGCGCGCTCGGCGTTATAGGCGGTGTTTTGCTGGAAAGGGTGCGCGCGAGCGGCCAAAAGGGGAAGCATCGAACGTGATGGAGCGCCATCGATCAGCCATTGCGCCATGGTCAAGCCGACCCCGCCCGCGTTCAGAATGCCGTTTGAATTCATCCCCGCTGCAAGAAAGACCCCATCGACCTCCGGCGCTGGACCCAGATAGGGGCGTCCATCGGGGGTAAAGCTTTCCGGCCCATTGAAAAACGTCCTCACACCCAGATCGTCCAGCGTTGGCATTCGGGCAAACATGCGCTCTAGCTCTGGGGTCGCGTGTTCGAGATCAAAGGGCAATTCGTCGAATTCAAAGCTGGCGGGAATGCCGTCCTGACCATAGGCTTTGCCCCATTCTTCAAACCCGCCGACCAGCAGCTTACCGGCGTCCTCTTTCCAGTACGTGCGCTCCTCGGAAATGTTCAAAATCGGCTGGTTAGAGGGTAAATCCGCCAGCGGTTCCGTGACGATGTAGAAATGCTCCGCTGCGTGCAGTGGCAGGGTGATGCCGTGGGATTTGGCAAACAAGTGGCTCCACATGCCGGCGGCCAAGACGACCTTGTCCGTTCGAATGGTTCCGCGATCGGTGACCACCCCGACCACGCTGCCCTGATGAATCTCCAGCCGCTGGACGGTGGTGTTTTCAAAAATCTGACCGCCCCGGTTCTTCGCGCCCTTGGCCAGTGCGACGGTCGTATCCAGCGGGTTTACCTGCCCATTCGCTGGCACGTAAAACGCAGAAAGAACGTCGTCGCATTCGATCCACGGCCAGAATTCAGCCAGCGCGCCCCGGTCGAGCAACTGGCTCTCAATCCCCATGCGATAGGCATGATCGTGCGCGCGCAGGTTCTGTTCATGCCGGACATCGCTGAGCGCGAGGTTGATGGTGCCGTTTTGCTTATAGCCCGTGCCTTGGCCGGTTTCTTCTTCCAGTGTTTGGAACAGCTTGGCCGTGTATTTGCCCAGTTCGGTTTGCGCCGTGCTGTCGCGCAACTGTCCAACAATCCCGGCGGCGTGCCACGTGGTGCCGCTGGCCAGTTTCTTTCGCTCGACCAAGACCGCCGAAACACCGCGCTGGGCCAGATGGTACAGCGTCGAAGTCCCAATGATGCCGCCGCCAATGATGACCACAGGCGCTTGTGTCGGCAGGGGCGTTGAGTCGGTCAAGCGCGTACCCTCCCTGGCTAATCGGTGATATATTGTCACCGACGGTTCACACGCTCAAAAACCTTGTGTCAGGTTCTCATGGCAATCAAGGGATATTTTTCTCTCCCGGCGGTCTAGCCGCGCCAGGATTGCCGCAACAGGTCCGTCGCCAAGGCCTGCAAAGCCGGCGCGGCGCGGGTGATGATGGCGGTGCGATCGAACAGATCAGGATCGGCCATAAGCGCCGCCCGAATTTCTCCGCCAAAGCGCTGCCGCAGCTCCGTTCCGACGTTTAGCTTCCGCACCCGGTGCGTCTGCGCCAAGCGTGCGCGGTCTTCATGCCGAATGCCAGAGCCACCGTGCAGAACCAGCGGCATGGACGTAACCGCTTCGATCTCGGCCAACCGCTGCCAATCGATGATGGCGTGATCCTTGGTCTGCAAGTGCAGATTGCCCACCGAAATTGCCAAGGCATCCACGCGGGTCTCGGCGGCAAAGGTCGTGGCTTCTTCCAACGTGGTTCCCGCACTGGGCGCGCCGTCTTCGTACCCGACTTGACCCACTTCGGCCTCAACACTCACCCCAACGGCGCGGGCGGCATCGCTGACGGCGTTGGTCAGGGCGATGTTTTCAGCCAAGGGCAGGGCGCTGCCATCGATCATCACGCTGGAGAAACCCGCCTCTATGGCTTCGACGCATTCTTCGACGGTGCGGCCATGATCCAGATGGGCCACGACCGGGATGGTTGCCGAACGGGCCAAGGTGCGGAACATTTCACCCCACAGCGGCACGGGCATATTCGCCCTTGCCCCCGGTCCAGCCGACAGGATCACCGGCGCGCCAGCCGCTTCGCCCGCCGCCACATAAGCGCGGGCGTCCTCCCACCCCTGACAGACAAAGCCCAAGCACGCAGCGTTGCGCGCCTGTGCTTGGGATAGGACTTTGGCGAGGGTGGCCAGCGGCATTATTTGAACTTCGCAACCATGTCTTTGATGCCGGGAATCGTCTCAACCTGATAGGCGTGCGTGGGCTGGAAGAACTGCACCAGCGAGCGCTGTGACGCACCGGCGAGGATGGTGAAATAGTACATTTCGTACCCCGGCGCAGCGACACAAGGGTGGTAGCCCTTGTCGATCTGCAACGTGCTGCCATCAATGATGTGATACGCCTCACCCACGGCGCCGTCTTCGCGCTGCAGCAGTTGCATGCCAAAGCCATGACCGGGGCGAAAGCGGAAGTTGTAGACTTCGTCGTGGTGGGATTCATCAGGCAGGCGATCGGTGTCGTGCTTGTGCGGCGGAAAGCCAGACCAGCCGCCAGCGCCTACGGTATAGAGCTCGGAGATCAGCAAGCGGCCAACTTTCCCCGGTGGGTTTTGGCCCAGCAAGTGTTTGATTTTGCGATGGGTTTTCGTATCATCGCTGCCGTATTGGACAGGATCAATGTCATCGGCACGCACCACGAACGGCTCATAGACTTCGTCAAACTTAGCCCCGGCGATGAAGATTTCACAGGCATTTTGCGCTGTAATTTCTGCCCGAGCGCCGACGGGAACATACACCGCATTCGGCTCACCATCCCAAACATCATCCCCACGCCCCCCGACATCGTCAGCGCGCCAATCACCAATCTTGATGCTCACTGTGCCGGTCGCCGGGACGATGCAGGTCTCATAGCCCGCAATCTCGCTCACGTGGCTTTCGCCCGCCGCCAGTTTGACGATGTTGAAGTAAACCAGCGGGGTAACACTGTCCTCGCGGTCAACAATAGGGGCGTTTTGGTTGTCGTAGGGGGCAATGTGCATCGGGTTAAACCTTTCCTGCGGGGCAAGGGGTACGTCGAATAATCAGCGGCGGTGGGACTGGATGAAGTCCTGCACCTGCGCCGTCGTTGGCATGGCACTGGCACAGCCGCGCGTGGCAACAACCATCGCAGCAGCCGCCGAGCCGAAATCTACGGCCTTAGCCACGGAGTTGCCAGCCACCATAGACGCCAGAACGCCGCCCATAAAGGCATCACCTGCACCAAAGGGCTTGAGCATGTCCACCGGGTAGATGGGTGTTTCAAAGGCGGCGTTACCATCAAACGTCACCGACCCTTCGCCGCCCATTTTATAGATCACCAAGCGGCCCGGTCGTTCCTGTGCCATGCGCTCCGCCAGCGTTTTTCCAGCCTCAAGAGAGCCAGCGAGCAGGCCGAATTCTTCGTCATTGCCAATGATAACGTCACAGGCCTCGATCGCCGTAAAATAGACCGTTCGCGCATCTTCGTCGCTGGTCCAGCTATAGGGGCGATAATCCAGATCGAGCATGCCACAGGCTGAGCGGCGCAAGGCTTCCACCGTCGTCGAGCGGCTGGGGTCCACAGCCAACGCTGTACCGGTTGCAACCACGCATGGTGCGCGGTCAACGTGAGCGAGATCAAAGGTCTCAGCGGAGAGCGCAAAATCAGCCGCTTGGTTGCGGTAGATCACGACCTCACAGTCGCTCGACCGGCTTTCAGCCAGCGCCAACGAGGTCCGCTCGCCGCCTGTTACCGGTGTTGGGCTGAGGTGTTCGACGCCGTAGTGCTTGAGCTTGTTGCCGACAAATCGGCCCACGGGGTCGTCGCTGACCGGCGCGGCCAAACCGACGCGCAAACCGTGACGCGCCAAGGCCACAGCAATATTGCCAGCAGAGCCGCCCAAATCGCTGGTAAAGGTCTCCGCATCCGCGGTTTTTGTGCCATGCGGGGCGGGGTAGAGATCCATCCCGGCGCGCCCCACAACAACGGCGTCCAGATCCTGCGCAGGCGTGCGTGGGGGAACTAGGAACGCCATGCGGCGATCAAATCGTCAAAGGATTGCGCCATCAGGTCTTTTGCCTCTGCGTCTGTCATTTCATTCGCGAACCACTGTTTTGCAGCATCGCCAAAGATCGTCCGACCCACAGCAAACCCCTTGCACAGCGGTTGCGCACAGGCGCGGACAAGGCTGGCTTTGACGTCATCCTGCGGTGCCGCAAGGCCAAGCAGCAGAACGCCACGGCAATGGGGATCGTTGTCCGCGATAACACGCTCCCAAGCAAGCCATTCGGCGTCCCAATCGTCTGTTTTCGGCGCGGGCAGCTTCCACCAATCGGGGTAAATCCCCAACGCGTAGGTCATGGCCATCGACCGCGCGATTGTGGTGGCCGAGCGTTCCATGCCAGCGGGCGGTATAAACTCCAGCAGCAGCTCCAGCCCCAAAGCGCGGGTAACGGTAAACAGCTCCAGCAGGGCGGCGGATTGCTCGGACCACAGGGCGCTATCGTCGTCCGGATGGGTAAAGCACAGGCATTTTACCACCGTGTGCTTGGGCCAGTCTTTCAGCGTTGTTGCCAGCGAGGGACCGCCTTCAAACCGCAAAGGGCGAGAGGAGGGGAACTCGATGGGGGAGGCGATCCACAGCGGGTGCTCTGCCATGGAAAACAGCGCATCTTGGCCCAAGCGCTGGTCACACAGAACGCCCAACTGCTGACCGGGATGCCGCGCTATCGCGTCAATCGTCACATCGGCACAGAGCGCCTTAAACGCCCCGATTTTTGCCGGATCATCGCTGAGCGCTTCCAACTGACTGCGGTGGTCAAAGGCAAAGGCGAGAACGTTGGGCCAATCGCCTTGGCGGGTTGAGGCCCAGTGCAACTGGTTCAACGCTGGATCTTCACGCAGGCGGAAATGGGGGGAGCCTTCGCGGATGAACGTCTGCATTTCTTCCTCGGACGGATAAGCCGGCGCACACGCGTGGCGCGAGACCGCAAAGGCACCGCAAGCATTGGCAAACCGGCACGCCGTCACCCAATCTTCATCGCGCAAATACCCGCGCAGCAAGCCGCCCATGAACGCATCACCCGCCCCCAGAACGTTGAAAACCTCAATGGGGAAGCCTTCGACGACCAAGCCATCCTCAACCGTCTCTGGAATGGCGCTTTCGTAGACCGCGCAGCCTTGTGCGCCCAACTTGAGCACAAACGTGGCCGAGGAAATACGGCGAATGGCGCGCAGCGCGTCGATGGTGTTGGTGGAGCCCCCGGCGATGTGGAATTCTTCTTCGGTCCCGACGATCAAATCCATGTGGGACAGCACGTCTTGCAGATGCGCGGTGACGTTTTCATTGCTGACAAAACGCGTTTCCCCATCGCCCTTGTCCGCCAAACCCCACAGGACCGGGCGATAATCAAGGTCGATGACCCGCCGTGCGCCATGCTTTGCGGCCAGCGTCAGGGCGCGCATGTTCGCGGCCTTGGTCGTCGCGGTCGAAAAGTGCGTTCCAGACGTCACAACAGCCTGCGCTGACGCGATCAACTCTTCGCTGATATCGTCCTCGCAAATCGCCATATCAGCGCAGTTTTCGCGGTAGAAGATCAGCGGGAAACTCTCTGTGTCGCGAATGCCCAACAGCACCAGCGCGGTCAAGCGGGCCGGGTCCGTTTTGACGTGACCGGTAAAGACGCCTTCGCGGTCCAATTCCTCGCGAATAAATTCGCCCATGGCGTCGTTGCCAACGCGGGTGATGAGTGCTGTTCGCAGGCCCAGCCGAGAAGCGCCAATCGAGGTGTTGGTTGGGCTACCGCCGATGTACTTGGCAAACGATCCCATGTCCGCCAGTCGTCCACCCACCTGCTCACCATAGAGGTCTACGCCGGCGCGCCCGATCATTACGGCATCGATCTTTTTTGCGTCGTCCATGTATTGTTTCCAGTCCGCAAATGTCATCGCGGAACATTTTTTTCGCCAAGGTCTACCAGCAGAATATATATTCTGCTAACCAGCTTCAAGATGAAGCGGGAGCTAAAGGAAAAGAAATCTATGCGCGTCGTTCAGTTTGGTGCCGGTCGTATCGGAAAAATTCACGCCAGTAACATCTCAGCGCACCCGAGGAGCAGCTTGTACGGCATCGTTGATCCGGTTGAAACAGCCGGAAAAGCGTTGGCTGCTCAGTATGATACGAATTTCATGCACGAAGACGAGGCGCTTGCGGATCCGCAGGTAGACGCTGTCGTGATTGCTTCGGCGACCAACGTTCATGCAGAGCAGATAGAGCGTGCGGCCTCGGCTGGAAAGGCGATATTCTGCGAGAAACCCATCGATCTGTCGCTTGAGCGGGTCGAAGGGGTGGTTTCACACCTTGCCGCGAATCCTGTTCCTTTCATGCTGGCGTTCAACCGCCGCTTCGATCCCAACTTTCGCGAGCTGAAACGGCAGATCGATGCTGGAGCCGTGGGGGAGGTTGAGATGGTGACGGTGCTCAGCCGTGATCCCGGTGCGCCGCCCTTGGACTACATCAAAGTCTCTGGCGGTTTGTTCCGCGATATGATGATCCACGATTTTGATATGGCTCGCTGGTTGGTGGGTGAGGAATTCACCACGGTGAAGGCCTTTGGCTCCAATCTCGTGGACCCGGCCATTGGGACTGCGGGTGATGTTGATACCGCCGTTGTATCCATGACAACAAACAGCGGAAAACTGGCCTCAATCTCCAACTCGCGCCGGGCGTCTTACGGCTACGATCAGCGGATTGAGGTGCACGGCACCAAGGGCATGATCCAGGCACAGAACGTGCTGGAATCCACGGTTGTCACATCCACCGAAGACGGCGTGCGCAGTGAGAAACCGATGCATTTCTTCCTTGAGCGCTATGCGGCGGCCTATCAGGCCGAATGGGATGGTTTTGTGCGGTTGGTGATCGACGGCGAACGCACCATGCCAAACCAGCATGACGGTTTAGAGAGCCTGCGCCTCGCTGAAGCTGCAAGCGCGCAAGTGCTCTAGCCCTTGTCGGCGGCCTCGCCGTAGGTGACTGCGAGGATTTGTGCCAGCGCCATAGCACCGGCGGCGGAACGGAAGCCGCCGGTTGTTTCCTGATCGACCTCAAACACCACCGTTGCTTCGCGCGCGACCGGTGCGACGCGGGAATTGGTGATGGCGACAATCGGGACGCCTTGATGCTTGGCTTGTTCGACAAACGAAAGGGTGGCTGAGCTGTATTCCGGGAAGGAAATCGCCAGCATCACGTCGTCTTTCTTGATCAGGCTGACGTTTGTTTCGACCATGGCTCCAGCCGGACTGAACAGGTGCGTTTCCGCGCCAAATCCCGCAGCGATATAGGCGAAGTAAGCGGCAACCGGCCACGACCGACGATGCCCGACAACGTGCAGCAAGCGCGCGTTGTGGAACAGGTCCACGGCCTTTTTCACTTGGTCTTCTGTGATGTCGTTGGCGACCGCGTTTATGCTCATGTTGGCCAATTGGGTATAGCGCAACAAGGGTGGCAAGGTGTCTGAGTCTTGCGCCGAACGGGCGACACGCTCGGCGTATGTTTCTCGGCGCTGGCTGAGATTGCTGCGCAGAATAAGCTGAATGTCCGAAAAGCCCTTGAACCCGATCGCCTTGCTGAACCGAATAAACGCACTGGGCTGGACCCCTGTTGTATCAGACAGGGAGGCAATGGTCATGAAAGCCGCCTCGTTTGGGCGGTCAATCAAGTATTGAGCGATGATTTTCAGCTGGCTGGGAAGGCCATCATAGCGCGACAGCAGCTCATCCCGGAGTTCAGGATAATTGTGCGGCAGTGCAACGGATGAGACCTGTCCCATGGTGGTATCGCTAACCTTATAAAGTGACCCAAGCGCGGGCTTCGCTCGCGTCTTGGATGGCTTGTAAGGCCTTTTCAAAAACCAAACCATCGTCAAAGTTTGGAAAGGCTTCGTCGCCTTCCAAAATCGCGCGGCAGAACTCGCCCGCTTCGATGATTTTCATCTCGTTAAAGCCAACGTGGTGACCCGGGGCCGGGCAGAAATTGCCGAATGGGGCGTGCCAAGGGCCAATCAGTACTGTCTTAAAGCCGTTGGTGCGCATGTTGCTGTTGTCCTTCTGCTCGAACAACTGAAACTCGCCCATACGCTCCTGATCAAACTTGATCGCGCCTTTGGTGCCGGTGACCTCAAAGGCCAGCTGCATCTTGTGACCCTGTCCCAACCAGCTGGTGTGCATGGTGAACAGCCCGCCGTTGTCGAATGTGCCAATGGCGGAATACTGGTCGTCGGTTTCGACCGCCAGCATCTCTCCGGTTTTCGCGTCCGGGCGCTGGTGGTGGACGGTTTGCAGGCGGGAAGAGACTTCTTTCAGCGGACCACAGAGCCAAATGGCCATGGAAACCTGATGACTGCCCATATCGCCCAAAGCACCCTTGCCGCCACCGGCTTTGGTCAGCCGCCACGAGTGGGGCATGTTCATGTCGCACATGAAGTCCTCAGCATAGACGCCGTTGAAATGCACGATATCGCCAATCACGCCTTCTTCGATGATTTGCTTGATGGCGAGCAGGGTCGGGGACTTGATGTAGTTATAGCCCAAAATGGTCTTCAGTCCGCGCGCCTTTGCATCGTTTGCCAAGCTGGTCATACGCTCAGCATCGGCAATTGAGGTCGCCATTGGCTTCTCACACCAAACGTGCTTGCCGTGGGCCAAGGCCATTTCGGTGGCTTCGAGGTGGGCAAAGTTTGGGGTGCAGATGGAGACCACATCGATGTCGTCTGCGGCGCAGACATCTCGCCAATCCTTTGTGGTGCGTTCGAACTGGTAGCGCGCGCCATTGAGCGCAAGACTATCATCCGACATGTCGAACAGCGCCTTCATCTCAATATCAACAGGCAGGTTAAACGTCGCTTTGACCCGCTGCCAAGCTTGGGTGTGCGTGCCACCCATAAAGCCCATGCCCAGCACGCCAACGCGCAGCTTTTTCACGCCCGTATTATTCTCAGGCTGTCCATCAATGCGAAGATCACGAATTGCCATCGATTAAAACTCCAGTCCGTTGGCGGTTAAAACGTCTTTGATGTGGTCGTACCCCATCTGGCTGTATTCCTTGGGCGGTGCTTTCGCAGGGTCTTGCTCAGCCTCCACCACGATCCAACCGCTGTAATGCATGCCCTTGAGCGCCTTGCCGACCGCGTGGAAATCGATGCAGCCGTCGCCGGGAACGGTAAAGGCACCACCGATCACGGCATCGAGGAAGGAGCGGCGGTTGTCGCGCACGTCCTTGACCACATCTGGGCGAATGTCTTTGAAGTGGACGTGATGCACCCGGTCGCCCCAGCGATCCAGCGTTGCCAGAACGTCTCCGCCGCCAAACAGCAGATGACCGGTGTCAAAGCACAATTTCAGCGCGCTGGGGTCGGAGTATTCCATCAACCAATTAACGTCGTCTTCGGACTCAATGATCGAGCCCATGTGGTGGTGGTAGGCAACGGGCATGCCTTGATCCGTGGACCACTTTGCGACTTCGCTGAGCTTGACCGCATAGGCGCGGATGTCGTCGCGGCTGAGGGTCGGGCGGTCGTTAACCGGGACGCTCTGGTCCCCCTGAATGGTGTTGGAGCATTCGGCATAGACGATGCACGGGGCATCCAGCGCTTTGAACTGCGCCACCTGCTCCCGTATCGCGGCGACTTCGTCGTCGAAATCGTTCACCAGTGTCGAACCCGAACACCAACCGCCGCACAGCGCGATGTCGTATTTGTCGAGATAGGCTTTCAAGCCGTCGGTGTCCTTGGGCATACGCTGGCCGCGTTCGACGCCCGTGTAGCCAATTTCCCGGCTTTCTTCGAGCGCTTGCTCCATTGAATAGGCCGCTGTGATGTCCGGCAGGTCATCGTTTTGCCAAGCGATAGGGCTGATGCCAATTTTAATGGTCATAGGGGGCTTTTTCCTAGACGCCGACGCGCTGGTGCACGCGTCCGGCTTCGTGTTCTTCTTTAGCGGCACGAACCTCTTCGCGCGGGGAAACTTCCGGCACGCCAACGTCCCACCAACTGTCACCACCGGTCCAATCGTGCGACTGCACGCGGGTTGAGATGACAACGGTACGATCCGCCGCGCGTGCTTTGGTGAAGGCGTCCTTTAGCTCTGCGATCGTATCAACGTCGTACACAATCGCGCCCATCGATGCTGCATGAGCGGCAAAATCGGGCATGAAGGGCTCAACGCCTTCGCCGAGGCGACAATCCTTGATGAGATTGTTGAAGCTCTCGCCGCCTTTGAAGTTTTGCAGGCGGTTGATGACAGCAAAACCGCCATTGTCGCAAACCACCACAATCATCTTGTGACCGGACAAAACGGAGCTGTAGAGGTCGGAGTTCATCATCATGTACGAACCGTCACCCACAAAGACGATCAGCTCGCCATCGCCGGTTTTGCTCTCAGCGTGGGCCATAGCTGCGCCCCAGCCGCCGCTGATTTCGTAACCCATGCAGGAAAAGCCGTATTCGCAATCATAGGAGCGATGGGACTTCGCCAACCAGCCCTTGTTCATCTCACCGGGAAGCCCGCCCGCTGCGGTCAGTACGGAATCGTCTGCGATGCTCATCTCATTCACCGCACCGACAACTTGGGCGTAGGTTGGGGTTTGGTTGTTGGGCGCGCGGCGTTCGTCGAGGTAAGCGCGCCACTGGGCCATGGCTTCCTGTGCCTGTGCCATCCGCGCCGCTGGCGCGGCCCAATCACCCAGCGCCGCATCCAGCTCGGTCAAGCATGCCTTGGCATCACCAACAACCGGCAAAGAACGGTGCTTGTGCGCGTCAAAAGCAGCGGTGTTGATGTTGATAAAGGTGACGTTCTCGTCTTGGAAACAGGTCCATGAGCCGGTGGTAAAGTCCTGCAGGCGGGTTCCAACCAGCAGCACCACATCCGCGTCTTGCGCCATCGCATTTCCAGCGCTGGAGCCGGTTGGACCGGTCAGGCCAACGCCGTGGGTGTGGCTGTCGAGGACGGAGGTTTTGCCGGCGGTGGTTTCGGCGACAGGGATGCCCCGACGGGCCGCAAAATCGTTCAGTACCTCTTCTGCGCCACTATAGAGTGTACCGCCGCCTGCGATAATCATGGGCTTCGATGCTGTCTTCAGCGCCTTTGCTGCCGCTTCGATCTGGTGGGCGTCAGCGCGATTGCGTGGCGTGCGCCAGACGCGTTTTTCAAAGAATGCACTGGGGAAGTCGTGGGCTGCGGCCTGCACGTCTTGGGGCAAGCCCAAGAACGCGGGGCCGCGCGTGGCGGGGTCTAGCATGGTTTGCAGAGCCGCGGGCAGGGACGCCATGAGTTGCTCCGGGTGCGAAATGCGGTCCCAGTAGCGCACAACGGGCTTGAAGCAGTCGTTGACGGTCATCGTCGGATTGCCGAAATGCTCGACTTGCTGCAGCACCGGATCTGGCCGACGGTTCTGAAACGTATCGCCAGAAAGGATCAGCAGGGGCAGGCGGTTGGCCATGGCTACACCAGCAGCGGTGACCATGTTCGTCGCGCCGGGCCCGACCGATGACGTCGCCACCATGATGCGGCGTCCGCGCTTGGCTTTGCCGTAAGCCACCCCCGCGAGCGCCATCCCTTGCTCGTTCTGACCGCGCCAGGTCGGCAGTTGGTCCTGTACCCGTTCCAGCGCTTCGGCGAGGCACGTCACGTTACCGTGGCCAAAAATGCCAAAGACGCCGGCGAAGATCGCTTCCTCGCTCCCATCGTCATGGGCAATGTGCTGTGCGGTTAGCCATTTGACGAGGGCTTGAGCCGTGGTCAGACGCTCAAACTGCATGGGGTTTCTCCTATTTATGAGGTTCCGTTCAATCTTGGATTATCCGACCAAAACGGAATAAATATTCTGTTTGATGCTTTACACAGAATAAAAATAATGTTCAAACGCAAAGTACTGCGGAGACGCGGATTCCGTGCTGCGCAGACTGGGTAACTGGGAGGTTGCCAATCAGTCAGTAACTTCGGTTTATTGATCAGAAATTTTGGGAGAATTTCAAAATGAAAAAGCTTGTGCTTGCCGCAATGGCAGCTCTGGCAATGGGTGGCGTCGCTTCTGCTGACGACCACATTGCAAACATCATCGTCGTGACACACGGTTCCGATGCAGACGGTTTCTGGGGCGTTGTCCGTAACGCTGTTGAAGCTGGTGCTGAAGACACCGGCGCGAACGTTACTTACCGTAACCCATCCACCGGTGACCTGAACGAAATGGCGGCTTTGATCGAAGCTTCTGCTGCTCAGTCCCCTGATGGTCTCGTTGTTTCCATTCCTGATGCATCCATCCTCGGCGGCCCAATCTCCGCTGCTGCGGCTGCGGGCATTCCAGTGATTTCCATCAACTCCGGTTCCGACGTTTCTGCTTCGCTTGGCGCGATCATGCACGTTGGCCAGCCTGAGTATGATGCCGGTCTCGGCGGCGGTCAGAAGTCCGCTGGCATGGGCGCATCTGGTGGCGTTTGTTTCAACCACGAGCCATTCAACACCGCGCTTCTCGACCGTTGTCAGGGCTTCGCGGATGGTTTGGGTGAAGACCTGAACATGGTTGAAGTCTCCAAAGACTACAACGACATCAAGAACACCGTTCTGGCATACATGACGTCTAACCCTGGCACCGGCGCTGTTATGTCCGTTGGCCCAACGGGTTGTGACCCAACCATCGAAGCGATTGAAGAGCTGGGCTTGGCTGGTGAGGTTGTTGTCGGCTGTTTCGACCTTTCCCCTGCGATCGTACAGGGCGTGATCGACGGCACCGTTGCTTACGCAATCGACCAGCAGCAGTTCCTGCAGGGTTACCTGCCGATTATCGTGCTGAACCTGATGCACCGTAACGGCACGCTGCCCGGCAACTCTATCAACTCCGGTCCTGGCTTTGTAACGCTGTCTAACGTTGCGCAAGTACAGGCTCTGGCTGGCGTAGAGCGCTAAGCGACGATCCTATTAAGGCCCGCCGACCCTCCTCAAACGCAGGGTTTGGGCCTTAATCGATCCTGATCGATATGAAGGCGCGCGCGAACAGTGCGCGCCTTTATTGCGTCAGGCCCCTTTTATTGCATGAAATACTACTGAGAATTCGGACGGCAGGAGGTCCATCATATGACGTCTGTGGATGAGCGTATCCGTAAGACGACCCTACTGGAATCGGCGCTACGGCGGCCGGAACTGGGGTCACTTTTTGGACTGGCAGCGGTTGTTATCGCTTTCATGATTATGACGGGACCGATCAACGTCAGTTTGGGTGAGAAGAACACCTTTGGTGACATGTGGGTTCGCTCGGTCGGGGTGCAGTCTTGGGTCGAGCTTTCGGCTTACGTGGGCATTCTGGCGATTGCTGCGGCATTGCTGATGATCTCGGGCGAGTTTGACCTGAGTATCGGCGCGAACGTCGCGCTGGGCGGGCATACGTTTGCGATGCTGATGATGGCGCCGGACCCCATGCCGCTGACAGCCTGCATCATCACCACGTTTGGCTTCATGCTGTTTGTGGGGTTCATAACCGGATCCCTTGTGGTGTCCACAGGACTTCCGAGCTTCATTGTGACGCTTGGGTTCTGGTTCGCCAACCGTGGCTTTGCCAACTATCTGGCGTTTCGCAATCACGATACCTCGCGTCTGGACATCAAACCGATGCTGGAGGAGCGGAACGTCCTCAAAGATGGGGAGATCATCCCCATGCCCGATCCGACAAAGATCGATGATATTTTCGCCTTCAAAGACGGCTTTTTCGGCTGGCGCGGGAACATCGACCTGCCGCTTCTGGAGCCGTTCCGCCTCTACTTCAACGCTGAATTTTACTACTTCATCATCATCGCATTGGTCGCGGTTTTCGTCCTGAACTTTACCCGCATCGGCAACTGGATTTTCGCAGCCGGTGGCGACCCCGTCGCCGCGCGAGCGGTTGGCGTTCCGGTGGCGCGCGTCAAAATTGGCCTGTTCATGTGGTCGGCGTTCTCGGCTGGTTTCCTCGGCGTGATCTTCACCCTGCAATCCGGCGTCTCCGAGCCGCTGGCCGGTGACTTCCGCGAACTGCACGCCATCGCCGCTGCTGTGATTGGTGGCTGTGCGCTCACGGGGGGCTATGGCTCTGTGGTTGGCGCTGTCTTTGGCGCCTTTATCTTCGCGATTGTCAGTCGAGGGATTAACTTCGTTCCGTTCATCGACAACAACCTATTCCGCGTGATCCTCGGTCTGATGCTTCTGGGGGCGGCGATGCTGAACCAGTTGCTGCGAAACCGAGTGGTGAAAGGATAGCGACGTCATGGATAAGAAACCAACCATCGAGATCCGAAACCTGAGCAAGTTTTTCGGAAACATCATCGCGCTCAAGGACGTATCTTTTGAGGTCTACAAGGGCGAAGTCACGGCTTTGCTCGGCGATAACGGCGCGGGTAAGTCCACGCTGATCAAAACGCTCAGCGGTGTCTACCGCCGGGATGAGGGCGAAATCCTCATTGACGGCCAAGTGGTGAACTTCAGCTCTCCGCGTGGCGCGGCAGCGGTCGGGATTGGCACGGTGTATCAGGATCTGGCCCTCCAACCCTTGATGAGCGTATCGCGGAACTTTTTCCTTGGGCGTGAACTCGCCAAGTGGACCGGCGTTCTGGATTTCAAGCAAATGGACCAGATCACGCGCGATGAAATGGCCAAAATCGGCATCGACGTTGCCGATCCCAGTCAGCCCATTGGCACCATGTCTGGCGGTCAGCGTCAGACGCTCGCCATTGCGCGTGCGATCTATTTCGGCGCGAAGATCCTGATTCTCGACGAGCCGACGTCGGCGCTGGGGCAGAAGCAGCAGTTGGAGGTTCTAAGAACCATCAAGCGCGTCCGGGATTTGGGTGAGTTGGCCATTGTCTTCATCACGCACAACGACCTGCACGCCAAGCTCGTGGGCGACCGTTTTGCCTTCCTCAACCGCGGTAAGATTATCGCCAGCGGGGACCGCACGACCATCGACATGGACAATGTCCGTGCGCTGATGGCAGGCGGGGCAGAGCTGGCCAACCTTGAGCGCGAGTTTGCGGATCCATCATGACGATGGGATCGCACAGCCCCTTGCTCATGCGCCCGGCAGGGGAAACCGGCCAGGTGCATCACGTCGAGCGCACGGGACTGGGCGACCGTTGTCCGAACTGGGCCTATGTCGGTTTTGACCTGCACCGCTTGAGCGGGGGTGAAGCCGCGCAGGCCAAGACCGGTGAAGACGAGCATTTGCTGGTGCTGATCGAGGGGCGAGGACGCCTGACCATCGACGGCAAGGACCACGGCGTCATCGGTGGCCGTAGCGATATTTTCAGCCGGGAAAAGGCCCATGCGGCCTATGTCCCCGGCGGGGATCATGCTTGGGAAATTGTGGGCGATGGACCGCTGGAAGTCGCGGTTTGCAAGGCACCTTTCAAGGGCGGTCCGCGCGATATTCGCATCATCGCCCCCGACGGTGCCCCCATGGAAGCACGCGGCAAAGGCGCGAATACGCGGTACGTCAACGCCATCATGATGGAAGAGCGCGATTGGGCGGATAGCTTGCTGGTGACCGAGGTTTGGACGCCCAACGGCAACTGGTCCAGTTATCCCAGCCACAAGCACGACACCGATGCTTTTCCCGCTGAGACCTACCTTGAAGAAACCTATTACCACCGGCTTGACCCCGGCGCGTTGGGGTGGGGTTATCAGCGCGTCTACAACGACGATCTGAGCCTGAACGAGAATATGGCCGTGCATAACCGCGATTTGGTGCTGGTGCCTGAAGGGTATCATCCGTGCGGTGCGCCCTATGGCTTTGACATGTATTACTTGAACGTCATGGCCGGTCCAACGCGCAAGTGGCGCTTTACCAACGACCCGCGTTCGGACCATATTTTTGTCCGCGATGGTGGCAAAAAACCGGAATAGACCATGGGCGCGAAAACCAAGACTTACGATGAATTACGCTCAGCGCAGTGGCTCGCCGACCCCGGTCTGCGCGCCTTTGGTCATCGCAGCCGCGCCCTGCAAATTGGCTATGGCTTTGAAGACTGGGACGGCAAACCGGTCATCGGGATCATCAACACATGGTCCGATATCAACCAGTGTCACGCCCACTTTCCAGAGCGGGTCCAGCAGATCAAAAAGGGCATTTATCAAGCCGGGGGCTTTCCGATTGAGCTGCCGGCCATGTCCTTGTCTGAGCCCTTTATGAAGCCCTCCGCGCTGCTCTATCGCAACTTTTTGGCGATGGAGACGGAGGAGCTGATTCGGACCTATCCCATTGATGGTGTCGTGCTGATGGGCGGCTGTGACAAAACCACGCCGGGCTTGCTGATGGGCGCAACCTCAGCCGATGTTCCAGCGATCTATTTCCCCGCTGGCCCCATGCTGCGCGGGAACTATGCGGGGCAGCCCTTGGGGTCGGGTTCGGATACGTGGAAGTATTGGGACGAAAAGCGGGCCGGAAATATCTCAGACGACCAATGGCGCGACGTGGAAGCGGGCATCGCACGATCCTACGGCCATTGCATGACCATGGGAACGGCGTCCACCATGACGGCGATGGTCGACGCGCTGGGCATGTGCCTGACCGGGGCATCGTCCATTCTTGCCGCGGATAGCGGGCACAAGCGTATGGCTGCAGCGACAGGACGACGGATCGTGGACATGGTCTGGGAAGATTTGTGCCCCACGGATATCCAGACCCGCGAAGCCTTTGAAAACGCTGTCATTGGCTCGATGGCCATGGGCGGTTCCACCAATGCGATCATTCACCTGCTGGCGCTATCTCGGCGCGCAGGGTCGCCGGTGACACTGGACGCGTTCGACGCTCTGTCTGCTAAAGCGCCGGTTTTGGCCAATATTCGCCCCAGTGGTGATACGTATTTGATGGAAGACTTCTACTACGCCGGCGGGTTGCGCGGGTTGTTGGGGGAAGTGCGAGACTTGCTGCATTTGGACTGCGTAACCGTCAGCGGTAAGACGCTGGGCGAGGGGATCGAAGGCGCCGCGATCTATAACGACGACGTCATTCGCCGTCGGGAGAACCCGGTGAGTGCCGAAGGCTCGTTGGTTGTGTTGAAGGGCAACCTTGCCCCCGGCGGCGCGGTGATGAAGCCCGCTGCGGCCAACCCGAAATTTCACAAGCACACGGGACCGGCGCTGGTGTTTGATTCCTATCCCGACATCAAGAAAGCCTGCGAAGACCCCGACCTCGACGTGACGGAAGACACGGTCCTGATCCTGCGCAACGCCGGGCCTATTGGTGGACCGGGGATGCCGGAATGGGGGATGCTGCCTTTGCCGATCAAACTGGTGAAGCAGGGCGTGCGGGATATGGTGCGCCTGTCAGACGCGCGGATGAGCGGGACGTCCTATGGGGCGTGCGTGCTGCACTGCGCGCCCGAAGCCTTTATCGGGGGGCCACTTGCGCTGGTCGAAACGGGCGACCGGATCAGCATCGATGTCGAGCGGCGCTCTATCCATCTGCATGTCAGCGACGAAGACTTGGCCACGCGCCGGGCCGCTTGGGTCGCGCCCAAGCCCCGGTTTGAGCGCGGTTTTGGCTGGATGGTCGCCCAACATATTGAACAGGCCGACAAGGGCTGCGATTTGGATTTCGCCAGCTCTGAATTCGGTGAAACAACACCAATGCCGGATGCAACGCTATGATGAACACGCAACGACTGTCCCAAGCTTCACTGGACGTGAATGCGTTCAAGACCGTGATCGACACACCCACCCATCGCCCGGCTTTGGCCGCGTCGGTTGAGCAGGGTGTCCCCATCTATGACGCAGCGGCTTTGGCCGATCGCTTGGAAAACGGGCCGGGTCGGGCGGAGATGCTGGATGAGTGGGCGGCGGTGCTGCTGGACGGCGCGGGCTGTTTCGCCATCAAGGGCGCAACGCCTGACGGGTCGATTATCGACGAAGCCTCAGCAGTCTTGTTTGACCTGATCGAGCAGGAAAAAGCCGGCAGCGGTGGCGGCGGGGATCACTTCGCGGCTGCGGGCCTGAATGATCGGCTGTGGAACAGTTTGGAGAAGCACGCCCTAGCGCATCCAGAGAGCTTCATTCGCTACTACGCCAATCCTTGGATCGCCGCTGCGTCTGAAGCGTGGCTTGGCCCGCGTTACCAGATGACGGCACAAGTCAATCTGGTGCACCCCGGTGGTCAGCCGCAGACCGCGCACCGTGACTATCATTTGGGCTTCATGCAGCAGGACCAGTCTGCGCAGTTCCCGCTGCATGTACACCTGTTGACCGCTGCCTTGACGCTGCAAGGGGCCATTGCGCACGTGGATATCCCCGTCGAAGCCGGTCCGACAAAGTTGCTGCCACACAGTCAAAAGTACGATTTGGGCTATCTCGCCTATCACGAGCAAGCCTTCCGCGATGTGTTTGAGGAACGGTTTGTTCAAGTGCCTTTGGACAAGGGTGACTTGCTGTGGTTCAACCCTGCGACCTTCCACGCTGCTGGTGAAAACCGCACGCCAGACGTTGAACGGCTGGTGAATTTGTTTCAGGTTTCGTCAGCCTTTGGCCGCGCGATGGAGACGGTTGATCGCGCCGCGATGCTGGCAGCAGTAGAGCCAGCTTTGGCGACGGTGGCGCTGTCAGATTTGGAGCGTCGAGCCGTGATTGCGTCCACAGCCGAGGGCTATGCCTTTCCGCTCAACCTCGACACCAACCCGCCCATCGGCGGGCTGGCCCCGGCGACCGATCAGGAGCGATTGACCGGCGCGCGCGACTAAACCACGGGCTTTTGCGACATTGCTGTCGCGGACGGTGCGGAACCGGTTGAGCGGGGCAACAACACTAGAGCCAACAACCGCAAAAGCATCGGAGGCGCACGCGCCGTGACAGGTTTGGACGATTGGATTGGCCGCACGGAGCAGCGCACAGATGTTTTGCACGCGCAGCCCTGCCGTTTCATGCAAGCGACTTTGGGCCGCGAAGCCTCGCTGACCGACGGTGACGCGCTGCCGCCGCTTTGGCACTGGCTGTTTTTCCTCGAAGCGAAGCCCTTGGGGGCTTTGGGCCGCGATGGTCATCCGGCCAAGGGTGAATTCCTGCCGCCGGTCAGCCTGCCGCGTCGCATGTGGGCGGGGGGACGGTTTGCGTTTCACCAGCCGCTGATCATTGGGCGTGCCGCGAGCAAAACCTCAACCATCAAGAACATCGCGGAAAAGCAAGGGCGCTCTGGTCCGCTGTGCTTCGTCACGGTGGCGCATGAGATTCATCAGGACGGCGGGCTGTGCGTGGTTGAGGAGCACGATATCGTATACCGCGCCGACCCCGACCCCGACCTCCACCCTAGCGGGACAGCACCAACCCCGATCCAAGCCCCGATCCAAGCCCCGGCGGATCCCGCATTTTCTGAGCAAATTCAGCCCTCCGAAGTCATGCTGTTTCGCTATTCTGCGCTGACGTTTAACGGCCATCGGATCCACTACGACAGCGACTATGCGCGCAGGGTTGAGGGCTATGAAGGCTTGGTCTTTCACGGCCCGCTGACCGCCACGCTGCTGGTCGATCTGAGCCTGCGCCACGTCGGGCAAACCCCGCGCAGCTTTAGCTTTAGAGGCACAGCGCCCCTGTCCGGCTTGGCGGCGTTCCATATCCAAGGCCGGAACGACGACGAGGGCAAGACCGAGCTGTGGGCCCGACGCGCTGATGGAGCGCTGGCCATGACGGCGCAAACGGTGTTCTAGGCGGGGTAAGGGACATGGCGAGGGGCGCTCAAACTTTTCAGCAAAGATTGACGAACTGGGCGTGCCAGCCAAGCCTCTATCAGCCCCCCACGGCGGCATCTATGGCCCGGATCAGCCTGATTGATACCGTGGCGTGTATGCACAGCGGCGCGGGCGAACGGCAGTCTGTGGTTATGTCGCAAGCGCTGGAGGCGTCGGGGGACGAAGGACGGGTTCAGCCGATTGGCGGTGGCCGGGCGCGGTCGCTCTATGGTGCTGCCATGCTCAACGGCACGCGGTCCCACGCCATCGACTTTGATGATTATGAAATCCCCGGTTCCACCCACGTTAGCGCACCGATTTTCAGCGCCTTGCTGGCACTAGCGCAGCTGCACGATGTCTCAATCCGGCAGATCAGCGACGCTTGGGTGGTGGGATTCGAGACGATTGTCCGCATCGGGACAGCTTTGGGCTATGGCCACTATGACAAGGGCTGGCACGCCACGGCGACGCTGGGGCCGATTGGGGTCGCGGCGGCATGCAGTCGGTTGCTGGGGCTGGAACCGGCACAAATGGCGCACGCCATGACACTGGCGACCAGTTCGTCAGCGGGGATGAAGTCTCAATTCGGCTTTGACGCAAAAGCGCTGCACGTTGGCATGGCGGCAGAGGCCGGTTTGCGGGCGGGGATGCTGGCGCACGTTGGGGCGACGGGAAATATTGATATTTGGGATGCGCCCCAAGGCTTGATGGAGATGTATGGCACGCCCTCGTCAATGGGGTTCGACGCCATGGCCGAAACCATGCGGGAGGGGGAGGCAACACAGGCCTTTCCCGTGGCGCGCAAGTTTTGGCCATCCTGTTCCTACACCCATCGCGTCATCCCGTGCGCGGTTGCTTTGGCCGGTAAAATTGACGACGTGGCTGCGATCAAGCGCATCCGGCTGCGGATGCCCGAACCTTTCCATCGCGTCAGTGGCTTTGGCGCACCGACCACGTCAAACCAAGCGCGGTTCTCAGCCGTTTACTGCGCGGTTGTTGGCTTGCTCAACGGGCAGGTTCTGCCAGAAGATTTCACGATTCAGAAGTTCTCCGACCCTGTGCGGCAACATTTGTGTGGGCTGGTGGAGCTGGACCTCTACGATCTGCCCGCTGTGCCGCCTGACCAGTTGTTGGCCATGACACCGGAACGGGTTTCGGTGGAGCTGGCAGGGGGGGCATGGCTGGAACACGAAATCCGGCACGTACCGGGCAGCGCAGACCGTCCCATGACCGCAGATGATGTTTTAGACAAGCTCGCAGCCTGCGGCGGGTCGCGGGAGGGGGGAGGGGCGTTTCTGGCCGCCTCAGACCTGACCGCGCTATCGGCTTGCACGCTACTGTCAGCGTCCTAAATAGACGCGCTGCTTTCAGCGTCCTAAACAGCCACGCTACTTTTAGCGGTTAAAGCAACGGCGCAGGGATCATCCTGCGCCGCTGTCTTACGAGGCAGAACGTCGATTAGAACGTTGGCAGCGGTGGCAGAGGCTGGCCCAACCACTTTTCGGACATCTCGTTAAGGTCGCCGCCGAGCTTCTTGTGCAGGATGAACACGTTGACCCACTGAAGCAGGTCAAAGTTGCCCTTTTTCACACCGATGAACGCCGGGGATTCCTTGATGATGAACTTGGTTTCAATGTCCAAGGATGGGTCTTCTTCGGACAAGCCAGCAGCAACCGTGTTACCCGTCACCAAAACGTCGATCTGACCAGAGAGGAAGGCTGCGCGGGTTGCCGCGTTGTCGCCGAAACGGATGATTTCGGTGCCAGCAGGCGCGTTTTCGGTCAGCTCGAGGTCTTCCAGCGTTCCGCCGGTCAAACCAACCTTGAGGCCGGAGAGGTCTTCAGGGCCAGATACGTCAACCGTGCTGGCGGCAAAAGCGCCGGAGAAAAACGGGGCGTAGGCCGCTGAGAACCAAATCGACTTGGCGCGGCCTGGGTTCGCACCCATGGTCGCGATGACCAGATCAACCTTGTCGGTTTCCAAGAACGGAATGCGCTGCTTGGATGTCACGGGGACCAGCTCCAGCTCAACGCCGAGATCGGCAGCAATCAGCTTGGCGACGTCAACGTCGTAGCCGACGTACTCCCCTTCGATGCCCAAGGAGCCAAAGGGCGCAAAGTTTTCTGGAATGGCAATTTTTACGGTGCCGGAGCTGAGAATATCGGTGAGCTCAGCCTGAGCAACGGTGGTGGCACTGAAACTCAGCGCCAGACCAGCGACAAAAAGTTTTAGGGATTTCATGATGTCAGTTCCTTTGTTTTGATGACGATCTCAAGTCGAGGTAATCAGGCAGTTGTTGGTGTTGAAACTGCCGATCCAAGCCGGGCCTCTAGCCGGCGTGAATAGAGTGAAAGCGGGAAGCAAAGCGCGAAGTAGAACAGCGCGAGCAGCGGATAGATCAGAAACGGCTCTGTCCCCGGCACTGCTGCATTCGCCCATCGCTTGCCCACACTCATCAGGTCGTGGAACCCGATGATGTAGGCCAGTGACGTGCCTTTGATGATTTGGACCAAGAACCCCACGGTGGGCGCAAGTGCGCCGCGCAGCGCTTGGGGAAAGATGATGAGTTGCAGCGTGCGCAGGAACGTCAGACCCAGCGCACGGCCCGCTTCCCACTGTCCCAGGCCGATGGTGGCAATGGCACCGCGCCAGACTTCAGCGAGATAGGCGCTGGCATAGAGCGTGAGGGAGAGGCCAGCAGCGGTCCACGGATCGACATCCCAGCCGGTGAACTTTGGCAAGCCCAGACCGATCAGGAACAGCAGCATCAGCAGGGGTGTTGACTGAAAAAACCACACATACGCGCTGCCAATCCGGCTGATCCAGCTCACAGGACTGACCCGAGCGGTACAGATGATGGCGCCAACGATACCGCCGCCGATGAACGCCATTGCGGACAGCAGCACGGTAAAGCGCGCGGCCATAATCAGTTGGAACAGGACAATGCCCTCGGGCTTGCCCAACAGGTCAACCAGCACCTCTTTCATCGCACAAACTTCCACGGAAACAGCACGCGCTCAATCACCGCCAACGCGGTTTTGAACAGCATGGAGATGAGGATGTAGAGACCAGTCAGGACCAGAAAGACTTCGAAAGTCCGGAACGTGCGACTGTCGATGTACAGCCCGGATTGCGTCAGATCGGCGACGCCGATTTCCGAGATGATGCCCGTGGTCAGGAACAGGAAAATGAACTGGCTGTTCAGGCTGGCGAACATGGATGCGACCGCCACGGGCGTGATGACCAGAAAGAAGATCACGGGTGGTTTCAGCCCCAAGGCCCGCGCGGCTTCCCGCTGGCCTTTGCCGGTGCTTTCTAAGCCTGCACGCAGGATTTCGGCAAAGTAGCCGGAGAAGTTGATGCTCAGCGAGAGCAGCGCATGCGCCCAAAACGGCCACTCGTAGCCCAGCAGCATCGGCAGGCCAAAAGCGATGAAGAACAGCTGCACAATCAGGGGCGTGTTGCGGATGAACTCGACATAAGCAGCCGCGATCCACTTCAGCACCGGCACTTGCCCATAGCGAATGGCGGCAAGTGCAAAGGCGATGATCAGGCCGAAAAGGGCCGCGAGAACGGTCAGGCTTGCGCTGAGCAGCGCGCCTTTGCCCAGCAGGATCAGATATTCCGGGTTTCGATAAATTTCGAAAAAGCGCAGATCCATGCGGTTTATGTCCTGACCTTGGGGCGCGGGGCCGTCCAGCCACCGGACTTGCTGGTTCTTAAGCCCAGACCGGCGGTTGCTTCGGCCATTTTGATGGCAGCGGCGATGGGTTCTATGACCGGCACACCAAACCGCTCGCTGATGGTGCTGGCCAGCTGTGACAGCCCGGCACAACCGAGAATCAAGCCGTCAGCGCCGCCCTCCAACAGCGCCTTTTCACAGCTGCTGAACAGGCGGCTTCGGGTCGCCTCGCTGGGGTCTTCGAGGTCGAGGACCGGGATTCCAGCGGCAAAAACGCCCGCTGTGCGCTCGGGCCCAAGGTAGGAACCCAGCAGCCGGCTGAGGGGTGGAACGGATTGGGGCATGGTGGTGACAACAGCCACACGCTCGCAAACGTTCGACGCGATCAGCGCCGCGCTTTGGCACAGGCCGAGCACAGGGAGCGACAGCATGGAACGAGCCGCATCTAACCCGGTGTCATCAAAGCAAGCGATGATCGCGGCATCAAAGCCCTCAGCCTCCAGATCGGCAAAGCGGTGCAGCATGGGCGGGACGCAGAGGGCTTCGTCGTAATATCCCTCAATCGACTCTGGCCCAATGGCAGCGGTTTCGGCGATGACTTCGGTGTCTGGACCGGCGGCGTTCAGCGCTGCGGGTGTGAAACCAACGGTCATACTGACGGTGGTGTTTGGGTTGTAGAGCAGGATCTTCACGCCGCTGCCTCCGACCCGTGGGATTTGCTGGCCGCTGACCGCCGATTGAGGACGGCGATGACAGCAAGACTGACGAGGATTACCGTAAAGCTCACCACGGTTGTCACGGTTCCCAGCGCGTAGAGCGTCGGTGTGGTGACGGTGGTGGTCATGCCGAAGATTTCCAGCGGCAGGGTATTCTTTACCCCGCCGGAGAGCAGCGTTCGGGCGAATTCGTCAAAGCTGAGCGTAAAGCCAAAAAGGGCGATACCGATCAGGCTTGGGGCAATCATCGGGATGACCACCATCCGCTGGACCTGAAAAAAGGACGCGCCAAGGTCGCGGGCGGCTTCTTCGTAGCTGGGGTCAAAGCGGTTGAAGATGGCAAACATGATGAGCAGGCCAAAGGGCAGGGTCCACGTCAGGTGCGCGCCCAAGGCTGAGGTCATCCAATGGGTTTCCAAGCCGAGGCGGGAAAAGGTCAAGCCGATGCCCAGCGAAACGAGGATCGAGGGAACGATGAGGCTGGTCACTGTCAGATAAAACAGAAACGTAGCCCCGGGAAATCCGCGCCGAAAGGCGAGACCAGCGGCGTAGGAGAATACGGTTGTGAGGACGGAAACCAGCAGGCCCAAAGACAGCGAGCGCAGGAACGAGCCCTGAAAGTCGCCCACGCGCTGTTCTTTGAACAGGTCACCAATCCAATGCAGCGACATGCCATTCATAGGGAAGGTCAGCCCCCCCTCTGGCCCTTGAAAGCTGAGCAGGATAATCCCGAACATTGGGCCGTATAGGAAGATGATGAAGAGGCCGAGCAGGGCGTAGAAAAACCAGTTTGTGAGGGCTTTGGCGATCATGGCTCAAAGCTCCTTTCTGATATCAACGATGCGTGTCAGCCCATAAATCATGGCCAAAACGAACAGCAGCAGGATGACGGCGGCGGCGCTGGCGGGCGGATATTGCAGCAGCGCAATTTCGTTGCGCAGCGCGACCCCGACGGAGGCCGCTTGGCCGCCAGACATCATTTTCACGGTCACAAAGTCCCCCATAACCAGCGCGACAACAAAGATGCTGCCAATCGCCATACCGGGGCGGCACAACGGCAAGATGACCATAAAGAACGTTTGAATCCCGCTTGCTCCGGCGTCGCGCGCGGCTTCAAGCAAACTGGTGTCGATGCGCGCCATGGAGTTGAAAACGGGAACCACCATAAACAGGGCGTAAAGGTGGACAAAAGCGAGGATGACGGCGAATTCCGAATAGAGCAGCCATTCAATGGGACTGCCGATCAGGCCGGTTTGCTCGAGGAAACCGTTGACCAGACCGTGACGGCCCAAGACCGGAATCCAAGCAATCATGCGAATGATATTGGAGGTCCAGAACGGAATTGTGCAGACCAGAAACAGCACGATCTGCCATTTGGTGCTGCGAATGCGGAAGGTCAGCACATAGGCGACCATGACGCCAATCACGAGGGTACAGGCCCACACCAGAAAGGCGAATTTCAGGGTTTTGGCGTAGAGAATATAGGTCAGCCGACTGGTAAACAGCTCGACGTAGTTGAAGGTGACAAAGTCCGGGATGACTTCCCAGTCATTGTAATCCCAAAAGCTCACAGCCACGACAATGCCCACCGGCACCGCGAGGAATGTCAGCAAAACCAAGGCGAGTGGGAGGGCGAGAAGCCCCCCCTGCAACCGCGCCCAGAACGAAGGACGCGGTGGCATGCCCGTGCTTATGGTGGTTGGGTTCGAGGTCATTTGCTGCCCTAAGCCGCGATGAACTCGTTCCACTTGCGGACCATGTAGCGGTTCTCGTCCATGACAGAGTTCCAGACCACAACGCCGCCCATACGGTCGTAGAACGAGCCGCCGTCACGCACAGCGCCCGCAGGCTCCATGACGTTACCGAACGGATCGCTGATATCACCGCCAGCCGATTTGCCTTCGAACCAGAAGCCCCACTCGTCAGGCGACATGTATTCTTCAGCAAGGGTTGGAACAGCAGAGTAGTAACCCTGACGCATGAGAACGGAGGATACCCAGCCACTCATGTACCAGTTGATGTATTCGTAAGCCGCATCCAGTTCGCGACCTTCCAGACCGGCGGACAGACCCAAGCCGCCACCCCAGGAACGATAGCCCTCTTTCAGTGGCTGGTAGGTACACGGAATGCCCAGCGAGCGGACTTTTGTCACCGCTGGAGACCACATGGACTGGATCACAACTTCGCCCGAGGACATGAGGTTCACAGACTCATCGAAGTTCTTCCAAAACGCCCGGAACTGGCCGTCTTTTTTCGCTTCGGTAAAGACCTTCATGGTCGCGTCAATCTCAGCGGGGGTCATGTTGCCCTTGTCGCCGTAAGAGACCAGACCCATCGCTTCACAGACCATCGCAGCGTCCATCATACCAATGGATGCGATGTCGAGGGTCGATGCCTTGCCCGTGAAATCAGAAGACAGCAGATCGGCCCAAGAGGTGATGTCGCGACCAACCAAATCGGGGCGAATGCCCAAGGTGTCAGCGTTGTAGATGGTTGGAACCAGCGTCATCAGACCGGTTTCTTCGCTCGCAAAGCCCTTGTCGCCAGCTTTTTCAACAAACCCTACGGTGTGCGGCGCGGTGCCTTGAGCGATAACGCTTTCCGGGGTCAGTTTACCGTTTTTAAATAGGCCTACGATTGAGTCGTAGTTGTCGATCCGAGAGGTGTCCATGGGCTGCATGTTGCCAGCACCCCAAACCTTCTTGACCGTGAAATACTCGATATCGGCGATATCAAAGCCCTTGGGCTGGGTGACGATACGCTGGGCGGTGGTGTCTGTATCCAGCGCGGTCATCTCGATGTTAATGCCAAGGTCAGCTTTCGCCTGCTCCGCAATGATGTTGATGTTTGATACACCGGTACCAAACTGGCGCAGCGTGACAGCGCCCTGTGCGTGAACAAATGGGGCAGCGAGGCTGGAACCAATGGCCAAACCAGCGCCAGCAGCACCGGCTTTGAGAAGCTTACGACGAGACAAAGATTGCATGATGCAGTCCTCCGAAAATGTTGGTGGGGAACGGGACTACAGGACTACGTTACAAAAAAAAGCCGAGGGCGCGCGGTCAGCGAGTAAGTTCGACCAAGCTCTCCGGCTTAATGGTAAGGGTGCCGACCTGGTCAAAGACAGGCGGGTTCATGGCAGCGGCCTCCAGCGGCACTTGGACCTTTAAACCCACGTCGCCCGGTTGGGTGTCGACGGTAAGCGACAGGTGGTCACCAGCGTATTCGATCGCAGACACCTTCGCCGGTGTTGCGGGGCCAGCGTTTGCGGGGGTTTCCCCGGCAGTAAAGCTGAACGCATCAATTGGGGCGCGATACAGTGCGCCGCCCGCTTGCCCCCCATCGGGCCGGAAAATCCGCATTTCGGCCCCGGATTGAACGCCGTCGGCACGGAAGACGTTTTGCACGCCCATAAACTGTGCCGCAAAAGCGGTCTCGGGACGGTGGTAGAGATCCTCGGCCGTGCCAACCTGCTCAAGCTTGCCGGAGTTCATCAGGATGATCTGATCGGCCAGTGCCAGAGCTTCAGACTGGGAGTGGGTGACGTGCAGGAAGGTGATTCCCAATCGCCGCTGCAAAGCCTTCAGCTCGGCCCGAACCTTCAGGCGGAGGAAGGGATCCAGCGCGGAGAGCGGTTCATCAAGCGCAAGGACGCTCGGGTTCATCATCAGCGCCCGTGCCAGCGCAACGCGCTGCTGTTGGCCACCGGAGAGCTCATTGGGCTTGCGCTGGGCGAAGTCGGTCAACTCCACCATTTCCAGCAAATGTCCTGCGCGCTGTCGCCGGACCGCTTTGTCGGACCCTTTAACGCGGAGGGAAAAGGCGATGTTGTCCTCAACGGTCATGTGCGGGAAGAGCGCATAGTTTTGAAACATCATGGCCGTCGGGCGCTGAGCCGGCGGGATGGTGCCCAAATCGCGGTCATCGATGGCGATGGAACCGCTCGTTTGCGTGTCGTGGCCGGAGATCATTCTCAGCGACGTTGTCTTCCCGCACCCTGACGGCCCGAGTAAGCAACAATAGCTGCCGGCTGGAATGGTAAAATCAACGTCGTCAACCGCGAGAGCGGAGCCAAAAGCCTTCGTGAGGCTCTTTGCGCTGATATGACCTTTTAGTTCTGACACAAACACTCAACTCCCAAACACACGATGCGAGTAAGATAGGAATGCAAACGATTGCTGAGCAAAGTGTCGCGCCACCAAATGCCAAATTTTTAGGCGCTAAAAAATAGGCAGTGGACAATTTTATGCAGGAAGGGACGCGAAAACAGCCCAAAATCTGAGCATTATCCAAAGTCAAACCAACCAATCGACAGGCAGGCTTGGAGTCACGTGGCTGGACACTTGGAGCGATTGCCTTGACCCAGTGCGGTTTTGGAGGGGTTTCGTCTCCTCATTAACTTTGATCAGGTGACGTCGTCCCCTCCGTGCGCAAGGCCGCTTCGCGTCGTCTCCGACGATGGCGCTGCGCGCCAGCCTTGCCCCCGACACCCCTACGTTCGCCACGTGGCAGCGGTTCAGGCGAGCTGAACCGCAGTTTTGACGGCTCGTTCTGTGCCTGTGCGGCGAAGGCTTGTCTTTGGCTTACAGGGTCTCAATCGCCCATTTGACCAAGGGGAGTTGGTCGTTGCCGAAATAGAGCCGCTCGCCCTTGGCCGTTGGAACGAAGATTGAGGGCGAGCCGAAAGCACCGCGCTCGATCGCTTCTTCGGTATTGGCGCGCAGGTGATCTTTGCAGCTCTGTTCCTGCGTGCCTTTGGCCAGTGCTTCGCCATCCAATCCGCAGGCTGAGGCTATCGCCATGAGCTCTGCTGGATCGTCGAGGTTGCGCATGTCGGTGAAGTAGGCGTCAAAGCTCGCTTGGGCAAAGCGGTGCAGGGCTGGCTGGTCTTGCTCCAGCTGGCAACACACACGCATGGCGTGGACGGAGCGCAAGGGGTGGTGCTTGCTGGGGAAATTCATCGTTACGCCGGAAAACGCGGCCCAGTCCATCAGCGCGCGCCCACTGTGCAGCCACTTTGGCGCGGTGATGTCATTGGTTCGGGATTCGACGAAGCGTGCGTTGACTTGATTGTGCACCCCGCCCACCAAAAACGGACGAAGGCGCAAGCTGGCCCCGGTTTCAGCCAACACAGGCTGGATGCGGTGAAAGGCCAAGCAGGTCCAAGGCGAGGACAGGTCGAAGAAGAACTCGATTGTTTTGCTCATGGTGTTGTACGTCCTCTAATCTTTGGCAAAAAGCGCACGCGGCGTTGAACACAGGCATTCGTGGCCCGTGTCGGTGATCAGCAGCGGCTCGGTGATTTCGATGCCACCATCGTCCAGCCAGAGTGCGGGCATGAAGTGAAAGGTCATGCCCGGTTCCAGCACGGTCGTGTCCCCGCGCCGGAAGGAAATGGTCCGCTCGCCCCAGTCGGGTGGATAGCTGATCCCGATGGCATAGCCGCAGCGGCTGTCTTTCTCAAATCCGGCTTTGTTCAAGGATGCGTTAAAGGCATTGGCGATGTCTTGGGCTTGGTTGCCGGGTTTTGCCAGCGCCAAGCCGGCCTCCACGGCTTCAAGAACGGCCGCTTCGGCGCGGCGGTATTTGTCTGGGATGGGGCCGAGGAACAATGTCCGGGACTGCGGGCATTGGTAGCGACGGTGCGCGCCAGCGATTTCGAAGAAGGTTGCCTCTCCGCGTTGCAAGGGTCGGTCGTCCCATGTCAGGTGCGGTGCGGTCGCGTCCATGCCTGAGGGGGCCATAGGGACGATGGCCGGGTAATCGCCCCAATGCCCGTTGGCACCTTTGATCCCGGTGGCATAGATTTCGGCCACCAGATCGTTCTTTCGCATCCCTGGCTCAGCGACTTCGAGAATGCGGGCGTGCATGGCCTGCACGATGCCGGCAGCGCGGCGCATGTAGTCGATTTCTTGCGGCGATTTCACGGCCCGCTGCCAGTTCACCAGACCGGTTGCGTCGATAAACTGGGCCGCGGGTAGGCTGGTTTCCAGCGTTCGGTGCGCGGCGGCGGAGTAGTAATAGTTGTCCATCTCTACCCCCACGCGCGCTTCGCTCAACCCAAGCTCTGCTAAGTGCTGGGCCAGATCGGTCATGGGGTGCTTGTCGGGGTTTTGGACAAAAGTGTCGTCATAGCCGTGGATGTGCTCGCTGCTCATGAACACGGTCCGCCGCGCCCCCTGAGCATCCATCCCGCGCCCCCACCACCGGGGCGGACGGGGCTGGGCGGTGACGATGACCGCCTGATGCACGTAGAACGACCAGCCATCGTAGCCGGTGAGCCACGCCATGTTGGAGGGGTCGCTGACCACGATGCCGTCAAGGCCGCGCTCGATCATGGCGGCGCGGGTTTTGGTCAGGCGGGCGTCGAATTCTTCGTGGGTAAAAACGGTCACGTTACACTCATGGGTTTGAGTTTGTTGCGAGTTCATGGGTTTGAGTTGGGTAAGAGTTCATGGGTTTGAGTTTACTAAGAGCTGATGAGGACTTCGACGATGCAGAGAACGGGGGCTTTACAGGCCGAGGCTGGCCAGTTTATGCCGCTGTCGCCGCGCCAGTTCATCGACTTCAGCGACGGTTGATGGCGTTAACGTGCCGCCGGGCTTGCGCAGCGTCGGATGGGCAATGACGCCTTCTTGGGCCAATGTGTGCTTGCGAATGGCCAAGCCCATGCCGGGCTGTGCCTCGTAGCGCACCATCGGCATGTAAGCGTCAAAGATGTCACGGGCGCGGTCGATCTCCCCGCCTTGAAACGCTGCGATGACCTGCGCCATCATTTCAGGATAGCCAAAGCCAGTCATGGCACCATCGGCCCCGCGGAGCATTTCTTCGAGCAAATAAAGCCCACCATTGCCACACAAAATCGAAATCCGCCGCGCGCCTTGGTCGGATGCAGCGCGCAGGGCGGAGATCTTTTCCAACCCCGGCCAGTCTTCGTGTTTGAGCATCACGCAGGAGGGGCAATCGGCGACGATTTTCAGGATCACGTCCGTGGACATCTGTACGCCCGTTGCCAGTGGAAAATCTTGCAGCACAAAGGGAACGTCGCCCAAGGCTTCGGCGGCGCTGTGATAGTAGCCGAGGATTTGCGCATCGGTGCGCAATGAAGACGGCGGGGCGACCATCACACCGGCTGCGCCCGTGTCCATCGCAGCCTTGGTCAGCGCAGACATGGCGGCAAAACCGGGGGCAGAGACGCCGACGACCACGGGCACCGATGCCCGCGCCACGACGCGCTCGACCACCGCGATGGATTCCTCTGCTGACAATTTGCCGGCTTCACCCATCATGCCCAAAATGGTCAGCCCTGTGGCGCCGCGCTCGACATAGGCGTCGACCATGCTGTCGATGCTGTCAAAATCCAGCGCGCCGTTGGGGAGAAAGGGGGTCACGGCGATGGTAAAGACGCCTTGAGAAGTTTCGTTCAGCATGGGCTAGGGCTCCGACTTTTGGGGGCGATGGGACAGGTTCAGCGCGATCAGGCCAAGCGCGTGACTCACAGCGGCCTGACAGGGTTCAACGACGGGCAGGCCGGTTGCGGCTTCGAGGGGTTCGCGCAGATGCGCCATGCCTGCGCACCCGGTGATCAGCACATCAGCGCCGTCTTCGTCCCGCAGTGTCAAACCGGTTCGGATCATCGCCTCCAAGCTCTTAGACGCATCGGCCAACTCTAACACCCCGAGCCCCAACGCGCGATCGCCGGCCAGTCGATCCATCACCCCCATTGCGCCAAAGGCGCGCATGTGCCGGGGGATGGATGGGGGCAGGATGGAAATGACGCCAAAGCGCTGGCCCAGCGACAGCGCCGTCATGACAGCCGCTTCCTGAATGCCGACAACGGGCAGGGCGGTTTGGTCGCGCAGAGCATGCAAGCCCGGATCACCAAAGCACGCGATCACAAAGCCCGCCGCATCCTGCTGTGCGGCGGCCAGCGCCAGCATGGGCGCGATGGTCAGGTCCGCTTGGCGCTGGTTTTCAATGCCCGGCGGACCTTCGGCCAATGTCAGACAGCGAATGGGCACACCAAAGCCCCGCAAGGGGTTAATGGCGCTCTCAATGCCGTCGGTGACGGACTGGGACGCATTCGGATTGATGACGATCAGTGATCGAGACACGCGGTTCATCCTTTTCCCGAGGCTGGTTGAACGCCCATCGCGGGGCGATTGATCCAAGCGCCGCTGCCCGGTGTGCCAAGGAACGCGCCATTTTCAACCAGCGTTTGACCCCGCAGCAAAACCCGCTCGGGCCAGCCACGGACCTGCCGCCCTTCCCACGGGTTATAGCCAACATTGTCGTGCAGATCGTTTGCGCCGTAGGTGACGGTTTTCTCTGGATCCCAGATCACCACGTCAGCATCCATGCCCTCGGCGATCGCCCCTTTATTGCGGAGGCCATAGAGCTGTGCGGGGATGGTCGAGGTCAGGTTGGCAAAGGCCATTGGCCCGCCGCGCCCTTGGGACACCATCGCGTCAAACATCAGTGGCAAGCGCGTTTCCAGCCCTGGCAGACCATTGGCGATTTGGGTGAAATTGGCGTCTTCGCCAGCGGACAACTTGCCTGTCTTATCGAACCGATAGGGGGCGTGGTCAGAAGAGACGAGGTTGATGGTGTCAACGTCCAATCCATGCCACAGCGCCTCTTGGTCTGCAGCGGTGCGCTGGGGTGGGGAGCACATCCACTTTGCGCCATCCAAGCCCGGCTGTTCAAGAACGTCCTCGGTCATGAACAGGTAATGCGGGCAGGTTTCGGCCCAAACGGGCACCCCTCGGGCCTTGGCGTCTGCGATGATGTCAATGGCTTCGGCGGTGGAGATGTGGAACAGCATCACCGGTTGATTCAGGTACTCGGCAAAGCGACACATGCGCCCGACCGCCTCAATTTCCGCCATGCGGGGGCGCGACTGGGCGTGGAAAGCTGGGGCGACGTTGCCTTGGGCCAGCAAGTCCGCTTTGGCTTGCGCAATGATGGCGTCGTTTTCAGCGTGAACGCAGACGATTGCGCCGTGCTGCTTTGCCAAACGCAGGATCCGTAGGATTTCCGCGTCGGAAAGCTGGATGTTGTACGTGGTGAAGACCTTGAGCGAACGATGCCCGCTTTCGATCAACCGGCCCAAGTCGGTATCAAAATCAGCGACGCCCGTGTCTGTCAGCGTCAAGTGAAAGGCATGATCGATCATGGCCCCACGCGCGGCGCGGGCGGCATAGTCTGTCACGGTATCGGCAAGGCTTTGGCCGCTGGCTTGCGCAGCAAAGGAGATCACGCTTGTCGTGCCGCCCATCGCCGCAGACTTCGTGGCCGTCTCAAAGGTGTCGGCGTTCCATTGGCCCATGCCTGACATTTGCTCGATGTGCGCGTGCGCATCGACCCCGCCGGGAAGCACCAACCGACCAGAAGCATCGATTTCGTGGCGAGCCTGCGTGATGGGTTGGCCGACAGCGGCAATGGTGTCGCCAACGATGGCCAAATCGCCCTCAACCAGACCCGTCGGGGTCACAAGCCGAGCCCCGCGTATCACCAAATCAATCTCACCCATCGTCACTGCTTCGCCGCCCCCTTGGAGTCTTGTTCGGGGCAGTATGACGTTCCTCTCGCCCGGCGCAAGCAGCCTGTCTGATACGAGGGCCAATGCACGGGCCAATGCACGGGCCATTGCGCGGGTCAATGCGCGGCAGCGGCGGGCGCCTGAGGCGGTCCAGCCCGTCTGCCGCGTATCGGGATATGTGTGGGGAAGGCAACGCCCTAGAAATAATTCAATATTAATAATGGAATACGGTTGTATTTCAGGGTGAAGAGCAGATCGTAGCCACATATTTAATGAATTTATTTTTGGTTTATAATGATCAAGTTCGTATCCCCTCTGCTTATTTTAGCAGGGCTTGTGGCTTTGTCAGGGTGTAAGCCCGACCCATACCGCAGCTACACACTCTACACCCAAGACATGCCCAATGGCGTGGTTATCCCTGCCGCGCGTCCTGTTGAATTGGCCTCGAACGTCACTCTGGCTCAGCCGGTGGCGCAGAAGCCGAAAGCCAATATCAAGCGGATTGATCGCGTCATGTCGGCCCGTAAGGGGCAGGATCTGGCCGTCATCGTTGATGTCTCTGAGCAGAACATGCGCGTGAGTATCGACGGGCAGTTGGCCTATCAATGGCCGATTTCAACGGCCCGCGAAGGCCACCACACGCCCCGTGGCGAGTATGGCGTTCAATGGCTTTCTGAGTTCCACAAGTCATCGCTCTACAATGACGCACCCATGCCGCATTCGATCTTTTTCAACGGCAACTTTGCCATTCACGGAACCTATGATGTGAACGCCATCGGCTCCCCCGCCAGCGCGGGCTGCGTGCGATTGATGCCCGACGACGCGGCGGTGTTGTTTGACGCTGTGGAAGCCGTCGGCGAGCGCAATGTGAGCATCGTGGTTCGAGACTAAGCCCGGCCTATACCGCTGATCTAAGCCCCAAAAGTCGGAATCGGACGCGCAAGGTGTGCGTCCGTCGCGCCCAGCGCTTCGACGGCGGCGGCAATCGATAACAAACGGTGATCGCTGAAGCGTGGCCCGATCAGCTGCACGCCAAAGGGCAAGCCTTTAGCGTCCTGTCCCATGGGGAGCGCAACCACGGGATTTCCAACCACGGTAATCGACGAGGTCATGTGCAGCCACGCCATGTAGTTCTCAACGACTTGGCCGTCGATGGTGGGGGGATAGTTGTGCTTCCACTCAAACGGCTGCACCCCAACACCCGGCACCAGCAGCGCATCGTAGTGCTCAAACAGATCGTGCATCCGCTGGATCAGCGTCAGTTGACGAAAGCGCGCCTTGGCAATGTCTTGCATGGAGGTTTGGCGGGCTGCGTCATAGGTTTGGCGCACATTGGGGGCGAAGTCCTCGGACCAGCTGTCTGCCTCCTCAAAGTATTGAGAGACGAATACGTCTTGGCGCAGCAGCCAATCGACGCTGGGCGCGTCAGTCAGGTCCAAATCGCACCAATCAAGCGCAGCAAAGCGCCCTGAAAGCCGTTCCATCCGATCGCGGAACAGGGCTTTGGTCTCGGCTGAGACCAACAGGCCGCCCAAGTCCGCGCTGACCGCCACCCGCAGTGAAGCCGTCTCCACGGCCTCTAGCGCGGTAAAGCGCGAGGCGTCCAAGGGGAAGGCCATCGGGTCGCGCGATCCACCCAACTGGCGGTCGGCGATAACAGACAGCATCAGTGCGGCGTCTTCGACGTTTTGCGCCATTGGGCCTTGTACGCTGTAGTGTGTGGCGGGCGTCCGTCGCTCTTCGTTCGGCACCACGCCGGGAGACGCGCGAAAGGCGACGATTCCACAGTAACTTGCGGGAATGCGCAAGCTGCCACCATGATCCGAGCCGGTGGCGAGCTTGGTCATATCAGCCGCCACGGCCACCCCAGACCCGCCACTGCTGCCCCCGCACGTTCGCGTGGGGTCAAAGGGGTTTCCGGTTGCGCCAAACGCGGGGTTCACGGTGTTGGCGCCGATGCTGTATTCGGGCAGGTTCGTCTTGCCCACAACCACGGCCCCCGCAGCGCGAAGCCGCGCCACAATGCCAGAATCTGTTGCCGGCACCGTGTCGAGGTGGTCGGCGCTGCCCCATGTGGTGCGGATGCCTGCGGCGTGCTGGTTGTCTTTGATCAGCACGGGCAATCCAGCCAGCGCGGGCAGCGCTTCGCCCTTGCGGCGTTGCTGATCCCAATGCTCGGCTTCGGCTCGGGCGCTGTCTGGGGCGAGGGTGATGACGGCGTTGAGCGTGGGGTTCACCGCCGCGATCTGCGCCAGTGTGCTGTCGAGCACAGCTGTTGCAGAGAGTTCCCCGCGTGCGATGGCCAAACCTTGCGCCCGCGCGGTCGTGAAGTCCTGCGGCGGGCTGGTGTTCTCGGCTTCACCCATCGTTGTGTTCTCCCTTGACCCTGTTTGAAGTCCAACCCTAAGCTAAGAGCTGTGAAAGCTCCAATCGTCATTACGGGTGGGTCGTCCGGTATCGGCGAGGCCATTCGCCACCGCATTGAGGCGGCAGGCTACGAGACGCTCAATCTTGATATTCAGCGGCCTGAAGAAGGCTGTCAAAACTTCATTGCTTGTGACCTTAGTGACAGGGGCAGCATGCAGGCGGCGCTGACGCACCTTCCGGCGCAGGTTGGTGGATTAATTTGCGTCGCGGGCGTTGGGCCAATGCCGGACAATCCGATGAAAGTCATGGCGGTGAATTTCCTCGGCACGCGCTGGCTCACCGAACAGATTTTGCCGCGTATAGCCGACAAAGGCAGCATCACGCTGGTTGCTTCCAGTGCGGGTCGAGACTGGCGGGATAACCGCGCACAGGTCGATGCGATGATCGCGGCAGAAGGCTTTGACGGGGGCCATGATTGGTTGAAAAGCCCTGATTCTGGGCCGTGGCAGGCGGACGCTTACAAGTTTTCCAAACAGTGTTTGGCCGCCTACACCTACCACGCCGTCGGCAAGGCTCGACCCTCCGGCGTTCGCGTGAACTGCATCAATCCGGGTATCACCGAAACCAACCTTTCGACCGGGTTCCGCGATATGCTGGGATCGGAAACCTACGACCGGATTATTGGCCTCAGCGGTCGATCAGGCCAGCCCACGGATGTGGCCGGATTGGCTGAGTTTTTGGCCGTGGGTGATGCGGGGTGGATCAATGGGGTTGAGATCACTGTCGATGGCGGATATTTCGCGGGCGTGGTCGCAGATTGGCATCCAAAAACCAGCGGATCTTAGGCCTTTTTTACCGCTGTCGCTGCTGCCGCTGCTGCTTCTGCTGCCAAGTCACCCAGCGCCGTGGGCGGTAAAGCGCGCAGCAACGCGCTGACCTTGTCCGCACAAGCCGCCCCGCGCCACGTCGGGGGGAATAAGAACGGCGGCAAAGCGGGAGCCTTCAAGATCACCCGTCGCCAACTGTGGACGATCAGCACCCGCAGCACCATGCGGTCCAAGGCAGGCATATCGGCGATCAGGCTGCGGTGGGCCAAAACCTGATCCAAGCGGCGTTCGAGGTCTCGGCAGGCTGCTAACAGCGCCGCATCACAGAGCTTGTGCTGAACCCAATGCGGCACCGTCCGGCTCGCATCCAACGGCGTCATCAGTGCGCTGCTCGTCGATGGTGGGCGCAGGGTGATGCTGGCGGTTTGGGTTAGGGCGTGGTCATGGGGATCGGCGTCTCGCGCCTTGTCTGCGGGATCGTGCAGGACCAGCCACGCTTGCTCAGGCGTCGGTGCTGCGGCGTAAATGATGTCAGAGGCTTGTGCCGCTTGCCCACGCCCCCAGACCGAAAGCGCATAGTCCGACGAACGCCCTTGCTTGTGGCTTTCGATCCAGCCTTCCTTGCGCAGCCGGTGAAGCGCAACCCGCAGCGCCTCTGGCCGGGCCCCAATGCGCGCCACCAAAGCCCCCATCAGGCTTCCGCTGATCCGCGCGCCGTCGTGCTGTGCCAAATCGCCAAAGATGGTCACGACGAAAGACCACAGACGCGGTGATTGCCCGTCGTTCAGCACCTCGAACAACCGATCGAACAGCATGGTGGCAGCTGGGGGTGAGAGCGCGGTCATGCGGGGGCAAAGGCATTCATGGTCAGCAACTCGTATTCCGCAACGGGCTCATCGTTTTGGTTGGTCAAGTGAACCTGCCAGCGCACTTCACCGTATTGCGGATTTCGGGGTGTTTTGTCCTTGACCGTCAGCGCGACTTTTATGGCATCTCCGGCCTGAACAGGCTTGAGAAAGCGCAGGCCATCCAGCCCCGTATTGGCCAAAACCGGGCCTTCGTTTGGCTCAACAAACAGGCCCGCTGCAAAACTCAGCAACAGATAGCCGTGGGCCACTCGACCGGGGAAGAACGGGTTTCGCTTGGCGGCTTCTTCGTCCATGTGCGCGTAGAACGTATCGCCGGTGAAATGGGCAAAGTGCTCGATGTCGTCCATGGAAATCGTGCGCGGCTCGGTATGCAGTGTATCGCCGGTGTGCAGCTGTTCGTAATGCAGCGTAAAGGGGTGCGCCGTCGCCGGCTTCTGTGCGGCACCGGGCACCCAGCGCTGGCTGATGGCGCTGAGCATGTCGGGGCTGCCTTGGATCGCTGTGCGTTGCATATAGTGCATCACACCGCGAACCCCGCCCAGCTCTTCTCCGCCCCCCGCCCGGCCAGGGCCGCCGTGGACCATGTGCGGCAAAGGGGAGCCGTGGCCGGTGGATTCCTGCATGGACGTTCGGTCATTGATGTACAGTCGCCCATGATAAGCGGCTGAACCCAGGGCAACCGCGTGGGCCGTTTCCGGGTCGTGGGTGATCAGCGAAGCGACCAGCGAGCCTTGGCCGCGATTGGCCGTTTTGATCGCGTGGCTGATGTCGCGGTATCCCATCACCGTTGCAACGGGGCCAAAGGCTTCGGTTTCATGGACCAAGTGCGCGCTGTCAGGGTCGGAACAGTGCAGGACCACGGGCGGCATAAAGGCTCCCGCGTCCGCGTCTGCGCCCTCTACGGTAAAGCCTTCCAACCCGCCAACGGCGATGCTGGCTTCGCTGGACAACGCCTCGACCTTGGCGCGCACGTCGTCTCGCTGCGCACGAGAGACAAGCGCCCCCATGGTTGTCGCTTCCGCCGCTGGGTCACCCAGCACGATTTTCGACAGTTTCGACCGCAACGCGTCAATCACGGCGCCTTCTTGGGCTTGCGGCACGATGATGCGGCGGATGGCCGTACACTTTTGCCCCGCCTTGGTGGTCATTTCCCGCTGCACTTCCTTGATGAACAAGTCGAACTCAGGCGTGCCGGGCGTGGCGTCAAGGCCAAGGATTGACGCGTTCAGGCTGTCTTGCTCAGCGGCAAACCGGATGCTTTGGCGCAGGATATTGGGATGCGCGCGCAGGCTCAGGGCGGTGCTGGCGGAACCGGTAAAACTGACCGTGTCCTGACAATCCAGATGGTCCAGCAAGTCGCCGACCCCGCCGGTGATCAGCTGTAAAGCGCCATCGGGCAGGATCCCGCTATCGAGGATTTGCCGAACAGCCAACTCAGTCACGTAACTGGTCGATGTCGCAGGCTTTACGATCGCAGGAACGCCCGCGAGGATCGCCGGGGCGAGCTTCTCCAGCATGCCCCAAACGGGGAAGTTATAGGCGTTGATGTGGATCGCCGCGCCGTGCAAGGGCGTGCAGATGTGCTGGCCGACAAAGGTGCCGTTGCGCGAAAGTTGCTCGACCTCGCCATCAAGATAAACCTGCGCATCGGGCAACTCCCGCCGCCCTTTGGAGGCATAGACGAACAGCGTGCCAATACCGCCATCGATATCGATCAAATGATCACGCTGCGTCGCGCCGGTGGAAAAGCTCAGGTCATAGAGCGCTTGCTTGTGTTCGCCCAAGTGCTGCGCCAGCGCCTTGAGCATCTTGGCCCGATCATGAAACGTCAGCGCCCGCAGCGCCGGTCCCCCGCGCCTGCGGGCATAGTCGAGCATGGATGCAACGGGCAGGGCGCTTGTCCCGGCTTGCGCCATGATTGCGCCGGTAACGGCGTTCTCAATCGGTCGCGCGCTGCTATCGGGCGCGATCCATTGTCCAGCGGCGTAACTTTCGACATTGAGCATGCGTAGTCTCCCGTATTCTTGGCGCTTCATCGGCAGCAGGTTAAGCCGGAATCAGCCAATGCTTGTCCGTATTATTGACCTACCGGTCGGTTTTTGTCAGCATCAACTTTCAGGCGGTTTTGAACTCAAGGATCAGGCAGGGAACGGGGATGAAAGCTCAGGAACGGGCAGAGCGATCCGCAGCGCTCATGTGGGCGGACGATCAAGTGTCCCAGGCCTTGGGGCTGGTGCTTGAGTCTGTCGGCGAAGGACGCGCGTGCTTGACGCTCACAGCCCAAGCGCAGCACTGCAATGGCCACGGTTCGGTGCACGGTGGTGTGCTGTTTATGTTGGCTGATAGCGCCTCAGCCTTTGCCGGAAACAGCCGCAACCAGCGTGCCGTATCACTGAACAACACCATCACCTATCTAAGCCCGGCAAAAGCGGGGGACCAGCTGCGGGCAGTGTGTGAAGAGCGTTCGTTGGTCGGGCGGAACGGCATTTATGATGTCGAAGTCCGCAACCAGAATGGCGATACCATCGTTCAATTTCGCGGGTTAACGCGCTTGTTGGGCCAAACATTCTTTGATGAGTGACCACCAAACTTTTTTGGTGAAGTAAAAGACCACCAAAATTTTTTTGGTGATCCAGAAAAAGCAGTACAGAGGGCATCAAACCGGCATGGAAGATCTTTCACCAAACCCGTCAGACCTAGAGCCGATCGAAACGGCCTCCATCGACGAAATCCGTGGCCTCCAGCTTGAGCGGCTGCGAAAGACGCTGAACCATGCCTATGCGAACGTGGATCACTACCGCAAGAGCTTTGACGCGGCGGGGGTGCACCCGGATGATTTACGCCAACTTAGCGATCTATCGCGGTTTCCGTTCACGGTGAAAGACGACTTGCGCGCCAACTATCCCTTTGGCCTGTTTGCTGTGCCACAGGCCCAGATTTCGCGCGTGCATGCGTCGTCGGGCACGACGGGAAAATCGACGGTGGTGGGCTACACAGCCGGTGATATCGATGTGTGGGCAACGGTTGTTGCGCGCAGTCTCCGGGCGTCCGGTTTGCGGGCGGGGGATATGGTTCACAACGCCTATGGCTACGGCCTCTTCACCGGCGGTTTGGGCGCGCACTACGGCATCGAGAAACTCGGCGGTACGACTGTTCCGATGGGCGGTGGACAGACGGAAAAGCAGGTTGAGCTGATTACCGATTTCAAGCCCAAGGGCATCATGGTGACGCCGTCCTACATGCTCAATATTCTTGAAGCCTTTATCAAAGCGGGCCGCGACCCGCGCGATACCTCGCTGCAGGTCGGTGTCTTTGGCGCTGAACCGTGGACCCACGCCATGCGCCGCGAAGTCGAGGAGGCGTTCGACATGCACGCCGTTGATATTTACGGCCTCAGCGAGATCATTGGGCCAGGCGTGGCCAATGAGTGTGTGGAAACCAAAGATGGCCTGCACGTCTGGGAAGATCATTTTTACCCCGAAATCATCAATCCAATGACCGGTGACGTGCTGCCTGATGGCGAGGAAGGCGAGTTGGTGTTTACCACGCTGACCAAGGAAGGCATGCCGATGATCCGCTACCGCACGCGCGATCTCACGCGGCTTATGCCCGGCACCGCACGGACCATGCGCCGGATGGAGAAAATCACGGGCCGCAGCGATGACATGATGATCCTGCGCGGCGTAAACGTCTTTCCCACCCAGATCGAGGAGCAGGTTTTGAAGATCCCGGCGCTGGCGCCGTACTTCCAGATCGAGCGCTATAAATCCGGCCCGATGGAAGCGATGCGCGTGTTGGTTGAGACCAAGAGCGCCAGCATGGATGCCGCCGCTCGCGCTTCCTGCCAGGCCGCGCTGGAGCAGGGGATCAAAACGATGGTTGGAATTTCCACGGACGTCGTGGTGGGCGAGGTGGGCTCGGTTCCGCGCTCCCAAGGCAAAGCCGTGCGCGTTGTGGATCGGCGGGGCGAGGGCTAGGCGGTGGAGAACGCTGGATAGAACCCGAAAGCCGCACCCATGGCCCGTTCCATCGCCAAGGATCACGACGACAAGCGCACCCGCATTCTAACCATTGCCGCGCAGCAATTCGCTGCGCAGGGCTACGCTCAGGCGTCCATGGCGCAGGTTTCTGAGGCGTGCGGGATTTCCAAGGCAAACATCTACCATTACTACCCCAGCAAAACGGCGTTGCTGTTCGACATCCTGCAAACCTACTTGGGCGCTTTGCGGGACCGTGTTTGCGGGTTGCAGGGCGAAGGCCAAAGTGCGGCGGAGCAGCTGCATGGGGTGACTGCAGAAATTCTCTTGGCCTATGAAGGCATGGATGCGCTGCACAAGATCCAGACCGAAAGCCTGCACCTCTTGCCCCAAGCGCAGCAGGAGACCTTGCGCGGCTACCAGCGGGATATGGTGCGGAAATTGAGCGGCATTCTGGCGGCAGCGGCGCCGGATTTACAGCAGCACAGCCGCGAACACCTGCATCAAGCCACCATGTCCGTCTTTGGCATGCTTAACTGGTTCTACATGTGGAACCCCGGCGCAGATACCGCAGCGCGTCTGGACTATGCGCGCGTGGTGGCGGATCTGACGCTGGCGGGGATCAGTGGTCTTCGTACACCACCGATACCGTTTCGCTGACGGCAAAGGCCTGACACGACAGCACGTATCCGTCTGCGACCTCGTAGTCTTCCAGCGCGTGGTTCGCGACCATTTCCACCTCTCCGGCGGTTATTTTGCACTTACACGTCGAGCATACACCCGCTTTGCAGGCATAGGGCGCATCGAAGCCGTTTGTTAGTGCGGTATCGAGGATGCTGGTTTCCCGGTTCGTGCTGATTTCTGTTGTGGCGCCGTCCAGCGTTATCGTTGCCTGAACGCCGTCGTTCTTGGTGCTCTGGACCACTGCGCGCCGGGTTTTTGGCGCTGCGCCAAACAGCTCAAACCGGATTTGGTCCTCGGTCAGTCCGTGCGCCCGCAGCGCTGCGGCGATGTCCAACATCATTGGCTCGGGGCCACAGATATAGGCGCGATCAGCACGGGCGACGTCGATCCATTGCGCAAACAGCGCCTCGCACTTTTCGCGGTCCAAACGCCCTTGGAACAGCTCGGCATCGTCACCGCTGGTTTTGAGGATATGAACAATGTTCAACCGCCCCAAAAAGCGGTTTTTGAGGTCTTCAAGCTCATCGCGAAACATGATGGTGTTGATCGACCGATTGGCAAAAACAAGCGTAAAGCGGCTGTTTGGCTCGTCCCGCAGCAGCGTGCTCAAGATTGACAATATCGGGGTGATGCCTGAACCAACGGCAAACGCGAGGTAGGACCGCGCCGCGCTAGGGTCGTCAAAGGGTTGATGAAACCCGCCCATCGGCGCCATGGCTTCCACGGTCATTCCAGCGCGCAGGCTGTCATTGGCCCAACTGGAAAACACCCCGCCTTCGACCCGCTTGATCCCCACTTGCAACGTGCCGCCGTTGGGCGCGGCGCACAGCGAGTATGACCGGCGCAGCTCTTCGCCGGTGTCGTCAACATGGCGAAACGTCAGGTACTGACCCGCGACAAAATCAAACAGCGCAGGGTCTTTCGCGCGCAGCGACACCACCGACGCATCCCGCGTGGTTTTCCGCACTTCAGTGACGAGCAATTCATGGAAACGAGACATGCTAACGACGGTCCGGGGCTGATGGAATGGGTCTTAGAGGCATTTGAAGTAGTCGAACGGCTCAAGACAGTCATCGCAGCGCCATTGCGCCTTGCACGGCGTTGAACCGAATTGGCTGATCCGGCTGACGCGGGCAGACTGACAGCGCGGGCAGTTGTCTGGCCCCCCCGCAGGATTTGGCGGGGCAATGCCGTATTCCAGTAACCGCGCACGGCCCTTTTCGCTGAGCCAGTCGGTTGTCCAAGCGGGCGCAAGCTGGGTGCGCAGTTCCACGGCCTCGATCCCCCGCGCACGCAACGCCGTTTCAACGTCCAGCGCAATCACGGACGTTGCAGGACAGCCGGAATAGGTCGGGGTCAGGGTTACGGAGAGCTTTTCGTCCTCCATCCAAACCACATCCCGCACGATCCCCAGATCAACCACGGAAATCACCGGAATCTCAGGGTCAGGCACCTCATCCAGCCACTGCCAGATGGTCGCCGTGTCGGGTCGTTGGGACAGGGTGCGACTTACCATTGCGCACCGGGATAAGCGCGCTGGAGCCACTGCATGCTGGCCAGCATATGGCCCAAGTGTTCCGTATGCCGAAACCCCGTGCGTCCGCCTTTGTGCGCAAACGCGTCGCTGGGCATGGTCAAAGTCGCTTCATCGAGAATAGCGCCAAGCTGGGCGTCAAAGGCAGGGCGCAGATCGGCGGGTAGGGGGGCGATCCCTTTGGCGGCGATTTCCGTGTCGATGGCATCGGTCTCGAACATCTCACCGACATAAGGGAAGAGCCAATCCAGCGCGTCCTGCATCCGCCGGTGGCTTTCGTCGGTGCCGTCGCCGAGCGCGATGATCAGCTCGGCAGAGCGTTCAGCGTGGTAGGTGACTTCTTTCACGCTCTTGATCGCGATTTCCGCCACCCGTGCCTCGCTGCTCTCACTCAACCCGCGCAGCATCAGCAGGTGGAAATGATCGAACAGAAACTGCCGCATCAGCGTGTGGCCGTAATCGCGATTGGGCTGTTCAACCAACAGCACATTGCGGAAATCCCACACGTCACGCAGCATGGCCAAGTCGTCTTCACTGCGCCCTTTGCCCTCAATTTCACCGGCGAGAGACAGCCAGTGACGGGTTTGGCCCATCAGGTCGAGCGCGGTATTGGCCAGCGCAATGTCTTCTTCCAACGCTGGCGCGTGGCCGCACCACTCACTCAGGCGATGCCCGAGAACCAGTGTGTTGTCCCCCAGCCGCAGCAGGCTTTGAAACAGCGCTTCATCTGACCCAACACCCATCACATGGCCCCAATGTCGTCGGGGATTTTGTAGAAGCTCGGATGGCGGTAAACCTTGTCTTCCGCAGGCTCGTACAGCGGCCCTTTATCAGAGGGCGAAGACGCCGTGATTTCGTTGGCTGGAACCACCCAAATGCTCACGCCTTCCTTGCGGCGCGTGTAGACATCGCGCGCAGCCTTGATGGCCATTTCAGCGTTTGGCGCGTGCAGGGAGCCAAAATGCCGGTGGCTCATCCCGTGCTGTCCGCGGATGAAAACTTCCCACAGCGGCCATTCGGGTTTTTCGTTCGTTGGCGCGTCCATGCCCATCACGCCGCCGCTTTCGCTGCGCGTGCAGCCTTCTTTTCGGCGTGCGCGAGCAGTCCATCGCGCATCCAAGCGCCATCGTCCCAAGCCTTCCGCCGGGCTTCCAGCCGTTCACGGTTGCACGGACCATTGCCTTTGATCACGTCAAAGAACTCGCCCCAGTCCGGTCCGGCAAAGTCGTAGCCGCCCTTTTCATCATTCCACCGCAGGGTTTCATCGGGAATGGTCAAGCCGAGGTATTCCGCCTGCGGAACCGTCAGATCAACAAACTTCTGACGCAGCTCGTCATTGCCGTTCATCTTGATCTTCCACGCCATGTTTTGCTCGGAATGCACGCTTTCCGCGTCCGAGGGACCAAACATCATCAGCGAGGGATACCAAAACCGGTCGAGCGCGTTCTGTGCCATCCGGTGCTGCTCTGGCGTGCCATTGGCGAGGCGATTCATAATGTCGAAGCCTTGCCGCTGGTGAAAGCTCTCTTCTTTGCAGATGCGGATCATGGCGCGGGCGTAGGGGCCAAAGGATGTGCGCTGCAGCGGCACCTGATTCATGATCGCTGCGCCGTCCACCAGCCAGCCCACAGCCCCCATATCCGCCCACGTCAGCGTCGGATAGTTGAAGATTGACGAGTACTTCATGCGCTCGTCCAGCAGCATTTCCGTCATTTCATCGCGGGAGACGCCCAAGGTCTCAGCCGCGCAATAGAGGTAGAGACCATGCCCCGCCTCGTCCTGCACTTTGGCCAACAGAATGGTTTTGCGTTCCAGCGTTGGGGCGCGGGTGATCCAGTTGCCTTCTGGCAGTTGGCCCACGATCTCCGAATGCGCGTGCTGCCCAATCTGCCGGATCAGGGTGCGGCGATAGCCTTCCGGCATCCAATCTTTCGGCTCGATCTTCTCCCCCGCATCAATCCGCTGCTGAAAGGCTTCAGCGCGTGCGGTGTCTTCGTCGCCGGCGTGCTCGGCTTTGATCAGTTGCGCGTACATGTCCCATCCCTTCCCAAAACGTCGGGTGTGTCCACCCTGTTATGGGTCGAAGCGGGACGGGAGACAAGTTAAATGTTACAGAAAAATCCAGAAATCCACAAAGCAGTAACATGTTGGCCGTTTCAAGCCGTCTGCAGCAGTGCTGCGATACCGCCGCTGTCCAGTTGCCCCTTTGCCCCGATACAAACCAATTGCGGGTCGGGCTGGTGGTCGAGCGGTTCTGCTTGCCAGCGCTTCCCCACGGTTTGCACCAACCAAACCTGACCGTCTGATCCTGTGAGGTAGCCCTTTGCCCGCACCACGCCCAACGGCCCGGTGGCGAGGTGCTCAGCGATGGCAGCAACGTCAAACCGGGCGGTGGGGTTCAGCGCGATGCTTTCGAACAGGGCATCGGAATGCCCGCCGGACCGGGTGCCGGAGGACGGCGTTTCAACCGCCCCCAAAACCGCGTCCAAGGGGACTTTGCCAAAGTCAGTTTCGATCTGGACCGCGTGTGGGGCGAGGGCGGTGAGGCGATCAGTCAAGCGGGTCGCGGCGCTGTCGCTGATGAGGTCACGCTTGTTGATCACCACGATTTCTGCGTCGGCGAGTTGTCGGGTGATGGTGTCGCCGATGTAGTCGTCTGCGACCTGCTTCAGCACGGTTTCCGCGTCAACCAGAACGACCGTCCCATCGGGCCGAATGCCATCCATGAGCCCAAGGCTGGCCACCACAGCACCGGGTAAAGCAACGCCGGAGGTCTCCACCACGATATGCTCAGGCGCAGGGTCGGAGGTCCGTAGATCATTGATGGCACCGATTAAGTCGTTGCCAAACGAGCAGCAGATGCAGCCCCCCGCAATCGAAATCAGGCCGTCTTCCTCAGCCTCGATCAGGTCTTCGTCGATGGCGATGGAGCCAAACTCGTTGACCAGTACCGCCAGCCGTCGTCCGTCCGCATTGCGGAGCAGGTGGTTGACCAGTGTGGTCTTGCCTGCCCCCAAATAGCCGCCAATGACGGTGACCGGAATGCTGTAGCTCGGCACGCGCATCGGCTGATCCTGCTACAGCTCAGCGGCTGGGAAGATGCGACCACCTTGGACAGTGCCCCACACCGGAATATCCTTGAGCGCCATTGCGTCAACAGCGGTTGGATCGTCGTCGAGCACAGCAAAATCAGCCCGTTTACCGATTTCGATGGAGCCCAATTCGGCGTCGAGATGCAGCGTGTAAGCCGCGCCCATGGTGATGGCGTAAAGCGCTTGATCCACGCCAATTTTCTCGCCTTCACCCTGTGTCCGACCGGAGGCCGTGATCCGGTTCACGGCGGCCCAAGCGGTGAACAGGGGGCCTAGCGGGGTGACCGGGGCATCGGAGTGAATCGCCAGTGGCACGTTGGCGGCCAGCGCGGTTCGTGTCGCGTTCATCCGCATGGCACGTTCCGGCCCCACGGTCAGCCGGTAATGCTCATCCCCCCAATAAAAGTGGTGGTTGGCAAACAGGTTCACGCACATGCCCAGTTTCCCCATCTTGGCAAACTGCGCGGCGTCAGCGAGCTGACAGTGCTGGATCGTAAAGCGGTGGTCTGGGCTCGGGTTGGCGCGCAAAGCGGGCTCGAACACGTCGAGCGCCATTTGTGTCGCTTGGTCGCCGTTGGTGTGCGTATGCACCTGAATCCCTGCGGCTAAGGCCCGGTTATACAGCTCCGACATCTGGTCTGGCGCGGTGTACCACAGCCCGTTTGGCGCACCGTTGTGATAGCCGGGCCAGCGCATGCGGGCGGAAAAGCCCTGAATCGAGCCATCTGCGACGGCTTTGATCCGCCCCAGCCGCAGCAGGTCGGTCGATTGCTCCTTGAGCGCCTTGGTGTATTCCACGCATTCCTCAGCCGACATGCCAAAGAAAATGCGCAGCGGAACCACCCGCAGCGGAAAGCGGTTGCGCGCCGTCACGTCCAGCATCATCGAGACGCTGTCGTCGGTCAGGCGCGCGGCGAGGTCGGTGGAGGTCGTGACGCCGGCGCGTACGCACAGCTTGGCGTAATCGAGCAAACCGCGCTCGTCACAGTCCGTCATGGCGCGGTCATAGCCGACGAACCCAGCAACCGGGGTCATGGCGTCGGGGCCGTAAAGCTCCCCGGTCGGCATGCCGTCATCGCCCAGCGGGATTCCGGGGTGATTCACGCCCGGCTTAAGCAATCCGGCCTGTTCCAGCGCTTTGGAATTGACGTTGAGGATATGGCCGGAAGCGTGGAGTACGCCGATGGGCCGGGTGGTTGAGACCTTGTCGAGGTCTTGGCGGGAAACGCGTTGGTTATCCATATAAATGGGGTCAAGTGACCAGCCCGATAAAGGGGTATCCGCGTCCGTCATCTGCGCTTCTGCTTCGGACAGGCGGTCCAGCACGCCTTCGATGCTTTTCACCCCGTCCCAAACCTTGCCGTCGGGGTCCATTCGGTCGAACCAGCCAACGTACACGTTGCGCCACAGCGTGCCTTCCATGGTGTGGGCATGGCCTTCGATCATGCCGGGCATCAAGACTTTATCAGCGAAGCGCGTATCGAGCTCGTAGTCGCCCCACGGCTCTAGCTCCGCCAACGAACCCGCACCCAGAATACGGCCTTCGCGCACAGCGACGTGGCTGACTTCGGGCTGGTTCGGGTTCATGGTGATGATCTTGCGTGCCGCGTAAATCGTTGTGCCTGTCATGGAAAAGTCCTCCTTCGCCAAAACTTAAAACGCTTCATTTCAGTGGAATAATAGTTTTAACTGTGGGTGAACCATAGTTTTTTGAGGGTATGGCCATGCGCAATCTTACGCTTAAGCAGCTTCGCTACGTCGAGGCGGCAGATCGCTTTGGGTCGATCACCAACGCGGCAGAGGCGATGAACATTTCTCAAAGCTCCATCACCGCTGCGATCAACATGCTCGAAGAAAGCCTTGGCCATGATGTGTTCATTCGAACCCCGGCGAAGGGCATTCACTCCACGGCCACGGGGCGCGATGCCTTGGCACTGATCCGACGCTTCATCTATCAATCCCAGCAGTTTGAGGAAGAGCTCAGCTCACTAGGGGGGCAAGCGAAGGGGACCGTGCGCATTGGCTGTTACGCCACTGCTGCGCCGTCGTTCTTACCGATTGTGCTGCAAGCAATCTCCGCGCAGTTCCCGGACTCGTCCATTCAATTGCTCGAAGGGAACATGGCTCGGGTGACCGAGTTCTTGCAGGATGGAGATATCGATGTTGCCTTTACTTATCAGGAAGGTACAAGCCCACAGTGCGAGTTTCAGCCGCTGTTCTCTGCGCCACCCTATGCCATCGTCTCGATCAATGATCCCTTGGCCGAGCAAGACAGCACCAGCCTCGAAGAGCTGATTGATCGGCCCATGGTGATGCTGGATCTCCCGCAAACCAAAGACTACTTCCTGCGCCTCTTCTCCGCCCGCGGCCTGATCCCAACCATTGCTCATTCGTCGCGATCATCGGAAATCATCAGGACGTTGGTGTCACAGGGCTACGGTTTTTCGATCTTGAACATCAAGCCGGTCGAGTACCAAGAGGGCTATTCCCGCTATCGGGTTCTGCCGATCCGAAATGCGCCAGAGTCTCCCGTCTTTGGCATTGCGACCGTGGCGTCAGTAACGCAATCGAGAATGGTCAGGAGTTTCATATCAAGCTGCATCAATCTGAAGGATAAAGGCGAGCTTGAAGAACTTACTGTACTTCACAAAGAACCCCAATCCTCAAAAAAATGATGGAAGGACCAGTAATTAATCCGTTTTTTGCTTCTGCAAACCTAAGTTACGGTTTTTAGTGGCGAGTAAAGAGTCAATTAGAGGAGAATGTATCATGAAGCATATTATCAAAGGGCTATTGACTGCCTCTGCCTTCGCAACGGTAATGACCGGAGCCTTGGCCAGCGCCGAAGACGTCAAAATGGGCGGTACGCTCAAAACGGTCTTGGGTAACAACCTGAGAACACTCAACACGGCTGTTCAGTCTGGTATTGTAACCGGCTTCCCCGGGGCGCAGTTGTTTGCCTCACCGTTGCGGTACGACGAAAACTGGACCCCGCAGCCTTACCTGGCGAAAAGCTGGGAAATCAGTGATGACGGTCTGACAGTGACCCTCAATCTTGTGGACGATGCTGTGTTCCACGACGGTACGCCTATCACATCCTCTGATGTCGCATTCTCAGTCGATGTTATTAAAGAAGCGCACCCGTTTAAGTCCATGTTTGCACCGGTTGAGTCCGTCGATACGCCCGACGATCATACCGCTGTATTGAACCTGAGCCAGCCGCACCCGGGTATCATGCTCGCGATGTCTGGACAGCTGATGTCCATTATTCCTGAGCACATCTACGGCGATGGTCAGGACTACAAGACCCACCCGCGCAACATTGAAGATGTTGTTGGTTCCGGTCCGTTCAAGCTCTCTGAATTCAAGAACGGCGAGTTCCTGATCCTTGAGCGCTTCGACGACTTCTTTATCGAAGGCCGTCCTTACCTTGACCGCATCGTCATGCGGATCATCACCGACAGCTCCGCTCGCGCCATTGCGTACGAAAATGGGGAATTGGACATGGGCGCATTCGAAAGTGAGCCTCTGATCATTAACCGGTTGAAGAAGGTTGATAACCTCACCGTTACCTCTGATGGCTACGGTGCTATTGGTGCGCTGGATTGGCTGGCGATCAACACGACCAAAGGCCCACTGGCCGACAAGCGTGTTCGTCAGGCGATTGCTTACTCTCTGGACAAGAACTTCGTGCAGAAGGCTCTGATGCAGGGCACTGTGAACGACGCAAACACCGGTATTCACCCGGACAGCCCGTTCTACAATGCTGATGTTAATGCCTACGCGCTGGACTTGGACAAGGCAGCATCGCTGCTGGACGAAGCTGGCTTCCCCGTGGGTGACGACGGCATGCGTTTCTCTGTCACCATCGACTACGGCTGGCCTGCTGGTAAGCAGCACGTCGAGTACGTGAAGGCGGCATTGAAAAAGTCCGGTATCGACGTGGTTGTTCGCGCAAGTGCTGACTTCCCAACGTGGGCGGGTCGCATGGGCGAAATGGACTTCGACCTGAGCTGGGATGCCGTGTTTAACTGGGGTGACCCGGTTATTGGTGTGCACCGGACGTACTTGACCTCAAACATCGCGCGCGGTGTTTGGTCGAACACGCAAGGTTACTCCAATGCACGCGTGGATGAGCTGTTGGACATGGCCGGTCGCGAGAACGACATGGACAAGCGTAAAGCGCTCTACGCTGAGTTCCAGGCGATCGTGAACGACGAAATGCCAATCTACTACATGCACACACTGCCGTATCACACCGTCTACAACGACAAAGTGAAGAACGCGCCAGTGAACGGCATCTGGTCAACCTCCTCACCGCTCGACCAGGTTTGGTTGGACGAGTAGGGGTTAATCGAAGCTTAGGCTTTGATGTTCTATGATTTTCGGCGGGCTGCACAGGCAGCTCGCCGAAGATTTCTACGCCTTAATTCGTTAGTTAATTTGCTGTTTTCGTTCCCATTCAACGCCTCCGACTGAACCGAGGTTTTCACCGTGAATTTCCTCCGCGTAACGATCACCCGAATGGCTTACGCAGCGCTGCTGCTGGTCGCTGTGCTGATCCTGAACTTTACCCTGATGCACCTCGCGCCGGGCGATGTTGCCGATACCATCGCGCAATCCGCAGGCGGTATTGACGCCGAAGCGCTCGAACAGATTCGACGAGAATACGGGCTGGACCAGCCCTTTATTGTCCAGCTCGGCGGCTATATTGGCCGGGTTCTCCAGTTCGATCTGGGCTATTCTTTCTTCTACAGTCGCCCCGTGACAGACCTGATCCTTGATCGGCTGCCGGCGACTTTGTTGCTGGTGATTGCCGCACAGATTTTGGCGCTGACCGTTGGTGTCGTCTTTGGCGTTATTTCCGCACGCAAGCCCAACGGGATCTTCAGCCACTTTGTCACGCTGGCGTCACTGGTCGGCTACTCCGCGCCTGTGTTCTGGACCGGTTTGCTGATGCTGGTGATGTTCTCGCTGATTCTGCCGTGGTTCCCGGTTGCCGGGATGCGGGATGTGACAATCGAGAACGGGAATATCTTCATTCACACGGTGGATGTCGCCCGGCACTTGGTTTTGCCGATGGTCACGTTAGCCTCGATTTTCGTCGCGCTGTACTCGCGTTTGTCGCGGGCTTCGATGATCGAAGTTCTGGGCTCGGACTACGTGCGGACCGCCAAGGCCAAGGGGCTGAAGTCCAACCAGGTGGTTTACAAGCACGCGCTCAAGAACGCGATTTCGCCCGTAATCACACTGGCCGGTTTGCAGCTTTCTGCCATCGTTTCCGGGGCCGTTCTGGTCGAGACGGTGTTCTCTTGGCCCGGCCTTGGCACGCTGGCGTTCCAATCCATCATCGCCCGAGACACACCCACCATTCTCGGCATTCTGTTTTTCTCATCACTGGTTGTGATCGTGGGTAATCAGGTGACGGACCTCGTGCTGCGCCTTGTCGATCCGCGTGTGGGGAGTAAGAAGTAAATGACCGATAAGCCAACAACCACAGACCAAAGCGCACCAGTGACCGAGTTGCTGGACGAGCCCATCGAAAAGGCCCGCCATCCATTTATGGAAGCGTGGGACATGTTCCGACGCAATCAGGCGGCCTTGGTCGCGCTGATCATTCTGGTGCTCATCATCATTGCCGCAATCATCGGTCCGAGCCTCTATGGTCGAGACCCGTTCGAAATGGTCTGGGCGCCGTTTACACCGCCGGGGCAGAACCCCGATTTCATCCTTGGAACCGACTATTTGGGCCGCGATCTGTTGGCCATGATCATCAGTGGCGCTCGGGTGTCGATCATCATTGGACTGGCAGCGGCCTTTGTCTCTGTCTTCATCGGCGTCACCATCGGTGCGCTGGCCGGGTACTACCGCGGCTGGGTCGAAGAAGCGCTGATGCGCTTCACGGAGTTTTTTCAGGTGTTGCCAACGCTGCTGTTCTCCATGGTGATTGTGGCCCTGTTTGGTGCCTCACTGCCCATGATTACCTTTGCCATTGGCATCGTCAGTTGGACGGCCGTTGCAAGGATCACGCGCGCTGAGTTCTTGCGCATCCGCGAGCTGGAATACGTCACCGCCTCTCGCGCTTCCGGCGCCCGCGATTTCAAGTTGATTTTTGGTGTCATCCTCCCGAACGCGCTGCCGCCGATTATCGTGCAGTCGGCGCTGATGGTTGGTTCAGCCATCCTGTTCGAAGCGGGTTTGTCGTTTCTGGGGCTGACTGATCCGAACGTGGTCAGTTGGGGTCAGATCATCGGCTCTAACCGCACGTACTTCCTCGACGCCAGCTTCACCGTAACGCTTCCCGGTGTGGCGATTTTTGTAACCATTCTCTGCATTTCGTTGGTCGGTGACGGCCTGAACGATGCACTGAATCCCAAGTTGAGGTCGCGCTAATGACCGAGCCTTTGCTGAAAGTCCAAAATCTGCGGGTTGAGCTGACCACCCGCAACGGCACAGCGCCGGTGATCGATGACGTATCGTTTGAACTCCACGCAGGCGAGAACCTGAGTTTTGTGGGTGAGTCTGGCTGTGGCAAGTCGATGACCGCTTTGGCCATCATGGGATTGCTGCCCGAGGGCATTGGCCGGATCACGGCTGGTTCGATCATGTTTGATGGTCAAGAGCTGACCGAGCTGTCTCAAGAGCGTCTGCGCCGCATTCGCGGCAACGACATTTCCATGATCTTTCAGGAGCCCATGACCTCGCTCAACCCGGTTTACACCATTGGTGAGCAAATCGTCGAAGTCCTGCTCGCGCACCAAAGCATCTCTCGCGCAGACGCGTGGGCAGAGGCGGCGACCTTGCTCGACGCGGTCCGGATTCCAAAAGCGCGGGAGCGGCTGAAGGATTATCCGTTCCAGCTGTCCGGCGGACAGCGGCAGCGGGTGATGATCGCCATTGCCTTGGCGTGCAAGCCAAAGGTGCTGATTGCCGATGAACCAACAACCGCGCTCGACGTGACGGTTCAAGCACAGATTTTCGACCTGCTGCGCGATCTGCGGCAGGAGACGGGAACCTCGATCATCCTGATCACGCACGACATGGGCGCGGTCGCAGAAATGGCGGAGCGGATGATCGTCATGTACGCCGGGCGCATTGCGGAAATTGGCGCGGTTGACGACATCATCGGTACACCGCGGCATCCCTATACCAAGGGGCTTATTTCCTGTGTGCCGCACGTTCTTGCGCATGTCACAGATGAGAAACAACCGCTGACTGAAGTGCCGGGGATCGTGCCTTCGTTGCGGGAATTCGGAAAGGATCAGTGCTTGTTTGCCTCGCGGTGTCAGCATCGAACCCAGCAGTGCTTAACGGCCCGGCCGCAGTCGGTGAATTTTGATGGCGCGCAATCGGCGGATTGCTGGCACGCGGGGACACTGTGATGAGTGAACAACCTCTCTTAAGTGTTGAAAATCTGACCGTCCGGTTCGCCATGAATCGGCGCGGGTTGTTCAGTCCTGCGACACATCTCTACGCGGTTGATGATGTCAGCTTCCACGTCAATCGCGGTGAAACGCTCGCGATTGTGGGGGAGAGTGGTTCCGGCAAGACCACGGCGGCATTGGCCGCGGCGCGGCTGGTCACAGCCTATGAAGGGCGTGTGGTGCTCGATGGGCAAGACGTTCTGCCGCTGGAGGGTGAAGAGCTTCGGCAGATGCGGCAGAAGGTGCAGTTTATCTTCCAGGATCCCTATTCCAGCCTCAACCCCCGCCAGCGCGCTGAAGAAATTGTCCGCGACCCTCTGCAAAGCCTGACCGATACCCCAGCCGCCGAGCAGCAGGAGATTACCGAACGCCTGTTCGCGCAAGTGGGGCTGCGCCCGGAGCAACGCCGCTTGTTCCCGCATCAGTTCTCTGGCGGCCAGCGTCAGCGCATTGGCATCGCACGGGCTTTGGCGACACAGCCCGAATTGGTGATTTGTGACGAGCCGGTATCAGCGCTGGATGTGGCGGTTCAGGCGCAAATCCTGAATCTGCTGTCGGCGCTGCAGGAAGAATTTGGGCTGACGTATTTGTTCATCAGTCACGACCTCGGCGTTGTGCAGCACATGTGTGATTCCGTGGCGGTGATGTACATGGGCAAGATCGTTGAGCATGCGGACCGCAAAAGCCTGTTCAACAACCCGCTGCATCCCTATACCGCCGCCTTGCTGTCGGCTGTTCCGAGCGTGGATAAGACCCTGCGTGAAAAATCCAAGCGCATCCTGATCCCCGGCGACCCGCCAGACCCGACGCAAAAGCAGGTTGGATGCCGTTTCGCCAGTCGCTGTCCAGTGGCGCAGGATCAGTGTCGCTTGTCAGAACCGCCGCTGACGGAAATCGCTCCCAATCACCGTGTTGCCTGTCATTTGGTGGATGAAAAGGCGATTTCTCCACTTTAGCCCTGAAAAATGAGCTGTTTACACATTTGCTCAAATGGAAAGAGGGAAATACACTGCGTGTTTATCCTTTTCCTTACAGGGGCTTCTGATGTTTAAGCATCTCTTGGCCGGAATGGCTGCACTACTGACTCTGTCCTTCGCGCCGTTGGCGTCGGCACACACCATTGCTTATACGTGGTTCAACTATGGCTGGGGCTGGGGTTTTCAGCCCTATCACGTCCACCACAGCCACGGTATCGGACACACGCACACCCACCAACACAACGGCGGGGAACCCCACAGCCATAAGCATGGTCACGCGCTGGGTGCGCACCATGACGTTTCTTCGCAGGCATTAAACGTCCGCACGGGACCATCCACGGAGCATCCCATCGCGCACGTGTTGCTCAAGGGGCAGACGGTCCACATCAATGGCTGTAACAGCCATAATTGGTGTGCCGTAACCTATCACGGACACCACCACGGTTGGGTTTACGCCGAATATTTGGATTAGAGTGGGGCGTTTTCTTCCTCTTTGGTCGTTTCTGGAAGAGCTTAAATAACCGGGATTTCGCAGGAATACGAACCAGTGTGAATGAGGAGTCCCGATCATGCCCAAACGTCTGACTGTTGCACAGCAGGAAACCTACGCCCGCGACGGCTATGTTGCGCCGATCGATATCTTCTCTGCGGACGAAATCGCGGAAATTCGGGCTGAGATTGAAGACGCTGAGGCGCGCTGGCCCCATGCGCTGGATGGCGCAGGGCGGAACAACGGGCATCTTGCTTTGCCCGTGTTGGATCGTATTGTTCACGACAGCCGCATCCTCGATGCTGTGGAAGACGTGATTGGCGCGCATATTTTGGCGGCGGGTTCGACCTTGTTTATCAAAGAGCCGAACAGCGGTGGTTTCATCAGCTGGCACCAAGACGCCCGCTACGCCGGTATGGAGCCGCACGATTGGGTGACTGGATGGTTGGCGGTGAGCAATGTGACCGAAGAAAACGGGTGCATGCGCATGATCCCCGGCTCCCACATTGATCCGCTGCGCGATCATGTTGATACGTTCGGCGAAGACAACCTGCTCACCCGAGGGCAGGAGGTTCAGGGCATTGACGAGAGCAAGGCGGTGTCTTTGCCGCTCAAGCCCGGTCAGCTGTCGCTTCACCACCCTCGCATCGTTCACGGGTCCGGCCCTAATATCTCAAACGAGCGCCGCATTGGTTTTGCGCTGCAAAGCTATATCGCGCCGTCGGTTGAGCAGGTTTTGGGTGAAATGTACGTCCAGCGTGCGCGCGGCACGGATGGACCCAAGCATCATCTGGAAGCCCCTCGGGTCCAAGAAGCGATGACCGATGCTGCCGTTGCTTTGCGGATCGACGCCAATCAAAAACTGGCCGATATTCTCTATGCCGGATCCGAGCAAAAGGGAAAGTACTGAGGCCTTTCGCTGACGGTTTCGGCATGCTTTGATCTCATTGTGGTCACAGGCCGACCGCATGACTGTCTCTCCGCGCCACGACAAGGTTATTCGACCGTTGACGACTGAAACCATTCTCAAGAACGCTCAAATCGTCCTACACGATGAAATTCGGCTCGGTTCGATCCGGTTCGATGCGTCGGGAATCCTCGACATCAGCAGCGGACCGTCTGGGGTCGCTGGCGAAGACTGTGATGGTGATTTTGTCATTCCGGGATTGGTTGAGTTGCACACGGACAACGTCGAGCGGCACTTTCAACCACGTCCCAACGTGTTCTGGCCCAACCATCACGCGGCGGTTTTGGCCCATGATGCAGAAATGGCGAGCGCTGGGGTTACGACGGTCTTTGATGCGTTGTCGATCGGCGATTACGACGGCAACAACCACGCCCGGCGCGCGCTGTTTGCAGGCATGGTTCAGGGTGTTACGGAGGCGATGGCGCAGGGGGCGTGCAAGATTGAGCACCACTTGCATTTTCGCTGCGAGCTGTCGGACCCGCGCTTGTTGGAAACACTCGAACCGCTGGCCCAGAGCCATCCCGTCGCGCTGGCCAGTTTGATGGACCACACGCCGGGACAGCGGCAGTGGAGAGATACAACGACGCTTAAATCGTACATGGCGCGCAATGGCATGACGGACTTGGAAATCGAGGAATCGCTCGCCAAACGCATCGCCAGAGGCTCCCGCTACGCCCCGCAAAACTGGACGGCAGTCTTGGCGCTGTTTGCCGGAAAAGACGTCGTGCTTGCGACCCATGATGACACGACCATCGCTGATATTGATCAGGGAGCCGATGCAGGTATTCGGATCAGCGAGTTTCCCTGCTCCCTCGAAGCGGCTCAGCATGCTCGGCGCAAGGGGATGCGGACCATCGGCGGTGCGCCCAATATTGTGCGCGGAGGCAGTCATTCGGGGAATGTGAGCATCATGGATTTGGCGAAAGCCGGCATCCTTGACGCGCTGTCGAGCGATTATGTGCCGAGCAGCCTGCTGCAGGCTGTGTTTACCGTGGCGCAGGAACTGGAGCGACCGCTTTACGAAATGGTGCGGCTGGTCACGTCGAACACGGCACGCATGGTCGGTTTGGACGATCGTGGTGTGATTGCGCCGGGGAAGCGGTCCGATCTGGTGCGGCTGCATCACCGTGGCGCTGCGCCGGCGGTGCAAGCGGTTTACGCCCAAGGGCGCCGGGTGCGCTAGTCGCGGATATAGGGGACAAACGGGCCATCAATGCCAGCGTAGGCGGGGCCAAATGTTGCCAGTCCGCGCGGGGTGGTAAAGGCTTCTGGCGCGGGTAGCACAACCACCGTCACATCTTGCCCCCGGTGATAATGGGGATTGGTGACGGGCTTTCCGGTGCTGCGGTCGAACAGGCAAATCAGCTCGGGGATGGTCGCCAGCACATCGCCATCGAGCCACGCGACCATATTTTCGTTCTTGAGCCGGATGCGCATGGTGCGGTTGGCATAGGCGTCGCGGCCACCGATGTGCATTTCACCCAAAGTAAAGCCGCCGGTGGTCTGCCAACTGCTATCGCCAATGATGCCAGAGAACACGATGCGTCCGCCTTGGGCCTTGGCAACGGCGGTGGCGGGGCATGTGCCAGCTTCGAGCGCAGAGCGCCATGCCTGCCCGAGGCGAAGGGCGGTGCTCATGGTTCCCTTGATGACCGCATTGCGCAATTGGTGCGCGGGTAGGGCGTGGTCGATGGCGGCGATGTCATTTCGGCTGACAATGGCCAGCGCCCGCACGACCGCTTCGGCCCGCTGATCATCGATGACCTGTTCCGCGATAAAGCACTCGCCGAAACTGTTTGCCATGACGATCGGCGCGGCGGGAAGATCGTTGAGGAAGTACGTGGAGTGCGTGATTTCCGGTACGGCGCGACCGGCGGGGTCGGCGTCGATGATAACGTGATCATTCATGGCGGCTGCATAGAACGCCACCGCCGTGTTGGTGCCCCCCATTTCGCACGCCAAAGTGCCGTAGAACTCTTCGCCCAAATAGGCCTGAAACCGGTCATAGGCACTTAGGATCGCAGGTCGGGCCGCGCGGGGCAGACGGCTATACTGTGCGGCCTCTTCGGGCGTTGGTTCGGATATGGCACCCAGCAGATAGGGCGTACACAGCAGCGCGCTGTTGGGGACATCGTCGATGCTGACCAAGCGGAAGGTTTTGCCCTGATCCAACGCTTCATGGATCAACGCCAACCCTTCATCCAGCTCCCCCCCGCCGCCGGTGCCGAGAATGGCGGCACCGTAGAGTAAATCGGTGAGATCCTGCGGGGTCAGTACTTTCATCGCAAATCCTCTGGGGCTGAGCCGCCGAACAGCTCAACCAAATCTGTAAAGAAGGAAACCAGCACCAGCACGCCCACGGTGACGGCTGCAAAGCCAATGGCGGCGGCGGCGAGAACGGGCGTGTAGCCGTAGCGCACGTTATTGAAAATCTTGATGGGCAGTGTCTCGACGGTGAAGCCGGAGATAAAGCTGCTGATGAGGTATTCGTTCACACTGATGATCGCGACAATCGCGAAGCTGGTGACGACGTAGGGCGCAATGATCGGCAGGATCACGCGGGTGAATGTCTGTGTCGGTGAGGCACCGCTGATGTTGCTGGCGTCCACGATCTCGCGGTTCAGGACACTAAAACCGCGTGAAATGATGACCAACGGCAGGGTCACAAACAGCACGCCGTGGGAGATCGTCGTGGCCCAGCGCGATCCATAGAGACCGACTTCCGCCCAGAAAACACTCGCCCCTAAAGCCAAGATGATCGGTGGAACCATGTAAGGCGCGAGGCCCAATGCAAATACCGACCGCGACAGCCACGTGTCTCGCCGCCACAGGGCGTAGGCTGCGAGCAAAGCGACTGAGGTTGCCAACATCGCGGCTATGAACGCGATGCTGAAGCTGTTCCAGATCGCCACCTGCCAGCCGCGGTCGGTCACCATCTCGACAAACCACGCGCCCGAAACAGACTTTGGCGGAAAAGCGATTTGTCGGGCCGGGTTAAGGGAAACACCAGCCACGATGGCGAAAGGGATGAGAAGAAAGGCCGCAATGGCCCACAGGAAGATCGAGCGGAGCAGGGCGCGGATCATGATCATGCGTCCTCCGCCCGCTGTTGCCGATTGAGCCACAGCAGCAGGGCCGCAAGCACGGCCGTGAGCGCCAGCATAATCATCGCCAACGCAGCCCCAAGCGGCATATTGAACCGCTCCACAGCGCGGTCTTGGATGATCACCGTCATGTTCCAGTTCTGCGGACCGCCCAGCATGGTTGGCATCACAAACACACCGAGGAAATAGACGAACAGCGTGATAAACGCGGCGAGTAAAGCGGTGCGAAACATGGGCAGCGTGACGCGAAGGAACAGCAGCGCAGGCGCGGTGCCAAGCCCTTGTGCGGCTTCTTCGATGGCGCGGTCGCGGCGGCTGACTTGGGGGAAAAGCATCAACGTCGCGATGGAAAAACCAAGCATGACATAGCCTGCCATCATCGCCCCAAAGCTGGGGTAGAGCGACCGGGGATTGTCCCACAGGGTCAACCACGCAAGCAGCTTGGGGATGCCGGAGCTTTGCGAAAAGAGGATAAGCAGCGCAAAGGCGATGACGACTTCGCTCAGACAAAGCAAAGACAGCAGCAAAATGACCCAGAAGCGCTGCAGCCACCGCGATTGATCGGAGACAAACAAAACAGTGAAGAACCCAAGCAGCGTCACGATGCCTGCGCCTAAGCCAGCCTGCACAAAGGACCGCAGCGAGATTGAATAGTAGAACGGAGCAAAGAACTTTGCGTAATTGTCGAGCACAAAGGCTGGCTTGAAGAAGGCTGCTGGATCGTTCTTGAAGACGCTGACCGCCGCCATGTAAGCCATGGGCGCGACAAAGAAGAGCACGAGCGTACCCAGCGGGATGAGGGCAATGATCCAGCCGCGATCCTTGGTGGCGGTTACCGCGCTCATGCGGGCAGTTCCCACGCGTGGGTTAGGTCAAAGGCCAATCCGACGGGCTCGCCCACGTCCGGCAGCGGGGCGGTGTTGGCCAATTGGGTTTGGATCAGCGTAAGGGCGCCGACCTCGACCTGTGTTTCGATGACAGAACCCAGTTGCCGCACGAAACTCACGCGCCCGCTGACCCCATCACTGGGGTTTGTGGTTTGGCGCAGGTGCTCGGGACGCAGCGCGAGTGTGGTTTGGGCGGGCCAAGCCTTGGCCGGTCCAATGGGCTGTTGCTGCCAGTACGCGGTGCCGTCTTTGACGGTGATATCGAGGATGTTGTTTTGCCCCACAAACTCGGCCACGTAGCGCGATTGTGGGCGGTGGTAGATGTCGCTGGGGCTGCCGACTTGCTCGATGGTTCCGCCGCGCATCACCACGATTTGGTCGGCCAGAGTCATGGCTTCCTGCTGGTCATGCGTGACAAAGACCGTGGTAACCCCCAACCGACGCTGCAGCTGCTTAATCTGCTTTTGCAAGCGTTCCCGCAAGCCCGCGTCCAAAGCGCTGAAGGGTTCGTCCATCAGGAACAATGACGGCTCGATGGCCAGTGCGCGCGCGATGGCGACGCGCTGTTTTTGACCGCCGGAAAGCGCCGATACGCGGCGGCGCTCCATCCCGGTCAGATCCACCAGTGCGATAAGCTCCTGCGCCCGTGCGGAACGCTGCGCCCGGCCCATGCCACGGATGCTCAGGCCATAGGCGATGTTGTCGATGACGTTCAAATGAGGAAACAGGGCAAGGCTTTGGAACACCATGCCGATGTTGCGCTGATAGGGGGGGACACCGTTGAGGCTTTGCCCGTCCAGCCTGATGTCTCCCGCGGCGAGATCTTCAAAGCCGGCAATGGTCCGCAGAAGCGTGGTCTTGCCGCAGCCCGATGCACCAAGCAGGCAGACAAAAGCGCCTGTCTGAATGGACAAGTTGATGTTTTGTAAGACCGGAACGGTGCCAAAGCTTTTGGCAACGTCTTTGAGAATGAGACCACGCATGAAGACCAGAAATCCAATGGTTGACGAAAACGCCGCCGAGGCCAACGCAAGGAGCGCGGCTTCGGCGGTATTTCGACTTTAAGCCCGGGTTTGGCTTAGTTGGAAAGCATGGACTGGAAGCGTTCTTCGAGCCACTCGCCCTCTTCGAGGTGGATTTCCGTCTGCAACTTGATCGGTGCAATGTCGCTGCCCACGGCTGCGAAATCATCGTCGGACAGGTTCATGGTTTCACGCGGGACAACCGGGAAGATGCCAAGGTTCAACGCCATGGCTTCCTGAACCTCAGGCTGGCTCATGTAGTCGATGAACTTCTGTGCCGCTTCGGTGTGCTTAGAAGCCGCAGGTGCAACCCAGTAAGCCGTGCTCTTGATGCCGCCTTCTTTGGGGAAGGTCGAGGCAATCGGCAGACCGTCCCAGATCGAGAGCATGGCGACGTCGTGGTAGTACGTACCAGCGGTGTATTCGCCCGCTTCCAAGCCCTGTTGGAACTGACCTTCGTCGCGGTACCACAGGCTTACGCTTGGCTTCAGCTCAGCGATCTTGTCGATGACCTGCTGCAGGCCGTCGCGGGTTTGCATGATCTCATAGCCGCCGAAGAACGTCACAGCCGTGATTTCGAGCAGGCCGCTGTTTGAGTTCGGGCGCAAAGCGAGCTTCCCGTCCCAATCACCGGTCCAAAGCTCAGCCCAGCTCATGGGCGCATCGGCGCTGAAGTCTGTGTTGGTGACAAACGTGTCAAAGAATGCCAGCGCAGGAACGGCGTTGGTCTTGCCGTCCATCTCTGCGTAGACGCCGTCGATCAGGGCGCCCGTGTTGGCCATTGCGGCGGTGTCCAGCTCAGCCCACAGCGACGCGTTCTGACCGCGCAGAACGACGGTTTCGGTGACGAGCGACAGGTCGGCGGGGGCTTGCTTGGCGCGGGCGGCGTTGGCGATCTGTGTCAGCCACGCTTGGTCAGCGGGTTGCGGGATGGAGTTGACCTTGATGCCCGTTGCTTCGGTGAAGCCGGGGTAAACGACTTCGGCGAGGGTTTCTTCGAAGAAACCGCCCCAAGCGCTGATGGTTAGTTCTTCAGAGTGAGCGATCGGTGCAGCGGCGAAGGAAAGCGCAGCAGCAGCAGCGGCGAAAAATTTAGTGTTCATGATGGACGATCCACGGAAAGTTAGACGAAAGACGCAACAGTCTCCGACCTCTCCCTGAACAACGTAAGAAATGCGCTTTTGATCGCCACCGACGCTAGATTAAGCCGCGGGGGCTGTCAAGAAACCGTCGGGGCGATAGGCTGTTTGTTTTGACGCATGGGGCAACAGTTTGCTTCGCCAACGGGCGGCGCGGGTGCTAGATTGAGGGCATGAAACTTTCCAACATTGACCTCCGCTTGCTTCAAGTCTTTCGTGCCGTGGCCGAGAGCGGCGGTTTTGTGCGCGCGCAGGGTCTTTTGGGCATCAGCCAGCCCACAATCAGCTCTCACATCGCAAACCTAGAGCAACGCTTGCAATTGACGCTATGCCTGCGAGGGCCACAAGGGTTTTCGCTGACGGAGGAAGGGCAAGAGGTTCTGCGCGAAGCCGTTGATTTACTTGACTATTTGGACAATGCAACCATCCGGTTGAAAAACATCGCCGTGGGTGGTTTGGAACGGTTGCGGCTGGCGGTTCTGGATGCGACGGTCAACAACCCTGACAACCCGCTGACTTTGGCGCTTGAGACACTGACCCAAGCAAACCCGCGTGTGCTTCCCGAAGTGACAGTCACCGATTTTCTCGCCTGTCTGGCCGATTTGCGGTCTGAGGTTATGGATCTGGTCGTGTTCGGTATCGCAGACGAGGAGAAATTGCCCGACGATGTTGAGGCGGTGTTTCTTTTCAATGAAATCAGCACCTTATACTGTAACCCCCGCCATCCGTGCGCGCTGGCCCAAGGGGCTGCGGCTTTTGAAACGGCCCTTGGTGCCGCCAAGATTTCAGCGCACAGCTTCACCCCACAGCTGTTGGAAGGTCGCCACAATCCCGACCTGCCACAGTCCAACACCATTTTCTCCCAAGGCACGTTAGAAGCGACGACCTATTCCGCCTTGGCGGGGTCGCACGTGGGCCTGTTGCCCAAGCACGTCGCAGCGCCTTGGGAAGCGCAGGGCCGGCTGGTGCCGCTGGCCGCAGATCGGTTTCAAATCTCGTCGCGGTTCTATGTGGTTCGCTTGCGAGACCGAAATCACCCGTCGAGCGCTCAGGCGCTATGGCAGCTGCTGGCGCAAGCATCGACAGGATAGATGCAAGCATTGATCCTTCCTAATGGTTCGGATCAGCCCTGCCGCTTAGAGTTTTCAGGCTTTGATCATCTCGGCTCAACCCGAGAAATGCGCTTATCGTCTGCTTGCAGGCACGGATCCGGTTTTAACCCTGTTGCCCTCGGCTGCGGGGTTTTTTGAGTTTATATCAGGCTTCGGCGGTGGGGAACGGGACGCTGTCGATGACCTCGATCTCCAGCTCGGCGAGTCGCTCAACCAGTGCGGCACGCACGTCCCGATGGCCCGCATCATCCCACAAATTCACCATCTCATCAGGATCATCCCGCAGATCGAACAACTCGTTCTGCGCTTTGCCGCGGTAGAGCGTCAGCCGCCAGCGGTCGTGGACGATGGTGTGCGCCCGTGGATCCTTGCCAAAGGCATGCTGCGGGCGCTGGGTTTCGTATTGGATAAACGCAGCCTCGCGCCCTGATCCACCGGCAACGGACAGCCGTTCGCCCTGCATGCCGTCTGGCGCTTCGAGCCGGGCGTGCTCCATGATCGTGGTGCCGATATCGAGCGTTTGCGCGAGCTCTGCACTGCGCTGGTTCTGTGCGCCCTTGGGATCGGCCCAGATGAAGGGGACACGCGTGATGGTGTCGTACTGCTCGGTGCCTTTGAACAGCAAGCGATGGTCGCCCAGATGGTCGCCGTGATCGGAGGTAAAAATCTGAACCGCTTCGGCCCCGGTTTCCGTCGTGTTCGCAGCCTGTTGCACCCGGCCAATGGCGTCATCGACCATGGTAATCATCCCGCATGTCAGGGCGCGCGCTTCCTGCGCTTCGCGGGCGGTGACGGCAAGGGAATAGCCCGCCATTTGCCCCAATGTTGGATCAGCAGCACGCTCGCTTTCGGCCTGCAACACATAGTCTGGCGGGTTCCACGATGGGTCGGTGTAGGCGCGCGGGATTTCCATGTCCTCGGGCCGATACATGTCCCAGTACTTTCCCGGGGGATTAAACGGGTGATGCGGATCGGGGAAAGAGACCATCAGGAAAAACGGCTTGTCGCTGTCCTTGCGCTCTTCGAGCCACGCGCAGGCTTGGTTGGCGATGTAGGTGGTGGAGTAGTATTCCTCTGGCACGCGGGTGCGAACGGCTTGGGGGACGATATAGTCGTGGTCCAGCTGCGTATCGCGTCCGCGCAAGGCCAAAACCTCTGGCGCAACCTGCTTCAGCCATTCTTCATAGTGCCCGCCCGTATTCGTGCCGTGGCGCAGAACGCTGTCGTAGTGGTCAAAACCGTAAAACGGGGAGGGGACGCTGGGGTTTTCCTGCATCCAGTATCGGCGCTGCTCGTACTGATAGTGCGGTGCGTCGAGGTCTGAACGAATGGCGTCGGCCAGCTCTGGCGGTGGCGCGACAAAGCCTTCGCGGTGGGTTTTGCGCTCAAACTGTGTTGGGAACTGTGTGACGTTCTGCAGGTGGCTCTTGCCGATCAAGGCGGTGTCATACCCCGCCGCCGCCATCACCTCGACAAACGTGACGTGATCGGTGGCCAGCGGGATCCCCAACGAGCGCACTCCATGACTGGTTGGCATCCGACAGGTCATCAGACTGGCTCGGTTCGGCATGCACACCGGTGACGCGACATAGAATCGCTCAAACGTCACGCCGCGTTGGGCGATGGTATCGATGTTGGGCGTGCGCACCGTCGGATGACCTGTGCAGCCCAAGGAGTCGGCCCTCTGCTGATCCGTGATGAACAGAATATAGCTCGGGCGCTCTGTCATGGTGGCTTCGTCCTACGGGTTAGAATGATCGATCAGGCGGGGGCGTTTTCACGCCGCGCTTGATACAGATGGAACCCCATAATGCCGACCCAGGCGAGAATGGCGGGGCCGTAAACTTCGATCGGCCGGAACAGCAGCAGCACGGCAACAGCCAACCGCAGCGCAATCTCGACCCGGCTCAGCGCGCGGGAATCATAGGCCGCGAGCGAGCTGGACACGAAGTAGAGCGCCAAGATCACGCGACCCAGCAGCAGCACCAGCGGCATCACCTGCAGGTTGCCATCATAGCCCGGCAAGAACGTTCCCGGAATGTTGGGGTCCATGACCGCTTTGTCGATCAGCAGCAATTCAGGGTAAATCGCAAAGACAAAGGGGATGGTGAAAATCACAATGCCAGACCGCACCGCTGACAGCCCGGTTTGCATGGGGTCAGCTTTGGTGATCGTTGACGCTGCAAAGGCGGCCAGCGCGACAGGCGGCGTGATCGCAGACGCAACGGCGAAGTAAAAGATGAACATGTGCGATGTCAGCGTTGACAGCCCCAAGCCAACCAGCATTGGCCCCAACAGCAGGGCAACGTTGATATACGCCGGAACCGCTGGCATCCCCATGCCCAGCAGAACGGCCAAGATCATGGTCAGCGACAGCGCGAGCAGCAGGAACCAAACAGACCCGCCCGCTACGTCAAAGCTGCGTAAGAAGCCCAGAACATCCACGGACAGGAACTTTGAGAACGCCGTCAGCGCGAGGCTTACGTCGATAACCGTAACGGCGAGGAACATCAGGTACAGCGTCGCGATGCTGACGCCGGAATGGGCCAGGGCGCCTAGGATCTGGCCGGGGTTCTGGCGGAAGCTGCGGTCGATGAACATCAGCGCAATCAGCAGCATCACAGCCCACCAGCCTGCGGCACCGGCATCACCAGCGGCGTTCTGGATGACTTGAACGACCCACGGCAGGGAGACGACCTGACAGCTGCCCGCGTCACGGATGACTTCCGCCCCCATCAGGATGGCGTACCAGCTGCAGCCCACACTGTCTTTTGGCGTCAGCAGTAGCAGCAGGATCAGCAAAACCGGACCCAGCACTTGGGTCAGGTGCAGCCAGTCCATGCGCTTGAGCCGCATGTCCTCGGTGATCTCGCCAACCGCTTCGATCTTCTGTTTGCGGGATTGGAAAATCACCGACAGGAACAGGCAAAAGAAGTACAGCACCGCTGGGATAATCGCCGCGATGACGATTTCGCGGTACGCTACACCGGTCAGCGCCGCCATGACAAAGGCGGCAACGCCCAAGATGGGCGGCATGATTGAACCGCCCGACGACGCCGCAGCCTCAACCCCGCCGGCAAACACGCGAGAAAAGCCGCGCTTGAGCATCATCGGAATGGTCAGAACGCCGGTTGAAAGGACATTCACCACGGGGCCACCGGTGATGGTGCCGAACATGGCGGAGGAGAAGACCGCCGCGTGCGCCGGTCCGCCGCGCAGGTTGCGCGTCATCACAAAAGCCAGCTTGATCAACGCCTGTCCCCCTGCGCAGCGACCAAACAGACCGCCGAGCACGATGTAGGGGAAGACCATCAGCATCAGGACATTCATGAACCGGCCAAAGAAGCCTGCTGAATGGTTGACCAGAGAGTCATGGAACACCTCGCGGCCCGAGGCGATGTTGCGGGGAAACTCGCTGCTGAGCATTGTGACGAGATACTTGTTCTGACCATCGGCGCCAAAGAAGTACCAGTTCAACACGGTCAGCAGGGTGTAAGCGGCCACGATGATGGAGATCATCACCAAGGGCAGGCCCCAGACTTTGACGTTGTACAGCAGGAACACGACCACACACAGGAACACCACCAACGGCAAGAATGCGGCTGTAGTGTTAAGGCAGAAGGGGTCTTCGGTCGTGTCGGGAACGGGCAAGCCAACCAGCTCGGCAAATTCGATTTCGGCGGCCAGCGCCTCGGCCATCATGCGGGCGCGGTCGCCGGTGATAACGTCCAGCAGGCAAATGGCTTCGATTTCAATGATGTACGTCAGCGACAGGGCAGCAGCAGCCGTCACCAGCGCGATATCGAGCGCAAGCCCGGCGTAACGGCGCAGGCTCGACTTGTCCGCCCAGCTGCGCCACAGCGAGTGCTGGAGCGCCACGATCAGCATCATCAGAAAGAAGACAAGGGGGTAGAGCCACTCGGTCTCAAACCGTCGGATCCGAAAGAACTCGTTACCCGTCATGCCTTTCCAAAGCGCATCCCACCCCGGAATACCCGGTGTGACGTTCAACAGGCCCACAAAAACCAATCCCAGCCCAAGCCAAAAGACCAGCTGGGTCACAAATGTTTTCTTTGGGGCTTCTTCGGACGGGGTTGCCTGCGCTTGGTCGTTCATAAGGGGAATAACTCGGTTTGGTCGCAGTGGTCGCGACGGGCGAAATACAAATCACCGCCCTCAGATGGGCTCAGCGCATCGGGGCGAAACTCGTATTTTTGTTAGAGATCGAAGAGGGCGGCGAAAACGATCGCCGCCCCGGAGAAAGGTTGATTGGCAATTAAGGCTTTGCGCAATCAGGAACAGCGTGACCCGCTTCTTCCCACGCGCGAACAGCGCCAGCGTGGAACTTCATTGGGTTCTTGCCGCACAGACCAGCAACACTGGCATCGATGTTACCAAAGTTCAGCGCAGCCATAAACGGCGCCTTGGCTTTCAGGTTTTCGATGTTGTCGATGTGCGCCTTCGCCAACTGGTAAGCCACTTCTTCATCCATGCTGGCGTTGACGTAGTCACCGCCGACCATGGCCATGCCACGGAACGTGTCATCTTCAGAAACAACCGTCCAGTTTTCGCCCAATGCAGCCTGAATTTCAGCCACAGGCGCGGTAAACGGCGCTGCGCCAACGTTGTTCAGCAGCTTGGACGCGCTTTCGCTTTCAAACATCGACTTTGGCAGGGACATTGCGGTCGCGGCACCAGCAGCACCAACTTGGCTTTCGCGCGGGCCGGGGAACGTGCCGGGGATGACAGCAACATCTGCCGTGCCGTCAATCAGGGCGTTTGCAAGCTGGTTCATGCTGACCGTAACAGACTCATAGTCTTCACCGGCCTTGAGGCCTGTCGTCAGTTGGACCAAAGCGCGCGAGTTACGTGGCATGCTGCCCTGTGGCGGACCCTGCAGAACCTTCTTGCCCTTCAGGTCGTCCCAGCTGTTGATTCCATTCGAGGTGAAACCGTACATGTAGAAAACACTGAATGTGTAAGGGTAAAGCAGCTGAACGTTCGGTGCCAATTCAGCGCCGCGCTCTTTGCCCAGTTTGCCGAAGGGACCAGCGCCGCGTCCCATCAAGAACGGCAGGTGGTGCGGCGCACCAGCAATGTCGATTTTGCCTTCAGCCAAGGCGAGCATGAATTTTGTACCGGTTTGGCCGTCCTTGAGCTGAATGTTCGCGACACCCGCTTCGGATGCGAACTCAACCAGCCCGGTTGCGGCCAGGCCACCAGCAGTGCCTGCGCCTGCTGCATGAGAAACCAAATTGACTTGGGCAATCGCCGTTGAGGCCATCAACGTCGCTGCGGCGGCAACCAGTGCCGTCTGGAGTGTCCTGAGCATCTTTTCCTCCCTTTGCTCTACAACAATGAACAATCCCAAAAGTTAGCAAATCCAAGAGCCTCTCAACCCTTTGCAAAGGACGTTCACAGACCATGATGGGGACATTTCAGGATCCCAAAGTCAAGTAAAAACCAAGGGAAACCCGCGATTTCAAGGACGATTTGAATGAATTGGGATCCAGTCTGGCGTTTGTCCGCAGACCTCGTCGTTTCAAGAACAACCTTGCCGCCGCGCAGCATGGGTTTTCGCCGTTATCGACGGCGGTGCTGCGCGGGTTGCGGGATGCTCTACTCGGACGGCGCAGGGCCTCGTTTGGGCAGGATTTTCGGATCTTTGCCTTCGGCGCTGGCTTCATCCCAATACCCAATCAACACCCCAAGCTGCTCCTCAACCCCCGTCATTTGGTCGTTGCGTTCTTCGCTCCACGTTTCCCGCTGACGGTACTGCAGGGACCACTGCGCCAGCTTATCAAACATCTCTTGCCGCACACCTTCATGCGCTGCACTGCGGCCAAGGTCGATCAGCTCATCAGGGTCGTTCTTCAGGTCGAACAGCACGGGTGGGTAGCCCGGCGCGTAGATGTATTTCCACTCTGTCGAAGCCACCATATAGGTTCGGCAATCCAGTGCGACCCTGCCTGTTTCCGGCCGGAACACTTGGCAGGAATAGTCGTACTCGCTCACCGCCACATCGCGCCAATCGACGCTTTCCCCGCGCAGCTTGGGCATCAGCGAGCGGCCATCGAGAATGTTGTAAAGCGGCGTCCCGCCATTGAATTCGATAAACGTTGGCAGCAGGTCGATCAACTCCACCAAAGACGCGTCAACCGTCCCGCGTGTCGGGTTCGCGCTGGCGCTTGGGTCGGCGATGATCAGTGGGATTTGCACGGCGGGGGCGTGGAAGTAGTCTTTGTCGCCCATCCAGTGATCGCCCAAGTAGTCACCATGGTCTGAGGTGAACACGATCATCGTGTCTTCCATCAATCCACGCTTTTCCATGAAATCGAACAGCACGCCGAGTTGATCGTCGATCTGGGTGATCAGGCCCATATACACCGGAATGACCGTCTCGCGCGCTTCGTCGCGGCTGAAGGTTTCACCGGCCACGCGTTCCATGAACAGTTTCGCCAGTGGATTTGGATCGTCAAATTCGCTGTCCGCGCGAACCGCTGGAACCACGTCCTTGGCCGAGTACATGTTGTGATAGGGGGCCGGCGCAACGTAGGGCCAGTGTGGTTTGATGTAGGACAAGTGCAGCAACCACGGCGTTTCCCCGTCGTCTTCGTCTAGGAATTCCATCGCTCGGCGGGTCATGTAAGGCGTCTCGGATTGCTCGTCCGTCACCCGCGCTGGCAGGTCCACCCGATCGTTGAAGAAGCCCGAACGAACCTCGCCATCCTCAGTTTCAACCGCGTTCGCCGCCCAGTGCCAGGGGTTGGCGTCTTCGGTGTATCCTTGCGACTTGAGATACTGGTTATAGGCCACATTGGGCTTAACCATGGAGTCAGGGTGGATCCCATCATCGCGCTCATAAACCTCGAAACCGCCCTGAGCGTGGTGCAGCGCAACCTCACCTTCAGGATCAATGCCCAGCCGTTCCAACCCTTCGCGATCGGGCACAACATGCGTTTTGCCCACCAGCACTGTTTTCACACCCAAGGGGTTGAGGTGATGCCCCATGTTCTTCTCCCCAATGCGCAAGGGGGTGAAGTTGGAGGCTGAACCGTGGCTGGAGACATAGCGTCCCGTGTAGGCGCTCATCCGCGAAGGCCCACAGATGGGGGATTGGCAATAGGTGTTTGCGAACGTAACGCCGCGTTTGGCCAGCGCATCGATGTTTGGGGTTTTGATGGTCGGATGTCCCGTACAGCCCAAATAGTCGAACCGCAACTGATCGCACATGATGTACAGGATATTCTTTCGAGCCATTGTTTTCCCCATTGCTAAAGACCTAAGGCTATCGTCGAGCAGAAATCAGAACGACACAATCCCTGCTTAGGTCGGTTTTCCTGATATTCCATAATTGGGATCCCAAATCAACATAACCAAAGTTGATTTCGGGATATTTTCATGCATTCTGTTTTTCAGGATCCCAAAAACTTGGTTTTGGGGGTGGCACAGGGAAAGTCTTCATGCATCCGGAACTCAAAGCCCATCCAGCTTACTTTGAAAAGCAGGTGGTTCAGTTGGCCGACAACGTCTACATGGCCTTCGGTTTTGCCGCGTCGAACGTATATATGATTGTGGGCGACGATGGGGTCATCATCATTGATACCTCCGAGACGACCTCGGCGGCGGGTAATATCCTCGCGGCGTTTCGACAGGTCAGCGACCTGCCGGTTCACACCATCATCTTTACCCATTCCCACCGCGACCACGTTTCGGGCGCGAGCGTGTTTGCAGCCGCGGGCGACAATCCGGACATTCTGGCCAGCACCAAGTATTCAGACGATTTCCTCGCTGTTGCGACCAACTACCCTTTACCGACCAAAGCCATGCAAGCGCGCACCAAGCGGCAATTTGGGATCACGCTGTCCTATCCCGATGAAATCATCGGTATCGGCGTGGGGCCGGGCGATCGGCCGCTTAAAGGGATGGGCGCAGGGTCTTTGCCACCAACCCGCCGAATTGGTGAAGAAGGCGAAACGCTGACTATTTGCGGTGTAACGCTGGATCTGGTGATGGCCCCCGGCGAAACACCCGATCATATGGTGGTTTGGTATCCGGAGAAGAAAGTGCTGTTCAGCGGCGACAACTTCTACCGCTCTTTCCCCAACCTCTACGCCATTCGCGGTACGACCTATCGCGAATTCGATAAATGGGCCGAGACCATGGATACGCTCATGTCGTTTGAGCCCGACGTCCTGGCACCGGGCCACACCAAGGCGGTGTTCGGCGCTGAGGCTATTCGTGATGTCCTGACCGACTACCGCGATGCGATCAACCACGTGGTCACAGAAACCCGCGAGGGCATTGATGCCGGTTTGACCATCGACCAGCTCGCCCACCGCGTACGCCTGCCTGAAACGCTGGCGCAAAAGCCGCATTTGCGGGAGTTCTATGGCCGTGTTGATTTCGCCGTCAGGGCCTACTTCGTTGGGACGCTGGGGTGGTTTGACGGCAATCCGACAACCTTGGGCACCTTGTCGCCGGAGGACGAAGCCACGCGGATGATCGAGCTTGCGGGCGGCGCAGAGGCTGTTTTTGCTGCCGTTGAAAAGGCGCGGGCCAAGGGCGATTTTCAGTGGGGTTTGCAGCTGGTGGATCGGCTGATTTTTGCCGATGAGCAGCGCACGCGCGCCGAAGCGCTCAAGGCGGCATTATTGCTGGCCCATGCGGAGGATCAGATCAACTGTCCGACCCGCCACTATTACATCATGAGCGCAAAAGAAATCAGCGCCGCGCACTCTTCCGGGGAGTAGGCGGCGCTGGCATCCGTGGACGGGCGTTAAACGTTGATTTTACCGCCGTCCACGTTGAGCGTTTGGCCCGTGACAAAATCACTGTCGCCAGAGGCCAAGTAGACCATGGTGCCCAGCAAATCTTCGGGCACCATTTCCCGCTTGATCGAGCGCGAAGCCACCGTGGGTGCGCGCGCCATGTCAAAGGCGTCATTGCCGCGCAAGCCTTCGCTTTCCGTCAATCCCGGCGCAATGGCGTTCACCTGAATGTTCTTGTCACCCAGCTCGCGACCATGACAGCGGGTCAGGGCAATAACAGCGCCTTTTGACGCGGTGTAGTGCGAGAGCCCCGGCGGGCCATAGTAGAACGTGCCGGACGCGATATTGATCACTTTGCCGCCGCCCGCGCCAATCATGGTTGGGACGATTGCGCGCATGACTTGGTGCACGCTGCGGGCGTTCACGGTCATGATCTGATCGAACTCTTCATCGCTGATTTCAAAGAACGGCTTTGGTTTTAGCGTGGCGAAGATCGAAGCGTTGTTCACCATGATGTCGAGACCGCCCATCGACTTCGCAGCCTCCACCATCGCGGCGAGATCGTCATTCGATGTGACGTCCACTTTCATGCCTTGGGCCGTTCCGCCGCTGTCTGTGATCATTTTGACAGCGTTGCTGGTGTCTTGCACGTCGGTGACGAGAACTTTCGCGCCTTCTTGTGCCAGCCGTTGAGCCATGATGGCGCCAATGCCTTGTGCAGCCCCGCTGATCGCGGCAACTTTCCCTTCTAAACGTCCCATGATTTTCCTTTCTGGTCTTTAAATCGCGATGTCGAGAATTTTGGCAACTTCCGGCCAGCTTTTAGCGCCATTTTCCCGGAGGTCGTTGGTCAGGTGATCGGGCACCCAATCGATGAAGCTGGTGGTGAAATTCGGCATCGCCTTGATCCGATTGAACCACTTTTCGACGTGGGGCAGGCGTCCGCCTTCCCACATGCCGGTCATCGACATCATGGCCAAGCGGTTCACATAAGGCGTCAGCGACACGTCAGCGATGGAGAACTGATCGCCCACCAGCCAATCGCCGCCCTTGCTCAGCGCGGTTTCCATCTTCTGCAGATAGCTGTCGTAGAGCTTTACTTTTTCCGACGCGCCCGGGGCGTCAAAGCCGTAGCGCACAAAGGCGTCTTTTTGCGATTTCCAGTCGGACGTCACGGACATTTCTGGTGTTGAGGCCAAAAATTCTTTCACGCCGTCCTCGCCCAAATTCCGCAAAACGGTGTGACGGTGCGAGCAAACAAAGGTCATGGCCCCGCACGCTGGGTGCAGGTCTTCGTCAACCGCCTTGGTCCACAGCCGCGCGTTGGCGCGATCCATCGGGTCGGTGGGGTGCAGGCTGCTGTCTGGATCCAGGTGGTCGAGGTATTCGATGATCACCGTGCTATCCAACACGACACGGTCGTCGTGAACCAGCGTTGGAACAACGGCTTTGGGGTTGAGTTTTGTGTATTCGGGGTTGAATTGCTCACCCGCCAGAATGTCGATATAGACCCCTTCCCACGGGATTTCTTTTTCCGCCATTGCGAAGCGAACTTTCGCCGCGCAGACGGACGAGCCGTGATGGTAAAGCGTGAATGTCATAGCTGTATCGTCACCCATTTGAGTTCTGTCATCGCCAACATATCAGCGTCGGTTCCTTCGCGGCCAGACCCGCTTTCGCCATTACCGCCAAAGGGAATGTGCGGTTCGTCGTGGATGGTTGGACCGTTGATATGGCACATGCCGGCACCGGAGTTTTGGACAAAGTGCATGGCTTTGTTGATGTCTTTGGTAAAGATCGCCGCCGCCAAGCCGTAAGCAGTATCGTTCGCCATTTCCAAGGCTTCCTCATAACTGTCGATCGGATAAATCGAGGTCACAGGGCCAAAGGTTTCGGCTTTGCAGACGGTCATTTCTTCGGTCACACCAGTGAGCAGCGTGGGCTGGCAGCGGTTGCCGTCCCATTCACCACCCGCCGCAACGGTCGCGCCCTTGGCAACGGCGTCGGCGATGTGATCCTTCACGCGTTGCCGCTGGCGGTCTGAGATGATCGGCGCGATGACGGTGTTTGGATCGCGCAAATCGCCCATCCCGACCTTGGACGCGACGAACGAGAAGCGTTTGACGAACTCGTCATAGATCGGACGTTCAACGTAAAAACGGCTGGATCCGATACAGGCCTGGCCCGCAAACATGAAAATCGACCGCGCGGCGATCGGCACGACCTGATCCAAATCAGCATCGGCGAGAATAACCGTCGGGCTCTTGCCGCCCATTTCCAGCGTGTTTGGCGTCCGGCGTTTGGCGCAGATTTCAGCGATGTGCTGCCCCACGACGGATGAGCCGGTGAACGTGACAAAATCGACGTCCTCGTGACCGGTCAGGCTATCGCCAATTTCAGCGCCCGGGCCGGTGACCACATTGTAGGAACCGGGCGGAAAGCCGGCTTCAGCGATGATTTCAGCAAACAGCACGGTCAAGTGCGGTGCCATCTCAGAGGGCAGGTGAACCACCGTGTTGCCCACAGCCAAAGCATTAGCAACCAAGCGTGTCGTCTTGATCAGCGGCACGTTGAACGGCGTGATGATTGCAACCACACCAAGGGGTTCGCGGATGGACATTGAGAACTTGTTTGGCACGTCAGAGGGAATGGTCTCACCGCGCACATAGCGGCACACACCCGCCGCAGCCCGCACCATCGTCAGGCCTTTGTTGAACTCGAACATGGCCTTGCCAAGGGGGGAGCCGATTTCGTCAACCAAGCAGTTGATCAAATCCGCCTGCCGCCGCTCCATAATTTCCGCCACACGCAGCAGCATTCTTTCACGTTCCATCGGCAGGGTCGCGCGGTAACCCGGGAAGGCCGCCTTTGCCGCGCTGACAGCGCTGCGCATGTCAGCAGCGGCGCCTTTGGCGGCTTGGCCATAGACGCTGTCATCCAAGGGATTAAAGATGTCGAACACTGCGCCATCTTTTGAATCGACCCAGTCGCCTCCGATGAAGTGCTGGAAGGGCTGCGGGTGTGAGGTTTTGGCCATGAAAAAGCTCCTGATGGACCGATGCGAATGTTCCCCATGTTAGGGGGCATTGGATGAGAAATGTGGGGGTGGCGCTAGACTTTGGAGAAGTCGGGGCACCATTTCAGAACGCCTTCGCGAAAGCTTTGACGTTCATGGAACGACGCGGCCCAGCGTTGGATGTTGGGGAAGTTCTCGAAGGGGTAACCGCACCCAATCAAAACATGATGCAGCGGGATCCACGAGATGTCGGCGAGCGTGAACTGCTCCCCTAAAACCCAGCGGTTGCCGGCCAAAGCATTCTCCAGCTTGGTGAAGCAGTCGTGCAGGATGGCTTTGGACTTGGCGATGTCTTCATCGCTGAACATGGCCCCGCCGGCGTGTTTCTGGTGAAAGGTCTTGAGCTCTTGGTTCTTCTGGAGCTCGTTGTACTTGCGTTCTTCTTCCGCCGTTTTCGCAACCTTGGGCGCGATGCGGGTCGAGTAGACGTAAGGCTTTACCGCGGGAACGTGGATCGATCCGGCCAAGTCCAACCATTCCAGCATTTCCGCTTCGGTGTCGGGCGAGCGCAAGGGCGGCTCGGGGTATGTTTCGTCGAGATAATCGATGATCTCATTCGATTCAACGTGGACCACGCCCTGATCAACGAGGGTTGGAACCAGTCCCTTTGGGTTGATGCCAAAGTAGTCGTCGTTGATGTTCTCTTTCTTCTTCAGATCGAGATGGTGGCTCTCCCAGCTTAGGCCTTTCTCCTCCAGCGTCATTCGAACGCGCATGGAGCAGTTTGAGATATCACCGTGGTACAGATGCAGCCCCTCAAAGGCTTCAACTGATTTATTTGTTGGAACAATAATCGCCATTCGCTCTCTAACTCCCCTGTGATTTCTCGTTTTGGATCCCAAATGGTCAAGCCTCGGACCTGAACGCAGAGAAAACGCACCTCTACATGTCATTAATTCCATAAATAGGATCCCATGACAAGCGGATCAGGCCTTGGCTTGAGCAAAAATTGGGTGTTTCTTGACTTTGGGATCCCATTGAGTAGGTAATGGCCATATGGATTCAATTGATACCGAACTCGCGACCCGCATCCGTAACGACATCGTGCTTGGCGTTTACAGCGAAGCTGAGCGGCTGTCGGAAGCGCAGCTGTGCGAAACACACAGCGTTTCCCGCACCCCGATCCGCCTCGCGCTGCGTATGCTGGAACGAGAAGGGTTGATCCGGCGGAGCGAAGGGCGCGGCTATTTCGTCAACAGCCCCACCGTTGGCGATATCATGCAGGCCGTGCAGGTGCGCGGGCATCTGGAAGCGCTGGCCGCGCGGTTAATGTCGCAGTCGGACAGTAAGGACAATGTGCTGATCCGGCTGGAGCAAGCGGTCGATGAGCTCGACCGGCTGATCGGTTTAGGCCGAATGGACGACCAAACCCTGCGGGATATGCAGGCGCAAAACGCGCTGTTCCACAAAACCATTCTGGATGGTTGCGGCAATGATTTTGTCAGCTTCACCTGCAACCGCATCAGCCATCTGCCGATGCTGGAGGTTGGTTCAATGGTGTTTGACCGTCAGGTGCTGTCACAGCCCGACGGCATAGAGCGTGGCTTGTTCCGGCTCAAGCTCGGCAATTCGCAGCACAAAGTCATCTTTGAGGCCATTCAGGCTGGGGATGCGGTGCGGGCCGAAGGCGTGATGCGGGAACACTCGAACACGATGGTTGAGTACATTGAAGTGTTTGAGCGACGCAGCGCGGATCTGACGGTTACCGATCTGATCAGCTACACGGGCTATGACCTGAACAACACCACCCGCACGAACAACGGCAGTATTTGAGCCGGCCAGCGCATTCAGCGGCTTGCTAAACGACCTGTTCCGCGAAACAGTGAACGCTTGGTTCTGACTGTTCAGGAGGCTCACTGCGGTGACCCAAACGTCTTACGACGATATTCGCGACGCCGTGGCTCGGCTTTGCGCCGACTTTCCCGGTGCCTACTGGCGCGCGTTAGACCGGGAGCGGGGCTATCCCACCGACTTTGTGCAAGCGCTGACGGATGCTGGTTGGCTGTCGGCGTTGATCCCTGAAGAGTTTGGCGGGGCGGGATTACCGCTGGGGGCGGCTGCGGCGATTTTGGAGGAGATCCAGCGCCAAGGCTGCAACGGCGGCGCGTGTCATGCCCAAATGTACACTATGGGTACGTTGCTCCGTCACGGCAACGAAGCGCAGCGACGGACCCTGCTGCCCAAAATTGCTTCTGGCGCCTTGCGGTTGCAGGCTTTTGGCGTGACCGAACCCACATCGGGGACGGACACGGGCGCGCTCAAGACGACAGCACGGCGCGAGGGCGATGAATACGTCATCAACGGGCAGAAGATCTGGACCAGCCGAGCGGAGCATTCGGACCTCATGCTGCTGCTTGCGCGGACCAGCCCGCTGGGTGACGGCATGAAGAAAACCCAAGGGCTATCGGTGATTTGGCTGGATATGAAAGCGGCCCTTGCCTCTGGCGCGATGACCATTCGCCCGATCCAGACCATGATGAACCACGCAACCACCGAAGTGTTTTTCGACAACCTGCGGGTTCCGGCGGAAAACCTGATCGGTGAGGAGGGGAAGGGCTTTCGCTATATCCTAACCGGGATGAATGCGGAGCGGATCCTGATCGCGGCGGAATGTGTGGGTGATGCGAAGTGGTTTATCGAGCGCTCGGTTGACTATGCCAAAGGTCGCCATGTCTTTGGACGGGCCATTGGTCAAAATCAGGGCGTGCAGTTTCCCATCGCCAAAGCCTACGCCAACATGCGCGCGGCGGAGCTGATGGTCGCCGAAGCGGTGCGCCTGTATGAAGCCGGCGGGAACCCGGGTGCGGAGGCGAATATGGCCAAGATGCTCGCCGCCGATGCATCCTTTGAAGCGGCAAACGTCGCCATTCAAACCCATGGCGGTTTTGGTTTTGCCGAAGAATACGACATTGAGCGTAAATTCCGTGAAACGCGGCTGTACCAAGTCGCGCCGATCTCGACCAACCTGATCCTGTCTTATTTGTCCGAGCATGTGCTTGGCTTGCCGAGGTCGTTCTGATGTCACAGTCCAAAGGTCCGTTGAGCGGTCTGCTCGTCGTTGCGATTGAACAGGCGGTTGCTGCGCCCCTTTGTACGTTTCGGCTGGTCCAAGGCGGGGCGCGGGTGATCAAGGTTGAGCGCGCCGGGGGTGAAACCGCGCGCCACTATGACCGCGCCGCTGGGGGCACTTCGGCCTATTTCGCGTGGTTGAATGCAGGCAAGGAAAGCACGGTTTTGGACCTGAAAAGCGCAGAAGGGCTTGCGCTGCTCCGCCGGATGATCGCCAAAGCCGATGTGCTGGTGCAAAACCTCGTGCCCGGCGCCATGGCGCGCATGGGCTTGGATCAAGCGGCCTTGGACGCTCTCAATCCGCGCCTGATCAGCCTTTCGATTGTTGGCTATGACCAGCAAAGCCGTTTCGCGGATATGCGGGCCTATGATGCGTTGGTGCAGGCGGAAAGCGGGATTTGCGCGGTGACGGGAACGGGGGAGGAGCGTGCCAAAGTCGGGGTTTCCATCGCCGATATTGGGACCGGGATGACCGCGCACGCGGCGGTGTTGGAAGCTTTGATAGAACGGGGCATCACGGGCAAGGGTAAGGCGTTGGAAATTGCGATGTTCGACACGATGGCCGATTGGATGTCCGTGCCGCTGCTGCAATACGAAGGCACGGGAACAGCCCCCCGGCGCGAAGGTCTGGCGCACGCCACGATTTACCCCTACGGCGCGTTTTCCTGTGCTGATGGTGCTTTTTTGCTGTCGATCCAAAATCCGCGGGAGTGGGTCTCGCTGTGTAATGACGTGCTGGAGCGCCCTGATCTGGTCGATCATCCTTTGTTTCACGATAATCCTGCGCGGTCAGACAATCGGGCGAGGCTGGACGACATCATGCGTCCGATCTTTGCGGGTTTGAGCTTTGAGGCCTGTGAAGCGCGGATGCGGGGCGCGGGGATCGCCTTTGGGCGGCTGTCGGAGGTGCCGGATCTCGCCGACCATCCAGCACTGAAGCGGCGAGAGATCCGGCTTGCGGACGGGCATGTGCTGCGTGCGCCCTTGCAGCCCGGACGGGTGGCCCCGGTGACACCGCCGGACGTGCCAGGGCTTGGGCAGCATACAGAGGCTGTTGCGCGGGAATTCAGCGACGCGGGGTGATTCCTGCTTGCCTTGTTCGGGATTTATGACCGATCATCCAAGCCTTGCACGCGCCGTCGTTGGACACTGCGGCCCGCGCGTGGTGCGTTACCGAAGGGGGAGTTGGTATCCATGCCGAAGATTAAGCCAGAAGACCTGCGTTCGCGTGAGTGGTTCAACAATCCCAAAGACCCGGAAAACTCCGCAATCTATATCGAGCGCTACCTGAATTTTGGATTGACGCCACAGGAGTTGCAGTCTGGCAAGCCGATCATTGCGATCGCGCAAACCGGATCAGACCTCAGCCCCTGTAACCGCCATCATCTGGAACTGGCCAAGCGGGTGCGAGATGGCATTACCGCTGCGGGCGGAACGGCGTTGGAAGTCCCGGTCCATCCCATACAGGAAACAGGCCGACGGCCCACGGCGCTGCTTGATCGAAACCTTGCCTACCTGGGTCTGGTTGAGTCGCTTTACGGCTATCCCATCGACGGTGTGGTGCTGATGATTGGCTGTGACAAGACCACGCCCGCGTGCCTGATGGCGGCGGCGACGGTGAACATCCCGGCGATAGCGCTGTCGGTTGGCCCGATGCTCAATGGCTGGCATGACGGCAAGCGCGCTGGGTCTGGAACCCTGATCTGGAAAGCCCGTGAGATGCTGGCGTCGGGGGAGATCGATGATGCTGAATTCATGGCAATGGCGACCGCGTCGGCCCCGTCGGTGGGGTACTGCAACACCATGGGCACAGCGTCGACCATGAACTCGCTGGCCGAAGCACTGGGCATGCAGTTGCCGGGGGCCGCAGCGATCCCTGCGCCCTATCGAGAGCGCGGGCAGATTGCCTATGAGACCGGTTTGAAAGCGGTGGAAATGGTGTGGAATGATACCCGCCCCACCGACATCATGACGCGCGAAGCGTTTGAGAACGCCGTGGTGGTGAATTCAGCGCTGGGCGGTTCGACCAACGCGCCCATCCACCTAAACGCCATAGCCCGGCACTTGGGTGTGCCGCTGGATAATGACGATTGGCAAGCACTGGGGCATAAAATCCCGCTGCTGGCGAATATGCAGCCAGCGGGGGAGTATTTGGGCGAAGACTATCATCAGGCGGGCGGCGTTCCAGCGGTGGTTCATCGATTGTTGGAAGGGGGGATTCTGCCCCATCCCGACGCCATGACGGTCAATGGTCAAACCATCGGTGATAACTGTCACGATCGGGCGGCAACCAACGACGACGTCATCCGCCCCTTGGACCGCGCGCTGAAGGCAGAAGCGGGTTTTATCAACCTCAAAGGCAATCTGTTCGAGAGTGCGATTATCAAAACCAGCGTCATCTCACCGGCTTTCCAAGCCGCCTATCTGAACAACCCCGACGACCCCAATGCGTTTGAGGGAACCGCTTGCGTCTTTGATGGTCCGGAGGCGTACCTTCGGCGGATTGATGACCCGGGGGAGGGGCTGGACGCCAATACGATTTTGGTGATGCGCGGGGCGGGACCAAAGGGCTATCCCGGCGCGGCTGAAGTCGTGAACATGCGACCGCCGGTCTATTTGATGAAGCAAGGGGTTGAAGCCTTGCCCTGCATCGGCGACGGGCGGCAATCGGGAACCAGCGGTTCGCCGTCGATCTTGAACGCGGCACCTGAAGCGGCAGAAAACGCTGGATTGGCGATCTTGAAGACCGGCGACCGGATCCGGATCGACTTGAACAAGGGCAGCGCAGACATTCTTATCACGGACGAAGAATTCAGCGCGCGCCAACAGGCGTTGATCGAGGCTGGCGGCTATCCTGTTCCAGACAGCCAGACGCCTTGGCAAGCCCTGTTCCGCGATCAGATCGAGCCGCTCGACCGGGGTATGATTCTGCGCGATGCGGATACGTTTCAGGATGTGGCGCGCAAGTCGCTACCGCGGAACAATCACTAGAAAGGGGGGCAGACCATGAGTGCCTTTGTGCTGTTAAACCCTGCTGATGATGTGGCGACTTTGGTGCGGGCGGCGAAGGCGGGAGATGTCTTGGTTGCCGGCGGAGCGGCTTTAGCCTCCGACGTTGCGCCGGGGCACAAGATTGCGGCCAAGGCGATTGCTGCGGCGGACCCCATCCGTAAGTTCGGCCAGATCATCGGCTACGCCGTGTCCGACATTGCCCCCGGCGAGCACGTGCATGTGCACAACTGCACCGTCGGTGAGCACGATCAGGATTACCAGATTGGCGTCGATCTCGCAGCGGCACAGGCGGCGATCCCCGCGCCCAGCGAACGCACGTTCGAGGGCTATCGTCGCGCCAACGGCCAGATTGGAACCCGCAACTTCATCGCCCTGTGTTCAACCGTCAACTGCTCCGCGACGGTGGTGCGGCAGGCGGCGCACGAATTGACGATGAGCGGCGTTTTGGAGGCTTTCCCCAACGTCGATGGCGTGTGTGTTTTCGCGCACGGGACAGGCTGTGGCATGGCGTCGTCAGGCGAGGGGGCCGCGAACCTCGAACGGGTGCTGTGGGGACATGCGACCCACCCGAACGTGGGCGCAACGATCTTTGTCGGTTTGGGCTGTGAGGTGATGCAGGTCGAGGTGATGAAAACGCTATACGGCGCAGAAACGGCGGACCGGTTCCACGGGCTGACCATTCAGGAAACCGGCGGAACCCGCGCGACCATTGACCGGCTCAAAGCCATGATTACCGCGCTGTTGCCCGAGGTAAACGCCGTGTCTCGGACCCCTTGCCCCGCTTCGGCGCTGTCGGTGGCGTTGCAGTGTGGTGGCTCGGACGGCTATTCCGGCATTACGGCGAACCCGGCTTTGGGTGTTGCGGCGGACAAGCTGGTGGGCTTGGGCGGCACCGCGATTTTGGCTGAAACGCCGGAGATTTATGGGGCCGAGCAACTGTTGCTTCGTCGAGCGGCGAGTGCAGAGGTCGCCAACAAGCTGATCGCGCGCATCAAGTGGTGGGAAAACTACACCGCGCTCCACGGCGCATCGATGGACAACAACCCCTCACCGGGGAACAAAGTCGGCGGCTTGACCACTATTTTGGAGAAGTCGCTGGGTGCAGCGTCCAAGGGCGGATCGACCCCGCTGGCCGATGTGCTGGGCTATGCGGAACCGGTTGGAACCAAGGGCTTTGTCTTCATGGACTCACCCGGCTACGACCCGGTTTCGGTTACCGGGCAGATCGCGTCGGGCGCGCAAGTTGTGGTCTTCACAACGGGTCGAGGTTCGGCCTTTGGCTCCAAGCCCGCACCCACGATCAAGCTGGCGACCAACGACATGCTGTTCCACGCTATGCCTGACGACATGGACCTTAATTGTGGGGACGTTCTCAGCGCGGGGGTGAGTTTGGACGTCAAGGGTGACGAGATCCTCGACGAAATTCTCGCCGTTGCCTCGGGCAAGCCCTCGCGCAGTGAAGCGCTGGGTTTGGGCGACAGCGAATTTGTACCGTGGCAGGTTGGCGCGGTGATGTGATGCTGGGGTTAGAGCTCTGCTGCACCCGCTGAAGGCCGCTGCGCCACGACTTTTGTCAGCAGATTAACGACCGTTTCCCGCTCCTGCTCTGTCAGGGGCGAGAGCACCTCTTCCTGATACACGCGGATCCGTTCGGCGATTTGCCGGTGCAGAGCGCGCCCTGTTTCCGTGATGGAAAGGCGCGCTTGGCGGGCGTCGGTGGGGTCGGGATCTCGCGCTAAATGACCGACAGCCAGCATGCGATGGACCGCGCGAGAGATCGAGTTTCGGGGCCGACCGCTAAGCCGGGACACATCCTGCGCCGTTAGCACGGGGTAGTGCGAAAGCGCCATGAGCAAGAGGTATTCTGAGCGCGTGATGCCCAAGTCACGCTTCACCGCGTCATAAGCCGGAACGATGATCGCGCTGGTGACAAAGGAAAGCAGCGCGGCATCGCGGAACTCGACCTTTTCCAAAAAATCGCTGGGGCTGATCATGGCGTCCTCTTTCTCCTGACCCTTTGACGGGCCTGCTTGTTTGTATCATATATCGTTCCAAGTGGAACAATATTGCTAAAGCGGTGGAGGCGCGTATGTCAGCTCAGTCAAAACTCACAATCCCCGATCTTGCGGCGAAAAAGGCGGCGGGCGAGCGCTTGGTGATGGTCGCGGTGGGTGAAGCGATGAGCGCGGCTTGGGCAGAGCGCGCGGGCATTGACATCATCGGCATTGGCGACAGCCTTGGGATGACCCTGCACGGGCATGAAAATACGCTGGCGATAACGGTGGATCAGATGATCGACCATTGCCGCGCCGTGCGGCGCGGCGCGCCCCAAACATTCACGCTGGCGTCCATGCCCTATGGCTCCTACGCCACGCCGGATTTGGCCGTCACCAACGCCGTTCGGATGATCAAAGAAGGCGGCATCGAAGCGGTTAAGCTGCAAGGCGGCAGGGAGATGTTCGACATCATCAAAGCCGTCGCTGATGCCGGCGTACCGGTGATGAGCCACGTGGGTTTGCTGCCCCATCGCGTACACATGCTGGGTGGGTTCAAAATGCAGGGGCGAACGGCGGAAGCTGCGCTGCAGATCATCGACAACGCCCGCTGCATCGAACAGGCTGGCGCGATCGGGTTGGAGATCGAGGCCATGCCCTATGAGGTGGGAAAAGCCGTTGACGAGGCGGTGGATATCTTCACCTTTTCCATTGGTGCAGGCGCAGCGGGGACGTGTCAGCTGCTCAACGGTTATGATCTGATTGGCGCGTTTGACAGCTTCAAGCCGAAGTTTGCCAAGCGCTATGCGAACATGGCCGAAATCGCGACCAAAGCCTTTGCTGACTATGCTGAGGATGTGCGCAGCGGCGCTTTCCCTGACGCAGACCACAGCTACACCATGAAACCCGAAGAAGCCGCAAAACTGGCTGCTGCGCTCAAGACGGAGGAACCCGCATGAAAACCGAAATTTCGACCGATGACGTGCTGCGCGAACGCTCGGCACGGCGCTTAGGGCAGTTGGTGCCCAACGGCATGCTCGAAGACAACTATCCGCGCAACATGTGGTGGGCGGCGGCGCATGTTGATGAGGTGCAGGATCGCCCTTTGGCGCGCTGGATTTTGGAGACGCCGGTGGTGCTCTATCGTCTCGAAGATGGGACACCAGCGGCGCTCTATGATCGGTGTCCGCACCGCTGGGCGCCCTTGTCTGAGGGCACGGTATGCGGAGACAAGATCGTGTGCCCCTATCACGGGATGGAATTCGACACCACGGGCCTGTGCACCAAAGCGCCGACCCAGAAAATGCAGCCGAACATCGCCCGCATTCCGGCCTATCCGGTGCGCGAGTCCGGCGCGTTTCTGTGGATTTGGATGGGGGATCCAGCGGCGATTGATTGCGACCCGCCAGAAGTGGGCTATCAGGTCGATCCAGACTGGAGCTTTCTGCACGGCTATTACGAAGTCGCGGCGAACTGGGTGATGATCCGCGAGAACGTCTTTGACCTCACGCACATCGCGTTTTTGCACAAGAACACCTTCAAGCAGAACGACTGGGTGAACGCGCCTGATAGCTTCATGGAAGGTGAGGTTCTTTGTTACCAACAGGAATTCGACCTTGCGCCGCTCTCGCCGCTGTTTTGTGCGGGTATGGGGTTGCCAGAGGATAAGCCGGTTAAGCGCGTGCAGAAGGGGACCATGCCTTCGCTGGCCATCTCGTTCTCCGATTGGAACGTTCACGACCCCGCACCGGATGCGGGCCGTCGTTCGGATTTCATCATGCGGGGCTGTCACATCGTGACGCCAGCGCAGCGGGGCCGGACGCACTATTTCTGGGGTGCTGCTTTTGACGTTCCATCGCTGACCGGTGACGTCATTGCCAAGACCAAAGCCAGCGTGACCGAGGCTTTTGACGAGGACAAGCATTTGCTGGAAATCATGCAGCGTCAGATCTCTCAGGATCCACGCGGCACCAACTATCTCGAAGTCACGCTTGGCCCTGACAAGGGCGGCATCCGTGTGCGGCAAATCCTGAACAAAAAACTCGCCGCCGAAGGGCGTCCACCGCTCGGTGGTGGTTTGGAATAAAGCGTTCCTGAACGAAGACGCAGAGGAAGAAAACCCATGTCTGCCAACAACCCACGCTCTCGCCGCAGCTTTATCTTCACGCCGGGACTGCGCCCCGACATGTTCCCCAAGGCGCTGAAGAGCGGCGCGGATATGGTCTGTGTGGAGCTCGAAGACGGCATCGCGCCCAAAGACAAAGCCCAGGCCCGCACCAAGGCGCTGGCCCTGTTTGCCCAGCCGCAAGCAGACGATGGCGTTGAGCGCATTTTGCGGATCAATTCCATGCGGGAGCGCTTTGGTATCGAAGACGTGCAAGCCATCCTCGCCAGCGCGACACCGCCCCCGGCGCTCATGATGCCCAAAGTGCGTACGCCGGATGAGGTCGTCATGCTGGACCAACTGCTCAGCGAAGCCGGGCACGCCACGCGGCTGCACGTCATCATCGAAACCAACGAAGGGCTGGAGGCTGCTTTTGCCATTGCGAAGTGCTCGTCGCGGATCGATGGGCTGTTCTTTGGCGGTGTGGATATGGCGGCGGAGTTGCGGTGCGTAAACGCCTTTGAAACCATGATCTACGCCCGATCACGGGTGGTGCATGCCGCCGCTGCCGCAGGGCTGGACGCGGTTGATGTGCCGTTCTTGGACCTTGATGACCCCGCGGGCATGCGGATCGAGGCTGAGAAAGTGCGTGATTTGGGGTTCTCTGGCAAAGGCTCGGTCCATCCCAAGCAGATCGCCGCGCTGAACGAGGTCTTCACACCGTCGGAGGAGAAAATTGCGCGGGCGCGGCGTGTGATTGCTGAGTTCGAAGCGGCAGATACGGGCTTGGTGGTGATCGACGGAAAACTGATCGAAAAGCCTGTGTTGCGCGATATGTATCGCATTGTTGCGATTGCGGATCGTATCAGAACCGTTTAACTGCCCTCAAAGCCACCGGAGCAAAAAAGCTGGTGGTTGGTCTCGCATTCGTCTTTTGAGGATAAAGTCATGGCTGAAATCGGTCCAAACACCCGCCTGCGCGTCTCGCCGTTTTACGAGTCCACCGTAAAGGAAGGCGTGGCTGCCTTTTCGCCATACAACCGAATGCTGATGCCAACCTCCTACGGTCATCCCCGCGCGGAATATGACCGCCTGACCAAGGGTGTAAGCCTGTGGGATGTGGCGGTGGAGCGCCAAGTCGCCATCGAAGGGCCGGATGCGGCGGCGTTTACACAAATGCTGTGTACGCGAGATTTGTCGCGCCAGAAGATTGGCCAAGGCAAGTATGTCGCCTGCTGTGACCATCGCGGGGTGATTATTAACGACCCAGTGGTGCTGAAACTGGCCGAGGACAAATTCTGGCTGTCGATTGCCGACAAGGACATGCTCATGTGGTGCCGTGCGATTGCGGCCGAGCGGGGCATGAATGTCGATCTGCACGAACCCGACGTCTCTCCGCTGGCGGTGCAGGGGCCAATGGCAGAGGATGTGGTCGCAGCGGTCTTTGGCAATTGGATCCGCGACATCAAGTTTTTCTGGTTTGCCGATGCTGAGATCAACGGCATTCCGGTGAAAATCCAGCGCTCAGGCTATTCGGGGCAAGGCGGGTTTGAGATTTATTTGACCGACGGCACACGCGGCGATGAGCTTTGGAGCATCTTTCGCGAGGCTGGCGCGCCTTGGGGCATCGGCCCGGGCAATCCCAGCCCGGTTGAGCGCATCGAAAGCGGCATGCTGTCGTTTGGCGGTGATACAGATGATCACACCAACCCCTTTGAGGTTCGGTTGGAGCGTTACGTGGATCTAGACGTCGCCGATGACGTGGTGGGGATTCAAGCCTTGCGCCGGATCAAGGCGGAAGGGCCAACGCGCCACCAACTCGGCTTGTTGCTCGACGATGAAGAACCCCAGCCCGGTCCGGTGCGGTGGTACGATCTTGAAGTTGAGGGGCAAAAGGTCGGGGATATGACCTGTGGCTGCTGGTCGTTCAAGTTCGAGCGCGTCATTGGGTTTGCGCTGATCTCGGTCAACTGTCAGCCCGGTGACCGTGTTACTGTGGTTCGGCAGGGGGTTCCGGTCGGCGCGACGCTGTGTGATTTGCCGTTTTCCAAGGCTTAGCGCGCCTTAACCAGCCATCGCTTTCGGCCCTATTCGGGGCCGGGTTTGCGTGCCGTGAATTGGTCTAAACCGTAGGCCAGACGCGGATAGGCGGCTAACGCATTCTTCCCCATCACGCCGTGACGCTGATCCTCGCTCAAGCCCTCTGTCCGTCTTTGAAGGGTTTGCAACCAAGATCCGTATTCGCCGGCCAGCGTAAGCACGGGCCAATCGCTGCCCCACAGGCAGCGCTCAGGCCCAAAAACGGTGATGATGTGCTGAACGTAGGGGGCGAGATCGTCGGCGGTTTGATCGGCGCTGGCTTCGGTGAGCAGTCCGGAGATTTTGCACCAAACATTCGGGTGCTTCGCCACCGCAGCGATGTCACCCGCCCAAGGCTCAAAACCCTGATTTCGAATTTCTGGCTTTGCCCCATGATCGACGACCACCCGCAGCGATGGGTAAGCGCGCACAAAGGTTTCCAGCGGTGCGAGGTGCTGAGGCAGGACCAGCGCATCAAATGTCAGGTTCGAAGCCGCCATCGCTTCAATCGCGGGCCGAAGACTGTTTTGCAGCATCCAGCGATCATCGCTGATGTCTTGGATCATCGGCCTAAGCCCCAGCAGGCGCGGGTGGGTTTCAGCTGCGCCGCGAATGGCGTCAGCGGCGGTTTCTGCTGTGATATCCATCCATCCCACGACCCCCAAAACCCACGGATTCAGCTGGGCTATATCGAGCAAAAATTCTGTTTCGGGCCACGTTGGTGCGGCTTGTACGGCGATCGTTGCATCGACCCCGTGAGCGTCGAGGAGGGGCCGGAGGTCTTGGGGGGAGAAATCACGGTAAATCGGCGCAAGGTCTTCCGTGATCCAGCCATAGTCGCCCCGCGCCAATGTCCAAAAGTGCTGATGACTGTCGATAATCATGGGGCCGGGCTCAGGTAAGGGGATGACGACGAAGGGGGTGTTGGCGCGTTGGGATGCAGCAAGCCTTGGTCCTTCAGCGTTTGCCAAAGCTGCGGCGGTATCGGATGCTTGGCCCAAGCCAGCGCATCGGCCAATTCCTGCCGGTTGCGCAATCCCGGCAGGACGGAGGTCACTGCCTCATGCGCCAGTGGGAATTGCAGCGCCGCAGCGGGTAGGGGAACGCCGTATTCGCCGCAGACCGCTTCCAGCCGCCGAACCTTGGCGCGCACGGTGTCGGGTGCGGCATCGTAATTCCACGTGTCGCCGCCTACCAGAATGCCCGAATTGAACGGACCGCCGATGACAAGCGAAATCGAGCGTTCCACGCATTGCGGGAGCAGGTCGTCCAGCGGGTCTTGTTCCAACAGCGTATAGCGTCCGGCGAGCAAAAAGATGTCCCAATCACCCACGTTCAAGGCGTCCAAGCAGACTTGGGCTTCATTCACGCCAAGGCCAATGGCTGTGACGTGTCCGGCGCGCCGCAATTCATCCAGCGCCCGATAACCGCCCTGGGCCATCTCACGGAAGTGCTTTTGCGCGTTTTCGCCGTGGGTGACCTCGCCGATGTCGTGGACATAGAGAATGTCGATTTTCTCCAAACCCAGTCTGTGCAAGGACGCTTCAAACGAGCGCATGATGGCGTCGTAGCTGTAGTCAAAAACCGGGTGAAACGGCAGTGGTTCGGGCCAGCCCATTGCCGCCGCTGCCGGGGTCATGCCGGGCGCGAGCAAGCGGCCTACCTTGGTTGACAGCACGTGGCTTTGCCCCCGCAGGCCATCGCCCACGCGCCGTTCAGAGAGGCCGAAGCCATAGAACGGTGCGGTATCAACATAGGTCATGCCGGCATCGAGCGCTTGGGCGAGCGTTGCGGCGCCTTCGGTCCCGTCAACGGCCTGAAACATGCCGCCAAGCGGCGCCGTCCCAAAGCCCAGAACGGGCAGGCGCAGAGATGTTTGTCCAACGCGGCGGGTTGGGAAAGCCACAGTCATAGCGGGAGCCTCAAATATTCAACACGCAGCATGTCCCATATCGTCCTGCGAATAAACCAGAGCATGGCAAAAAGTTCAGGCCAAACCGGTGAAAGCATGGCTCGACCTCGGCGGGTCACAGCGCCATAGTAGGGTGAAAGCGTCGCTCCCTACAGGACTCCACCATGATCCAGAATGCCCCCGACCTGATTTCCGCCATCCGCAACCGCTTTGCCCACGTGGACGCGTGCCCGTTTCAGGGCGAGCGCATTTTCTTTGAAAACGCGGGCGGAGCTTTGACCTTGAAGTCAGTGGTTGAGACCTCGGGCTTCTATGCTGCAATTCCTGATAATCAGGGTCGGGACAACGTCGCTGCGCACGCATTGGTTAAGACGATCAACAAGGCCAAGGCTGATCTCGCTGTTTTTATGAATGCAGGATCGGGTCAGTTTTTCGTGGGCGAAAGTGGAACGGAATTGCTGTTTCGAATGATCCGAACCGCGTGCGTGAATGCGCCAAAGGGCGGGAAGGTCATCGGCTCTTCGATCGAACACCCGGCCAGCCGCAGCGCAGCTCGGCGCTGGGCAGACATTGCGGGCCTCGAATACGTCAACGTGCAGCATCAAGATGAGACCGGCTTGGTGCGCCCCGAGGACTATGCCGCACACGTGACGCCAGATGTGGCTGTCGCGACCATCATCCATGCCTCGCCAGTGACAGGCATGGGGATGGATGTTGCAGGCATTTCCAAGGCGATCCGAGCGGTTGCGCCCGATTGCTTCATCATCGTTGATGGAATCCAGCATGCGGCTCATGGACAGTTGGACCTGGACGCCTACGATGTCGATGGATACGCGATTTCACCCTACAAGGTCTTTTCCCGACATGGCTTTGGCGTCGCATGGATTTCGGATCGGTTGACCATGCAGCCGCACGATCAGTTGATTGATGCGCCGGCAACGGGATGGGAATTTGGCACCCGTGATACGGGCGCCTATGCGACCATGTCGGACGTGGTGGCTTACTTTGACTGGTTGGGCGGTGAAGTGTCCGACGCGGAAAACCCGCGCCAACGCATCGAAGCCGCAGGACGGGCAATCCACGCCTATGAAACGCACTTGACCGACACCATGATCAACGGAACCGGCAATTTGCCGGGTTTGCGGGATATGCCGCACGTGCAGATTTTGGGCGGCGCTGATAATCCCGCGCGTGAAGGGCTGGTGTCGATTGTTGTCGAGGGCATGGCCTCGCCGGATGTGGTGACAATGCTAAACGAGCAGGGCATTCGGACCCACACACGCAAGGCGGACCATTACAGCGGAAACGTGCTGGACCCCATGGGACTGACGGACTGTATCCGCATATCCATGTGTCATTACAACACCGAACAGGAAGTCAGCGCGCTGTTAGGCGCACTCAAGTCTGTGGGGGAGGCGGGCTGAGGCCTCGTCTTGGCCTCAGCTTTGGTTCCCTAGAACGTGTCTCTAACAGCTGAGATGCTTGGGTCGTTGTAAGGCGAAGCTGCTGTTCCTCGCCCCCAAGTTTTCGGCTGGTTTGGGCTGACCCATTGATGGAGAATGGTCTCAGACGTTTGGGCGTTGGCCGATGTCGGCTTGAGCACCAAAGCAAAGCCGTCAAAGGACGCGTCCGCTTCGAACATTGGTTTCCCGTCGGCGTTCAAGGGCGCGCTGCTGAGGCTGTTCAGGCTGACAAAGGACACCATCTCAAACGCGTGATCGGTGTTGCTGCGCAAGAGAGCCTGGATGGCGTTGGCGCGGGCTTGATCAACCGGTAAGTGGCCAATGTCGATACCAGCGTCATTGAAGAACCGCGCGGATGCTTTGGCCGGAACAATCGGGACCAAGCGCACAGCGACGTCGTAGGGCAGTAAGTTTTCTCTGCCCAAGCGCAGGTCGTGGATGGGAATGCCGCGGCTGGGTACAAAGTTGACCGGCTGCAGAACGACTTTATCCCGGACGGAAAACTTGATGGGTTCGTCGGTCAGGTTTGCCAACACCAAGCGTTGGAGAATGCCAGCGGCTGACTGCTGCTCATCTGGGGTGCCGTCGTAGAAATCTCTGGTTAGGTTATTGGCAAGCGCCTGACCGGTGGCGTAGCGCTCGCGGGGGTATTCCTGCTCAACCCAATGGCGGAGCGCACCTTCGTCTTCGAGCAGGCTTGCGTCCGCAAAATAGGCCCGCCGGGCCAATTCAACGCCGAGTTCTCTTTCCCCGAGGTCTTGATAATCCGAGAATGCGGAAGTCGAGATTTTCGGTCCGGATAACAGCGTGTCCAAGCTGCCGTCCAACATGGCGTAAAGCTCATCAAGGCTGACGTTGGTCGCGCTGAGGCCTTTGCCGACAAGGTAGCGTTGCGCGGCATCCTGTGACTGGCCGCCAAAGACGCCATCGATGGGGCCAGCGTCATAGCCATTGGCGGAGAGCCAAAGTTGGACATCCTTGATGCGCGATCGGCTCAAACCCGCCGGATCGATGGCAACGGCGTCGGCCCCGGTGGTTGTTTTTTGCGTGCGGTTTACCGCCGGTGCTGATCTGCCGCGAAGTTGGTTCAAGACACGCCGCGCGTCGCTCGAAGAATTAACCTGCAGGCGCAGTCCCCGGCTCTTGGCATAGCGTCGAAGGGCGCTGAGCGTTCCGGTGCCCCAAAGGCCGTCAACGGTCCGGTTGTAAAAACCAAGCTCGTTCAGGCGGCGCTGGATCGCCCGGCGTTCAGCCTTGGACAATGCCCGGAACGACTGTGCCATCTGGCTCGAAGGTTGGCTTTTTGACAGGTCGGATGGCCCATCGTCTATGCCATTGAGAACGGCAGACCCGAGCACAAGCGCGGAGAGAAGGGTTGCAATGTCGGCGCGGGCCGGCGCGCTGGCAAAAACGCCCAGCAAACAAGCCAGAATCAATGGCTTGATTTTGAAAATGGATCGCATCGTAAAATTCCAAACTAAGACAATCTTTGCATTTTACATAAGAATTGCGAAAAATTCGAGGAAAAACGCAAAACGTAATCGTTCTGCGACTTCAGAAAAGGCTCCCTTTGACCCGACATTCGCGGCATGGTCTTGTTCATGGACGTTGTTGGAGGGGTCATGGAAGCGCCTGTTCTCGAATTTGTTTGTACGCTGCATGTTCAGCTTGATCCCGTGATGGAAATGGGCGCAGGGCTGGCGGGCCGTCGCCGGATCATTCCTATTGTGGGGGGAGAGGTGATTGGTGATGCGATCAGCGGAGAGATTTTGAACCTTGGTGCCGACTGGCAAACCGTGTTCGCCAATAACGTCGCAGAGATCGATACGCGCTACGCGTTCAAAACCCACGATGGCGCGCTGATTGAAGTGGTGAACTTCGGCTATCGGCACGGTCCGCCCGAGGTCATTCAGGCGCTGGCCCAAGGTGAGACCGTCGCCCCAGACCAATACTACATGCGCACCCATGCGCGGCTGGAAACGGGCGATCCGCGCTATGATTGGGTTAATCGAACACTGTTTTTGGGAAAAGGGCAGCGCTTGCCCCACGCCGTACAAATCGATCTTTTTGCGATACGGTAGGGGGTAGGCGGCGATGCTGTCGGTTTCAAAGGGGGGAAGCATGAAACAAATTCCAGTCGATCAGAGCCTGTCGATCGCAGAGCTGACAGCGGATCCCTATCCCACGTATCGCCGTCTGCGGGCTGAATGCCCGTTGCTGGATGTTCCGGCCATCGGGCGGATCATGGTCACAAAAGCGGCGCACACCAAGCACATCAAAGAGCACCCGGAACTGTTTAGCTCGGACGACCCCAGCACACCGATGGAGCGGGCGTTTCAGGCGAAGACCTTGATGCGGCGAGACGGGGCTGACCACATGCGCCTGCGCCGGGCGATGCAGCCGGCTTTCACCGCGCGTCACATTCGTGAGGTTTGGAAGCCCTTGTTCGCGGAAGTGGTGGCAGCGTACGTGGATCGCTTGCCAACGGATCGCCCGGTTGACCTCTTTGGCGAGCTTACGGCGCCGGTTGCGGCGCGATGCTTGGCGCATTTGCTCGGACTGACCAACGCCACCGATGACGATCTGATCTTTTGGTCACAGGCGCTGATTGATGGCGCCGGCAACTTTGGCTGGCAGCCGGGGCCGTTTGAGGTCTCTGATCGCGCCAACGATCAGATGCAGGCCTGCTTCGATACGGCAAGAGACGCAAAGCTGCGCACGCCGGATGAGTCGGTGATGTCGGTACAACTGCACAGCGACGACCCCATCGACTGGGCGGATATGATCTCAAACCTGAAAATCGCCATCGGCGGCGGCATTAATGAGCCGCGCGACGCTGCGCTGACGGCGGTTTATGGCATTCTGAGCAATCCCGACCAGCACCGTGCGCTGGTGACCGGAGAGGTCAGTTGGAATGTCGCGATGGAGGAAGCCATCCGGTGGGTTGCGCCCATTCAGGCAACATCGCGCCTGGTCAAGGCGGATACGAGCATTGACGGTTACTTTGTGCCAGCGGGCAGAGTGCTGCTGGTGTCCAAGGCGTCCGCCAATCGCGACGAAGATGTGTTTGAAGACGGTGAACGGTTTAACATTTTCCGTGAAAAGAAGCCGCACCAAGCCTTTGGCAATGGTCCTCATTTCTGCATGGGGACGCACATTGCCCGGATGCTGATCGGTGATCTGTTGCTGCCGCGTTTGTTCGCGACCTTTCCGTCGATACAGCTCGACCCTGCGCGGCCTGTTGAATGGCGAGGGTTTGGGTTCCGAGGGCCGATTTGCCTGAGCGTATTGCTTGCGCCGTGAGTTGATCGCCGCAGCGTGCTGGGGCAGGGTATCGGTTGAGTGCAAAAACGAGGCTTAGAGGCCGAAGGGAACCATAAGTATGCTGCTTGACCGCATCGAGGCGCGATGGATTGAGGCTTTCAAAGCCGTATTTGAGCGCTGCGGCGTGGCCTCGGGCGAGGACGTGGTGATCCTGTCGGAAAGCCAGTCACGCCCGCTGAACGTTCAATTGAGCGAAATCGCCTTGGACATGCTGGGCGCAAAGATTTGTCACGTGGTGGTGCCAACACCGCGACAGACGGCTCCTGTTTCACTGCGATCTACGGGTGCAGCAACCGTTCTCAATGGGCAAACGGTGGCGGTTGAAGCGCTGAAGTCCGCAAGCTTTGTCGCTGATTTGACGCTCGAAGGCTTGATGCACGCCCGAGAATTGGGGGAGATCCTCAAATCTGGGACGCGGGTGCAAGTGGTATCCAACGAGCATCCTGATTGTCTGGAACGGCTCGTACCGGATCTGGCGATGAAAGACCGGGTCAAAGCCGCCGTTAAGCGGTGTCGCGAGGCCAAAGCCATGCGCGTGACCTCGGCTGCGGGCAGTGACCTGACCGTCGCCATGGGGGGTGCTGTGACCGCTGGTGTGTGGGGCTGGACGGACCGCCCCGGCACCTTGGCACACTGGCCCGGTGGGGTGGTGGTCAGCTTTCCTGCGGAGCAATCAACCAATGGTGTTCTGGTCTTAGCCGCCGGGGACGTAAACCTGACGTTCAAAACCTATATGGAGAAACCCATTCGCCTGAGGATTGAAGATGATTTTGTCACTGATATCACCGGCGAAGGGCGGGATTTCGAGCAGCTTACCCGCTATCTCGAAGCGTGGGACGATCGCAACGCCTACGCGGTCTCCCACGTTGGCTGGGGCTTGAACCCCAAAGCCCGCTATGAGGCGTTGAGTATGTACGACAAGGCAGAGACCAACGGCACTGAGCTGCGATGCTTTGCTGGAAACTTCCTTTTTTCCACCGGCGCAAACGAGTTTGCCGGAAGGTTTACGGAGGGACATTTCGATCTGCCCATGCTGAACTGCACCATCGCATTGGACGATGACGTGGTCGTAGCAGAAGGACGTGTTTTGTGAGGGGAACGATTGCCGCTTTGCACGGTATTGGGGCGGATGGGCGAACGTTTCACGCGCTGGCGTCGGCGATGGGGCGTCCTGATCTGCGGGCTATGAATCTGCCCGGATATGCGGGTGAGCCGGGGCTGCCCGATGGCTTTGACACACTCAAGCAGTGGTTGGGACGCGCGCTGCCGGAGAGCCCAAGTGTCCTGATCGGTCATTCGATCGGCGGCATGCTGGCGCTGGATTTCGCCTTGGATCATCCCGACCGTGTTTCCGGTTTGGTGCTGGTGTGCACCACGCCAGCCTTTGGCGGCCCCGATCCCAGCTTCAAAGAAGCCTTCGTCAAGGCGCGGATGGCCGGGTTGGACGCGGGAAAGACAATGGCCGACTTGGCACCAGAAATGGCCAAGGGCTATCTCGGTGATGGTGTCAGTGATGCCGCCTTGGCGCTGGGCACTGCGATGTCCGCCGACATTCCCGAAGCGACCTTCCGTACCGTGATGAACACGTTGGTGACATTCAACCGCCGCGATGCACTGGGCGAGGTTGCCTGTCCCTGTCTGATTGTCGCAGGGTCGAACGATCAGAATGCACCGAGCAAAACCATGGTTAAGATGGCCGAGCGGTTGCCCCAGTCGCGCTACGTCGAGTTTGACGCCGGACACGGCTTGCCGATGGAGTGCCCCGATGCCTTGGCCAAAGCCGTTAACGCCTTTTTGCACGATTTTAACCTGTAGAGTGATTTGCTGATGAGTGCCATCAATCCAAAACCGATGTTTGACGCCAAAGGCTGGCGGCTGACGGAGCAAGAGCGCGACCTGACGACCTTGGCCCGCGACTTTGGCGAAACCACGCTGGCAAGCCGTGCGCACCGTTGGGATCAGCAGGCGACTTTTCCGCTGGAGAATTATCACGACATGCACGGCAATGGCTTGCTGGGTATTGGCGTGCCGAAGGAGCATGGGGGCTTAGGCGCAGACTACCGCGCGTATATGCTGACAGCAGCGGAGATGGGGCGGTTTTGTGGTGCCACGGCGCTAACATGGAACATGCACGTTTGCTCGACGCTTTGGACCGGGCCGCTGTCGGATGATTTGGACCTTGAGCCGGACGCACTGGCCGACCATCAAAACCGACGCAGCGAGCATTTCCGGCGCATTGTTGAGGACGGTGCGATCTATTCTCAGCCGTTCTCCGAAGGCGGGGCCGCCGCAGCGGGTGCTGCGCCATGGTCCACGACGGCGACGCCGACCGACGGCGGCTGGATCATCAACGGAAAAAAGATTTTCGCATCCCTCTCTGGCTTTGCTGACTATTACGGCATCCTGTGCGGCGAGATCCAAGAAAGTGGAAAGTACTCCCGCCGCGACACCATCTATATCGCTGTTCCGGCCAAAGCCGAGGGCGTGAAGGTCGTGGGCGAATGGGATCCCTTGGGCATGCGCGGAACCGTGTCACGGACGTTGATTTTTGAAGATGTCTTCGTGCCTGATTCCGCCGCGCTGATGCCGCACGGACTGTATTTCCAAGCCGCCTCCCGCTGGCCACACATGTTCATGACGCTTTCACCGACGTACATGGGGATTTGTCAGGCGGCCTATGACTTCACGATCGCTTATCTGCGCGGCGAAATCGAAGGCTTACCACCGGTAAAACGACGCCAGTTTCCAACCAAGCAACTCGCTGTGGCCGACATGAACGTCAAACTGGAAAGCGCCAAAGCCCTATGGTTCCAAGCCATTTCTGAAGCCTGCCCAGACCCAACCAAAGAGCAACTGATGCGCGCCTACACCGCTCAGCACGTGGTGATGGAAACGGCGGCGAGCCTGTGCGCGCTGGCGATCCGAACCTGTGGCGGTCAATCGATGCTGAAATCTTTGCCGCTTGAGCGGCTGTATCGCGACAGTCGGTGTGGGTCGCTGATGTTGCCGTGGACGGCGGAAATCTGCTTGGATCGCTTGGGTAAGTTGGCGCTCTACGAAACCGGCGAGAGCGATGACGACTAGTGCCGGGCCGATCCTAGCGGCACTGAAAGCCGCTGCGACAACCGAAGATGGACAGCAAGCAAGGCTGCTTGGCGACGATGGGTCTTATACGCTGGCTGAGGTGGTGGCGCAGTCCGAGCGCTTGGCCGCGACCCTTTCTGCGCTGGGTGTGCAGCCCGGTGACCGCGTTGCACACTTGGGTAAGAATTCAGCGGCTTTGCTGATCCTGCTGTTCGCTTGCGCGCGGATGGGCTGTGTGCTGATGCCGTTGAATTGGCGGTTGAGCGGCAAGGAATGGGCGTGGATGCTGGACGATGCCGCGCCGCGCGTGCTGCTGACTTTGCACGGATACCAGACACAGGCCGCTGAGCTGGGTGTGCCGACGTATGATCTTGGCGCGCTGATCGCCCGTGGTTCAGCCGATGATCGCGTGCCGGACACAGGACGGGGCGGGGATGACCTGCTGCTGGTCTACACCTCGGGCTCAACCGGTCGGCCAAAAGGCGCGGTACACGGCCAAGATGCGGTCTGGGCCAACGCGCAGTTTTCCGCGGCGATGCACGATTATAACCTTGGTGGGCGTCAGGACCGGGTGCTGACCATCTTGCCCATGTTCCACGTGGGCGGTTTGGCGATCCAAACGCTGTCAGCCCTGCTTTCCGGCGCGCAAGTGCGGGTGATGACGGCCTTTGAACCGAACCAAATGGCGGCACTGCACGAGAGCTTCAAACCGACCCTGACGCTGCACGTTCCTGCGACGCTGCAGGCGATGCTGGCTCTGCCGGCTTGGTCAGGCTTGGATTTGAGCGATTTGCGGGCGGTAGCCATTGGCTCGACCGACGTTCCCCTTGGGTTGATTTCGGCCTTGCAAGACCGGGGAATTCCCGCGTTGCAGGTTTACGGGGCGACGGAATCAGGACCGATTTCAATCTTTCAAACCGTTGATCAGGCCTTGGCCCAACCGGGCTCGATCGGGACGGCGCCGCGCGGGGTTGAAATCAAGCTACGGAATGCGAGCGGGGCGCAGCCCGGCCTGAACGAACCGGGTGAAATCCTGATCAAGGCACCCAATCTGGCCAGCCGGTATTGGCCTGATAAGCCCCTGATCGACAACGATGGATTTTGGGCGTCGGGGGACGTTGCCTCCGTGGATGCGCAGGGCGTCTATTGGTTCCGTGACCGGTTGAAAAATGTGGTTATCTCTGGCGGCGAAAACATCTATCCCGCCGAGATTGAACGCGTGCTGCGGGGCATAGCGGGAATTGCTGATTGCTGCGTGGTTGGGGTGCCGAGTGCGCGTTGGGGGCAGACGCCCGTTGCTGTGATCGAGGGTGAAGCGCGCGCCCTAGAGCCGATCCAGAAACAGCTCAGCGATGAGCTCGCGCGCTATAAGCACCCCAGGCGCATCACCTTCGTCGATGCCCTGCCACGCAACGCGATGGGCAAGGTCGTCCGCGACGATGTTCGCGCGCTTGTCCTCGAATGACGGTTTTTGCTGTCAGATTGACCCAAACTTAACACGATACGTTTGACAAGCAGGCTCTGGGTCTTGTTAGGTTAAATATGCCTCAGCAATCTGAAGGTTGGGCGAGTTCGGGAGACGAGTAGGTGACGTCTTCTTCAAAAGGGCTGCCCAATATTTCGAGACCCTTTGGCTGATTGAGTGCGGGGAAACACGCCCCGTCAATCATCTCATCTACGGGAGGAAAAGATGAAATTTACGAAATACATGCTTGCCGGTATCGCGGCGAGCGCCGTTGCACTGTCCGCTGGCGTTGCGTCGGCACAAGAGACCGTGACGCTGCGGATGGGCACGTGGTTGCCGCCACAGCACCATATGATCGCAACAACGCTCAAGGACTGGATTGCTTCGGTTGACGAAGCGTCTGATGGCCGGATCAAGATCAATGTCGATCCAGCACCAATTGGGGGCCCACCAGCGCAGTATGACCTCGTCCGTGCGGGTGCATCTGACTTGGTTTACCACGTCGCAGCCTACACGCCGGGCCCGTTTGAGGTTTTGCGCGCGATTGAATTACCGTTCCTGTCCGGCTCTGCTGAGGCCGGTTCACAGGCTGCTTGGGACTGGTACACGCGTAACATTGGCTTCGGCGAAGAACTCGAAGACGTCAAGGTTATCACCCTGTTCGTTCACGGCCCGGGTGCCATTCACACCAAAAAGCCGATTGAGTCGCTCGAAGACTTGGCTGACGTCAAGCTGCGTGTTGGCGGCGGCGGTGTCCGCATGTCCGAAGCGCTCGGCGCTGTTCCCGTCGCAATGCCTGCGTCTCAGGCCTATGAAGCGATTTCCAAAGGCGTGGCTGATGGGGCAATGTTCCCCTATGAGTCCGTTGCTGGTTTCCGCCTGAGCGAGCTGGTTGACTACCACCTGTCTATTCCAGGCGGTTTGTACACCACGCCGTTCGTCGTCATGATGAACCAGGCGAAGTATGACGCGATGCCAGCGGATCTGCAGGCTGCGCTCGACGAAGCAGGCGGCATCAATGGTGCTAAGTTGCTTGGCGCTGGTTGGGATGCAGCCGACAAAGTCGGCATGCAGGCGGCCATCGACGGCGGCGGTACAGTGACCACGCTTTCCGATGCGGAAATCGCGCGCTGGGCTGAGCAGATTTCCTTCATGGAAGCAGACTGGATCAGCCGTGCGGATGCACGCGGTCTGGACGGCGCTGCGCTGCTCGAAGACCTGAAGGCAACCTTCAGCAAGTACAACTAGTAAGCGTGCTTGCAGACGTCAGACTGGGGCAGGGGAAACCCTGCTCCAGTTGCTATTACTGATTTTTTATTCATGACATTTTGGGGCTTTGATGAATGATCCTGCGAGTCATTAGCACTGCCATCACAACAATTTCCGCTGTCTGCCTGCTTGCATTGATGGCGTTGACGTTTGCTGACGTCGTCGGGCGCGAGTTTTTCAATAAACCGCTGACCTTTTCCGTCGAGCTGACAAAATTGGCGATGGGACTCATTGTATGCTTGGCCTTTGGGACCACGACGGTTTCTGCTCGGCACATTTCGGTGGATTTGATCCAATCATTCGTGGGTAAGACGGTCTATGGCTGGTTGCTTCGGCTTTCGTCGTTGTTGCTCATGATCTTCTTTGGTGTTTTGGCCTATGGCCTGTTCGGTAAGGCACAGCAGTTCGCGGGCGATGGCTTGGCGACGCAAGTGTTGTTCCTGCCGATTGCACCGGTGGTTTACGTGATGTCAGTGGCGTGTTTGGGGGCCGCGACCATCGCTGGGGTAATGATTATCACGGGCACCAACGCCCAAAGCGAGGTGGAAGAGCATCTGCAACAGGCAAAAGCGCAAGACCCGATCGACCCGCAAAACACCAATGACTCAGTTTAAGGGAGGTCGAGCATGGATCCGTTAACCATCGGCCTGGTCGCACTGGGCGTACTCTTTGTTCTGCTGATTTTCTCCATTCCCATTGGCGTGGCCATGGCAGCTTGTGGCGTTTTGGGCGTTGCTGCCATCATCGGGCTCAAGCCCGCGCTCGCGCTGTTTGGGAATACGGTCTACGAGACCACAGCCAATTTTGACCTCTCCATCATTCCGCTGTTCGTGCTCATGGGATCGGTCGCGTCGCGATCGGGGCTGAGTCGAGAGCTCTATTCTGCCTTTAACGCGTGGCTTGGCGCTTTCCGTGGCGGTGTTGCGCTGGCGACAGTTGGGGCCTGTGGCGCCTTTGCTGCGATTTGTGGATCATCCGTCGCGACCGCCGCGACGATGAGTCAGGTCGCACTGCCTGAAATGAAGCGTTTCAAGTACGCGGACAGCCTCGCAACCGGCTCGGTTGCCGCCGGGGGGATCATCGGCATTCTGATCCCGCCGTCAGTCGTCCTGGTCCTTTATGGCATCCTGACTGAGACGTCGATTGGTGATTTGTTTATCGCCGGCTTCATCCCGGGCATTTTGACCACGCTGGGCTTCATGCTCGTCATCGCCATTTTCACGCGTTTCAACCCGGCCGCAGGGCCAAAGGGCGAAAAGACCACTTTGGGCGAGAAGATACGGGCCTTGGGCCGCACTTGGGCAATCTTGCTGCTTTTCGCGCTGGTGATTGGCGGCATCTATTTCGGCTTTTTCACCCCGACAGAAGCCGCCGGCATTGGTGCGGTGGGAGCCTTTGGTATCGCGGCGCTGCGTGGCCGGCTCAACTTTGAGACCATCAAAGGCTCACTGCTGGAAACCATTCGCACCACCGGCATGATTTTTACCATCCTCATCGGTGCCATTGCGCTGAACAACCTGATGGTTTTTTCCGGCATGGCTTATGGGCTTTCGAGCTTCGTTTCCGGGCTGGATATGCATCCGATGATGGTTATGGTTATCATCTTGCTGATCTATTTGGTGTTGGGCTGTTTCATGGATGCTTTGGCCATGATTCTGCTGACGGTTCCAATCTTCTTCCCCATCGTGGTGAATTTGGGCTTCGACCCAGTTTGGTTCGGCATCATCGTGGTGATGGTGGTGGAGCTGGGATTGATAACGCCGCCCATTGGGATGAATGTGTTTGTTATCAAAGGAATGGCCCAACATGTGCCGTTACAGACGATTTATCGGGGCGTGATACCCTTTGTCTTGGCGCAAATTCTGCTCGTTATTTTGGTCTTCCTGTTCCCGCAAATCGCGCTGTGGCTCCCCGATACGGCAAACGCCATTCAGAACTGGTTGAACTAGCCGGGCTAGGAAATCCGCTGGACATAATTCGCGCGGCTTGGGTCAAACCAAGTGCGCGAATATTCCACGGGGTGCTCAGCCTGCGCCCAGCTCAGCCGCTCAACGAAGCCAGACGGGGTTCCAGCCTGCATCGCAAAGGCAGGTGGTCCCCAGTCCGGTACGGGCGCAACCCGTACTTTGTCGCTGATCCGGCTGATCCAGAAACCCAACGTGTTTTGATAGGTGCGGTAGAGAGAGTCTGACACATCCTCCGCCGTCACCACGCCGCTGCTGCGGTCCAGCCAAATCTCCTCAATCGCAACGGCAATCTGGTTCAAGAACCGCAAGCGGCGGATGCGGGTGGCGTCGTGGGCGGGGCCAAAGGCCGGAAAACCGTCAGGCTTGGCCAATAGGCGGATGTCGAGAATATTCGCTGTCGGCAAGCCGCCGCCCTCGTGCAGCTCCAGCCGAAACAGCGAGTAGATGCTCTGCACGTCGGAGGTTGTACGGATGTAATTCCCAGACCCCTGCACACGCTCCAGCAAACCGCGCTGTTCCAGTTCCAGCAAAGCCTTGCGCAGGGTTCGAACTGTGATCCCGTGATGGCCCGCAAGGGTTCTTTCCGGCGGCAACCGCTGTCCATTCAGCAGCCGACCCGCCGCGATTTCCCGAATGAGAAACTCGCTGACTTGCTGATAAAGCGGCAGGGACGTGGGGCTATTATCGCGTTCGATCATGCTGCGGGCTTTCCGGCTTGGCGATTGATGCACCCATCGGTGGGCGCACGGCTCTGTTTTAACGGCCTTTTCTCCGCTTTTTGGGCGGCTAATGCACAAATTGATACCCCATTGATTTGCACATTTTATTCACCTAAGCAAGATGGACGAATGCGCAATAACAGAAGGCACCGCACCATGACCATCGTACCTGTAACGTCCCCAGATTTGGCGTCGAGTGAAGTGTCGTGGTTCGCCGCTCTGTGCTCTGATGATTACCAGTTTCTCGGCGTGCCTGACGGCGGTTTACGGTCGAGTTGGGATCATTGTTCCGAGATTGTCAAAACGGCTGAAGCCCAAGGGTTTCGAAACATCCTGTGTCCCTCCTCCTATCAGGTCGGGCAGGATACGCTGTCGTTTGTTGCTGGCTGTGCGCCCATCACGGACAAGATCAACCTGCTCGCCGCTGTGCGGTGCGGTGAGATGCAACCGATCATGCTTGCGCGGACCATAGCAACGCTGGACCACATGCTCGAAGGCCGCTTGACCATTAATATCATCTCCTCCGATTTTCCGGGACAGAAGGAGCCGAGCCCCTATCGCTACCAGCGTTCCCGCGAGGTCGTGGAAATCCTCAAGCAGGCTTGGACGCAAGACGAGATCAATCATCAGGGCGATGTCTATCAATTTGCCGGTTTGACCACGGACCCGGTTCGTCCCTATCAAACGGGCGGTCCACTGCTGTATTTCGGCGGTTATTCGCCCGATGCGCTAGAGCTGTGTGGGCAGCATTGTGACGTCTATCTGATGTGGCCGGAAAAGATCGAAGAGCTTGAAGGGCGGATGAAGGCTGTCAACGCGGTTGCTGAGCGCTATGAGCGGACGTTGGACTATGGCCTCAGAACCCACGTCATCGTGCGGGATACGGAAACGGAAGCGCGGGAATATGCAGACTATATCGTCTCCAAGCTCGATGATGACCAAGGTGAAGCGATCCGCAGCCGTGCGCTGGACGCCAAATCGTTGGGTGTGAGCCATCAGGCAAAGAACCGCGAAAATGCGGATGATTTTGGCTATGTCGAGCCGAATATGTGGACCGGTGTTGGGCGGGCGCGCTCGGGCTGCGGTGCCGCCATCGTGGGCTCGACCGATCAGGTGCTGAGCAAGTTAGAAGCTTATCACAAGATGGGAATCCGGTCGTTTATCCTGTCAGGCTATCCGCACTTGGACGAGGCCGACCACTTTGGCCGTCGCGTCATGCCACAGCTGAAAACATGCTCACTGCCGCACGAATATGGCCGCGTGCCAGCGGCAGCGCCAAAAACCCCATTGGCGGTTGGCGAAAGACGCTAAGGCGAAGCTTTGACGGCAAAAAAAAAGCGGGCTTCAGTCCGAAGCCCGCGACGCTTACTTAGTCCAGAAGCGAAAGTGGATCCACAGCGTTGGAATCGTCACGCTGATTGGGATCCGTTGTGGGGCCCGTTAAATGGATCGAATAGTGCAGATGCGTCGATCTGCCCAGTGGCACAAGGGTCCCCACGGTTGTGCCGACTGTCAGGTAGTCACCGATCGCGACGCGTGTGCTCGGTGTGACATGCCAGAAGGTGTGTTGGCGCTCGCCGTCGAATAGGACCACGCCAATGTCTTTGCCATCAAAGGCCACGTGGATCACGTCGCCGGAGACGGGTGTGTAAACCTCTGTTCCGGCATCAGCGACAATGTCGATGCCCGAATGGAAGTCCTTTGACCCAAACAGCCCGCGCCAGCCAAAGTCGCTGGACAGTTTGGTGTCGATGCCAACCGGCAGAAGCGCAATTTCATTGTCCCAAGGCACTTGCCGGAAATTAAGCGGGACCAAGGCGGGCCGTTTGTTCGGATCGAAGCTCGGGTTTTTCTCCATCGACTCAGCGCGCATCAGCCACTGACGCTCCAGCAAGGGCAGTGAAGAGAAGAAGCCTTCATCATCGCTGTCGCCCTCGCGGGAGTATTCTGCCGCTCTATCATTTCTTTCACCAACGGCCCCCAAATCAAGCGAACCGATGACGTCGCAAGCGGTGAGGAACGGGACCATGGCGGTCAATGCCAAGGCCGGTCCGATGAAATTCAAAAGGTGTCTCATGCCCAAGGTTCTTTTTGTTGCCTCGTGTTCCGTCTTTCATGAGCAAGCCCAAACGAGGGTGCTACGAATATTATAATTATGCGGATATCATTAGGATTGCGTGACTGTGGTAACGGCGCAGCTTCAGCCTAATTATGTAGATCGTCCTAAAAACCGCATACGATTGTACTAAGTTGTTTTCAATTGTTATTATGGCGAAATCTTGCCGTATTTGTGCTCGAAAGACGCTATCGAACGAGCGGATTTCCGGCAGGTTTATGGCAGCTTCAAATGAGAAGTTTGTATCGGCAAATTCCTGAGAGTCTCCAAAACGAATCCCTATGGCATTATACGCAGTGGTATTATCATGGGCGGATCGAGGCTGAGCCAGATCGGAAGGGGAAATCGTATGCTTGGGGAATTTGGTTCGGACGACGCTTTGATCGTGGTCGATGTACAGAATGACTTTTGCGAAGAGGGTGCGTTTGACCTGCTCGGCGGCGGCGCGATCGTCGCGCCCATCAATGCCTTGGCGCAAAAGTTCCAGACTGTGGTGATGACACAGGACTTTCACCCCGCCGGGCATTCATCGTTCGCGTCCAGTCATGAGGGCGCTGAAGCCTTTACCCAGATCGACATGCCCTACGGCCCCCAAACGCTGTGGCCGGATCACTGCATCCAAGGCACGCCGGGCGCCGCGTTCCATCCAGCGTTGGAGACAACGGCGGCGCACCTTATTTTGCGAAAGGGGTGCCAGCTGGATTTGGATTCCTATTCCGCCTTTGTCGAAAACGATCGGAAAACCAAAACGGGGTTAGACGGCTATTTGCGCAGTCGGGGTGTGCGGCGCGTGTTCGTGTGTGGGATCGCGACGGATTTTTGCGTGGCTTGGTCGGCGGTGGATGCCGTCGATCATGGGTTCGAGACTGTGCTGTTGCGCAACCTGTCGGTCGAGATTGACCTAGAAGGCTCCCTGCAAGCGCAACTGGACGCGATGTCCGCCGCCGGTGTTCGAATGGAGCGGTACGAGGCGGGTTAGCGTTTCTGTGCGGCGATGCGGATACCGCCAATGGCGTCAGCGGTGAAGTACTCCACAATCTTGCTGTAAAAGTGCTTCTTGTCTTCAAACAGCGCTTCATTGTGGATGCGGACAAAGGCTTCGCGGTTATCGATGAAAGCATCCAAGCGCGCAGCCGTGAAAGCGCGCCAATCGTCCGTCATGTCGTGCGCAGAAAGGATGTCGAAGCCAGCACGGGTGAGGCTGTCGATGTACGTCTCGTAGCTGACCATCGAGCTTGCGAACAATTCCCGATCGAGCGTGCCTTGATCGGCGTCGGCAAAGTCGGTGCCTTGGGTCAGATCTTCGATGAATACGGTCCCCCCGGGCTTGAGCAATTCCGCGATTTTTGCCGTATAGCGCGCGCGGTCGGGGATGTGATACAGCGCCAACCAACTGCCGACGTGGTCAAAGCGCTCGTCGCCGAAATCAACGGTGAGGAAGTCATCCCGGCGGTGCGTAACAAGCGCTGCAAGACCGCACCGGCGCGTTAATTCTTCGCCCACGGTGCTAAAATCCTCCTGCAGCTCCAGCGCAGTTACTCGCGCGCCAGCGGTCGCCGCAATATAGCGCGAAGGACCACCCCATCCCGCGCCCACTTCCAGCACGCTGGCCTGTGCGGTGATGGCAAGCGCGTCGATGGCTTGGTGCACGCTGGCGGCACCGTGGTAGTGCAGTTGATCGATTTGGCTGACCACGTTCACGTCTAAAGCCGAACCCGCCGGAAACCCCCGCGCTGCCAGATCGGCGAAGATGCTGTCTGCTTCGGCGTACAGCTTCATGTCTTTGACGTTCAGGGCTTCATTCATGGGTTGGACCTCGCTTGCTGGTCTCAGCCTAATCCGGATTTGGCTTTTGGGAAAGATTGGCGCTTTGGTGCTTAGATCAGACCCCGCTGAGCGAGGTTTTGCATGAACTGCCGCAGGCCAAAGCGCCACGGCGCAATCGCGGTCGCGTCTTGCACGCGATTGGCGAGCGTTCCAAGGCCCGGCGCGGAGATTTCGACGATATCACCCAGCTTGTGCGTAAAGCCTTCACCCGGCGTATCGCGGTCCTTGGTTGGGGCGAACATGGTGCCGGTATAGAGCATGAAACCGTCGGGGTATTGGTGATGCTGTCCAATCGTTTGGCGCACAATTTCCAACACCGGTCGGCTGATTTCAGACATGTTCGACCGGCCCGACAGGGTAAACCCATCTTCACCGCTCACGGCCATGGAAACTTCGATCCGCTCCACATCTGGTAAGCCAAAGTCAGCGTCGAACAGCCGGATAAATGGCCCAATGGCCGCGGAAGCGTTGTTGTCCTTCGCCTTGGACAGCAACAGGGCAGAGCGCCCCTCGACATCCCGCAAATTCACGTCGTTGCCCAAGCAAGCGCCTTGGACCTTGCCCTGTGCATTAACCGCGACAACCACCTCAGGCTCTGGATTGTTCCACGTGGACATGGGGTGCAGGCCCACGTCGGCGCCATAGCCCACGGCGGCAAGAACGGGCGCTTTTGTGAAGACTTCCGCGTCTGGGCCAATGCCGACTTCGAGGTATTGCGACCACAGCCCCTCGGCGATCAGCGTTTGCTTGAGCGCTGCGGCCTGATCCGAGCCGGGGACGATATTGGCCAGCGAGTGCCCGATGCTGTCACCGATCCGGGTGCGAATGGCGTCGGCGGCCTTCAAATCCCCTGCCGCGCGCTCTTCGATCACGCGCTCGACCATCGACTTGGCAAAAGTCACGCCGGCAGCTTTGATAACGTGCAGGTCACAGGGTGCGAGCAAATGCAGCTTATGCAGATCGCCAACCGGGTTCGCGGCAATGGCGTCCAGCGATCCCAGAGGCTGTCCGGGTGCCGCTTGGACGTAGCGCGCCGGGTGGTCTTGGTCGAGAATGGCGGCAACCGTTGGGGCCGTTTTTGCGGTGATATCCAGCAGCGCGCCGTCGCGGATTGTAACGACGCTCGGACCTTGAACCGTGGGGTTCCAGACCCGTCCGAGCCATGTTCCGTTTGCCTGTTCCGTCGGTGAAAGGGGGGCTTTCATGCGTCCTCTCCTTGTTCTGCGTTCATGGCCGTGGTTGGGACGATCGCGCCGGGTGCGCCGATCACTTGGCTCGCCAGCCGGTGCGCGAGCCGCAAGCACTCGGGCTCGGATTTCCCAGCCAGTCGTGCCGCCAAATATCCGCCGTTGAAGCTGTCACCGGCCGCTGTTGTATCCACGACTTTGGGGGCAGGGGGGAAAGCAGCTCGGGGGCCCAAATCCCCCAGTGACAGCGGTCCGCGCTCCCCTCGTTTGATCACGCAAGCAGCGAAATCCCCCCGCTCAAACCGCGCGATCACTGCCTGCTCGGACGCATCGCCGAACAAGGCTTGTTCGTCATCCAGCCCGGGCAGGGCGATATCTGCCAAGGCCCACATATGTGCGATAGCCTCTCGCGCGATGCGGCGATCTTCCCACAAACGGGGGCGATAATTGCTGTCAAAGGCGATGGTGCAGCTGCCTTTGAGCGCGCTCAATCGGTCGAGCAGGGCTTGGCGGCGGGCGGGTGACAGAATCGCCAAGGTGATCCCGCTGACATACAGGATCCGCGCCGGAACCAGCTTGGCGGCATCCAGCACACGTGCTGCGGACTGCTCGCGCCAGTAGTGGAAACTGCGCTCACCGGCGGCGTCGGTGGTGACGGAATAGATGCCAAGGGTGCGGCTTTGGTCCCGATCAATGGTGCCGGTGTCGATCCCGTGGGTCTGGGCCGCGTCAAGAAATCCGGCGGATAGCGGATCACGCCCAACACGGGTCGCAAACCCAACCTGTCCCGCCGTGCCCAGCACACGCTTGGCATAGACGGCTGTGTTGTACGTATCGCCCGCAAAGCCCACCGCAAAGCCCTCCTGACCCGGCCCCCGCCGAATCTCCGCCATTGCTTCGCCGATACACAGTAAATCCATCGTCATGGCTCAACCTACCGTTCCATGACCCGGTCGACAACGTTCAACTGTCAATGGGTTGAAACTGTGCTAGACGCCCCCCTGAGGGTTCCATAAGCGTGAAACGGGGGGGCATTCATGGCTTTGCACGATGACGAGATCACAGCCGATGCCGCCTTGGTAACCAGACTGCTGGCCGATCAAGCGCCGGCGTTTGCGGGCATGCCGGTCAAACAGCTGGAGACCGACGGCACCGACAACTGGATGTTTCGGCTTGGTGACACGGCCAGCGACGGCCCCGTGGTGCGATTGCCGCGCAGGCCTTCTGCGGCTGCAAAAATCATCAAGGAATGCGCCATTTTACCTCGATTTGTGTCTCTGCCATTGAACACCCCAAAGCCGTTGTTCCAAGGCCAACCCAGCGCCTCGTTCGACTATCCGTGGTCTGTGCTGGAATGGTTGCCGGGAGAGACCCCATCAGCGCTTTGGCTTGCAACGGCAAATGGCACGGGCACGGCCTTGGGCCAATTCCTGCGCGCCTTGCAAGCCCAAGCGCCCTTGGGCGGCCCCCTGAGCGGTAGTGCCAACAACAATCGCGGTATTGCGCTGGCGGGTCTTGATGCGACTGTTCGAGGAACTTTGGGACGCTTGTCTGAGGCTGATTTGGGCGTCGAGGCAGCGACTGTGTTAGGCCTCTGGCAAGACGCCACTGCCGCACCAGTCTATGCAGACAAACCCAAATGGTTACACGCCGATCTCCACGCCGAGAACGTCTTAGCTGAAGGAGGACAGTTGACCGCCATCCTGGACTTTGGCCTCGCAGGCCGGGGCGACCCTGCGTGCGAACTGATCACCGGTTGGGCCGACTTAGACGCCACCAACCGAGCGGCTTTTTTCAGCGCCGTGGTAAGGGATAAAGCCATGTGGCGCCGAGGGCGAGGCTGGGCCACCTACAGCGCCGTGATTACCCTTGCTTACTACCAAGGCCGCCACCCCCGCCTAGAGCAGCGCGCGCGGCGTTCCCTGATGGCGATGCTCAATAAAGACGTGCCTTGGTAGATTTGGGCAAGGTGTTCGGAAGGATCCAAGATTAACCAAAAAACAAATCATCCATGACTGTTGATCGGTCTAGGCGTGTTAATCGTAATCTACGAAAATTTGCCAATCCTGCCCGCCAAGATCTTCGGACGTCACGCCCATGAGGCTGACAGATATTGCCTTGTCGTTCTTTGCTTCATCATGGAAAAATTCAACAAGCCAATGCGCATCATCGCCTGATCCCGCTGAACTAAACGAACTGTAGACTGATCCACTGTAACTTTCTGGTCCCAAATCCAGTAGGTCTGTTCCCACTTCAAAATCATAAATTATGATGCTGGCGACTTCTTCATCGGGGTCAGGGAAATGCTCAATTTCCAACACGTCTTTAGCTTCGTCATTCGCGGATTTTCCAGCATCGGCCCTAAACCCGATCTTCACGCATCGAAACTCAACCCCGTCAGGACAGGTCTTACAGCGCGAAGAATTGGTGTTCCACGTGGCCTCTCGCCGGACGAAGGAGCGGTTCACGATTGCCCCAAATGGGAAATCACAAAACGCAGGCCGCTCAATCCCGCGCAGCTGCCACACGAGGCGCTTGCCTGCAGAGGCCAAACCCCAAGATTTGCATAAATTTTAAAGACTCTTAGGGTGCAGAGGTCTACACATCTTCGCCTATAAAGATTCTTTAATGGCGAAGCTGTGGCAAGTCCCTTTGAAATCGAGCAGGCGGTGCATGAGTTGTTGGACCAGCCTTACGACCCGACCACCTTTCTTCCTGCGCTGGCACAGGCGTTTGGGGCGACGGATTCTTGGGCCAAGCGGGTCGCGGACGGCAGCGGGCCAAAGTCGCCCGTGGCGGATGGCGGTGTGCTGTGGGTGAAGAAGTTTCACGGCCTGACGTGCGCGCCGGGAACGCTCGACGCGCGGTTCAGTGAACTGCTCGACACCAGCAGCGCCAAGCGCAAGCTGGCTTTCCGCTTCGCCATCGCCACCGATGGGCAGGGGTTCAAGGCGCTGGATACGCTGAGCGGGGAAACGCTGAACTGCGACCTCGACGACGTGCGCCGCGAATTCTGGTTTCTCAAGGCCCTGGCCGGCTATGATGATTATGTCCTGCCCAAGGAGTCCGAAGTCGACATGCAGGCCAGCGCCATGCTGCGCCGCCTGTACGACACGCTGATCCGCGCCAACCCGGACTGGACCACGGCTGAGCGTCAGCACGACCTGAACCAATTCATGACCCGCGTCATTTTCTGCCTGTTTGCCGAAGACGTGGGGATCTTCGAAGACAACCTGTTTTCGCGCACGGTGCAGACCCTCTCCGACGACCTCGCACAAGGGCTGGACGACATCCTCGCCGCCGTGTTCGCGGTGATGAATGTGCCAGAGGGCGAGCGCGGCGCGATCCCTCCGTGGCAAGCGGCCTTTCCCTACGTCAACGGTGGGCTGTTTGGCAGCATCGAAAGCGCCGAGACCGTCGCGATCCCCACATTCAACCGCGCCGCGCGGCGCTATTTGCTGGATGCGGGGGAGCAGGATTGGGGTGCGATCAACCCGGATATCTTCGGCTCCATGATCCAAGCGATTGTGGACGAGGAAGAACGGGCCGAGGGCGGGCTGCACTATACCTCCGTCCCCAATATCATGAAGGTGCTGGGGCCGCTGTTCCTCGATGACGTGCGAGCCGAACTTACCGCTGCGTGGGACTCGCCCAAGCGTCTGACGGCGCTATCCAACCGGCTGGGGCGCATTCGTGTGTTTGACCCGGCGTGCGGGTCCGGCAACTTTTTGGTGATTGCGTATCGAGAGCTGCGGGAGATTGAAAACGAGCTGCTGCAGCGGTTGGCGAACCTGACGGGGAAGGAGCTTGGCACCTTTACCAACATCCACCTGAAGAACTTCTACGGGATCGAGCTGCGGGACTTCGCCACGGAAACGGCGCGCCTCTCGCTCTACGTCGCGCAATTCCAGATGAACGAACGCTTCCGCGAACTCTTCGGCTTTGCACCCAAAGCGCTCCCCTTGACTGAGATGGGCCAAATCCACGGCGGCAATGCCCTGCGCATGGACTGGGAAGCCATTTGCCCGCCGGTTGAGGGGGACGGTGAAACCGTTGACACCTTCATCTGCGGAAATCCGCCCTACAAGGGCAGCACGTGGCAGACCAAAGCGCAGAAAGCCGACCTTGAAGCCGTGGTCGCGGGGCGTGTGAAGTCGTGGAAGTCGCTGGACTACGTTTCGGGGTGGTTCATCAAAGGCGCGGCGTACTGCGCCAATGGCCACGCAAGCCTCGCGCTTGTATCCACCAATTCCATCTGCCAAGGCCAGCAAGTCCCCATCCTCTGGCCGCTGATCTTCGACATGGGTGTCGAAATCCATATGGCGCACACATCGTTCAAGTGGGCAAATCTTGCTTCTCGGAATGCTGGTGTAACGGTCATCGTCGTTGGTCTCTCAGCCTTAGCAATCAATACCAAATCATTGTTTGATTCCGGTAACTTAAGGCAGGTCAACTCCATTGGGCCCTATTTAGTGCCGGATGCGACAACCGTGGTTAGGAGTGTATCTAAGTGCATTGGTCGACCACGCATGGTTTTTGGAAATAAACCTGTCGATGGTG
>ENA-OQVM01000048-OQVM01000048.1-marine-metagenome-genome-assembly--contig:-NODE-48-length-163329-cov-9.141934_pt1 | contig 163329 bp, 127 predicted proteins | sample MGYA00237776_ERZ505498 | MGnify/ENA primary metagenome ERZ505498 (study PRJEB26159, sample SAMN06265151) | marine metagenome | isolation source: Helgoland LTER site | place: Germany:Helgoland, sampling...
TGGCTTAAACTTGATTTAGAGAACTCTTTATCTAGAAACGACACTCTGTAACCGTCATTTAATAATAAGTCCACAAGAGGCTTTATTAAATGAGATTGTATAAAAAAGTTTTTATGAGTTGTATCAAACATAACTAACGGCCCATCATTGATATTAAATGAAGGGTCCTCAACCTCTAAATTGACATTAGCATCATTATACATGGGCCATTTGTAAGGATAATTTTGGTCTTGTCCAAAAGATAAAAGTGGAAAAAACAGCAATAGTAGGATTAGTTTTTTCATTCGTTTTCTTTTTTAGTTTTCCTATAAATAATCTCAAATAAACCACCAATAACAATAAATGCGATAATGCGCTGAAGAAGGCTCAAGCCGATATATCTACCGCCGAAAACTACAAGCCCTCCAAGTGTAAAGGTTAATATATTATAAGTCTTTTTATTCATATAAATATCTTTTATATTTAGATAGGATTGCCATATTAAATGGTTTTAGGATTTAAATTTTTTTAATCACATCCACCGATTATGCCATATGAACAATCACTACAAGATACGTTAATACATTCCTCATCACCATTTGCATTAATCCATACCCATCTCCAATAGTAACCACCATCCATATCTTGATACAAACCCTCTGAAATTGGTTCGCCTAATCCATCAACGGTTGATTGATAATCTTCTCCCACTTGTTCTAGACTTAAAAAATCATTAGCTGTAGCTGTGCTACATTCAAAATCAATTGGGCAACCATCATTAGAATTATTGTCACCATCACTACTACAAGCGAACATTGTAACAGCTAAAAATAAATAAAATAAATTTTTCATAGTTAAATTGGTTTATACTTCAAATATAAGAAATATAAGAAATATAAGCATATGAGTTTGATTAATCAAGTTTTTTCAATTAGGCTAATGATTTAAGAAAGACCTAATTTTATTTCTAGTTGTTTGTTTAGCTGATTTTTTTCTACGTATTAAGCTAAATGTTTTTTTGCGTCTTTGAGGACTTCAAAAAACCACTACTGGTATATAATTCACAATTAGATGTTTAGTTAACTGATATTATACTGAATTCTAACATATGCAAATGAAATAATAGTTCTTAATATGCTAGTCCACTTAAAGTTCATACAATTATACTATTTTCGTTACCTAACATATCATATGTAGTGCAGTTTTATGAAACAATACACTTTTAAGGGATTTGCAGATATTCTTGTAACCTCAACACAGTTTAATAATAAAAAAACAAGAGATAAAAAACTGTTATTGCTTGACAGGTGTAATTGGAGTAATTTTTATTGTAAAGGATAATATTAAAACTGATAAATCAAATTCTATAATTAGCTTATTGCGGAATGATTTTAACCCCTAACTCGCTTTACATAAGCTGAGCTGTTGTGTTTATTTATGAATTTAGAGTTGTGTTTTCCAAACTTTTCTAAGTCTAAAATAATACTTTCAGATTCAATGAAATCAGCTCCTACTTTATGGAATTGCTTTTCAAGTAGATTAACTAGAGTCTTTACTTCAAACTTTTTGAGCACACTTATATGAGCCGCATTAACCTGCTCCTCAATAAAAGATAAGTCGTCATAATGTTTTATAATGTTTGGATTGGTGTGCCCTAACAATACGTTTCGAATCTCCTGAGATATTTCAAGTCTAAAAGCATATGAATTAAAACTCTTACGGGCATTTTTAAGAGGTACGCCAAGCAATTTCTTGCAATGTTTTTGATACACGTCAAACACACCTGTATGGAGTTTTACGTCGTCTACATCGTACCCAAATACATTAAGTAAATCGTCTTCTTCAAGTTTTAACTCCTTTCGCCTATCATAGTGAGTACACCAAACAGATTGTTTTAGTAACTTAAACATTATCATTGTAGTGTCATCTATTCGAATGAGCATTTTATTATTAGACCGATTTTGATTTTTACTTCGTGTGTGAACTATGTAGTCATAGCCGTCTTGACAAAACTTAGAATACTCATCCTCTTTTTTGTTGTCAGTATCGTTTTTAAGATTATAACTTTTAAATTTCACCAAGTCAGCTTGATACATTCCTCGAGTCATAAACATTAGTAAATAAAAACACAATGCTTGAACTTCGTATATTGAAACGCACGTATTTGTAGCTTTTTTAAACTCTTCAGTCGTTAGTGTTTTAATCTCTTTTCTCTCCGCATTCTGGATAGTTAGTCGTTTTCTGAATTCAAATCTCTCAAAGACTACCTGATTGTCATAAGCATCGTTTATGATGGCTTTTATTTTTTTAAAATAGGAATTTATTGAGGTTGCTCTTACTCCATTAGCTTGAGCATTATTTTTAAACTTTAGCAATAAAGAGTAGTTAGAAAATTCATTGAATGTAATAGGTCTTTCTTTATTATATCCAATATGTTTCTTGAAAGCTGATAAGGTGTATTTGTAATCTGTATAAGTAGTCTTCTTAGACTTCTGACTTTTGACAAATGTTTCAATGTAACTATCCACACTTTCAGCGTCAGCCTCGCCTTTTAAATGTAAAATAACTTGCTCGACTGTATATTGACTAGCTTCGAATTTGGTCTGACTCGTAGACATCAAAACCCTTAACTCGTCAAGCCTTTTATTAATGATTTGAAAATTAGCGTGACGTGATTTAGCTCTGAAATTTTTTAAGTCAAATTGTTTAATAGACACATCCAAGCCAACATAAATCTTCTTTCTCATTTGAGATATTGAGCCACTCTTGCCTTGTGAAACGTAGAAATAGACGGAGTTGAGTCCCGACTTTTTAACATTTGAATCGATTTTTAGAGTGATAACCATACCCAGATATAGTGAAAATTGCCAACAGGTGCACGTCTAGGTGCGCGTATTTAAACAAAAAGAGAACTGCATTGCTACAATTCCCTTTGTGGAGAAGATGAGATTCGAACTCACGACCTCTTGACTGCCAGTCAAGCGCTCTAGCCAACTGAGCTACATCCCCAACATATCACGAAAATAATTAATTAATTCAATTACAGCTTGGTAATAATTGTATTTCGATAGGCTTTGGCGCCTTTTACTTTAACTATGTACATCCCCTTTGACCAATTGGAAGTTGGTAATTTTAAGTCTTGTATATTATTTTCTTCTATTATTAATTTTCCATCTAAACTATAGATAGCCAAATAAACTTTTTCATCAAACTCTATCTTTAATTCGTTTTTGAAGGGGTTGGGATAAGCACTGTAAGAAATTAAATTTGGACTAATTATGGACGAAATATTACATGGGCTTCTAAGTGTTTGGAACCAATTAAAAGCTGAAGATAAAGCCGGTAAAACACATCCTCCATGGTCATTATTTCCCATGTTCATTGCCTGAACATCCAAGGCTCCATTATTATTCATAGTGCTTTCTGCATTTAAAGCATTGGTATAAGCAATCTGTTCATCTGCTGTACAATAATACATTCTTAATGGATTTAAAGGCAACCAGTCGTAGTTGTCGTTATCAATAAGTGCCCGCCACCAAGGGTGGTTCTTATTAACTGAATCATTTATAAAATTATTCAAACAAGTATCTCTAATTAATAAATTCATCTGGTTGGGAATAAGACTATTTAATAATCCCATATCCAAAGTAGTGTTGTTACCGCTAAAAAAAGGTGGAACTATGGTATCGTATGGAGAATAAAGCACATCTGACCAAGAATTAAATATATTTCCATAAGCCAATTGGTAGGATGCAAGGAGATAAACTATATATCCAGGGTTAGAATAAGGAGATGGAGAAATAATAGTATCTGCCATTATTCCAGATAGATCATAAGGCCCGGAGCAAGGAGCAGAAGCTATAATATTAAATTCAGACTGTAGATTTTTATCTTTTATAAATTTTGTAGTAGCCATACATGCATGGCCTCCTTGAGAATAACCTGTTAGAAAAAGCTCATTATTATCTACAAAATTGGTAGTGCTTAAATATTCTCTGGCGGCTCTGACCATGTCTATTGAAGCAGTCGCTTCAGTATGTCCATGTACATAAGGATGAAACCCTGGACTATCTCCCATACCAATATAGTCTGGCATACAAACAAAATACCCACCTGCAGAAAAAACCTTTCCAATTATTGACTCTGGGTTATTGTATGACGGAACGTCATTTTTTCTTAGTGTAGTTCCATGGTTATATACTGCCATTGGGAAATCGTTGCAACTTGTATTTTTAGGGACCATAAATGCCCCTGTGGCGATAACTGGCAAACTATCTGTATTTACCGTATTATAGGTCATCTTATACATGTCGACATCGTAATCCAAAGTAAGTCCTGTCGCACCACTTAAAATAGTTGAAGAAGAAGAATTTAAGAAATTACAAGAAACTAAATATTGACTTTTTGCTTGAAAATTAAGCACTGTAATGATAAGCAGCAGCTTAAAATAATTGAACAATATTTTTAGTTTTTTATGCACTTCCAGGTAAAGTCCAAAGATATATAAGAACTAAACCAATAACAAATGAGATAAAAGGGGCTATAAACATTGTATTAATTTAGGACAAATAAGTATATATGTGATATATGTTTAAGAAAGTTTTAAAGAAAGTTTTAAATGAGTTACAATTTTTGAGTTGTAACTCATTATTAAACAATGTGGGCCCAGAAGGGCTCGAACCTTCGACCCCCTGATTATGAGTCAGGTGCTCTAACCAACTGAGCTATGGGCCCTAATTCAGTTTTATACTAAATTGGTTGGCAAATTTGCAAAAAAAAATCTAATTACTTTAAAGTAAGACCAATAATTTACTCTAGTCTCCAGCTTATTCCTCCCATTAACCATCTTCCTGGCATTTTGGCACCTAATATATTCTGGTATTCTTTGTCCAATAAATTAAGTATCTGAAGATTTAAAGAAAGTTTATTATCCATTAAACTATAACCAACTCTTGCATTTAAAAGTCCATAACTACTCTCTAAATCACTAGATATGGATTCTGCAGCTTGAGCAGTTCTTTCTTTGTACAAACCAGAAATGGAGAATTGGAAAGAGTTATAATTTAAAATTAGCTGAGCATTAAGTAGGTGCTTTGCAAAGCTTGATAAATAAATTCCTAGAGTGTCGTTGGTAATATCGGTAAAAGTATATCCCATTTGCCAATTTAAAGTGCTGTTCTCTGAAATAAGAAATTTAGAATTTAACTCTAGCTCAAACCCATTGACATTTACATCTTTAATATTTTTTGCAAATGTATAGTTTGCCCCAGGAACTAAAATGCCTATATCACTATCTATATCACTTTCATTAGTCAAAATATAATCTATAATATTACTAGACTGTCTGCTAAAAATAGTTGCTTTAAATAAAGCATTTTTAGATAGAGAATAGTTAATTCCTATTTCTTCTGACCAGCCTCTCTCTGCAATTAAATTTGGATTTCCTAATCGGATATAAGTCTTTAAAGCAATATTATTATTATATCTTTCTGTATAATCTGCTGCTCTAATACTTCTACCTGCCGAAGCTCTCAATGCCAAATTAGGCAAATTATAAGCAGCATTTATTTGAGGGCAAAATTCAAACCCGTAATTTTCATCGTAATCTTCTCTAGCGATAGTAGTTAAAACTAGATTATTTGACTTGTAAACCCCCATCAAGTAAGCTCCAAAATGATAATCACTGTGGTTTCCCCTATCGTTACTTTCAATTTTCCTTAAGTCAGCTTGAATTCCAGATTTAAATATTAATTTCTCATTAATTTCATTTGAATTATTTACTGTGAAATTTAAATACTCCATTGTATGAATATTAGGGTCTGAAGTTGGAGTGTAAAGAAATTCATCAGAAGACCTTTTGTAGCTAGCGTTAATATCCAATAAAGAGCCTGTCGAAGTTTTTCTCTGAAGCTGAACTCTGTTAAACCAGTTAGACGTTATTTCTGTAGATTTGTCTGATAGGTAAGAAGTATAAAAATATCTTGCATTAAAATCGCTAGAAAGAATGGAGGATCTAACTTTTAATTCCCATAAATTATTTATTTTAAATCCTGCTGAAAGACTTATATTTTTAATATCGAAATAATTTCTGTAACCCTCCAATGTTGTTGAGTCGTTAACTGCAACTGGTAAAATACTATCTCCTAAAGATTGATTTATAGATGCTCCTAAGCCAACATAAAATTTATTGGATTTATGAAAAACACTTGCTGTAGAGCTTACTAAATTATTGTCTCCGTAGCTGATAGATCCAGATGAAGTAGTTCCATTTTTTAAAGAGTCGAATCCTTTGGTAATAATGTTAATTACCCCACCAACAGCATCTGGTCCGTACATAGAAGCTCCTGCACCTTTTAATATTTCAATTCTCTCGATTTCCATATTTGAAATTGGAACATAGCAATTAAAATGCCCGGTCAATGGATCGTTAATTTTCATGCCATCAATTAAAACCAAAACTTGAGAAAAAGTAGAACCTCTCATTACAATATCTCCTTGTACACCGAATCCTCCACGAGACTGAATCTCAACACCACAAATAGTTTGTAACAATTCGTAAAAAGTAGTAGCTGGCAATTGTTGTATTTGTTCTTTGGTCAAAATACTGATACTTCTACCTGTCTCGCTAGCTTTTAAAGGAATTCTTGTGGTTTGTACTAGCAAAGTATCTAGACTAAAGCTTTGCTGAGCACTTGGCTTAATAACTAACGAAAGGAAAAGGGAAATGCTTAAAAAATATTTCAAAATGAATAAATGTTTAATTTTCTATAATATATCTAAATTCGAGACAATTTTAAGAATTTGTTTTGATTAAATAAGGGTAATGACGGAAATTAAAAGTATAATATTTGACTTAGGAGGTGTGATTTTAAATCTGAATTATTCGAAAACAGAAGATGAGTTTAAAAAAATTGGTGTTTTGAATTTTAAAGAATTTTACAGTCAAAAAAAACAAACGCTTCTTTTTGATGATTTTGAAAAAGGAAAAATAAAGCCAGAAGAATTCATTTCATCATTTAAAGAATCGGAAAATTTAAAAATAAAAGAAATCGATTTCATAAATGCGTGGAATGCAATGCTTTTAGAAATACCTATTGAAAAACTACAATTTATTGATGGTCTAAAAAAAGATTATAAAATAATTTTGTTGAGCAACACCAATGAAATACACATCAAAAAATTTGAAGACGATTTAAAAAAGAACAATATGCTGGAGCAATTCTACAAATGCTTTGATAAAATATATTATTCTTCAAGAATGGGAAAAAGAAAACCAGAAGAAAATTGTTTTAATCAAGTCCTGGAGGAGAATGGATTGATAGCTGAAAATACCTTATTTATAGACGACTCTATTCAGCATATTGAAGGGGCTAAAAAAGCAGGAATTAAAACCTTTCATTTAGAAAAAAACAAGTCTATACTGGATCTTGTTCCTGACATAATTCAATCAAAACACCACCAGTAGACTTAGGGTGGAGAAAACAAATAAGTTTATTATCTGCCCCTTGCTTAATATCCCCAATAGCTTCAAACCCCAAATTAGTAAGCCTTGCTAACTCCGAATGAATATCTTCTACATGAAGCGCCAAGTGGTGCATGCCTTGACCTTTTTTATTAATAAACTTTTTAATTGGGCTATCTTCCTTGGTTGCTTCCAGTAGCTCAATTTTAGATTCTCCTATTTTATAAAAATAGGTTTTCACTCCCTCAGATTCAACCAATTCTGTTTTATAGGATGTTTTACCAAATAGCTTTGCAAAAATTTCATTGCTTTTTTCTGGATTTTCTACTGCAATTCCAATATGTTCTATTTTTTTTATCATCGTTTCTAATTTATGAATTTAAGACCACTTACTGAATATAAAAAATAGATATAATTGAAAATAAAATTTAAAGAACACTTCTTTTGTAGATAAACTTTTGAAAACTCTGTAAATAGCAGTATTTTTACCAAACTTTAATTTTAATTTGCATTTTATGTTTGGGATTTTCAAAAAAAAATCAGAAAAAGATACTTTACTAAAAAAGTACAACACCTTAACAGAAGAAGCTTATAAGTTATCCCACTCTAACCGATCAGCAAGCGACCAAAAAACTAAAGAAGCCAATGATATTCTAGAAAGAATAAAAATATTGGAGTCGGAAGAAAATAAATAAGTTTTTACCGAGAGTGTTTTAAATTTATAATTCCTTATGAAAGATCGTGAGCTTGCAGAAAGCATACTAAAAGTTACTAGAGAACATCCTGAATATAGCTACAACTACAAGCAAATAGCTGCCGTTTTAGGAGTTAAAGATGCATTTATAAGAAAAAGAATTGTTACCCTTTTGCAACAACTTGCTAAAAATGGAGTTTTAAAGGAAATAGAACGAGGAAAATACCAAATAAAAGAAGGCAATAAAGAACTAGTTGGTCATATACAGACAGTAAGTAAAGGTGGTGGGTATTTTATGTCCCCAAAAATTGAAAAAGATATCTATATACATCCATCCAATCTTAAAAACGCTCTTAATGGAGATAAAGTTCTTATTAAAAGTAGTTTGTATAAAGGGAAAGAAGAAGGAAGAGTTCTTAAAATAATTGAACGCGTAAAAAAAGAATACATTGGTGTTATTGAGATTTCTGAAAAATTTTGCTTTTTCATTCCTGATGATAGAATGGTGAAAACACATTTTTTTATTGAAAAAAAACATATCAATAAAGCAAAAAATGGACAAAAAGTAAAAATTAAATTTCTATCATGGCCTAAAAATGCAAAAAGCCCTCAAGGCGCAGTAACAGAAATTATAGGGAATCCTGGAGAAATAAATGTTGAAATGAATTCTATTCTTTCAGAATTTGGATTTCCAACTAAATTCCCAATTCCTGTAACAAAAGATTTAAACTCTATACCAACCCCAAATTATGATAAAGAAGCTAAGAAGAGAAGAGATTTTAGAAAAGTAACTACTCTAACTATTGACCCTGTTGATGCGAAAGATTTTGATGATGCATTGAGTTTTAAAGAGCTAGATGATGAAATAACTGAAATAGGTGTTCATATTGCGGATGTGGGGCATTTTGTAAAAGAAAAATCTATTATTGACAATGAAGCTTTTCAAAGAGGAAACAGCGTGTATTTGGTAGATAGAGTAATTCCAATGCTCCCTGAAAAACTAAGTAACGTCCTTTGTTCTTTAAGACCAAAAGAAGATAAGTTAACATTTTCAGTAGTATTTAAAATCAATAAAGAGGGGAAGGTTTTAGATACATGGTTTGGCAAAACTGTTATCCATTCTAACCATAGATTCACCTATGAAGAAGTACAAGAAATTATTGAAGGAAAAAAAAATACTTTTTCCAAAGAAATTAATGTTCTTAATACATTGGCTAAAATTATTCGTTCTAAAAGACTGGACAGTGGAGCACTTAATATTGAAAGTTCAGAAGTTAAATTTCAACTTGACGACAAAGGCATACCAATAGGAACTTACATAAAGGTTTCTCAAGAAGCCCACCAGTTGATAGAAGAGTTTATGCTTCTTGCTAATAAACATGTTGCAATAAAAATGGGGAAACCAGCAAAAAATAAACTTGTTTCTCCTTTTATATATAGAGTCCATGATGATCCAAACGAAGAAAAACTCAATGATTTAAAAATATATTTAAAGTCAATGGGGTATGAAATAGTAAGAAAGAAAGATAAACCTATTTCTTTTTCTTTAAATGAAGTGATGCAAAAAGCAAAAAGAAGAAAAGAACTACAGTTAATTTCCCCTATGGTGATTAGATCTATGTCTAAGGCTGTTTACAGCTCTGATAATATAGGACATTATGGTTTGGCATTTCAATATTATACCCATTTTACTTCTCCAATAAGACGATATGCAGATTTAATTGTACACAGAAAATTAATTAAATCTTTAGAAGAAAAAAATGTCCATAGTAAAGACCAGCTAGAACATACGTGTAACCATATTTCTAAAATGGAAAAACAGGCAGTTGATGCAGAAAGAGCCTCGATAAAATATATGCAAGTAGTATTTCTCAAAGAGCGTATAGGACAGCAATTTACTGGTATGATTTCTGGACTTACAGATTGGGGAATTTATGTTGAGCTTCATGAAAATAAGTGTGAGGGAATGATTCCCTTAAACTCCATGAAAGACGATCAGTATTTTTACGATCCTGAGAAAAAAACAACAACAGGCTATAAAACTCGGAAAACCTATAAAATGGGCCAAGAAGTAAAAATAATTGTCAAAAAAGCAGATTTACATAAAAGACAAATAGACTTTAAGATTATCAACTAGTTTTTCATAAATGACTTTGTTAAAATCTCTTGTCCTTGTTTTAAACTTACAGAATAATACCCTTTACTAAGTTTTGAGGTATTTATATTGACAGTATTTGAGTTGACTTTTTTATTGGATAAAACTTGTTTTCCCATAATATCATAAACAGCTAACTCTGAAATTATTTTTGAGCTAGAAACAGTTAAATTGTTATTGGCTGGATTTGGGAAAATAGAGACTTCATTATTGTAAGAAGTATTAATTGCCGTGGTGTTTTCATAGGAAATATTGATATTATCAATATACAAGTCATTCCCTCCTCCGGATTCAAATTCAAATTTAAATCTGAAATTTTGAACGCAGAATGGGCCTATTAAACTAGTTATAGTGGCCTCTCTCCAGTCTCCAAATGAAGGTAAAAAATTGTTTTGATCTGGAGCTGTAATTAGCTGGCTATACTGTAGAATTTTACGTACTGACCAAGTTTTACCACAATCGTTTGAGGCCAAAACTTTTAGATAATCATTGTTGGTAGAATTTTTTCTAGCAAAGGCATATTTAAAATTGAAATACGCTTTGGTGGAATCTGATAAATCAAAAGTTTTGCTTTCTAAAACATGTTTGGTTCCTTCGGCAACACCACTATTTTGAACTTTTAAGCAGTAAGATCCATTGTAAGAAACCTCGTCAGTAACAGACCAATTTCCAATATTAGAAATCCATTCTGGAGAATTAAAATTAATAGTTTCAAACCCCTCATAAAAAGGCAATTGTTCTCCATTGTAATCCATTACAATAACTGCATCGTTTTTAAGTTCGGTTAAAAAATTTATACTATCTCCAGAAGAAGTTAATGAAACATCGAATACCCCAGGGGATGGATAAGTAGTATATAGATTTTCTAAATTAGAAACAGCCGGATTTGCACCAGAGAAATCCCAACTCCATGAAATTGGATTATGGTAAGAATAATCTTGAAAATACAAACTATCTCCAGAGCAAGTAATGTATCTATTGGCGAAAAAATCAGCTTTGCAAAAAGGGGCTGTTGTATCTATGCCAGTTGCTAAATGATTTGCTGCAGTAATTAAATTCGATCTTCCACCAAGGCTTGATGTAACTGCTGTTCTCATTCTTGCTTTTTGACCTAAAGTAAACATCTTTCTACATGGACTGTATTCCATATGGTTCTCAATATTAGCAACTGACCCACAAGTTGTTTCATTGTAATTACACCACTGAGACCCGATGGTATTTGGTGTGTCTGCTACTCCGTCATCAGAACTACAATTGGAAGCCAACCCTGGTTCATTAGTGCTCCCCCAAGTGTGTGGGAGATTTAACCAATGTCCAACTTCATGGACAAATGTTTTACTTCCTGATGGATTTCCAGTTCCAATACTTCCACAATAATCGTGTCTTAACCATATTCCATTATTCATTGTATTTCCAAAAAATGAGGAAGGATAATAAGTATATCCAGCAATACCTGTTCCTACCGAACCACAAACAAAGACATTTAAATACTCATTTCCGGGCCAATTTCCTTGGAATACGTCATTATACATCATTACAGCATCTACTTGATCTGATCCGTTGATATCTCCATTGTTGTAGGAATAAGGAGTTTGAGTCATTGTAACTCCACTAAAACAAGTTCCGTCAGGAGCCTTGGTTGCTAAAACAAACTCTACTTCAATATCTGCAATTAGCGGTTTGAATAATGAGTCAACAGTGGCTGTGTCCGCTCGTAGAGCTCTTAAGTCTCTATTTAGAATTGCAAGAGCATCTAAAACTTGTGACCTGTCAATTTTCTCCACTCCATTATTGTGAACAATATGAAAAACGACTGGTATTTTATACAAAACACCCTTATTTTGAGCACTAGATGAATATTGAGTATTGGAACTAATTCTTTGTTCTTGGTCATATAATCTCTTAAAAGTTGAATCTTTTAATAATTTGGATAATATTATATGCTGGCCACATGAAAAATCTTGCGACTGGGCAGTAAGACTACTATTTTCAGAAAATAAAATTACTAGCACCAATGATAAGTATTGAAATATTTTTTTCATAGACAGCTAAAGTTATAAAACTGATTTATAATAATAGCTTATTATTGAAAATAATCAAGCAATCTGAATAAATTCTTCCTCAATTAATGGATCTCCTTGGTATTTTCTAAATAACTGAATTGTGGCAACTACATCTTTTTCACAATAGTGAATAATTCTATCTAAATCTTTATCTTGATAAAAGACTTTGGCTACTTGACTACCATCCATATCGTCTTTTGGGGTTGGTATTTTAAAAATATAAGTCAATAAATCTAAAGAAGTGTAGTTTTTATAATCTCCAAATTTCCATAGCTCCATAGTGTCTAAATGTTTTATTTCCCAAGGTTTTTTCCCAGAAACATTTAACATATAAGGAATTTTTAAATTGTTTATTAAAATCCTTCTACATAAAAAAGGGATGTCAAACTCTTTCCCGTTATGGGCGCAAAACAGGAAATCTGGACTATTGTAATAGCTATTTAAAAGGTCTAAAAATTCTTGAAGAAGAACTATTTCGTCTTCATTTGCTATGCTTTTAATACGAATCTGAGTTTCCCCCTCTTTTTGAAGAACAAACCCAAGAGATATACAAACTACTTTTCCAAATTCAGCGTAAATTCCAGCTTTTTCGTAGACTTCTTCTGCATTTAAATCCTCTCTCTGCTGAATAAATCTTGTTTTTCTGTCCCAAAGTCCTTGCCCTTTTTCATCTAACTCGTTGTAGTCAAAAGTTTGAGGAACTGTTTCAATATCAAAAAAAAGAATCTTGCTATAGTTGATGTTTTTAAGCATTAGTTATTTCTTATCTACCCAATTAATACCAAACAAAATCTTAAAGTTTTTTTTGAATCGAAGCTTTAACTCTTTCATGTCAATTTTTTGATTGATTTCTTTTTGCAAAGAGGTTACAGATTTATCTTCAATTCCACAAGGAACAATATGCTTAAAATAATCTAAATTAGAATTTATATTAAATCCTATTCCATGCATGGTGACCCAGCGACTACATTTAACTCCAATTGCACAAATTTTTCTCGGAGTTTCTTTTTCAGCATCTACCCAAACTCCAGTAAACCCGTCTAATCTTTGTCCAGTAACTCCATAATCCGCGAGTGTTAATATTACAGATTCTTCCAAAAGCCTTAAATATTTATGGATGTCGGAAAAAAAATAATCTAAGTCTAAAATTGGATAAACTACCAATTGTCCTGGACCGTGATAAGTAATATCTCCTCCTCGATTGATTTTATAAAAGGAAATATTCTTTTCTTTTCTTTTCGGACCATCAATTAGAAGATTTTTCAAGTCACCACTTTTTCCCAAAGTATATACATGGGGGTGCTCACAAAAAATTAAATGGTTTTTAGTAGAAACCCTATTTTCAGGAAACTTTCTATTTTTTATTTTCAGCTGTACAGACGCATCAAATAACTTAGTCTGATAATCCCAACACTGCTTGTAGTCTATTAGCCCTAAATCCTCTAATTCAACCTCAGGTTGGTTCATATCTTGGCTAATTCGGCCTTTAAAAAGTTAATTACTTCTACTTCAACATCGTCAACTTTGTAAAGTTCTGCTAAGTAAACAGATATCCAATCTCCTAATAAAATATGGTAAAAAGTTTGAGCAAGGAAAGAATCTCCTTTTGCATTAAATTCTAAAACAGTAGAAGTATGTTTTTTAAAGATGTCTTTGCATATATCAATCCTAACCGAAGAACGTGGATGCTCGTAAGAAGATCTGAAAATTATTACTGCATATTCTTCTTTTCCTCCAGCCCAGCCAACAAGTTCGTTGTGGTTCATTTCTGGGAAAACATGTGCCCATCCCAATGCTTTAGAATTTTCGTTAATCTGCTGTTTGAACCTTACTATTACACCTTCCATTGAGGATTCAGAATAAGTAACAAATGTTTTATTTTGCAACGCTCTGGCTGTTTGTTTTGCTGTAGAAATTATATCCTCAACCTCTTTATCTAAAAGAGCTACTGTTGCTTTGGTCTGTTCTACATAATCGTTGTTGACAAAACCATAATGATTGAAAAGATATAATTGCTGAATAACAGAATATGTAAGCATAGCTCTTGGTGAAAATGCTTTTGGTAAAATTAAAAGGTTATAGTCGTTTTCCTTTGCAATTTCAGCAAGTTTTCCGCCATGAGTGATACAAGCAATTTCAGAATTTGCTTTCTGAGCAACTTTTAATGCTTCGAGGGTTTCCTCTGTATTTCCAGAAAAACTTGAAACAATAACCAATGTATTTTCATTAATAAATTTTGGCATTGTGTAATCGTTGTTGATCACGGCTGGTATTTTGAGTTGATCGGCTACTATTTGAGTAGCAATTTTCCCGCCTATACCAGAGCCACCTAACCCTGTAATTACAATGTTGTTAATTTGGTTTTTAGAGGGCTTTAAATTTGCCTTTTCACCTATTTCTAATGCTTCTGATAATTGTGCTGTAAATTGTTTTACTAGTCTTCTCATTTTTATGTTTTATATAGTTGCTATACACTTTAATTCTATTGCAATTGGTGTTGGTAAAGAGTCAATTGCAACGGTGGTTCTACAAGGTTGATTTTCTTTGAAATATGTGGCGTAAATCTCATTAAATTTTTTGAAATCTCTTTTCATATCTACTAAAAAAACGGTAATATCTACTAATTTTTCCCAAGATGATCCGCTTTCATCTAAAATAGTTTTTACATTTTGAAAAACACTATGACATTGAGCTTCAAAATCAAATGTTTTAAAATTTCCATTGTGATCTAATTCCAGCCCTGGAACAAAAGAATCATTGGCGTCTGAGTTTGCTTTTCTTGGTCCAACGCCAGAAAGAAATAAAAGATTACCTACTTTTCTAGCATGTGGATATAGCCCTACTGGTTTAGGTGCTTTTTTGGAATTTATTTGTGATGAGTCCATAAAATCTTTAATAATTAACTTCGAAATTAGTCATAACTTATACATACATTGGTAGTTTCTGTAAAAAAGTTCAACGCGTAACTTCCTCCCTCTCTGCCAACGCCTGATTCCTTCATTCCTCCAAAGGGAGTTCTTAGGTCTCTAACCAACCAACAGTTTATCCAAACAATTCCTGAATCTAATTCTAATGCCATTCTATTTGCTCTTTTTAAATCTGAAGTCCAAACCATACTGCACAACCCATACTTAGTACTATTTGCCAAGTTTAAAACTTCTTCTTCACTATCAAATGGCGTTAGAGTTACCACAGGACCAAAAATTTCTTCTTGATTTGTTGAGCAATCGTAGCTAAGCCCTTCAAAAACAGTTGGCTCTAGAAAATATCCTTTAGAGCACCTGCCTTCTGGAATAAATTTATTTCCTCCAGCTAGTAGTATTCCGCCATCTTTTTTAGCATCTTCGATATGGGTTAGAACTTTTTCCATATGTTGCTGTGAAACTAAAGCGCCAATTTTCGAAGATTTTTCTAATGGATCTCCAATTGTTAATCTCTTAACTTTTTCAAGAAATTTTTCTTTGAAAACCTTATAAATTTTTCTCTCTACAAAAATTCTTGAACCACACAGACAAATTTGACCTTGGTTAGAAAATGAACTTAAGACAGCGCTAGAAACAGCTTTTTCTAAATCACAATCTGCAAAAATAATATTTGGGTTTTTCCCTCCTAGTTCTAAACTTAGTTTTTTGAACATTGGGGCAGCAACTTGGGCAATTTTTTGCCCTGTTAATGTTCCTCCTGTAAAGGAAATAGCTTTAATATTTGGATGTTTGGTAATCTCATAACCCACTTTTGGTCCCAACCCATGAACAATATTTAAAACTCCTTTGGGTAAGCCAGCATCAATACAAATTTTTGAAAACAAGAAAGCTGTCATTGGAGTAATTTCAGATGGCTTTGCAACCACTGTATTTCCTGTGGCTAAGGCAGGTGCGATTTTCCAAGTAAATAAATAAAGTGGGAGATTCCATGGAGAGATACATCCAACAACTCCAATTGGCTTTCTTAAAGTATAGTTAATAGCCACTTGACTCATTTGATGGCTTTCAGAATTTTCGTGCAGAATGGCACTAGCAAAAAAAGACATATTTGTAGCTGCTCTTGGAATATCTACTTTCTTTGCAAGAGCCAAAGGCTTTCCGTTATCTACAGATTCTGCAAAAGCTAAATCGTCTTGCCTCTCAAGAATCAAATCTGCTATTCTTTGTAAAACAGTAGCTCTTTCCTTTATGGTTGAATTACTCCATATTGGAAATGCATTTTTTGCTGCTATTTGAGCATTCTCTACGTCTTCTTTGGTGGAATCTGGAATTAAACTGTAAACTTCTCCAATAGCTGGATTGTAGTTGTCCAACCACTTGTTATTCATTGGTTCTACTAGCTCTGCGTTGATATAATTGAATATTTTATCCATACTATTGACAGCGACTATATGCACGTTGAAATTTAATTTGTTCTGACTCGCTTTTTTCCAATTGATTTAAAATGTCAATATATAAAACATTACAAGAGTCTGTCCAAAAATTAATCTCCACTTCTTCTTGTGCTCTGTGCAATTGAGTATAACAGTTGCATAATTTTTCTGCCATTGGATGTTTTTCCTGACAAGAGAAAAATAAAGTTGAAAATATTATTGTACAAAATAAATGTCTCATGCAATCCAAAATTAGTTATAAAATTCAGGTTTATACTTAATAATTGTAATCAAATTAGAAACTAAGTCTTGGGATAAAATTGTTTTTAAAATTAAAGTAGAGGGATCGTATAAAAGTTCTTTATGAATTACTCGTACATTGTCTTTGTATTCGTCCATGAAAGTGACGTTGCCCCATTCATCATAATCGTACCTAAGTTCCTTTATTGGAGTTTCATTTTCGTTATTAAAATATTGAATAGATTTTAAAAATCCTCTGTCATTATAAGTATATTTTTCATACTTAGTACTATTAGATATTAATAGTCTAGTATGAATTTTGAATAAGTAATTAAAACTATCGTAATAGTAAATTTGTCGTTGGTAAGGTCTGCCATTACTATTTAAGGTGGTCACCTCAATGATAGAATCTTTGTTTTCATAAAGGTAACTTTCTTGAAAAATTACATACTTCTCTTCTAACTTAAAATTCATTTTACTTTTAGAAGCATTTTTTTCTCTTGAATATGTCTTATTAATTAATTTTCCTAGATCATTGTATTTTTTACTGTAAGAATAAAAACCATAAGAGTCACTAACCCTAAAAATAGTGTTCTCATTTTTTAGATTGTATTCATAAAATGTAAATGTTGTATCCGGTTTGTTTTTAGTTTTTGAAGACAAATAATGAATAGTTAAATTTCCCTTTTCGTTAAAAATATAGGCCTCTTTTTTACCAGAGCTTTTTATAGCTCCAAGTTCTTTTTTAGAAGAAATTGTTCCAGTTATAGACTTTAATTTAACGGATCTAATATATTTTTCATTAAAAAAAGGAGTCTCGGTAAAAATTTGACCTGACTCATTGTTGATCATTTGAGCAAATAAATGATTAATAGAAAGACAAAATAACAACAAAATAACTCTGTTCATATTTCTAAATTTAAAGCTTGTTTAGTTGTTAAAACAGCAGGTAGACAAAATTTGTCATTGCAAATAAATATATTTTTTTTGTTGGGGTTGTACTTTTCTTTGAAAATTGGCAAATCTGATTGTTTTTCTAATAAATATATATCTTCAAAAAATTCTTTTTCAGAATAAAATTCTAGCAACTCCTGTACGGAAAACCCAACCATAACGTATTGTTTTTTAGGGCTATTAACTTTCATAGATAAAAGCATCCAATTGGTGAAATTAGAGGGGGAACTTTCCGCATTTAATGCCACTGCTGAGAGCATTTTATTACAAATCTTTAAAAAATATTTATCGTAAGTAACTTTATAAATCTCATATAAATTACTAGCCATTACTGAATTACTGGATGGGATAACCTGATCATCTAACTCAAAAACATCTTTAAAAAGCTTTTGTTCATTGGAAAGTCTAAAAAGATTTTTTTCTTTTTGCCAAAAATTAGAAATTGCAGCTTGTGTAAAACCAATACTTTTTTCTAGCCAATAGCTGGAATTTTTAATTTTTCCCATTTTAATGGCTGCTGAAATTAACCAAGCATAATCTTCTAGTGTTCCCTTTATTAGATTATTTGTATAAACCAATCTATTACATTGGTGTTTTTTATTGGTGAATTTTTTAAAAATTAGTTTAAGAAACATTTCTGCTTTATCTAAATATTCTTTCTTACGGTAGGCAATTGATGCGTCTAATAGCCCATTTACCATCATGCAATTCCAGCTGCAAATGGCCTTGTTGTCAATAGCTGGAAAGCTTTTATTTTTTCGTATATTTTTTAATTTAAAAATAATTTTTTTGGCTTTATCACTATTGTCATAGGTTGTTCTATGCATGTGCCAATTGTTTTCCCAAAGCATACTGTGGGTCATATTGAAGTAAGATTTACAATAATTTTGTTCTTGCTCATTTAAATTCTCGTTTATTTCAGATTTTTTAAAAACATAGTAAGCTCCCTCTCCATCTTTATTATCTGCATCAACAGAAGCAGGAAAAAGTTGATGATTTTTTTCACTTAGTTCCAGCCAATAATCAATAGTTTGTTGGACTAAAAATTCATTTTTGGTGCTTTTATTTAAAAAATCAAAAATGGAGAAGACACTTATCAACTGAGCGTTGTCGTAAAGCATTTTTTCAAAATGTGGAATATTCCAATACTCATCTACACAGTATCTAAAAAACCCGCCTTCTAAATGGTCAAATAATCCTCTTTGAGAAATTTTATCAAGAGTTAGATTGATAAATAAATCCCAATCTTTTGATTTTCCTGCCAACATTGAATAATTTAAAACTGTTGGTAATGGAAATTTTTGATTAGAATTAATCCCACCATTTTTAATATCCAAAAAATAACTCCATTCGCTAAAGTCATTGGAAAAATTAAACTCTGCTTTTTTATTTGTTCCTGAGGATTCTTCAAGATGCTGGGAGTACTTTTGAGTAAAGTCTAAAAGAGTCTCTGGATGGTCATTATGCAAAACTTTGAACCTATTGATTAATTGCATCCATTGTTTTGTTTGGAAATAGGTTCCAGCATAAAGCGGAGTTGTGTCTGGCATTAAAATACAATTTAGAGGCCATCCTCCATTTCCTTTAGTCTCCATTATAAAATCCATATAAGCATTATCTACTTCTGGGTGTTCTTCCCTATCTACTTTAATAGATATAAAGTTTTGGTTCATAAAACTTGCAATTTGCTGATTGCTAAATGTTTCTTTCTCCATAACATGACACCAATGACATGCGGAATAACCAATACTTAAGACAATTAACTTGTTTTCAGATAAGGCAGTGTCTAGGGTTTTCTCCGACCACGTTTTCCAGTGAATTGGATTTTGAGCATGGTGTTTTAAATAAGCGCTATTTGAGCTCTTTAATTCATTCATTGTTGTAATTATCTAATAGCTCTTTTAAATCAGATAAAATCTGACTTTTTAGATGTTTAGGAGAAATAATTTTACAATCTTTTCCAAAACCCATAAGCAACATTTTAAGCTCGTAAGTAATTAATAAATGGAAGGAAAAAAGATGGTTTCCATTAGATTTTATTTCCTTAATTTCTTGGGAGTGATGAATAGGCTGAGATTCTAAATATTTGGATAGTATTGGCTTGGTTTCAATCACTATTTCGCTGGGAAGTTCATTAAAAACAGTAATACCAATAGAATGCTTAAAATAATTATCTGGAGAGAATTTTGTGTCCACGGAAAACTTCTGCTCAAGAACTATTGGGTCGTAAATTCTGTCTAATGCAAAAGTTATGACTTTATTTTTAAGCTCGCTTTTCCCAGTTAAATACCACCTATTTCTATACTCTTTTAATAAATATGGGTGAACTCTTCTCACTGTTTTTTCATTCTTCGAGTAGTTAAAATAATTGAACTGTAGAGTTTTTTTATTTTTTATTGCTTCTAAAAAAAGCTCTAAATTTTCATTCCCTCTTACAGTAGGTAGAGTTTCAAATTGAATAACTTCTTCTTCTTGAGAATTACTGTTTGAAGAGCTAATAGCACGGTCTAATATTTTTTGAATTGCGAATTCATATTGACTAAAAAGACTCGTGTTTTTAAATTGGTGAAGTATGGTGGAAGCTGCTTTTATTGCGTTTACATCTTTTTCTGTAAGTGGGACATCGTCCATAGAAAAATCTTTTTCCGTATAAAAATATCCTTTGTCTTTTTTACTGTAAGCAATTGGTGCGTCGTGTTCCATTCGCATAGCAAACAAGTCTTTTTCTATGGTAGAGTCGCAAATGTGAGTTCCATCACTACTGCCGAAAATTTCATCTTCGCAAAGTTGTCTCAAATCTTTTTTACTTGGATAAGGGATATACTCATTCCGAATAGCTCTATCTATAATTCGGTACCTTAATAATGCGTTTTTAATTGCTGGCATAACATCAAAATTGGAAATATATAAATGGTTGTAAGCTTGTAGAGGCAATTTGATACATAAAAAATACTGCAACAAAACAAACCAACAACTGTACTAAAACAGGAGAATTTGAAAATTTATTTCTATACCAAAATTTCCAATTTTCAGGAATAAAATGAATTAAAAATCCCAATATTATCACTAAGAAAACATTGGTGTAAACTACCAAAACCTCAGAAATTAAACTCCATTTAAAATTAAAAATTAGCTGGTTTAGAATCTCATTAGCGGTAAACCATTCTGAAATTATATTGTGGCCTTCATCCATTTGATCCCAAGAGTTGTTGGAACCTGTTCTAAACCAAATTCTAGTAAATGTCACAAAATTAAAAGTAATTATTACTCCCAAAATTTTATTCCACCACTTAGATTTATTTTTCCAGGGGCTGATATTTTTCCATAATTTGTAAACTACAATTCCTATTCCATTTAACCCTCCCCAAAGAACAAAGTTCCAACTCGCGCCATGCCATAGTCCTCCAATTAACATGGTAAGCATAATATTAATATTGGTTAAATACCATTTGTTAAATTTTGGGAAAATTTCTCCCAATAATAAAGTAGTGAAGATGACTGAAATAATACCAAAAAGAAGAGCTAAAGATCCACTAATTAAATAAACAAAAATTACAATCATTGAAAGTGCAACGTAACTAAAAATCGATCCTCCTCTATTTCCCCCCATAGGAATATATAGATAGTCTTTTAACCAGGAGGATAAAGAGATGTGCCACCTTTTCCAAAATTCACCACAATTATCTGCTTTGTATGGAGAATTGAAATTCTTTGGCAACCTAAAGCCAAGCATCAAGGCTATTCCAATTGCTATATCTGTGTAGCCAGAAAAATCTGCATAAACCTGTAATGAATACCCATAAAGAGCCATTAAGTTTTCAAACCCCGAAAACATTACTGGATTATCAAATACTCTGTCTACAAAATTTACTGCAATATAATCCGCTAATAAAAACTTCTTTAAAAGTCCATTTATTATCCAAAATAGTGCAAGACCAAATTCTTTTTTAGTAACGCTATAAGGTTGGTAAATTTGGGGAATGAATTCTGAGGCTCTTACAATTGGGCCAGCTACTAACTGAGGGAAAAAAGAAACATAAAAACCAAAATCAAAAATACTTTTAACAGGGCTTAATTGTTTTCTATAAATATCAATTGCATAAGACATTGTCTGAAAAGTATAAAAGGATATTCCAATTGGTAATAATATTTGATCTACTCTAAAACTTGATCCAGTAACTTGGTTGGTAAATAATGCAAAATGATTTATTGGATGCCACTGCGAGCCAATAATGGAGTTAAATGAATCGGCAAAAAAGTAAGCATATTTAAAATAAATTAAAATAATAAGGTTAATCGAAACACTTAATCCTAGAAGAATTTTTGCATTTAATTCTTTTTTGGATAAATAAATTGCTTTGCCAATATAAAAATCTGCAATGGTGGAAAAAAGTAAAATTGAAAAGAAAAATCCGCTTGTTTTGAAATAGAAAAATAGACTTGCTAAAAATAGAAAAATACTTCTTAGACGCATTTTACTATGTATTATGCCATAGCCAATTAATACAAATAAAAAGAAGATCCAAAAAGGATACTCAGTGAATATCATAGGATGTTCAGAGTAAGATAAAAATGGTGAAAACAACCATTCAGAAAATTTATTTAAAGAAAAATCATCCATTGTTGGTGGTGTAATTTTTATAAGCCTCCATTAAGGCTTCAAATAGCAAATCTCCTATCAAATTATAACCTTTATAATTAAGATGCAATAAATCTTTTTTAGCTAAGTCGTCCGAGTACCACTTTTGAATGGAGTTGAATCCTCCCATTATTTCAAACATGTCCCATAGAGCTAATTTTTTACTTTCAGCAAGATTAACCATTGCTTCTTTTGCTTCATAAACTCTTTTATTTGGGTATTTTCGATGGTAGTAACTGTCGTTATTGGTAGTAAATAAAATTGCAGCCTCTGGATTTACAGAATATATTCTTTGAATTAAAGAATCGTAATTTTTACTGTACGATTCTTTTGAAAAATCATTTTCATAGGCATCGTTAATGCCAATGGAAAATATTACCAAATCTGGAGGTACTAAATCCATCTGCTTTTCTAAATTAACACATCTTAAATAGCTTGGGACACTCGCTCCGTTTACACCAATAGAATGGTAAGAGATACCGTGCTTGTTATTGTCAAAACAAAATCCAAATAAAGAGAATTTTGATTCAATATTTTCTTTTTTGACAATTGAAAAAGATAAAGAATCAATAGCCTTAGAAAGTTGGTACTTAATATGCCCTTCTAACTTTTGGGAGCTAATTAGAATGGTAGAATCTAGTATCAAGGTGATGTCATAATTATCACTTGAGTCTTCAAAAAAAAGATCGATTTCTTGAAAGGAGTCAAATTTATTTCTTGGGTTTTTAAACCAAATATTAATGGTAGAAGTAGAGTCTAAAAGTTCTGCTCTTGCACCTAGCAATCCAAAAGGGCCCTGGTCATAATTAACAGAATTTCTATACCCTTTCCATTTTCCAGTATGGGAAGAGGTAATAATTGGAGATCCATTAGACTTTATTAATCTAAAAGGGAAAAAGAATCCTCTACCAGCATTATTAAAAGGTAAAGAATGTTGGAAGTTTTCTCTTAATTTGTTAGACCAAATATCGGCCTGTATGTGAGATCCTCCGAAATGGTAAATGTTTATATTTTCATTTCCATTTTCGTACAGCCTATCTAATTTTCTAAAGAATTTATTCCATGTTTTATTTCCATAAATTTTTAAATGGTTAAGGTCTTGGTTTATATATGGGTATTTATTATAGCTAATTGCATTAAATTGGGCTAAAAAACTGAATGGAATTAGCACTGAAAAACAAAAAATGAATACTAGTTTATTAATCATCTTTTTCTTTTAAATAGTTTTTATAGTCTACCATAAAATCTTCAATAAAATAATCTGCTATTTTCTTTGCACCAGAATTGGTAAAATGGATGTAATCTCTAGCAGCCAAAGAAGGCTTTTCGTTTACCCAGTCCTGAATTGAGTTTTCTCCACCCATATTTAAATACATGTCCCAAAAACATGAATTTGTTTCAAAAGCAGCTTTTTTAAGTGCGCTAATCACGTCTTCAAGGATTGGATAAGTAATAAATTTCGTCTTTTGTTTTTTAGCCATATCAGCTGGGCCAATAACAAGTACTAGCGCATTGGGATTAATTCGTTTCAGTTTCAAAATTTGTTTCTTAAAATAGCTGCCATATTTTTCAGCTCTGTCTTTAGACTTAATGTATGGAATAGTATTGCCTCCAAACTCTAGTATTAATAAATCTGGAGAAAGTAATTTTTGCATTTGACTTAAAGAGCTATAATCTACTTTTGAAAACTCTGTCCCAGAAGCGCCCCTTAATGGAATATTATCCACTACAACCCCTTTTTTTCCCTCTAAAGAAATTCCAAATATTATAGGAGAGGTATTAGAACTGAATTGAATATCCATTGATTTTGGCGCCTTAGAAAAGGTCATTTTTTTCAAGGTTATTTCTGAGGCCTCTAATAGTGTATCAATATGAAAAACAGAATCATTAACAAGCATCCTGAAAATTGTTTTTTCTTTACTTGTATAATAGATTTTAATGGTTTTGTAATCTCTACATAATTTATAAGCTTTAGAGGGTTTATTAATGACTATTTCACCATTAAATAGATAATTGGAATCTATTAGTAGTGAGTCTAATTCCATCTTACAAAAAGAAAATAAAGCACCATATTTTTTATGCCCAACACTTTTGTCAATATATGGGCCAAATCCTGTTTTCCTAACCCAATTGGTGGTTGGAACATTTTTAAGGCTGATTTTTCTCGTTGCTGGAATAATAGCAAATAACCCAGCCCCATTTCCACTAAATTCTTTTTGTAACCGCTCTCTAAGTCTCCCAGATATTCTGTCCCCTTCAATTTGTGAATCTCCATAATGCATAATTCTCACTTTTTTATATTTAGCATTTTCTAATTTTTTAAAAAAGGGAAATATCAATGATCTATTATTATCTGGATACTGAATTTTCTTTAATGAAAATAGTGCCGAATCTCTCCTCTTTTTCTCAAGAAGTAAAATTAAATTGTTCAGACTATCTGCTTTCATTTTTTCTATTTCTTTAATAGAGTCTTGATTAATAATTACTTCCGGAACCTGTGCAACAGGCGGAATAGGAATATTAAATTCTTCTTTGGAAATAAAGTCAAAAGTTATATTATTTAACTTGATACCATCAGATGGGAAAACCCAAAATAAAATTAAAATAAGCGCATAAAGTCCTATTAAAAAAGTTAGTGGATAAAAGGGCGTTATTTGTTTGTTATTTTTAATTGTTGATTTTGTTTTAATTCTTGATAAATATTGTATTTACATATTTTTTTTACAGAAGTTTCAGGTCTGTTTGAAGCTACTTCCCAAAAATATTTCTCTTTCTTAACTGGGTAGAAATGAATCTTAAATTTTGGATCAATTGTCTTTGAAAATAACTTTAATTTTTGCCCTTGATATATCATTGTGCTAGATAAATTATTCCATTTCATAATTTGAGCTACAGAAATATCATAGTCAATTGCTATCTGGCCTAAAACATCTCCATACTTTATTGTGTAGATTAAAGGCTTCTTGGTAGATTGTTCCATTAGAAATAGATTATTGGTCATGGAGTCTTGAAATGCAACTATTTTAGATTGGCTTTTTAAAATGAAATTTCCAAGCTCTTTTTTTAAAACTACATATTGATTTTTGGGAATCAATTGCCCTGTCAGAAATGGGTTTTGGTTATTAATTTGATTAAAATCGAATGTTTTAAATTGTGCAATAGCATCAAACAAAAAATTCTCATTAAAAGAAAATTTTTGGTAATTTTTATTTTTGGTTTTATAGTTACTGTTAAAGTCTTTTAAATCAAGTTGATTTAACCAATTAATAAGTTTGATGTTTTGCAGATATTTAGTATCTATAAATTCCTGAGATACATCCCACTTTTTTGATTCTGATTCTTTAAATATATGAGAAACATAACTTGGAGAAGTAATAAAAGCCAATAGTGTCCAATTTTCAGATTTGTACTTTTCCATTAAAAACTTAAGTTGTTTTACTGCTGCATAAGTTGCTAGCCGATTGTTCATTCTTTGATCTATTTGAGAATTTATTTGAAGCTCTGTTTTTAGAGCTGTGATATAGCTTAGCGCCCAAATTCCCTTAGAGGATAAATCTGAGCAATGGCTGGAATTATAGCCAGATAAAACCAAGGGCAAAAAACCAAATGATTTAGGAAGTTTATTTTCTTTTAAAATAGAGTCCACGTAATAAAATTGATTTCTCCTTATATTAATTAGATCATTGAGTTGTTTTGTAAAAGGTCTAAAATAATTTAGCTCTTCTGGGATGGTTTTTATTGGCCCTTTATTAGAGCTCTTTAGCTTTAATTGAGAAACTTCAAATAAAAAACTGTCTGGGTTATTTTGAGAAATAAAAAAAGGATTAATTAACAAATGAAAAGCCATTAAAATTAGTAGCTTTTTTTTTGAGAGCTCAATTATACATTTTTTAGAATAAAAAAATATGTTCACTTAAATTTGTTTTATCAAATAATTGAACGTTTAATATCTCATTAATACGAATCAACTCCTTAAAGTATTTAAATATAGTTATTGTAGCGAAAAAAAAACTATTTATACCACGATTGTACTTCCTCTAAAAGAATTGCAGGAATATCAAGTTTGTTCTTTTTACGATATCCATTTAGTTTTTGATGCACTGCAGTTGGCTTAGCCTCTAACAGTAATTCTTTGTTGGTGTAACCGCTCTCATAAATAGGAATTATCCATTGTGGTGGAATATTTATTTCAAGAAATTCGCTTTTGTTAGGGCCTGTTTCCCATTTTTCTGGCTTCATTTGGGGGAAAAGTAAAACTTCTTGAATAGATGGTTGGTTACATAAAAACATTACCAATCTATCAATCCCAATTCCCATTCCAGATGTGGGTGGCATCCCATATTCCAAAGCTCTTATAAAGTCTAAATCAATAAACATTGCCTCGTCATCTCCTTTTTCTGCCAGTTTAACTTGCTCCTCAAATCTTTCTTTTTGGTCGATAGGATCATTTAGCTCAGAGTAAGCATTGGCAAGTTCTTTACCGTTAACCATTAACTCAAATCTTTCTGTTAACTCTGGATTATCTCTATGTTTTTTGCACAATGGAGACATCTCTACAGGGTAGTCGGTAATAAATGTAGGCTGTATATAACTGCTTTCACACTTTTCGCCAAAAATCTCATCAATCAACTTTCCCTTTCCCATTGAGTCACTAACTTCAACTCCGATGGATTTGCATGCCTCTCTCAATTCTTTTTCGGACATATTAGAAATGTCAATGCCAGTATGTTCTAAAATAGAATCCGTCATTGAGATTCTTTTAAATGGTTTTTTGAAGTTCACTTTTTCCTTACCAATCTGTACCTGAGTAGTTCCTAAGACATCGTTGCAAATAAATTCTAGCATGTCTTCGGTAAAGTTCATCATCCAGTGGTAATCTTTATATGCTACATAAATTTCCATTTGGGTAAATTCAGGATTGTGGGTTCTGTCCATCCCTTCATTTCTAAAATCTTTGGCAAATTCATAAACTCCTTCAAATCCTCCTACAATTAGCCTTTTCAGGTATAGTTCGTTGGCAATTCTAAGATAGAGAGGAACATCTAATGCGTTGTGGTGGGTTATAAACGGTCTAGCTGCAGCTCCCCCAGGAATTGTTTGTAAAATTGGTGTTTCTACTTCTAAATAATCTTTTTTAGCAAGAAAACTTCTCATAGAGTTGATGATCTTGGTACGTTTTATAAAAGTTTCCTTGACATTTTCATTTACTACAAGGTCAACATACCTTCTTCTGTATCTAAGTTCTGGGTCATTAAATCCATCGTGAATAATTCCTTCGCTATCGGTTTTTGGTTGGGGTAATGGTTTTAAAGATTTACTTAGCAAATGGAATTTATCTACATTTATGGAGATTTCTCCCACCATTGTTTTAAAAACCTTTCCTTCAATACCAAGGATATCCCCAAGGTCCAGCCATTTTTTAAAAAAATCGTTGTACAAAGATTTATCCTCTGATGGACAAATAACATCTCTATTAAAATAAACTTGTATTTTTCCTTTCGAATCTTGAATACTGCCAAAGCTAGCCTTGCCTTGAATTTTTCTTCGCATTAATCTGCCTGCAATAATGACCTTTTCTCCTTCATTAAAATTTTCTAAAATATCTACAGAATAATGACTAACCTTAAATTCTGCGGCTGGATATGGGTTAATTCCGTAATCTATGATCTTCTGGAGACTATCTCTTCTAATCTGCTCTTGTTCTGAAAGCATCTAATTTATCGAACTAAAATGCCTGATACTTTAGTTACAGGGTGAGGGTTCACACATAGAACTGGAACTTTTAAATCATTAGCCACAATTTCTTCTTGAAAAGAATTTTCATAAAGGCCTAAAACAGTTTCGTCTGCAAGGTTCATAATGGCTATTAAATCAGCATCTACTTCTTTAGAAAGTTTAAAAATACCCTCGGTTAAACTATCTGCTTGATCCACAAGGTGTGAAGAGTTTTTAATGTCTTTGGATTCTAAATAATTACTAGCCCAGACTTGGTTTGCCTTAAGCTTGGTTTTAATAAATTCATCCGAGTTATCGTTGGTTAATAAATGCACTTGAGAATCAAAATAATGTGCAATTTTTGCTACCAGTTCAAGCTTTTGTTTGGTTTCTACGTTTAAATCTAAAGGAACAACAATGTTGTCATAACCGTTAGAATTCATCAATTTTTCCTGAGTAACAATAAATGGTACAGTAGAGCTAGTAATAACTTTAATCGCTCTACTTCCAACTAATTTTTGCCATCTACTAGCTTTGTGAGTTCCCATAAAAATTAGAGAAATTCCAAGTTCAGCTGCAACATCTCCAATATCTTCAAATATATTTCCAATTCTTACAAAAGAAGTTACATTACAAGAACTAGAAAAAGAACTTCCAAGTGTAATCTCCTTGCTTAGCTTTTCTTTAGCTTCTTCCACCTCTTCTCTAGAACTTACTACATGTAACAAGATTACATCTGCATTAATAATTTCTGCAAATTTTATAGCGTGTTGCATGGCAGATTGTGCTACTTCTGAAAAATCTGTTGGAACTAATAATTTGGTATTCATTTTTATGCTTTTATTAAATATTGGTAGATTATAGGATGCGTATCTTAATTAACTTTTATACAGTTCAAGCTGTTTTCTCTTTAATAACCTCTTTAGTTTCCACTCGTGATTCGTCTGGGGATGTAATGTCTTTAAGAACTGCTCCCATTTTACAATTTCCTGAAAATATTGCACCAGGCTCTATAGAAAGTTTGTTAGTAGAAATCTCTCCCTGAAGTTTAGCTGTACTTTTAAGCGTAAGAAGTTCGTCTACTTCAATAATACCATTTAATTTGCCTTCTAAATCTGCATTTTTACAATAGATATTTCCATCTATTTTTCCTGTTGGACCTAAAACTAATCTACCCTTTAAAGTGATTGTTCCTTTCAAGTAGCCATCAATTCTTATATTGGAATCAGATTTAATATCTCCCTCAATATGTGTCCCCTCAACTATTCTGTTTAGCCTCTCTGGAGATTGGTTATTATTATAATTTGCCATGCTCTTATCCGATTTAAATACCATAAATAATTTTTACAAATATACAAAAAACAAGAAAGTTAGCTTATTGATAAAATTCTTTAAAAAATTTGAGGTAATTATCTGTGTTTTTTTCCAAATATAATTCTTTCAAGTTTTGGGGAGTCACTACAAAAAATTTCTCTTTTCTATAGCTTTTAATAGCTCCGTTATTGACTTTAAAAGCTAGGAAATAATCTAGTGCTTTTTTACTATTGTCAAAACGTTTAACAATTATCATCTGATCAGATGTATTTAAAAAAGTATTGGAAACTTTGAGTTTTAAATCTGAAAAATTAACAGAATTAAAATCTGCTACGTTGTTTTTTGCTTTATTCATAGAAAATCCTCCCTTGGGAGCAATTAAAATAAAATAATGTATAGTATCTGGACTAAAATTAAATTTCCAGTTTTCTTTTTTCATTAAATTTTGAGCAGTTTTAATTTTTAAATCATTTAAAACAGCAATTGCTTGATCTGCAATATCTGTACCTAGGCATTGGTTGGATATAAATTTTAAGGTATTTATTAATTCTCTGCTATTATTTGCAGTATCGTTTAACTTCTTTAAAGAGTAAGCTTTTAATAACCCGTATTGACAAATTAGAGGATTGGTCGAGTCTTTGGTTTTATAAGAGCAAGTTTCTAAAACTTTACTGTAGTTTCCAGCTTGATACAGAGAGAATAATTGGGAATACAATTTTTGTTCTTTTTTCATTGCTTTTTGAGAATCATTTAAATTTTCATCTCCTGATAAAAGTTTAGAATATTTACTTTTTGGATATTTGCTTAGAAGTAGTTCTTTCATTTCCCTGCTTTCTCTTGGCCTCTCTAGGTCCTTGTAAATATTATATAATTCGTAAATCGAAGCAATGGATTGAGTCTCGGGCTGGTAATTTTCAATTATTCTTTTAAAATATTTTTCTGAGAGCAGGAGGTTTTTTGTTTCATAATGGTGTATTATTCCAAGATTAAAAAGCGAAATCATATTAGAGTCTTTCATAGATTTCAATTGATTTTGATTGTCACAGGGTAGATTTTGAGAAAGTTCGTCAAATAACTCACTATTTGAAAAAGAAAAAGAAGTTTCTTCATTTTCCTCTAAAAACATAGCAGTTTTAGAGCCTCTTCTCCAGTTGTCTTCAAGAATTCGTTTTCCCCATTTTTTATCAAACTCTACTTTTCCTCGCTCCAACATTTTTTGGTCCCAAATAAAAAAAGATTGATTAATTGGAGAATTACTACTAGGAATAGACAATGCTTTATTGGCGCTAGCTATTAATGGAGCTTCTAATTTTTTGGCTCTTTTAGCAAGTTCTAAATCTAAAACTTCATAAATCTTATCTGTTCTCTGCTTGGGGTCTAAGGCACAAATAGCAAATAAGCTATCGTTTTTTTCTATTAAAGTTTTATTGGTAAAAATATTTTTTAGCAGCTTGTACTTTTTATCTACTTGATCTTTGTTTTGATAAGCTTTCAATGCTGTTTTTTGAATTGAATCATAGTAGAGATAAGATTTGATATACTGAGACTTTTCAAAAAACAAATCGCCCATTCTTTTCATAGATTTAATTTTTTGAGGGACATTATTTGTACTTAAGTTAATTGACTTTTGCAGTTGTTCTTTTCCTAATTCTTCTAAATTATTTTTAAATGAAATTTCAGCAAGGGCATAATAAATTTGATCAAAATATTCAATGTTTTTATCGTCTTTAAGCATCTTTAACAATTGAGATTTTATCGCTTTGGAATCTCTTCCACTAAAAGAAAGCGCCCTATTGATTTTTGCCTGAAAAGCCATTTCATATTCAGGATTTCTTTCTACAACTTCTTGATAGTAAAGAGAAGCCTTGAAATTATTTTCCAAATGGTATAATTGGGCAAGAACGAAAAACAATCTTGTTTTAAAAGCTTTTTTGTGTTTATTTTCAACCGCAATTTCTAGGTTTTCAATTGCTTTTTTATAAGACTTATTTTGAATATAGAGATCTGCAAGCGTTGGATAGATTTTATGGATAATATTTGGAGAAATCACAGGTTCTTTGCTCTCTAAATAGTCTATTCTTTCATTGTATATTAATGCTAATCTAACTTTCTGTTTTGTAGAGAGCTTTTCTTGATCTTTAGCCTCTAACTGTTGTTCCTCAAACTTAATAATTAAGCTTAGTAAAATTTCTTCTGCTTCATCAAAAGCGCCCATTTCTATAAGAACTTTCGATTGCCAAAAAATACTTTCGTAATAGTTGTCTTCTATTTCGTAATGGTTCTCAATATGTTGAAATATTTTAAGTGCATTTGGAAGATCTTTTTTGTAAAATCTTGTTTTACCCATTGTCATCCAGTTATCGTCAATGTACTTGCACCATTCTCTATTTCTATTTTTTCCTTTTTTTGCATGTGGCATTCTGTGGCTGAAAATAACAAGTTCACATTTTCTGTATGCAGTGTCCATTGGAGCATACCAATTTTTGGACTGTTCAAGATCGGGAAGAGGAAAAATTGGCAAAATTAAATTGTAATTTTCTTTTCTTGTTTTTAAGAAGTCGTTGTAGGTTACTTTGATAATTTCATTGGCATTAAAAAACCCATTATATTTTGCGTGTAAATTATGAAACTCTCTATTTAACACTTTGTTTTTCTCCGTTGAGCAGGACCAAAAAAATGCTAAGGCAAAAAATAAAATACTGGGCTTAATTAGTTTCATTAAAAAAATATATCTGCAATATTAACCACAATCTATTGAACTTATTGTATTAGTTATTTATTCAATTAAAGAATATTTAATTTAGAGTAAATAAATTTGAGATATTTGCATAATTAATAAATAAATGAGCAAAACAAAAAAAACTGAATCAAAGTTTACAACTTGGCTTAAAAATCTTCAAGAAAAACGAAGAGTTGTTGTACTTGATGAGGATAGCTTTGAGGAAAAAAGGAATTTCACTACTTCCAAGTTTTCTTTATTGGTATTTTTTCTTTTTTCTGTAATTGTATTTTCAATATTATGTTTTCTATTAATTTCCTACAGTTCTATTAAAACTTTTGTTCCTGGATACCCAAGTGTAACCGCTCAAAAAGAGCTAATTGACAAAAATATAGAACTGGATCAAAAATTAAATGACTTAATTATCAAAACAAATAAAGAAGAACAGTATATAACCAACATCCAAAAAATTCTTAATGGAGATACGCCAATTGACAGAGATAGTTCTGAAAAAGTCTTTAAATCACAAAATATAAATACTACCAATGAGCTTTCATTTTCTGAAAAAACAATCAGAGAAAAAGTGGATAAGCGAGAAAAGTACGACATTGACGTTATTCCCGGTGGTGCACTAACCAAAGATGTACTTCCCGAGTTATTGCTTTTCCCTCCTTTAGTTGGGGAAATAACTAATAAAATGAATATATCAGCAGGACATTTTGGAGTTGATATTATTGCTCCTAAAAACGAAGCAGTGGTTGCTATCCTTAAAGGAACCATCGTATATCAAAACTGGTCTCCAACTGATGGACATGTGGTTCATATTCAGCATAAAAATAATTTATTGTCTATTTACAAGCATAGCTCAGAAGTTCTTAAAAAAATAGGAGATTATGTAGACGCAGGAGAGCCAATATCTATTGTTGGCAATAGTGGAGAACACTCGACAGGTCCCCATTTACATTTTGAACTTTGGCACAACGGTTATCCTATGGATCCAGAAAAGTTCATCAATTTTCAATAAAGTTTTTTTCTTAAGTTCATTATATGTAAATTCGCATGCTATTTCAAGGAATGAAAGAATTAAAAGAATTTTGTATTCCGTTTTCAAGCCTCAAACTTGGACCAAATTTTTTTGACTTTGAAATAGACAAATCGTTCTTTGATATTTTTAATTATTCCCGTTACAATAGCTGTAATATTTCTTTAAACTTAGAATTCAGAAAAGAGAATTTATTGATGGATTTAAGGTTTAGTTACAGTGGTTATTGCGAAGTTTTTTGCGATAGATGTCTAGACTTGGTGAAGGTTCCGATTAGTAATAATTTTAATTGTCTAATCAAATTTCTTCATCAAGAAGAAGAAATCATTAAAGACGACATTGTCTATCTGCCTGAAGAAAGCTTTGAATACAATATTGGCCAACTATTTTACGAATACTTTTTAGTTAATTTTCCAAAAAGAGTCATTCATAAAAAAACCCAATGCAATTCCAAGCAAATAAAACTTATGGAACAATACTCGCAAAAACAAATAAGTAAAGAAGAAGATCCGAGGTGGAATATATTAAAAGGATTAAAGAATGAAAATTAAAAAAATTTAAATAAAAAGTTATGGCACATCCAAAACGAAAAACATCCAAAACAAGGAGAGACAAAAGAAGAACTCATTACAAGGCAACTTCTCCTCAGTTGGCTACTTGCCCAACTACTGGCGAAACTCATTTGTATCACAGAGCTCATTGGTCTGAAGGAAAACTTTATTACAAAGGTAAAGTTGTAATGGAAAAAGAAGCCGTAGCTTAACTTTTTTTGAAAATTGGATTAGATATCATGGGCGGAGACAATTCGCCAGATGCAACTTTAAATGGTGCCTACCTAGCTTCCCAATATCTTGGCGATGAAGAAACTATTGTTTTGGTTGGGGACGAGAAATTGGCAAAAAGTTGGTTTAAATCAAACAATATAGACACTTCGGTTTTTGAATTCATTCATGCCGATGAGGTAATTTCCATGAATGAACATGCCACAAAGGCTCTTAGAAAAAAACCCAATAATAGTATTTCAGTAGGGTTCAATGCTCTTAAAAATAAAGAGATTGATGTGTTTTCAAGTGCAGGCAATTCTGGTGCAATGTTAGTTGGGAGCATGTTTTCTATTGGCCCAATAAAAGGAGTAATAAGACCAAGTATAACTTCGGTTTTGCCTAAAAAAAATGGTGGTGTTGGTTTAATCTTAGATGTTGGTGTAAATGCTGACTGTAAACCTGACGTATTATTTCAATTTGCAATATTAGGGAGTCTTTTTGCCGAGAACGTCTACAATATCCAAAAGCCAAAGGTTGGTCTTCTAAACATTGGTGAGGAAAAGGGGAAAGGGAACTTACTCACTCAATCTACCTTCCAGCTACTGGAAGACAACGACGATATTAATTTTGTTGGAAATGTGGAAGGAAGAGATCTTTTCAATGACAAAGCAGACGTTATAGTCTGTGATGGATTTACAGGAAATGTAGTCCTTAAATTAGCAGAATCTTTTTATTCTTTAATTAATCAGAAAAATATTAAAGACGACTATTTTGACAGATTTAACTATGAAATTTATGGTGGCACACCTGTTCTTGGTGTGGATGGAAATGTTTTAATTGGACATGGAATTAGTAACGAAAATGCTATAAAAAACATGATTTTGTTAGGAAAAGACCTAATTAATTCCAACCTTAATTCTAAAATTAAAAAAGCCTTTAGATGAGCAATATAAATGCAGCGATAACATGTGTGCATGGTGTCGTTCCTGAAAAAATCCTTTCTAACAAGGATTTAGAAAAAATGGTAGACACAAATGACGAGTGGATTACCACGAGAACTGGAATTAAAGAGAGAAGAATTGTAGCAGATGGAGAAACACTTTCAGATTTGGGAAGCCAAGTCGTTAAAGCTATTTGCGATAAAAGAGGAATTTCCCCGCTTGAAATTGATATGATAATAGTTGGTACGGTAACTGCAGATCATAGATTTCCAAGCACCTCTAACATAGTGTGCGATAAAAGTGGCGCAACCAATGCTTGGGGTTTTGATTTAAGTGCAGCTTGCTCAGGATTTATTTATACTCTTGTTACTGGACAACAATTTGTTGAATCAGGGAGATATAAAAAGGTGATTGTTTTAGGAGGAGATATTATGTCCTCCATCGTCAATTATAAGGATAGAAATACTTGTGTGATATTTGGGGATGGATGTGCAGGAGTTTTACTAGAGCCTGATCAAGAAGGAAATGGAGTAATAGATTCTATTTTAAAAGCGGATGGTTCGGGAAGAGAATTGCTTATCCAAAAACATGGAGGTTCTGCTTTCCCAATTACTAAAGAAAATGTTGGTCACCCAGATAATTTTATTTTTCAGGAAGGTAGATCTGTTTTCAAATTTGCCGTCACTAAAATGGCCGATGTTTCTGCTGAAATAATGGAAAGAAATAATCTTACTGGAGAAGATGTTGATTGGCTTGTCCCACACCAAGCAAACTTAAGGATAATTGATGCTACAGCTAACAGAATGGGATTAACTAAGGATAAAGTAATGATTAATATTGAAAAATATGGCAATACTACATCCGCAACTATTCCACTATGTCTGTGGGAATGGGAGAAAAAATTAAAAAAAGGTGATAATATAGTATTGGCTGCCTTTGGTGGTGGATTTACCTGGGGAAGTGTTTATTTAAAATGGGCATATTAGTAAGATAATTAAGGATTAAATCATTTTTATTTTAGATTTACATATTATTTAATGAATTAAATATGAATATTAACGAGATCCAAGATTTAATAAAATTCGTCGCCAAAGCTGGTGTCAACGAAGTAGAAATCGAAAAAAAAGATTTTAAACTTGTCATAAAGTCTGACTATATGGCCAAGAAAAAAACTAATTTTAAAGAAGAAACAAAAATTGTACAACAGATAAGTCCTGTTGGTTCTATTCCACAAACAATGGTTCAGCCTCCACAAGTAGTTGCTGAAGTCTCAACTCCTGCAGAAACAAAGCCAGAGAAGAAAGAAGATAGTAATTTAATCACTGTGAAAGCTCAAATGATTGGTACCTTCTATAGATCCTCAGCTCCAGACAAGCCACCATTTATTGAAGTTGGATCGGTAATTAAACCTGGAGATACGCTATGTATAATAGAAGCTATGAAGCTCTTTAACGAAATTGAGTCTGAAGTTTCTGGAAAAGTGGTTAAAATATTACTTGACGATGTGTCCCCAATAGAGTTTGATCAACCTCTATTCCTTATAGACCCTTCTTAAAAAGAACACTTTAACTATGTTTAAAAAAATTCTAATAGCCAATAGGGGAGAAATTGCATTACGTGTAATTAGAACTTGTAAAGAAATGGGGATTAAAACAGTTGCTGTTTATTCAACCGCAGATAAAGATAGCTTGCACGTAAAATTTGCAGATGAAGCTGTATGTGTAGGTCCGGCTTCTAGTAAAGATTCTTATCTGAAAATTCCAAATATTATTGCTGCAGCTGAAATTACCAATGCAGATGCTATTCATCCGGGTTATGGTTTCTTGTCGGAAAACGCAAATTTTTCTAGAATTTGTCAAGAACATGAAATTAAATTTATTGGTGCTCTTCCTGAACAAATAGACTCTATGGGAGATAAAGCTTCGGCTAAGGAAACCATGAGAAAAGCAAAAGTCCCTACAATACCTGGTTCTGTTGGAATTCTCAAAGATTTTCAAGAAGCTAAAAAAGTTGCTAATAAAATAACCTACCCTGTAATGCTTAAAGCAACCGCTGGAGGTGGTGGAAAAGGAATGAGGCTTTGTTGGAATGACGAAGAACTAAATGATGGTTGGTCCTCAGCTAGAAATGAAGCAGCTGCCGCATTTGGAAATGATGGTATGTATATGGAAAAATTTATTGAGGAACCTAGACATATAGAAATTCAAATTGCTGCAGATCAATACGGTAAAGTTTGTCATCTCTCTGAAAGAGATTGTTCCATCCAAAGAAGACACCAGAAACTAGTAGAAGAAACACCCTCCCCGTTTATGACTACACAGTTAAGAAAAAAAATGGGAGAAGCTGCAAAAAAAGCTGCAAAAGCAGTTAAGTATGAAGGAGTTGGAACTGTTGAATTTTTAGTAGATAAGTATCGTAATTTCTACTTCATGGAGATGAACACAAGAATTCAAGTAGAGCATACCATTACTGAAGAAGTAATCAACTACGATTTGATTAAGGAGCAGATTAAAATTGCTTCCGGAGAAAAAATATCAGGAAAAGATTATTTCCCTGAAATGCATGCTATTCAGTGTAGAATTAATGCTGAAGATCCTCACAAAAACTTTATCCCTTCACCAGGGAAAATTACCAACTACCACTCTCCTGGCGGTCATGGAATTAGAATTGACACCCATGTATATGCTAATTATATAATTCCTCCGCATTACGACTCTATGATTTCTAAATTAATTACAGTAGCACAAACTAGAGAAGAAGCAATTCAGAAAATGAAAAGAGCATTGGATGAATATATCATTGAAGGAGTTAAAACAACCATTCCATTTCATCAACAACTTTTAGAAAATGAAAAATTTTTAGAGGGCGATTTCACTACTAAATTTATGGATGATTTTGAGATAAAATCTTAATCCACTAACTGCTGAAGCCTTTCATTAGCTTCTTGAATAGTTCCTATATTTTCAAGTGTTAAAATCAAAACCTTATTTTTCTCTTTAAGTTGCACTCCCTTTTTGTGCTTTTGGACAAAGTTTAAAACCTTGGTAAAACTAGTTGATTCAAAATAAGTTGGGTGACTAGTGGTGAATTTTCCCACTAATTTATTTTGTTTTATAACTAATTTTTCAAACCCTATTTTTTTTGCCTTTTCTCTTAGGTTTAATGTATTAATTAGTTCTTTTGTTTGGCTTGGGATTTCTCCAAATCTATCTTTTAGCTCTTTAGAAAAAGTACTAATAGCTTCATGGAATGTTAAAGTGTCTAGTCTTTTGTATAGGGTAAGTCTTTCATTTATGTCGTTTACATAATCATCTGGAATCACTAATGATAAGTCTGTTTCTAATATACATTCTTTTACAAATTCCCTTTCCTTTAGTTCTTCTGAAAATACAGATTTAAACTCATTTTCTTTTAATTCTAGAATTGCTTCATCCAAAATTTTCTGATAGGTGTCAAATCCTATATCATTGATAAATCCGCTCTGATTAGCCCCCAGTAAATCTCCAGCTCCCCTAATGTCTAAATCTCGCATTGCTATATTAAATCCGCTTCCCAAATCTGAAAATTGTTCTATTGCATGGAGTCTCTTTCTAGCTTCTGAAGAAAGATGTTGAGGTGGTGGAGTGAATAAATAGGCAAATGCTTTTTTATTTGACCTCCCAACTCTTCCTCTTAGCTGGTGCAAATCACTTAACCCAAAATGATTGGCATTGTTAATGATTATGGTATTGGCATTGGGAATATCTATTCCGGATTCTATAATTGTTGTCGCTACTAAAATATCGTATAGTCCATCCATGAAGTCTAAAATAATAGCCTCTAACTTTTTACCTTCCATTTGGCCGTGCCCTACAGCAATTCTTGCATTTGGACATAATCTAGTAATCATGGCTGCTATTTCATTAATATTTTGAACTCTGTTATGAACAAAAAATACTTGCCCTTCTCGTTCTATCTCGTAGTCGATAGCTTCTTTAATGGTGTCTTCGGAAAATGACTGAACAATTGTTTCAACGGGAAATCTGTTTGGAGGAGGTGTATTAATAATGGATAAATCTCTAGCATTCATTAGGCTAAATTGAAGTGTTCTTGGAATTGGTGTAGCTGTTAGTGTCAAAGTATCTACATTAACTTTAATGTTTTTAAGTTGGTCTTTAACTCCAACACCAAATTTCTGTTCTTCATCAATAATTAAAAGTCCTAAATCTTTAAAAACAACATCCTTTCCAATTAATTTATGAGTTCCAATTAAAATGTCAACTTTCCCTTTTTTCAAACCTTCTAAAGTAGTTTTAGTATTTTTTGAAGATTTAAAACGATTGATATAATCAACATTACATGGAAAATCTTTAAGTCTTTCAGAAAAAGTTCTGAAATGCTGAAAAGCTAAAACCGTTGTAGGAACTAAGACCGCCACTTGTTTGTTATCTGCTACTGCTTTAAAAGCCGCTCTAATAGCAATTTCAGTTTTCCCAAAACCAACATCTCCACAAACAAGCCGGTCCATTGGATGTGGCTTTTCCATATCTAATTTTACTGCAGAAGTTGATGCGAGCTGATCTGGTGTATCTTCATAAATAAAAGATGCCTCTAATTCATTTTGAAGATAGGTGTCAGGTTGAAATTCAAAACCAGATTGCATTCTTCTTTTAGCATATAATTCTATCAAATCAAAAGCTACTTCTTTTATCTTTTTCTTGGCTTTTTGTTTCGCCATTGACCATGCTGGTGATCCTAATTTATTCAAAGAGGGTTTGGTCCCATCTTTCCCAGAAAACTTAGTTATTCTATGAAGAGAATGGATACTTACATATAAAATATCTCCCCCTTTGTAAATTAATCTTATTGCTTCCTGCTGCTTTCCTTGTACATCTATTTTTTCTAATCCAGAAAATTCTCCAACTCCATGATCGATATGGACAACAAAATCTCCTTTTTGTAAATCGTATATTTCTTTGAGAGTAAAGGTCTCTTTAGATTTGGAGACACTTTTTCTAGAATTAAAACGATGGTATCTTTCAAAAATTTGATGATCTGTGAAAACTACAATTTTTTCATTGTGGTCTATAAATCCTTGGTGAAGTCCTATTGTAATAAAGCTACATAAGGATTCTTTGTCTAATTCCATGAATATGGATCTTAGTCTACTAATTTGAGAATCTTGATCAGAGCAAATAAAAATAGAATATTCTTCATTTTTCCATTCTTCCAGACTTTTAACAAGAATATCAAAATTCTTGTTGAACTTGGGCTGCTCTACAGAGTTGCAGTCAATAAGTAAAGACTCTTTTTCATGTACAGTTCTATTCCATTCTAAAACTTTATATTCTTTTATCTTAGTATGAAATTCTAAAGGGGACAAGTACATTTCTACTGGAAGAAGCAGACTCTTTTTTTCTTTTATTTTATTGTAAACTTTGCTAGCAATTTCAAAGCCTTGCTCCATTTTCTTTTGAGATATTTCTAAGTCTTTCACCCATAGTGTGGTGTTTTTTGGTAGGTACTCCAAAAAGGAAACTCTATCTTTGGAAAAAGATATATTATTGATATTGGGAACAATTTTAATTCTGTTTAATGTTGTTACAGATAGCTGGTTAACAGGATCAAATTCTCTTATAGACTCTATCTCATCTCCAAAAAGCTCCACGCGATAAGGCATTTCATAATTAAAAGAAAAAACATCTATAATCCCCCCTCTTATTGCAAATTGACCAGGCTCGTATACATAGTCTACTTTCTCAAAATCTAAATCAATTAATATTTCGTCGATTAAATCCAATTCTAATTCCTCGCCTACGGAAATAGTCAAATTATTTTTCTCGAAATTCTTTTTTTCAATTACTTTTTCTACAATAGCCTCTGGGTAGGTGACTACAATTAATTTTTTTCTCTCTTTGCCAAGCGCATCTAAAACTTCTGTTCTTTGAAGCACGCTTGTAGCGTCAGAATCCATAATTTGGTAAGGTCTTCTGTAAGATGCAGGATAGAAAAGTAAAGTTGTTCCTCTTTCAGAATTGAATAAATTTTCTAAATCATTAAAGAAGTATAAGGCCTCTTCTTTGTCGGGAAGAATAAAAAGATGGTTCCCATTTTTATCCTGAATAAGACAATAACTCAAAAAAGATAAATAAGATCCAGAAGTGTTTTTTAAAGATATTCCAGAACTATCTTGCCAAACTCTTGAAATTTCGGAAAAAGCAATTGATGCAGCTAATCTAGTTTTAAACTGATTTAGACTCACTCTCTATAATTTCTTCTAATTGGTCAATCATGCTCTTAGAGCCTACAAAAAAGGGAACTCTTTGATGGAGTTCAGACGGAACGATGTCCATAATTCTTTGGCTTTCTGAAATTGCTCTTCCTCCGGCTTGCTCGATTAAGAAGGCCAATGGAGCGCACTCATAGGTTAATCTTAATTTCCCTGTTGGATTGGCTTCAGTGGATGGATATAAATAGATTCCACCTTTAATAAGGTTTCTATGGAAATCTGCTACTAAAGAACCTATATATCTAGAGCTATAGGCCTGTTTTCCTTTAAGCTGGTTTTGAGACTGGCAAAATTTAATATATTCTGCCACAGGTTTTTTAAATTGGGTTAAATTTCCTTCATTAACAGAATAAATTGTTCCTTGAATAGGGGTTTTCATATTTGGATGAGATAAAAAGAACACACCAATACTTGGGTCAAAAGTAAAACCATTTACGCCACTTCCTGTGGTATAAACAAGCATAGTTGAAGAGCCGTATATAATGTAGCCAGAAGCTACTTGTTGATTACCTGGTTGTAAAAAATCTTTTAATTCGACTGGCGATCCCTTTAGAGTTTTTCTCTTATAAACGCTAAATATGGATCCAACAGAAACATTGACATCTATATTAGAAGATCCATCGAGGGGGTCAATTAATACAACATACTTAGCATCGTTATTAACGTTGTTTTTAAAAGCAACAAAAGAATCGTTTTCTTCCGAAGCAACACCACATATTACTCCTCTTGCGGATAATGCGTTTATAAAGGAATCATTGGCAAAGACATCTAATTTTTGTTGGTCTTCTCCTTGAATATTTTCTCTTCCTGAAGATCCTAAAATTTCTTTTGCTAATCCCGCTTTATTTATTTGATGACTAACTATTTTAGAGGCCAACTTAACAGCGCTTAAAATTTTAGATAATTCACCAGTAGATCCAGGAAAATTGTTCTGCGATTCTACAATAAATTCTCCAACTGTTTTGTTCTTCATCTACTATTTTTTACAAATATCTAATATTGCAGTGTATTTGACGTAAAAGTGATGAAATTATTTTTTACAGCATAAACTATAATAGAATATATTAGCTTTAGTATTTAATTTATAAAAAATTGAGTAAAGTATTTAAATTTGGCGGTGCATCTGTAAAAAACCCAAAGGCTATCTACAACCTTAAAGAGATAGTGTCTTCTTACAAAGAAAATTTAGTAATTGTTATTTCTGCAATTGACAAAACCACCAATAAATTAGAACTAGTCTGGAAAAACTATTTAGAAAATAAAACCCTTAAATCTACTGAGATAGCTAAAGAAATAATAAAATTTCACAAGGCTATTATTGAGGATTTGGAATTAAATAATAATTCTGATTTTCTAAAATTATTTAATGATTTAACCCAAGAATTAGTTGATTATATTGGAGCTAAAACAAAACAAGAAAACAATATAAGTTACTCTAAAATTGTTTCTTTTGGAGAGCTTTTCTCCACTTTAATTATTTCTAGTTATTTAAATAAAGAAGATGTTGAAAATACGTGGATAGACGCTAGAGAGTTTATAAAAACTTCTAATAATGCTACAGATTCTAGAGTTAATTGGGAGGAAACTAAAAGAAAAATTAATTCCAATCTCAGTAAAAATAAAACATACCTCACACAAGGGTTTATTGGTTCTAATCTAAATGGAGTAACTACTACTTTAGGAAGAGAAGGAAGTGATTTTTCTGCTGCTATTTTTGCTTGGTCAATGGATGTCGAAGAAGTAATAATTTGGAAAGATGTGGATGGGTTATTAAATGCAGATCCAAAATGGTTTGATAAAACACAAATTCTTAAGAAAATTTCTTTTAAAGAAGCTATTGAACTTTCTTATTTGGGAGCCTCGGTAATTCACCCTAATACGGTAAAACCCCTTGAAAACAAAAATATTCCTCTTACAATAAGGTCTTTCATTAAAAAAGAACACGAAGGAAGCTCTATTAGTAAATTGGGAAAAGATGACAAAAGTATTCCCTCTGTTATCTATAAACCAAATCAAATACTACTTTCCATAAGTTCTAAGGACTATTCCTTTATTTTTGAGGAACACATCAGTGATATTTTTTCTATTTTTTCAAAAACTGGGTTAAAGGTTCATCTAATGCAAAATTCAGCACTAAGCTTTTCTGTTTGTGGAATAATTGCTCCTTCCGAGTTGCCAGTTCTGATTTTAGAAATTCAAAAAAAATATACTTTAAAATACAATGAAAAAGTAAACCTTCTTACCATTAGACATTTTAAAAACTTAGATATTCCAGAGTTGTTTAAAAATCAGGAAATATTAATTCAGCAAAGAAGCAGGTCTACTTTAAGGTATGTTCTTAAAGAAAAGAAATAAAAAAAGCCCCTAAAAAGGGGCTTTTATAAAAGTTAAATTTAAGATTGATTATTAATCAACATCCCAAAATACTTTATCAGTAGTTAAATCACTTCCGCCGTTGGCAGCAGAAACATTTGTAGAATTAACTGAATATTCATCAACGCTATAATTATACCTTGTTGGAGTGATTGTACCAGCCTGAGCTGCAGTACCCATTGCTGGATAATCGTACATTTTCCAAGTACACCAGGCCTCTAAACCTTGATCATACATAGCAACCCATTTTTGAGTTCCTATTCTCTGTTCAGCCATTGAAGCATCCCAAGCAACATCTGTTTCAAGTAAGAACGCATCTGCAGTGGCTTGATCGCTACCCCACTGAAGCATAGAAGCAGAAACTCCATTTTTATAATGAGTTTCGGCATCCCCGCCAACATTCCATCCTCTATTTGCAGCGTCTGCTAAATGAAAGCATACCTCAGCATAAGAAAGTAAAACTCCAGGATGAGTTGGAACTTCTAATATATCACCAGGTTGTGAGAAATCAGCATATGCACCATCTAATCCATGTTGTCCAGAAGTAGTAATTGCTCCTGTAGAATCTAGATTTCTAAAATAAATGGCTCTTCTTGGATCGTTAGTTGCATTCATTATATCCGCTAATGTGACAGATGCTAAAAAATCTGTTCTGCCGCTTTGTACTAAATCTTCCCAAAGAGGGTTAGTATTTGGTGTAGATGACTGATACATTATATAAGCATGATCGTCATTGGATGCAAAAACTCCAGCAGCTGCTGCTTCAGCCATAGCTTGACTACCACTTCCTGCAACATCTGCCATTCTCATTGCCATTCTTAATTTTAGAGAATTGGCTAACATTGTCCAATGAGAGGTACTACCTGCATAAATCAAATCTGAACCTGCAAAGTCTCCCATATCAGAACTTCCAGAAAGAACGGTTATAGCTCCATCTAAAGTAGTTGCTAATGAGGAATAAATAGTACTTGCATCGTCATAGGCTGGAGATAAGTTATCCACTCCCATTAATGCTTCACTGTAAGGGACATCGTTAAAAATATCCACCAAAATAGAATATGCGCATACTTCAAGCACATCTAAAACAGCTAGCTGAGTGTTCTTCACCGCTTCAGAATTAGTAGCGCTTGCATTGACAAACCCTCTGCATTCTTTAACGTCTCTTAAAACTCTTGCGTACATTCTTTCCATAACTTCTCCGTTAATATTTCTATTAATAAGCTGGAAGTTTGACTCATCTGTATAAGTAGATTGAGTCCAGTGTTGAGACCACAATCTAAATGTATTTACATTTACATTGGGGCTTGCCAAATAATCCATTAATTCTACAGTAGCATTTGCAAATAATGAATTTGCAGGTACTGTTGTTGGAGATTTGTCATTGTTATTGAATTGATCAATATCTTTTGTACATCCTACTGCAATGAGTAGAAATAATACCAAACTATAGTTTATTATTGATTTCATTTTCTTAAAATTTAAATGTTACGTTTAATCCCAATTCTCTTACGGCAGGATATGCTCCTGATTGGTACCCTTGAATATTTCCTGCGCTTAAACCAGCTTCAGGATCAGTATGTGGACTCTTTTTATAAAGAATTGCAAGATTTCTTGCCATAATACCAATGTCTATTCCTTGGAAACCTTTTCCAGAGAACATACTACTTGGTAATGAATAAGAAATAGCAAGCTGTCTTAATTTAATATAAGTCGCATCATAAACATGCATTGCATTTGGAGCATTTTTCCAGCCTGCATAATTATTGTAATCTCCTACAAAACCGTTGACTGTATTTTCAGTACCATCTGAAGTGTAGTTACCGTCTGCATCTAGAAGGTAAGCTCCATCTGCATCAGTAGATGCCATTACACCACCAATTGAAAGACCACCACCATTGGCAATCGACTCTCTAACCTCGACACCATCGGCATTGGTTCCTGCTTGATCTGCATAAATTCCAGTTCCATAACCATACCAAGTATCTAAAGAGAAAAAGTCTCCTCCCCATTGCACATCTATCAATGCGCTGGCAGTTAAGTTTTTATAAGTAAAGGTATTGGTCCATCCACCTGTCCAATCTGGCATTATATTACCAATAGTTTGGGTAGAAGCAGTTTTACCATAAACCATTCCTCCTCTAGAAGCGGATGGATGGTTAACAACAATTTTCTCCCCATCATGGTAAACAAAATCAGTACCTTTTATAGAACCATAAGATTCTCCAATGGTAGCCTCAACTGTAACACCTCCTTGGAAAGAACCCAATTGATAGGTTTCTAAATTTCCAGTTAGCTCTAAGACTTCATTCCTATTTCTCGCCCAGTTAATTCTAGTATCCCAACTAAAGTCTCCCGATTGAAGTACATTGGCATAAAGTTGAAGTTCAATTCCTTGGTTTTGAACTTTTCCTGCATTTACATATTGAAAATATGTTCCAGAAGATGAGGAAGGCCTTACTGCAAGTATTTGATTATCCGTTGTTGCTTGATATAGAGTAATATCTAAACCAAGTTTATTGTTGAAAAACTTGTTTTCAAATCCAATTTCTAAACTTGTAGTATTCTCTGGAAGTAAATTACTATTATATCCAGTATTTGGAGCACTAGCTAAAGTTGAAGATCCAAATGCAGTTCCCATTGAATATATATTTTGGAGTCTTTGCATTGGGGCATCGTTACCAACTTGTGCATAATTTAATCTCAATTTACCAAAGTCCATTCCAGAGATGTCAAATAATTCTGAATAAATTAAACTTGCTGTAGCAGCAGGATAAAAGAATGAATTATTATCTACTGGCAATGTAGAACTAACATCGTATCTAGCAGAAAGATCTAAATATAAAAACCTATCGTATGCCAAAGTTGCTCTTCCTAAGTATCCATCAACCGCTCTAGCTGCATCAGTTTCGCTAGCAGCTTCAGGTGTGTTAACACTGTTGCTGAAAGAGTAAACTCCTGGAACAACTAATCCGCCATTCGTTTGTCCATCAGTAATATTGACTGCAGACCTTCTTAGGTTGGTTCCAACCATCCCAAATAGATTTAATTTATCATTTAGGTCTTTGTCAAAATTTAAAAACAAATCGTAGTTCCTTTCAAAGAATGTCTTAGTATACTTACTATATTTTGCAACGTCAACAGACTGAGAACCAATTCTTTCTTCTCTTAACTCACTGTAGTTGTCGTTGGTAACTCTTCCCATTACATTTAACCAATCGTTAATTTCGTAGTTTAAAACCATATTCCCAATAAATCTATCTCTAGAATCTGTAGAATAGTTAGTATTTCTCATCCAATATGGATTGTCAAAATAATGTGGATCTGCTCTTGTTGCTTCTGGTGAAGAAAACCCATAAGCATTCCAAGACAGATTGTTTCCATTTAGTTCATAAGCAGCTTTTTGTGCCTCCATATCGACAGAAACATCATACCATTGTCTAAAAGATTGGTTAACATTATTATTGTCATAACCAGTTCCAAATCTTCCAGTACCTTGATTTTGAACATATTGCATAGATGAACTAAAGTTTAATTTATCACTTAATTCATAGCTAACATTTAAAGACGCATTGTTTTTTCTTAACTCACTATTTGGTAGTATTCCATTAGCAAACATATCACTAACAGAAAATCTGTAAGATCCTTTGTCGCTAGCTCCATCTAAAGAAACTGCATTGGTTGTCATAACAGAAGTTTCATAAAAGGTAGTTGGATTATTGGCAGACCCCTGAAAAGGTTGTGGCTGTAGATAAGTTGAAAGCTCTGGGTGAATAGACTCCCAAGTTAAAAGCTCATCAACACTTGAAAATGGAGCTCCATAAGAAGCGTCATCTCCCATTGGGTTAGCCAAAGCATCGTCAACACCATCTCCATCTAAATCTATATTTTCAATATACCCATTGGTAACAATACCGTTAAAAGACGTATCAGGACCATAAAATTTTCCATATCCAGCACCATATTCGTTCTGATAGGTTGGCATAGTGTTTTTATTAATCTGTCCTATAGTTGTATTATGAGTAACAGTAACTCCGATACCTTTTTTACCCTTTGTTCCTTTTTTAGTAGTAATGAGTATAACTCCATTTGCTGCTCTTGCTCCATACAGTGCAGATGCTGCAGCACCTTTTAGGACGTTTATAGAAGCAATATCTTGCGGATTGATATCCATTGCAGCATTTCCATAATCAAACCCCCCTCTTCCGGTTTGTTGATTACTTCCGTTAGTAATGTCGTTATTAATTGGGATACCATCTACTACATATAGCGGCTGGTTATTTCCATCTATTGAAGAATATCCTCTAATTATAACATTAGCAGACCCTCCCATTGTTCCACTATTTTTAATTTGTGCACCAGCAACTTGACCAGACAATGAACTCATAAAGTTCACATCTTTCATGGTTGCCAGATTATCACCATCGATAGTTTGGGTTGCGTATCCAAGAGATTTTTTATCTCTAGAAATTCCCAAAGCAGTTACTACTACTTCGTCCATTATAATCCCCTCAGTCATAGTGACATTTATAGAAGATTTACCCTGAATGGCTATTTCTTGTTTCTTGTACCCAACAAATGAAAATACTAATGTACCATTAGCATCAGATTCAATTGAGTATTTTCCTTCTCCGTTTGTTACAGTTCCTGAGGATGTTCCTTTTACCTTTACGCTTACTCCAGGTAAACCAGATCCTCCATCATCTGAAACAAGACCAGAAATGTTTTGGGATTGTCCATACATTAATGTACAGGTCCCAATCATTAAGATTGTTATTAATTTTCTCATTTTATTATGGTTTGTTAATTATTGTTAACTAAACATAATAAAAATATATACACAATACGCAATATGTGTTATATATATTTTATATATTGCTTTGTGTATTTAATACAATAATGTAGCGCCTTTTTAATTAAAATTTTTATATTTGATTCCTTTAATAAAAGGTAACTAAGTTTTTAAAAAATTTTAAATATGTATAGGAAATTATTACTCTCATTATTGGTTTTATCAAGCTTACAATTTGTTGGCCAGACAACTAAAATAAATGGAAAAATCATTGACCAAGCAACTTCCTTGGGAATTCCATTTGCTACAGTTCAAGTCAAAGGGACAGAAAAAGGAACTACTTCCGACATGGACGGCAAATTCTCTATAGAGGCAGAAAAAGATCAACTTTTAGTAATTAAAATGGTTGGGTATGTTAACCAAGAAGTTTTGGTAGAGAGTTCAGGAAGTTTTGAATTTTTTCTAAAGAACGAAACTCTGAAAGAAATGGTAGTAGTAGGTTATGGCTCTCAGGAATCCGAAGATGTTACAGGATCTATTGTACAGGTAGACTCCAAACAGATTATGCAAACAGCTGTTGCTGGTGCAGCAGATGCACTTCAAGGACGTGCAGCTGGAGTAGAAGTAGTTAATAGCAATGGAGCTCCTGGGTCTAATACAGAAGTTAGAATAAGAGGCCTAGGCTCTATTAATGGATCACCTGTTTTATATGTTGTAGATGGAATGCCCTTAGACGGGTCTGCCGTTAATGCTATTGCTCCCCAAGACATTGCCTCTATTGATATTTTGAAAGATGCATCCGCTGCAGCAATTTATGGAGCTAGAGCAGCTGGAGGTGTAATATTAATAACTACCAAAAGAGGCCAAAAAGGCAAGCCTAAGGTAACTTTTGACACTTATTATGGAGTACAATCTCTAATTAAAAAAATGGATATGATGAATGCTCGTGATAATGCTACAGCATTTAATTATGCGGATGCAGTAAGAGGAGAAACTCCAGATGCTGATTTTGCAGATCCCGATGCATTAGGAAATGGCACTGACTGGCAAGATTTACTTTTCCCAGGTGGATCTATGTACAATGCACATATTAATATTTCTGGGGGTTCTGAAAAAGCTACTTACTCTGTGTCTTTAGATTATTTTGATGAAAAAGGAGTAGTGCCATCTACTTTTTATAAAAGATATTCTTTTAGAAATAATCTAGACTTTGAGATTTCTAAAAAAATAAAAGTTGGAACTAGCATGAGTTTGGTTCGAGATGGAGGAAAAGGAACCTCTTTCAATGGAGACAGGCCAGAAAATAGTATTCTATTAGCTGCTATGTCCATGGACCCTACCATTACTCCAACAACTCCTTACACTACATTTCCAGATACTTTGTCTTTAGTTCCAACCGATCATGAGTTTTACAGCCCTACCGATTCCTTGGCATGGATGAATACTCCAAGAGGAAATACTGGAAACCCAATGGCCGCTTTATACAGAAATGGTACTCAGTATGGGATGACTTGGACAGATAAGCTTTTAACCAACAATTATATTGAATTTAAACCATTTGAATGGCTAAAGTTTAAAAGCATCATTGGATGTGACTATTCCGTACAAAATGGTTGGTACTACAATCCAGTCTTTTATATAGACGCTACTGATAAAAACGATATTGATGGGTTAGGAAATAATTATAACAAATGGTTTTCTTGGAATTGGGAAAACACTGTTCAAATTGATAAAAGTTTTGGTAACCATACAATATCTTTATTGGGGGGAACTTCTGCATATGATTGGGACAACAGAAATTATGGTTTTAGCAAAACTTATCTAGGAGGATCTGTTAATAATGAAGTAACCCCAAATATGCTTTTGAGTAATACTGGAACTATCAATACTGCTTACAACGAAGGCTATAGTGGATTTAGCTACAGAAGATATGCTTCCGTATTTGGAAGATTGAATTACGAATACAACGATCTTTACTTTTTTACAGGGACTCTTAGAAGAGATGGTTCTTCAAGATTTGGGTCTGCGGAGAAGTTTGGTATTTTTCCCGGTTTTTCTGCTGGATGGAAAATTCATAACGAGAAGTTCTTTAAAAGTCTTCAGGAGAATAGTGGCTTGGATTTCATAAGTTTTTTAAAGTTTAGAGGAGGTTATGGAGAAATAGGCAATAGTGAACCAGCTGGAGATTTTGCTTATAATGGCACTACGTCTATTAACAGTAGCGCTGTGATTTTTGGACCTGATGGAACGCAAACACAAATATCGGGATCTACTGTAGACTATGTCCCAAATCCATACTTAAGATGGGAAACTATAGGAATGACCAACTTAGCTCTAGACGCAGGATTTTTTAACAACAAATTATGGGTAACTGCAGAATACTATGTTAAAACTACATCTGATATGATTATGGGAAATCCTAATATTCTTTCCGCGTGGGGTGTTGGTGGAGCTGCAAATACCAATATTGGATCTATGGAAAATAAAGGTTTCGACTTCTCATTAAGCTATCAAAAAATGGAAGGTGAATTAAATTATTCTATATCTACTAATATAAGTAGAGTGTCTAACAAAATTACCAAGTTGTTAGGAGACGACTCCTTTGTGATACAAGGTGGAAGTTTTCATGCTATGGAATACTACACTAGAACTATTGTAGGTAGTCAAGTTGGTGAATTTTGGGGTTATGAATCCGATGGAATTTTCCAATCTCAAGATGAAGTAGATGCATTAACTTATGTAGACGACAATGGAGTTACACAACTTACTTACGGATCAACTGTTGGGCCGGGGGATTACAGATATGTTGACCAAAATGGTGATGGTCAGTTGAATGAGGAGGATAAAATAAAAATTGGTTCTCCTTACCCAGACTTCACTATGGGAATCACTGGAGATATATCCTACAAAGGTTTTGACTTCAATATATTTATGTACTGGAGTTATGGAAATGAGCTTTTTAATACTGTTAAAGTATTTACCGAAACCCCTTATGAGCAAACCAATATGTCAAGTTATATGCTAACCGATGCCTGGAGACCGGACAACACTACGGCAACTATTGCTCAGTTGGGTGGGGACAGACAAAATAATTATTCAAGATCCTCTGATAGGTTTATTGAAGATGGCTCTTTTTTAAGATTTAAAAATATTTCTTTAGGATATACCATCCCTGAAAATGTTTCTAGAAAAGTTAACATAGAAAAATTAAGATTTTATGTAGCTCTTCAAAACTACTTTACGATCACAAAATATTCCGGACGAGATCCCGAGCTAGGCAGTACCTGGGGAGTTTTTGTTCAGAAAGCAGACTTAGGGAATTATACCATTCCTAAAACATTAAATTTTGGAATTAACGCATCATTTTAATTAAATAACTATGAAAAACTTTAAAAAACTTTTATGCTTTATTATTGTATTTGCTAGTGCATCTTGCAGTAAAGAATGGTTAGAACTAGAGCAGCCTGGAAATAACGACAAGCCCTATTTTGTAGATGCAGGTAGCGCATATGAAGCGGTAATTGCAGCATACGATGTTCAAGCTTGGAGAATGAATGTTGTCTCTTTGTGGGCAGTAGGATCTGTTATGTCGGATGATGCTGTTAAAGGCGGAGAAAGTCCAGGGGACCAGCAAGGAATGTATGACTGTATGAATTTTAATGCGACTCCAAATACAGATGTTCCATCTTGGATATGGGGTGATTTATATAGAATGATAGCAAGAGCCAGTTTTGCCATAGATATTATGATAGAACAGGATGCAAGTGGTGAATATAATATTCCTATGGATTTGGATTTGAGAAACAGATTTATTGCTGAATGTAGATTTCTTAGAGGCTATTGCTATTTTAGATTGGTAAGAAACTTTGGGGGTGTAATGCTCTATACATCTGCTGAAGACGATGGAACCACCCATGGTTCAGACCTTTCTAATGTTAGAGCAACACCAGATGAAGTCTATGCACAGGTAGAGGCAGATTTATTATTTGCATCTCAAAACTTACCTGCAACTATTCCTTTGGCAGAACAAGGAAGGGCTACTAAAGGGGCAGCAGATGGGCTTTTAGCTAAAGCTTATTTGTATCAAGAAAAATGGGCACAAGCAAAAGCTCAATGTGAAACAGTTGTAAATTCAGGATTGTACGGGCTAGAACCTAACTACGGAGATATTTTTAGTTCAGCAAAACAATGGGGGCAAGAAGTAGTCTATTCTTTACATATGGTAGAAGATCCTGATGGAAATTGGGGAGAGCATGAAGGTTCTTGGTTAAGTATTTGGTTTGGAGATAGAGACATGGGTTGGGGATATGGATTTAGATGTCCAACTATTGATTTTGTCAATGCTTTTGAACCTGGTGACAGTAGATACGATGCTACCATTGTTGAAGATGGTGAGTCCATTCCTGGAATTTTTGGTGGTGCTCCACATGACTTCACAGGAGGAAGTTGGAATCCACCAACTGGATTTATGGGACAAAAATACTTGATTCCCGATAGTGAAAGACCAGTTACAGCAGACTGTAATGGAAATCTAGATTATATTTTCTTAAGATATGCAGATATACTCCTAATGCATGCGGAAGCTTCTATGGAAATTGGGGATAATGGAGCTGCTGAAAATTCTCTAAATCTTGTAAGAAATAGAGCAGGTCTAGGGAACTATGATGCAAATGCGGCCGTAATTTCTACATATAAGGAAACTTCTCTACTTGGTCACGATCCATTAAGGGCAAGTATTTACCATGAAAGAAGGGTAGAATTTGGATTAGAAAGCGAACGTTTTTACGATTTAGTAAGGTGGGGAGATGCAGCTACTGTATTTCAAAATTTTGACGATAATGGTCAGACTTATGGTAAGAATAACTTTGTTACTGGTTGTAGTGAATTATTACCAATACCTGCTGGGGATATTAGTGCTTCAAATGGTGCCATTGAACAAAACCCTTGCTATTAAAGGATTTTAATATCTTTCCTACATGAAATTTTTTCTTAAAGTAATTGCATTACTCATTGGGGTCAATGTTAGTGGTCAAACATTATTACACACCAACGGAAGAGCTATTGTCAATGCCAATGGTGACTCTGTTATCCTAAAAACAATGAATCTTGGTGGGTGGATGCTGATAGAACCTTATCAATTGCAGGCCGCAGGTGTAGCCTCAGCCCAATGGGAACTAGAAGAAAAAATAGAACAATTGGTTGGGACAGCCGAAAAAGAAATTTTTTTAGAGAACTGGTATGCCAATCATGCGAGAAAAATTGACATCGATTCTCTAGCCTCTTGGGGATTTAATGCAATTAGACTTCCTATGCATTACAATCTTTTTACTTTATCTATTCAAGAAGAGCCTATTCTTGGTCAGAATACATGGCTAACCAAAGGCTTTGAAATGACAGATAGTTTGGTTTCTTGGTGCAAGCAAAATAACATGTATGTAGTTCTAGACCTACACGCAGCGCCTGGTGGTCAAGGTGGAAATTCGGGAATTAGTGATTATAATCCTGCTTACCCATCTCTGTGGGAAGATGTTAACAATCAACATAAAACCATGTCGCTTTGGAAGAAAATAGCTGAACATTATGTGAACGAACCTGCAATTGCTGGCTATGATTTTCTAAACGAAACCAACTGGAATTTAGGGACTAATGAGTTAAGAAATTTTTATACCCAACTTACCGACAGTGTTAGAGCGGTAGATACCAACCATATTATATTTATTGAGGGAAATTGGTATGCAAATGATTTTAGTGGACTGACTCCTCCATGGGATAACAACATGGTTTACAGTCCTCATAAGTATTGGTCTAAAAACTTTCAAGCAGATATACAGTGGGCGTTAGACATTAGAAACAGCTGGAATGTCCCAGTTTGGTTTGGAGAATCTGGAGAGAACTCCAATACTTGGTTTAGAAACGCAATAAGACTTTTTGAGGATTATGATTTGGGTTGGGCATGGTGGCCTATGAAAAAATTAGAGTCTATTTCTTGTCCTATGTCAATTACAAAAACAGTGGACTACGAAAACCTATTAAACTATTGGGATTCTGGAAATAATCCTCCTTCAACAGCAACTGCAATTAATACCCTATTTCAATTGACAGAAGACTTAAAGTTAGAAAACTGTACTTACCAAGAAGATGTTATAGACGCTATGTTTAGACAAGTATATTCTAACGAAACTAGGCCTTTTGATAGTGTAGGTAAAATACCTGGAAGAATATTTGCTCCGGACTTTGATATGGGTGTAGTTGGAGAAGCATATCACGACAATATTGTTTCTGATTTTCATGTAACTACTGGTGTTTACACTGCTTGGAATGAGGGTTGGTCTTACAGAAACGATGGAGCTGATATAAGTGAATGTAACGATGTTTACTTTTTTCACAATGGTTACCAAGTTGGTTGGTTTGAAGAAGGAGAATTTTTACAATATGAAGTAGAAGTGGATTCTTCTGGGGTTTATGATATTAACTTTAGATATTCTGCAAATAATAGCAATTCTAAAGTAAGTTTTTCAGTGAATGATACTTTATTTACTCCATCTACTCCTTTACCAAATACTAATAATTGGAGCTTTTGGAATACTGCAACTATAGCTAATGTCCTATTGGACTCAGGTCATCATAAAATTAGATTGCATTGTGATGGAGGTGAGATTAATGTAAATTCTTTTGAGTTTGTTAGAACAGGAAATATTCAGGATATTAATTCTAGCTTTATTTCTGCTAAAACATTAGATAGGTACAGTGTTGAGATTTTAATGAGTAAGCCAATTGACTTTTCTTCCATTCCGGCAAGCCTTTTAAATAATCCTAATTCTGATTTTACTCTTCACATTGATTCTACTAGTAGCATATCCATCAATAGTATTCAGTATGATCCAGCCCATCCAAGAATACTTAATTTACAGTTAAGTTGGGCTATTGAAGGTTGGTCTACTGCAAATTCATCTCCAACCAAAATTGATGTCTCCTACTCAGGAAGTCAAATCTATGCATTGGATGGCACCATTCAATCTACTTTTTCTTACGAGGATGTAGCAAATGGATTGTCTTGTAGTTATAACTGTATCCCAGGAATAATTGAAGCTGAGAATTACTTTTTTGAAGATGGAATTGGCGTAGAGGGATGTACAGATGTAGGAGGAGGAGAAAATATTGGCTACTTACATGCTGGAGATTATATAGATTATTATGTTAACGCTAAATTTTCTGGAAGTTTCCAGGTGAGTTATAGAAATGCTTCTGATGGTCAAAATGGAAGTCTTGAAATGCAATTAATTGACAGCTTAGGAAACAGTAGTATTTTAAACCAAGTAAATTTTACAGCCACTGGTGGATGGCAGACTTGGCAAACGACAAATACTTCAGAAGTATTCTGGCTAAACAAAGGAATTCACCATATAAGAATACTAATTACCAATCAAGAATTTAATTTAAACTGGTTTAGATTTGACATTGTTGCGGATGATGGCATAAATAATTCGCTAAAAAACACCATTGATGTCTATCCTAATCCAACCAATGATTTCCTTACTGTAAGAAGTTTAAATGGACATAAAATAAAGCAAGTAATGGTTTTTGACTTATATGGAAAGTTAGTGATTAACACTAGTGAAAATACTCTAGATTTAAAATCTTTAAATAATGGAATTTATTTCTTAAAAGTATTTACTGCAAATCGTGTAGAGGAACTGAAAATTATTAAAAAATCCTAGCTTTAGCACAGCATATCTGCTGCAGAAATTGCTGGTAGAATGGTGGGCTTAACGTTGGCAACAAACCCCATTGATTCTACATAACCTACAGATGCTGAGACCAACTTGTGAGATTGATGACTTTGATCACTGTTAAAATCTAAATCTATAGAATCTACTATTATTCCTCTATCTTTTAAATAAATGGCAACATCCACGGATCTAGTGGTTTCTCCCCACAGCTTGGTCCACATGTCCTGAATTTTAGGGAGTCTCTCTTTGTGGTATAAAAAATGGCAGCCAGTATTGCCAATATGAAAAAGTACGGTGGTAGCATAATTGGTATGATTGGATATATTTTGACTATCACAACCAACATGAAGTTTTATAGGATAAATAGAGTTGTCTAAAAAGTATTTCTTTACGTATGAAGAGATTTCATAATCTTTACTATCCAATAGTTTATTAAAATACATTTTATTTAGATTATGAAATTCTATTTTAAATATAAGAATATTTGATATTCAAAATTTAAATAATAAAAAAAGGACAATTTATTAAAAAAAAAAAATTGTCACAACAAAAAATAAACCCTATAATTGAGTTTTAAAAATTTAAAATCACATGATAAATAGTTTATACATATTAAATTTTATTTTGTTGTTTAATAATGTATTTACAATTCATAAAATTTATGATAAAAAAATATTTTATAATTTTGTCAGCTATGAAAATGAATTGTATGTAAGTTCCAATAATGGAATATTTAAAGTTAATTCTTCTCAAGAGAATAATTTAATTCTGTTTAATAGATCTATTTCTGGTCCTATAAAATCTGATTTTTCTAAAAACGAAGATTTTAAAATAAAATTCATAAAGCCTCCAAAAATATATCCAGATTTTTACTCAAAATCAATAACTGACTTTGCATTTCTAGATAACATGCTGTTCGTAATCGCAAGAGGAAAATTAATAGTTTACGATGACCTTTCGTACACCTTTTCACCTTATGGCAGTGTAAGAGCAATCCATAAAAATGCTATCGGATCTTATAATGGTGTCTTTATTAATGGAAATAAATTAAATAAAATAACATATACAGATGGTCAAATAAAAGAATTTGACAGCACCATTTTTGTGTGTTATAATGGCCTATTAACTTATGAAAATAATATAGAGACTATTGTATATGACAACGATAATTCAATAAGAACTAAAGGAGAATATGGAAATATATCCGATATTATTTTGATACGTAATTCAAATTATTTACTCATTTCAAGCAAAGGAATTTTTAGCTATAATCATGATTCTAATACTTTTAAATTAATATATGAGTGTCAAAACAAAATTATACCAATCAAAAATAAAATAGATAATCGTATAAAAGACAGAGGAGAGTTTCACTTTATTGATGATAATAGATATATTTCAATTAATACAAATAATTTTGTAGTTGAAATTATAGACAATGAGCTTAATTACAAGATTAGTGATGTCTTAGAAAGTGAAATTAACGGTAATTATTTTTATGCTATTTCAAAAAATAAATCATTATTAACTTTAAAAAGAACAGCGAATGGGTTAAAACTAATCGATGAAACTTCACTTAAAATAACTGCCCATACAATTTCAGATTATGGTGACTTGATTTTTTTGTCTGGGAACAACGGACTAAGTATTTACGATAAGATTAAAAAAAAGATTCTCTATAAATATATTGTAGATGAGTTTAATAGTAATGCAGTTTATAAGACAAATAAATTTATAAGTTTTGGCAGTGTTCATGGTGTTTACACTATAAATAATCTAAATGATCTTCAAAAAAATCTAAGATTTAAAGATTACAAAATTAATAACCAGAAACCTTATCTATATATCGTTGCAATAATATTGATTATCATTTCTATATTAATCATTAGGATCTTAAGGAATAAAAATATTAGTGATGATCAATTAGTTAAAAAAATTAAGAGTTTTATAAGTAAAAACTTGAGCCTTGTAACTTTGAAAATGTTAGAAATTGAATTTGGCTTAGATTACAACGAGATTAATAGTTTAGATAAAAATTTCATACCTGCAAAATACATAAAAAAACATCGAATGGATCTTACAAAAAAAATGCTGTTAAATAATAAAACAATATCAGAAATATCGAATAAAACTGGTTATTCTGAAACCTACCTCATTAAAAATAAATACAAGTTTCTGAAATAAGGATATTATTTTAACCTCTATAATTCGGCTGTTTTACAATCGATCTAGACCCTTTGAAAAAAAATTGGTTTCATTTCATAGTTCTGCTAAATAGAATGAGCTGTAGTTAGTAAAATCTATTTCATATTAGTTATTGTTTATTTTGAACTTGACCTTAGACTCTCATTCTAAGGGTTTCAACCTTTTTAGAATTAAAACCCCTTTTCTTTTACAGATATTTTTTTTAAAAATGGATGTTTTATTAAAAAATGGATGTTTTATTAAAAAAAAAACATTTATCCGTATAAATAAATAATTGTAAATATGCATTTGGTAAAACATAAAAAATGCTAAAGCAAGTAATAGCAATTTTCCTATTCTTTATTTTTTTTCAAAAGATGACTTTTTGTCAAACCATACTTACCCAAACCACTTTTAGTTCCACATATAACGATGAGAAAATTGGACTGAAAAATTACAGCTATAGAATTAACTTTCTTTTAACTAATTCGTCTAGCAGTTCGAGTAATCAGATTTTTCCAGGGATACTACAACCAGAAGTTTTAAATGTTGTTATTGAAGAAACCCCTTATGCATTATATTCCCCTAATGCATTTAGTCCTGACGGGGATGGTATAAATGATTTTTTTAAGATTTCTGGTCAAGGAATGTCAAGTTTCAAAATAGAAATATTCAACCGATGGGGGCAAATGGTTTATAAATCCATTGACTTAAGCAATGGATGGGATGGAACTTTTAAAGGTAAAAACATGCCTACAGGAACTTATGTTTACAAAATTAAAACAAGTAACTATGATGACGAACAAAAATTAGTCAAAAGTGGTACTGTTGCATTAGTAAGATAAATAAAAGAAGTTGTTAAAAAAAACATGTCTTATATTGTTCATATTTTCCTTTGTAAGTATACAAGGACAAGACCCTTTATTTACTCAGTTTTTCTCCAATGCTCTACAATTAAATCCCGCTCTTGCTGGAAGAGATCTTAGCCCTAGATTTCACACCACTTATAGAAATCAATGGCCAGAAATAAATAATGCGTTTGTTACCTATAATATTGAATACGATCAATTCTCAGACAAACTACATGGAGGAGTTGGATTCCAGCTTTTACATGATAAAACTGGAAATGGATCTCTAAAGACAACTTCATTTTCAACGATGTATTCCTATCAAGCCATATTAAATAGAAAATGGACTATAAATTTTGGTTTAAAAGCTTCTTTTGTGCAAAAGAGTTTAGATTGGGGTAATGTTATTTGGGGAGACCAAATTGATCCATCTCAAGGTGTGGTTAATTCAACACAGCAACCTCTAGGAAATAATGGATTGAATGTAGATTTTACATCAGGACTGATTCTTTTTAGTAAAAATCTGTTTTTAGGAGCTTCTTTTGATCATTTAAACAGACCTAACGAAACCTTTTTTTATAATATTAAGGGTAATAACTCACTTAACAAAATACCTATTCGTTCCTCTTTTCACGGAGGTTACAAAATTAAAATTCTTCAAAATGGACTTTTTCATAAGGAATTATTCTTTTCACCTGAATTCGTAATTGACCTTCAATCTAATCTAAAAAGATACAATTTCGGAACTTATTTTGTGGATGGAATATTTGATTTGGGGTTTTGGTATAGGCATACAAGATTTTTAGACGCAAATAGTGAGAATTTTTCTCCACAAGATGCATTTGTGGTAGTTCTTGGTATTGAAAAAAACAAAATGAGGTTTGGTTACTCTTACGATTTTAATATTTCAAACCTTACCACATCCTCCTTGGGCTCACATGAAATTTCTTTTTCAATTGATTTACCTGAAAAACGTGTTCACAATTCTAAGTTTAGAGTTGTAGAATGCCCTCAATTTTAGCAAATGAATATAAAAATTGAAAGAACGTTAAATACAATAAATGATATATATATCGCATATGTAAAGAAAAGGTTGAAACTAAATGCAGCTAAAGAGATAACAGCAATTTTCTTATTCTTTATTTTTTTTCAGAAAGTTGCTATATCTCAAAATTTAATTACCCAAACCACTTTTAGTTCAACTTATAATGATGTGAAAATTGGACAGGACAACTACAGTTATAGAATTAACTTTCTATTAAGTAATTCAAGTAATCAGATTTTTCCAGGTATTCTTCAACCTTTAGAGTCTACTGAAAAGCTACTTTTTATTCCCAACGGGTTTTCGCCTAATGGAGATAATGTAAACGACAATTGGATTGTTGAAGAGGTGAAAAATTTGCCACTTTACAGGGTAAATATTTATAATAAATGGGGAGGTCTTTTATATTTTGAAGAATACCCAAATGCAATTAAATGGGATGGTATGTTCAACGGGGCTTTGGTGGCCCGTTCTGACTATTATTATGTTTTTGAAACAGGCAACAAAACTTATTCTGGTACTGTAACTGTAAATTATTAATGTTTAGATTTAAATTATACATATTATTATTTTTAATAAATACGGTGGGTTTTTCACAACAATCTATAACCACTAATCAGTACTATTTATTTGATTATTTTTACAATCCTTCACTTGGTGGAGAAGATCTTTACAATCCGCTTTACATAAACTATATAGACCAGTGGGTTGGTTTTGAAAACTCACCAAAAAAGATTACTGCTGGATTTGAGTTTTCTTCACTTTCCAGTGATGGATTTAGTTTTTTATATACTCAAAACAACCAAGGTGGATCGTTTAAAGAAGATCAATTAAATTTTAATTATTCAAAACAAATCAATTTTAATAAGAAAAATAAACTGTCTTTGGGATTGGGAGTTTTAGCAAGTCAAAAAATTTCAGATTTCTCTAATATAACTACAGTTGATCCCAACGATAATATTTTTGCTTCAAATATTAGTGAAATTATCCTTGATGGTTCTTTTGGGATGAATTTCACGAGCAACAATTTTAAAATAGGTATTTCATCTTTATACATAAATAACTCAGAGTTAGAACTTAGCCAAAATCAAACTACAAGGTCTTTTAGAAACGGCAGGCAATATTATTTAACTTCAAGTCATGTTTTTAGGATTGATGAAAATTTGACTTTATCTCCTAACTTATTAATTAATCTTTTATCACAAGATTTCTTTTTAAGTTCATTTGCCTTATTAGCAAATTTTAAAAAAACATTCACTTTTGGATTGTCTAATAGAAATTATTCTGCCTATTGGGAAGCTAGTAAAACCCACCCGAGTTACAGAAATATCACTTTGGGTTTTATTTTGGGATATGAATTTAAAAAATTCAGAGCTTTTTACAATTATGAAATTTCTAAAAATGTGTCATTTCCTAGCCATGAATTAACCATTGGATATCACTTTGAAAAGCTTAAGAGACATAAAGTTATAGAAAATGAACTCAATTATTCAAAGACTAATAATAACAATATAACAAATCCATATAATACAAAAATTAGAAATCAATTACATAAAGAAAAAACTGATTTATTGGAGGGAAATATAGATTCTTCTAGTAGCTTAATAAAAGATGAAAAAGTGTTAGAGACTTCTGAACTAGATTCCCTTAAAATTAAGAATACTATTGAATTGGCCCCTAGGGCAACCTTTGGTGAACTTTCGCTTGGCACTGAAAAGGAGACAGAAAATTCTATTTTTAAATTTGAAAAGCTAACTGCCGACCAAGCAAACATGGTTAATCTAATTATGGTTGATGGGGACGGAAATATACTTTCTAATGGTGAGAAAATAGAAAACGGATTCGCTTTTAGCCATATACCAACGAACGGAAAATATTTTTATAAGTTGGAAAATATGCCAGACAGCATGGGTATTGATCTCATGGAAATTAACATAGTTGAAGCAGGTGTCTCTAAAAAAGTAGTAGCTATCTTAATTAAGGAAGAGAAGACTTTAGAAGTTAGAGCAATACCTAATGAAGTGGCTAAAGTTGAAGATTCTTCTACATTTCAAATAAAAATTCATAACAGCACTATTGACGATAATAATTTTTTTGAGAAATACTTTAATAAAGTTAATGTCAATATTGATGACATTAATAAATATAGGTCTGATAAAAATGTTGAGTTTTCTTTTGACAATTATTCAATTAATCCAAGCTATAAATATTTTCTGGACTCATTAAAAGAATTTATTGAGCTACATAAAAATGTATCTGTAATTATTGAAGGGCATACAGACAATATTGGTACTGAACAATACAACATGGCTCTTTCTCAAAGAAGAGCAAATTCTGTTTTAAATTATCTTATAGAAAAAGGAATAGACAAAAAAATATTAACTGCAGTGGGTGTAGGCGAAGTTAGACCAATTGCTTCCAACTCTAGCCCAATGGGAAGAGCATTAAATAGAAGAACTGAAATATATATAATTTATCTAAAGAAAAAAGAATGAAAAAAATAATTTACCTAGCACTTTTTATTTGTATTAATAACGTTACATTTTCTCAGAATCACGGCTTTAGTTTTAATAGCATTTTTAGAGATAATTCTGGCAACCCAATAACTAACACGGAAGTAGATATTGTAATAAGTATTTACCAAGGAAATGCAACTAGTTCTCCTATATATGAAGAAGATTATATTGGATATGAGACTAACTTTCTTGGATTGATAAATCTTAAAATTGGAGAAGCTGATTCAATAGCTTTTAATTCAATTGACTGGTCTAACCCTCCATATTTTTTAGAAGTAGAAGTAGATGGAAATGTCCTAAATTATAGTGAAATTTTGGCAGTACCGATTGCGATGTATGCAGTTTATGGTGAAGATGATGATGCAGACCCAACTAATGAGTTTAATGATAGTATTTGGTTAGATGGTAACTTGCTTAGAGTTTCAGACGGAGGTGGAACAGAGTCTGTAGATTTAACTCCTTTAACAGGAGCTGGAACAGATAATCAAAATTTAACTGGCGCTACATTAACAGGGGCTTCTTTACAAATAGATATTGAGGATGGGGCGTCAATCACAGTAGACTTAGCTGGATTACAAGATGGAACAGGAACAGATAATCAAAATTTAACTGGTGCTACATTAACAGGGACTTCTTTACAGATAAATATTGAGAATGGAACAGCAACCACAGTAGACTTAGCTGGTTTGCAAGACGGGACAGGAACAGACGATCAAAATATTACCGGTTCTGGACTATCAGGAAATACTTTGACTATTGGTATTGAAGGTGGAAATAACGAAACTGTAGACTTAAGTTCACTTAATAATAGCGGAACAGATAATCAAAATTTAACTGGTGCTACATTAACAGGGACATCTTTACAGATAGATATTGAAGACGGAACGTCAACCACAGTAGACTTAGCTGGCTTGCAAGACGGAGTTGATGATGCAGATAACGATCCATCTAATGAGTATAATACATCATTTGTCTTGAATGGAACTAATTTAGAGATAACAGATGCAGGTGGAATACAAACAGTAGATATATCTTCTTTATCAGGAACGGGAACAGATAATCAAAATTTAAGTGGTGCTACATTAACAGGGACATCTTTACAGATAGATATTGAAGACGGAACGTCAACCACAGTAGACTTAGCTGGTTTGCAAGACGGGACAGGAACAGACGATCAAAATATTACCGGTTCTGGACTATCTGGAACTACCTTAACCATTGGAATAGAAGGTGGAAATAACGAAACTGTAGACTTAGCTGGATTACAAGATGGAACAGGAACAGACGATCAAAACATTACCGGTTCTGGACTATCAGGAAATACTTTAACGATTGGTATTGAAGGTGGAACTAGTGAAACTGTAGACTTAAGTTCACTAAATAATAGCGGAACAGATAATCAAAATTTAAGTGGTGCTACATTAACAGGAACTTCTTTACAGATAGATATTGAGGACGGAACATCAACTACAGTAGACTTAGCTGGATTACAAGATGGAACAGGAACAGACGATCAAAATATTACCGGTTCTGGACTATCAGGAAATACTTTGACTATTGGTATTGAAGGTGGAACTAGTGAAACTGTAGACTTAAGCAGCTTGTCTAATCCATCTGGAACAGCTAACCAAACACAGTATTATAACAACGCTTCTGGTGCTTGGGCAGCTACCTCCAATTTATCTAATAATGGTACTACGGTAACTATAGATAAGGATGCTTCTATAAATGGACTTACGGTAGGTAAAGGATCTGGTACTTATGTGAGTGGAAATGGAGCTCATAGCACAGCCCTAGGAGTTAACGCTTTAAATGCCAACACTAGTGGAAATTACAATGTTGCAATAGGATTTCGATCTTTGTGGAAAAACAACACAGGGGCTAATAATTTTGGCATTGGGTCTCAAGCTTTACAGAATAACCTAGGTGGGGGTTATAATACGGCAATAGGTACACAAACTTTAATTAACAACTCAACTGGAAACCACAACATTGCGTTAGGGAGTTCAGCTTTATATAAAAATACAACAGGAGAAAGAAATATTGCTATCGGTCATGCAGCAATACTCTTCGGACGCTACAACAGCGATAATCTCGCCATTGGTTACCAAGCTTTATGGGGATCAAATAGTGGTGCAAGTGCATTTGATGTTGGTGATTTCAATGTGGCTATAGGTAATTATACTTTAGAGGTAAATGAAGGCGGTGACAACAATGTTGCTGTAGGTTATGAGGCATTAACTTCCAACACAACTGGAAATAATAACGTAGCAACAGGATACCAAACCTTAAAATCCAACACAACTGGAAGTAATAACGTAGCAACAGGAACTGCAGTTTTAACAAATAATGTTGGTGGAAACAGTAATTCAGCATTTGGACATCTTTCTTTAGGATCTAACACTTCTGGAGATGGTAACGTAGCCGTTGGATATCAATCTTTGTATAGCAATTTAACAGCTAATAATAATATAGCTGTCGGTTATGAGGCTTTAAAAAGCAATACAATAGGGGGTAATAACACAGCCATTGGTTTTAGGTCTTTAAATTCAAATATAAGCGGAACTTATAATGTTGGGTTAGGAGGCATGGCTTTATTTAGTAACACATTGGGAGGTAGTAATGTAGCAACTGGATATCAAGCTTTACATGACAATATAAATGGAGGCAGCAACATAGCAATTGGACGGGAAGCTTTACATGACAATATAAATGGAGGCAGCAACATAGCAATTGGATATATGGCATTATATACCAACACAGCGAAAAATGGTAACATAGCAATTGGACAGGAAGCTTTAAAACAAAGTACTACTGGATTTGATAACATAGCAATTGGATATCAGGCTATGACGGCAGTTATAACGGGAAAGTTTAACGTAGCATTAGGGTACAAGGCTTTATTTACTAACGTTGGTGGAAACAGGAATTTAGCCCTTGGATATAACGCTTTAAAATTCAATACTGGAAATGAAAACACAGCAACAGGGTGTCGTTCTTTAGAGAATAATACTACAGGCATAAACAATACAGCTTCAGGATACGCGTCTTTATTTAGTAATACTGAAGGGGATAATAATACTTGCTATGGTTATCAGGCTGGAAATAGTAATATTACTGGCGATGCAAATGTCTTTATGGGGTTCCAGGCAGGGAAAACTAAAACAGGAAGTAATCAACTTGTAATTGGTAATTCAGAAACCAGTGAGCTAATATACGGTGAGTTTGATAATGAAATTATAAAGTTAAATGCTGCTGTTACCACCACCAAAGCAGTATATACAAGCGCAGTAGAAACAATAACTGCCGCTTCAGATGTGTTAGACAATACCAACCATATAATTTTAGCAGATGCTTCTTCAAATAATGTAACCCTAAATCTGCCAGCGGCATCAGGAAATACAGGACTTACTTATATTGTTAAAAGAACGGATGGTGCAGGTTCGTTTGCTGTAATAATTGACGCCAACGGTTCGGAAACTATTGATGGCAGCGCTACTTCAAATCTAACTTCGCAATACCAAGTAACCACAGTAGTTTGTGATGGGTCGAACTGGTATAAAATGTAGTTTTTTATTAAAAATCTAAACCCTTTGAAAAGGCCTTTCAGTTGAATTAATTAATTTCTGTATACATTTTACGGTCGTTAATACTATAATATTACATTTATAACGTAAAAATATTGTAGGAAAATTCCAATGAAATTAAAATTGATATTTGGCTCAGACACAGGTAATACAGATTTTGTAGTAGAGAATTATTTATTGTATTTACTCAATGCTTTTGACCTTGAGGTAACCGAAGTCCATAAACTAGTTGAGAAAGACTGGGTGGATAATTCCCTTTTTATTTTGGGAGTTCCAACATGGTATGATGGCGTATTGCAAAGTGATTGGGAAGATTACTTCGATGATTTTAAACAAATAGACTTTACCGGAAAAACAATTGCAATTTTTGGACTAGGTGACCAAATTGGATACGATGAGTATTTTGTAGACGGCATAGGAATATTGGCAAAAGTTGTTCTGAAAAATGGGGGGAAAGTTATAGGTAATTGGCCCAGAAATAATTATAGTTTTTCAGAATCTAAAGCTTTAATAAATAAAGATTATTTTTATGGGCTTCCACTAGACCAAGACAACGAAGATGAACTTACCCTAGGGAGACTAGAGAAGTGGGTAGAGCAACTAAAAAATGAAATAGCTGAAATTTAATCCGCCAACCGTTCTAGAGATATTTAGTAAATGAAAAATTTATTGAGTTTTTATAATTCTGAAGAAAAACAGCTGAAAAATAAGCTTTTAAAAGTTAAAAAAAATCTAAAAATACTTAGCCTATTACGACTTACGGTTTTTATTCTTACAGTAGTTTCTATTTATTTATTGTTTGAAAATACTTTAATAACTACCGTAATTTTAATCGTCGGTGGAAGTAGCTTTTATTTTTTAGTAGTGAAATATTCTAATGAAAAATTAGAAAAAAACCTACTTAACTGCAAAATTGAAATTAACCAAACCGAAATTGCTGTACTTAATGGCGATTTTTCTTTTCTTCCAAAAGGAAATGAGTATTTGGATAGCGATCATCATTTTAGTCACGATATTGATTTGTTTGGAGAAAACTCATTTTTTCAATACCTCAATAGAACAGCTTCCGCTGATGGAAGTAGGAGGTTGGCCAACCTAATGACCGAAAACCAAACTTCATCAATTTACCAAAAGCAAGAAGCCATCAAAGAATTGTCAGAAAAAGTAAGATGGAGACAACATTTCTCTGCCTTAATATCCATGGTGAAAACAGAAATTCCTACTAAAAAAATCATTGGCTTTTTTAAAAATTACAAAAATGTTTTTTCTAAAATAGCCTTATTCTTGCCTATTTCATTTTCTATAATTAGTATCTTATTTATTGTACTCACTTTTTTTGAAATTCTTCCATTCAATGCGCTGGTTATTTGGTTTTTTGTAGGGCTAATTGTAACCAGTCTGTTTTTAAAAAAAACACAAAGGTTATATACCAATGCTTCCAAAGCAAAAGATACCTTCAGACAATATTATCTAGTCTTACAAGAAATAGAAAATACCAACTTTTCTTCTGAAATTTTAAAAGAAAAACAAAAGAAAATTCAGTCTGAAAACAAAAAGGCATCTTCTATTTTTAACGAGTTTTCAAAAGCACTAGACGCCTTCGATCAAAGAAATAATTTACTAGTCGCAAGTCTTGGAAATGCATTTTTTCTTTGGGAAATAAAATGTGCTATTAAAGTTGAAAAATGGATAACCCTATATAGCCACACCATAAAGCAATCGCTAGAGGTAATTACTTTTTTTGACGCTAAAAATTCATTGGCCAATTTTTGTTTCAATCATCCTAATTATGTTTTTCCTGAAATTGTAAAAGACAGTTCTATTATTAACTCTCAAAAATTGGGTCATCCGTTGTTAAATTCGAAAAATAGAATAGACAATGATTTTGAAATAGATAAAAATTCCTTTTTAATTGTTACCGGAGCTAATATGGCTGGAAAAAGTACCTTTTTACGAACCATCTCGTTGTCTATTGTTATGGCCAATATCGGACTACCTGTTTGTGCAAATTCGTTCAAATACAAACCTGTAAAATTAATTACCAGCATGCGAACATCCGATTCTTTGGCAGAAAATGAATCTTATTTTTACTCCGAATTGAAAAGGCTGAAATTAATTGTTGAAACAATTCAAACGGATGATTATTTTATAGTACTTGACGAAATCTTAAAAGGAACCAATAGCAAAGACAAGGCCTCTGGATCTAAGAAATTTGTGGAGAAATTAGTAACCTTAAATACCACTGGGATTATTGCTACTCACGATGTTAGTTTGTGTGAACTAGAAAATGATTTTAAGGAAATTAAAAACTTCTTTTTTGATGCAAAAATTGATAACAACGAACTTAGTTTTGATTATTTATTCAAAAAAGGAGTTTGTGAAAATAGGAATGCTTCTTTTCTACTTAAAAAGATGAAAATCATTTAACAAAAATTATTTTATTTAAAAAGTTGGTAACTTTAATATGGTTTTAACATCTAACAATACTTCTATGAAAAAATTTATCTCTCTACTTTCAATAGCTCTTTGCTTTTTTAACTTCAGAGCCCAAACCACACATACCGTCAATGCTGGAAGCTATTACTATACACCAACCAACTTAACAGTTCAAGTAGGTGATTCTGTTATTTGGATAAATGATGGTGGTCTACACGATGTGAATGGGAATATCAACTCCATCACCAACCAGCCTTTCAATAACCCTGTTACTTTCGATTCTCCATCTACTAATTCTGCTGGAGCAGTTATTTTTGCTTACAAATTTACTGTGCCTGGCACCTACAATTACGATTGTTCTGTAGGAAGTCATGCTGCCAATGGAATGGTTGGAAGCGTAATTGTAACAGATCCTTCAACAAATATTAATGAATCTAGTACCAACTACTTAATTTATCCAAACCCTACTTCTGAGTTTGTTTATTTAAGTGGAATTAATGGAGATTCTAAAACTAGGGTTTACGATATTACCGGAAAGTTGCTACTGTCAACAGGAGATAAAAAAATAGATTTGAGTAGCTACCCAAACGGACTATACATAGTAAATATACGTTCCAACAACACAGCTATTACCCACAGTATTATTAAAGAATAATATTTCTGCTATTTAGAATGACAATAAACTAGCAAAAAAATAGCATGATGTTGTGGTTTTGTTTAGTCTTTTTGTAGTTTTGTTAAACAAATAAAAATACACACTATGTCTTTAATATCTAACAACGTCTGTTTTAATTGCGAAAACCTAACCGACAGCATCACCTGCGGAAAACACGATTTTAATGTAAATTTGGACAACTATTGCGATGATCATAATTACAAAAAGTCATTAAATAAAACATCTTCTTGTGGCAATTGTATTAAGTTTAAATCTGATAATTGTCCCAATCCAACTTATGCAGCAGAAAAACTACTTTGCTTTTCTTGGGTAGCTAATAACTAATATTTTTTAAAAGTATTATTTATTTGAAAGTTGCTAAAGGGTGTCCCAAAGGCTCTTTAATTTCAAGGACTTTATTATTTGATAGATATCCTCATGTTCCTTTATTTCTAAACTAACAGTTTTCTCCCCTGAAATTGGCAAATCAAAAAAGTTGTTAGAAAAATTGTTTTCACCACTAGAAGATATCCAAACTCCTTTAGCAAAATATTTACTTTTAATTGTTACATATAATTTTTTCTCTTTTTCTTTAATTTTTGTTTCCAACTCAAGTTCTGGGTTGGGGATATCTAATTCTTTAAAGGGCTTTAAATAGACATTTTTAGAAGATATGTTTTTTTTCCCTTTTTTTAATGCTATTTCTAAATAGCACCTAGGAGGAATTTGATTTTTTAAAATAGATAAAACAACATTCGCTTCAAATGGTTTTAAATCAATTTTTTTTGTCCATTTTTTTAAAAGAGTGTCTCCTTTAAATGGAAAGCAAGTAACCTCAACATCTCCATAAAAACCATCTTTTAAGTCTGAGATAACCGCTATTTGCAAATTACTATCTAAAAACTCGTGGCTAACTATTACAGGCTTAAAAGCATCTCTAACCTTGTAATGAAGCGCTTTCCATTTCCCATAATAGTCTATACTAGACCAAGAAGCTCCGGGCCAACAGTCATTTAATTGCCAATAAAGAGAGCCCATACAGGTTGCTTTATTTCTTCTGTGTGCTTCTATTGCTGTCTGAATACCATCTCCCTGAAGGAGCTGACTTAAATATAAAAGAGATTCAAAATCTTTTGGGTTTTTAAATTCTCTGGCCATGTATTCTTCTATAGTAGCATTCCCAATGCTAGATCTCTGGTGAGACTTCATCACTTCTGAATACATGTCTTCATCTTTTTGCTTTGCAAATTGCTTAAAGGTTGAATATTCGGGAAACGACTGAAACCCGTACTCACTCATAAATGAAGAAATTTTAGTGTTGTAGTTTTCAAAAGGCTCTTTCCCCCACCACACTCCCCAATAATGAGTATCTCCTATTTTATAAGATTCCGGGACACCCTCTTTTGCGCTTGGCGAAGAGCTCCAATAGTCAGGCCAATTATTATTTCTACCAAAGCCATGTTCAGGATGATTTTCGTATACTACTTTGGGCAAAATATGGTGAAAAAGTGTATCGTAATGGTGCCATATTTTATCTGCAACTTTCTGTGTTTGGTCTTTTACTGCCGTACTTTCCCAACCCCACCTTTTCCAAGCAGCTAAATTTTCATTATTTCCACACCAAAGCACTAATGAAGTATGCTTTTTTAGTCGGTTGTAATTGTCTATGGCTTCTAGCCTAACATTTTCTAAAAAGGATGAATCTCCTGGATACATGGCGCAAGCAAACATGAAATCTTGCCAAACCATTAGCCCCAAAGAATCACACAGCTCATAAAACCTATTATCTTCATAAACCCCTCCTCCCCAAACTCGAACCATGTTCATATTGGCATTTGCAGCGGCAACTAATAACGTTTCATAGTTGGAGCTTTTTACTCTATTTAAAAAAATGTCTTGTGGAATATAATTTACCCCTTTTGCAAATGTTGGATACCCGTTGACATTAAAAAAGAAATTAGGGGATTGGGAAGAGTCTTTTTCTTCCAAATAAATTGCTTTAAAACCTAGTTTTTGTTCTGAAAATCTTATTTGATTATTGAACCGTATTTCTGCTTTAAAATCGTATAAGTTTTGATTTCCCATACCATTGGGCCACCAAAGCTTGGGGCTGTTTAATGTGAAATGATGAATTGCATTTTGTTCTCCTTTAATTAGTCTAAAATCTGATGAAACGACTGCCGAGTCATTAATGGTGATTAAAAGAGTTGCATTTTTGTTTTCAACTGATGACTCAATTAAAACATCCGTTTTTATAAAGGTGGGGCCATCAAAACCATAGCTTATATTAAAATCTTTAATTCTAATATCGTCCCAGGAGCATAGTGTTACTGGTCTCCATATGCCTGAAGTTACCAGTCTTGGGCCCCAATCCCAACCATAGTGATAGCCTGCCTTCCTTGTAAAAACACTAACTCTTTTTCCGCCTTCTACTTTACCAACTTCTGCTTGGTCATTGGCAGAAACAGGAATCGTATAATTTATAGAATTGTAAAGTTCTAAACCTTTTCTAATAGGTGATTCTAAAATGATTTTTAGACTATTTTCTCCATTATTAAGGTATGGTTTTACATCAACAATATACGTTCTGTGCATATTATTAGATTGTAATATTAAAGAATCGTTTAGATAGACGGAAGCATAGGTGTCTAATCCTTCAAATTTAATTTCATGATGTTGCTTTTTATACTCATTCTCTTTTAAACTAAAAGTGCTTTTATATACCCAATCTTCTTTATCCACCCATTGAGCTTTGGATTCGTTTAACCTGTAATAGGGGTCATTGATAATTCCATTATCCATTAAATCTGTATGGACACAACCTGGCACAGTTGCCGTATACCACTTTTTATCTCCCTTTTTTTGAAACTCCCACTTATTATGCAATTTCTTTTCAAGAAAAAAGCCTTGAGAAAAAGTGATACTCTTTAAAAGAATAAAAATTAATAAACTAAATATTGCTCTTGCCATAAATAATTCTAATGGTAGTAAATTTACTTTATTTTCGAAATTGTAAGTAGCTATATAAATTACTACTTAATAAGAATAGTTTTGAATACGCATAAAAAGTTATAATTTAAGTAACTTTACTAACAACAATAAAACAATAAATCACAAACTCTTTCAATGAAAATATTTAAATCCTCCATTTTTTTTGTTGCAATTACTACTTCCATTGTATTAATAAATAGCTGCTCCAATAAAAAAATTAATACTCCTAAAAGTCAATTTACAGAACTCATCTCTGGATATTCTGCTGGAGTATTGTCTAATAACAACTCTATTACCGTAAAGTTTATGGACCCCGTTTCTTTAGCTCTTAGAGAAGAGTCGGTAAATAAAGAATTGTTCTCAGTAAGCCCTAATGTTAAGGGGGTAAACAACTGGATAGATGAAAACACCCTAGAATATATTCCCAATGAATTATTGACTTCTGGAAGTGAATTTGATGTTACTTTTTTTGTAGATAAACTTTTTAAAAATTCTGATCTACCAGATTTTAATTTCAGTTTTATTACTTTACAACAGGCTATTTTTACTGAATTTATAGGCATCCAACAGGCCAATGAAAATGACTACGAAGACTTGGTTTACAATGGCATAATTAAAACTGCAGATTATGCAGACTTGGACAAAGTTCAATCCGTTGTAAAAGCAACTCAAAATGGTAGACCATTAGAAATAAAATGGGAAACAGCAGAAAGTGAAAATAAATTTCGTTACTGCATAAAAGGAATTAAAAGATCTGCTCAAGAAAGTGCATTTCAAATTTCTTGGGATGGTAAAAATATTGGTGGAGAAAATAGCGGTAACAAAACAATTACGATACCTGCTTTAGACGATTTCAAACTTATTGACTACACTATTAACAACCACCCAAACCAAGAAATAATCCTTCATTTTTCAGACCCTATTAAGAAAAATCAAAATCTAAATGGATTAATAACATTAGATAAGTTCAATGGGAAGTTTAGATTTTCAATTGAAGGAAATGACATCCATGTATATGGCAATAGTGCATTTATTGGCAACAATTTAATAACTGTTGGACAACAAATTAAAAATTCTAAAGGTAAATCACTAGAAAAAACATTTGCCAAACAAGCAGTTTTTGAAAATATAAAACCAGGGATAGAGCAAGTTGGGCAAGGTGTTATTTTACCATCTACAGATGGGCTAATCTTTCCCTTTAAAGCCGTTAGCCTAAGGGCGGTTAACGTGAAAATTATTAGGATTTTTGAAAAAAATATAGCGCAGTTTTTCCAAAACAACCAGTACAATGGTTATTCAGAAATTAATCGTGTAGGAAATATTGTTTTTAAAAAACCGATTGACTTGGTAAGTAAAGAACCGATTGATTACAGCAAATGGAATACCTTCTCCCTAGACCTTGCTTCAATGATTGATGTAGAAAAAGGCGCTATTTATAGAGTTGTGATTAGTTTCGATAAAGGCCAATCTTTATATCAATGCAAGGACGACAACGGAGATGAAAACACCATAGAATACAAACTAAATGACCAAGATTTAAGGACTTTTGACCAGCCTGGACAGTACTACAGCGATATTGACTACAGATATTCTTATAATTATTGGAGTGAAAAAGACAATCCATGTAAAAATGCATATTTCCAAAATAGAAATAGAATAATAGCTACCAATGTTTTGGCATCCGACCTAGGGATAATAGCCAAAAATGCAGAAGGAAATTCATTAAACGCCTATATAACAGACTTAAAAACTACAGATCCCCTAAGCGGTGTTTCGGTAGAAATATTTGACTACCAAAACCAATTAATTGGAGTTGCAAATACAGACGATAATGGAATGGTGGAGATCGATATTACCAAAAAGCCTTTTCTTCTTGTTGCAAAAACGGGAGAAGAAAGGGGCTACTTGAAATTAGACGACGGTAATTCTCTTTCCTTAAGTATGTTTAATGTAAGCGGTCAACGACTTAAAAAAGGCGTTAAGGGCTATATCTATGGCGAACGTGGAGTATGGAGACCAGGAGATTCGCTTTTTCTATCCTTTATCTTAGAAGATAAAAATCAACTGCTGCCAGCAGATCAGCCTGTAGTTTTTGAATTATTTGGACCTGATAATAAGGTTAGAAATAAAAAAGTTCGTACCCATAGTATCAATGGGTTTTATGACTTTAGAACCTCTACAGAAAGTAGCGATAAAACTGGTAATTGGAGAGCCCAAGTAACAGTTGGAGGATCTGTCTTTAGCCAAATTGTTAAAGTGGAAACTGTAAAACCTAATAGACTTAAGATAAAAGTAGATTTTAAAGGAAAAAAAATAATTAATTACGAAGATAAAAAAGAAGGTAATATTCAAGTAAACTGGCTTCATGGAGCAACCGCTAAAAACCTAAAAACAAATGTTCAAATGAGCCTAACTAGCGGAAGAACTTCTTTTGAGGATTTTAGCAGTTATATTTTTGACGACCCTTCCAAAAACTTTAGTTCCAATAACCAAACTGTTTTCGACGGCTCCACTAACGAAAAAGGCCATGTTTCATTTAATCCTAAAATAAATGTGAATTCAAATGCCCCAGGAATGTTAAAAGCTAATTTTAATACTCGTGTATTTGAAGAAGGTGGAGACTTTAGTGTAGATAACTTTTCTATTCAATATTCTCCTTTTATAAGCTATGTGGGTGTAAAAGTTCCTGAAGGAAAAGGATGGAATGGGGCAATTTATTCCAACGAAAAAAATCTTATCCCTATTGTTACAGTAGATAAAGAAGGCAATCCAATTGACAGGGACAATCTTTTGGTGGAAGTATTTGATATTAGATGGCGATGGTGGTGGGAAAGAAGTAATTACAACGATCTTGCAAGTTATGTTTCCAACAGAAGCCAGAATCTAATTTATAGTGGGACAGTGAGTACTAGAAATGGAAAAGCAAATTATCCATTAGAGTTTAATAAAAACCTTTACGGTAGAAAGTTAATTAAAATCACCGATCTTACTTCTGGACATAGTACTGGAAAAATATTCTATGTAACCTATAGTGGTTGGTGGAACCGAGGCGGTGGAGACAATAGCGCAGGTGCGGAGATGTTGTCTTTTTCTTTAGACAAAAAGTCTTATGAAGTAGGAGATGAGGTAGAGGTAAAAATACCAGAGTTTCAAGTTGGAAGAGCTTTAATAAGTGTAGAGTCTGCTTCCGGAGTTGTAAATAGTTTTTGGGCAGATAGTGAAGATTCAAAAAACGGAATCAGTTTTGAAGCAACACCAGAAATGAGTCCAAATGTATATGTTCATATAGCAATGATTCAGCCGCACAGCAGCAAGGAAAATGATCTTCCAATGAGATTGTACGGAGTTGAATCTATTAAAGTTGTTAATTCTGAAACTATTCTACAGCCAGTAGTAGAAATGCCAAAAGAAATAGAACCAGAATCTGATTTTAAAGTCAATGTAAGTGAAATTAAAGGAAAATCCATGACCTATACAATTGCAGTTGTTGATGAAGGATTGCTGGATTTGACTGGTTTTAAAACTCCAAAGCCATGGAATTACTTTTATGCAAAAGAAGCTCTTGGCGTAAAAACGTGGGACATGTACAAATACGTAATTAGCGCTAATAAAGGAGAAATGGCTGGTCTTTTAGCTATTGGTGGTGATGAGCAAGCAAAGGAAAAAGAAAGCTCTAAAGTAAACAGGTTCAAGCCGGTAGTAATGTATTTAGGTCCTTTTATTTTAGATGAAAATTCTGAAAATGAACACACCATACATATGCCCAATTATGTAGGCTCTGTAAGGACAATGGTAATAGCTGGGCAAGACAATAGCTATGGGTCTGCAGAAATTACTACCCCTGTAAGAAAGCCATTAATGGTTTTGGCAACCTTGCCAAGAGTAATTAGCCCTGGAGAAAGTGTCGCTCTTCCAGTAAATGTTTTTGCTATGGACCCTAGTATAAAAAATGTTAAGGTAGATATTAAAACCAATGATCTTTTAGTAAATAATGGCGAGAAATCTAAGACTGTCGAATTTAGTGAAGTTGGAGATCAAGTTGTAAATTTCTCTTTAAATGTTCCGGAAAAAACTGGGAAAGCAACCGTAGAAGTGACCGTTAGTTCCGGAAAGCACACTGCAAAACATAATATTGAATTATTGGTTAGAACTCCCAATCCAGAAGTGGATGAATTTCAATTAACTGCTTTAGAGAAGGGACAGAGCTGGAGTATGGATTACTCTCCTATTGGAATATATGGGACAAATTCTGGATCTATTGAAGTTTCCGCTGTTCCTCCTTTAGACCTAGACAAAAGGTTAAAATATTTAATTCGATATCCTCATGGATGCATAGAACAAACTACGTCTTCCGTCTTCCCACAATTGTATTTGTCTCAAGTAATGGATTTAAAAGAAGACGAACTAAACAAGTTGGAAGCCAATGTTAAAGCGGGAATCAAAAGATTAAAAACTTTTCAAGTATCCAATGGTGGATTTGCTTATTGGCCTGGGGGGGCTTCAGCATCAAGCTGGGGAACTAACTATGGTGGGCATTTTTTAATTGAGGCCAAAATAAAAGGGTATGCAGTCCCAGAAGGTATAATAAAAGGAATTTTAAAATACCAAAAGAAGCAAGCCAATAATTGGAAAAGAAATGGAAGCGTTTACAGGCACCCACATGGGAAAGAATCTGATGAGTTAATTCAAGCATATAGACTATACACGCTTGCTCTAGCTGAAAAACCTGCTTTAGGTGCAATGAATAGAATGAAAGAAATGGGAAATATCTCTAATATTGCTTTATGGAGACTAGCTGGTGCTTATGCCCTTATTGGAAAAGAAAAAATTGCCAATGATATTATTGCAAAGCTTAATACAGACATTAAACCCTACCAAGAAATGCGTTACTCTTATGGAAGTGGTTTAAGAGACCAAGCAATGATTCTAGAAATATTGACCATTCAAGGAGATAAAATAACTGGGAAAAGGTTATTTGATGCAATAGCAAAACAACTAAGTTCTAACAGCTGGTACAATACCCAAACAACTGCTTACTCTTTACTAGGGCTAAGTAAGTTTATAGGAAATATATCTCAAGACGGATTAAATTATGAGCTAGTTAACAATGGCGCTAAAACAGAAGTGTTAAGTGAAATGCCCATTCATAAAGATGATTTAGCGCTTAACAAAGAAAATAACCAGCTTAAAATAACCAACAACGGAAGTGATGTTATTTTTATAAAAGTCAAAAATACAGGCGTTCCCCTAAAGGGTAATATTACTGAAGATGAGAATAATCTTTCTATGAGCATTAAGTATATAAATATGAAAGGCGAAAAAATAAGTCCTTACGTTTTAGAACAAGGAACTGATTTTATGGCAGAAGTGGTAATTAAAAACACATCTTATTTTAATCTTCACCAGCTGGCATTATCACAAATGTTCCCATCTGGTTGGGAAATAAGAAATACTAGAATGGACAATGTCTCTTCATCTTATCTTAAAGACCATCCAGATTATCAGGATTTTAGAGACGACCGTGTTTACAGTTATTTCAACCTATCAAAAGGGCAAACAAAGACATTCAGAATTATTCTTAATGCTAGTTACATGGGAGAATTTTTCTTGCCAATCACCTACTGCGAAGCTATGTATGACAATGAATATTTTTCTAGAAAAGCTGGTGGGGTAGTTAAGGTCATAAGATCGGGAGGAGAATTAACTACTGTTGGAGAATAAAATCACAAAAAAATATCCAAATAAAAAAATTAAATATCTCTGTTTTTTTATAGTTTTTTGGGGGGTTGTATTCTGGTTGATTTCGCCTGAAGGAGATTTGGTAAAGCCCTATTCGACTGTTGTCGAAGATAAAAATGGAGAATTGCTTTCTGCAACCATAGCTAACGATGGACAATGGCGGTTTCCCCCATCAGATAGTATTCCTTATAAGTTTAGAACCGCAATTAGGTTATTTGAAGATGAATACTTTAATTATCATCCTGGGTTTAATCCTTTATCTCTTTTAAGAGCTTTCCGACAAAACTGGCAATCGGAAAAGGTGAAAAGTGGTGGAAGTACCCTAACCATGCAGCTTATAAGAATTTCCAGAAGAAAACAAAGGACCTATTGGCAGAAATTTATAGAACTAATTCTAGCTTTAAAAATAGAGATACAGTACTCTAAAAAAGAAATATTCGCTCTATATGCAGCCAATGCTCCATTCGGAGGAAATGTTGTGGGGTTAGAGGCTGCAAGTTGGAGATATTATGGAAGGTCTCCGCACCTGTTGTCATGGGCTGAAGCAGCAACATTGGCTGTTTTACCAAATGCTCCTTCTCTTATTTATCCAGGGAAAAATCAAACTAGATTATTGAAAAAAAGAAACTTTTTACTTCAGAAACTTTACTCTAAAAATTATATTGACAAGACTCAATATAATCTATCTGCAGAAGAGCCTTTGCCACAAAAGCCACTAAGACTTCCTCAAAATGCCAATCATTTATTACAGTTTTTAAGTGTCCGTGGAAACAAAGGGAAAAGGGTTGTAAGCACAGTTAAAAGAGAGTTGCAACTAAAAGTAAATGAGATTGGAGAACAATACTACCAGCAATATTCTCATGAGCAAATAGACAACCTAGCTATTTTAGTTCTTGATGTTAAAAACGCAGAAGTCTTAGCCTATATGGGAAATAGTAATTGCCCATCTAATAATTGTGGGGGGAAAGTAGATTTAATCCAATCTAAAAGAAGCTCTGGTAGCACATTAAAGCCTTTTTTATATGGCTTTTCAATTGAAGAGGGGCAATTGTTTCCTAATACTTTAATAAAAGATGTGCCAACAAAAATTGCAGAATACCAACCCGAAAATTTTGACCGCAAATACGATGGAGCAGTAACAGCCAAAACAGCTTTATACAGGTCTTTAAATGTTCCATCGGTAAGGCTATTACAAGATTATGGATTGGAAAAATTTTACTCTCGTCTAAAGTATTTAGGCTTTAAAAGCATAAATAAAGGCCCTGATCATTATGGACTAACCCTAATTTTAGGAGGAGCAGAGTGTACACTATGGGAGCTTTGCAATGCTTACTATCAATTGGCAAAAAAAGCAAATAACGAAGAAATAATAAATTTAAAAACCATAAGTAGCCAAGAGCAAAGTTTTATAAAATATCCTTTTCTTTCTGCAGAATCTGCATTTATTACTGCCGAAATGATAACGGAAACCAAAAGACCGCTAGAACAAGGCGCATGGAAAATATTTAGCTCTGCTAGAAAAGTGGCCTGGAAAACCGGCACTAGCTTTGGACATAGAGATGCTTGGGCAATAGGAACAACTCCCGAATATGTAGTTGGCGTTTGGGTAGGAAATGCAGACGGAGAAGGAAGGCCAGGACTAACTGGTGTTAAAAAAGCTGCACCTGTAATGTTTGATATCTTTAGGTTGCTTCCTGAAACGAGCTGGTTTAAAACCCCCGATAAGCTAGTTCCAATTAAAACATGTAAAAAAAGTGGCTTTTTACCAACTACTTCTTGTAAAGAAACAGTTACAATTATGGCTCCTGCAATGGGAATTCATCAAAAAAGTTGTCCATTTCATAAAATAATTCAATTAGACAGCACTCAAAAATTTCGAATTAATAGCAATTGTTATCCATTACATAAGTCCATTGACAAGTCTTGGTTTACCCTACCTGCTTTGGAGGAATGGTACTACAAGCGAAGACATCCTGAGTACAAGGTTTTACCTCCTTTTTTGGATGGGTGCGAAGAAAGTAACGACAAAATTATTGACTTTATATATCCTAAAGGAAATACTTCTGTTTTAATTCCAAAAGACTTAGAGGGCAAAAAAGGGCGTGCTGTTTTTCATGCAGTTCACAAAAATGAAACTGCCACGTTGTATTGGTTTTTAGATGATAATTTCGTCGGAACAACCAATGGGAATCACAAAATTGAAATATCTCCAGAATATGAAGGGAAAAGAAAAATAATTGTAGTGGACAATAATGGTTATAGAATTGAAAAAAGTATATTTTTTATAAAAAGATAAAACTTATTGATAATACTTTTAAAACTGAAAATTATTTGGCGTTTTTTTTGTAATTGGATTGATAAATACATCTTGTTCTCAGCGAGAAATAGAAACTGATGATGAATTCGCAGACTATGCACCAGGAAAAAGACCATTTTTTTTGATCATTGTTTTCTATAAATCAACGCCATTTTAATCCCAAAAGGCTTAGAAATAAAAGGGACTTAAAAAGAAAATAAACTTTTTATTTTATAATTGACAACCCGGATTTTATATATTTAAGTTGTTAAATTAGATATAAATTAAAATGAGCTGGTTATTTTTTCTTATTTACTTTTTTATATTTCTATTCTTAATAAAAAAACTAAAATTAGATAAATATAAAGTCCTCAATTATAAATTTCTTTGTTTAATTTTTGTAATAAAAATATTTATTGGAGTATCACTCAATATTGTTTACAGTAAATATTATCAGGATAGAAAAACATCAGATATTTATAAATATTTTGATGACAGTAAGCATATTTATAGGTCATTATCTGAAAACCCCAAGCATTTTCTACAATTAATTATAGGGTTTAATAAAGGCGGTAAAGAATTAAATGCATATACAGATAGTACTTCAAACTGGAAATATCAAACTACTAAATTTTCAAACTTAACCAAAACTTCAAGAGTTACATTTTCAAATCATAGGACTATAACCAAATTTAATGCCTTAGTAAGAGTTTTTTCATTTGGGAACATTAATATTCACGTTCTTTTTATGTCTTTTCTTTCTCTTATGGGTTGCCTGCTGATTTTTAAATCGTACTATCAATTTATTTCAAGCGATAACCTAATCTTTTATTTATTAATTGTTTTTTTTACCCCCTCTATTTTAATTTGGTCTTCGGGAATATTAAAGGAGGGGTTAATTGTTTTTGGATTTGGGCTTTTTATCTATTCCATATTCCATATTTCAAATGGGATTAAATATCTGTTAAGCCTTCTGCTTTCGATATTTTTAATCTTTATAACAAAATACTATCTTGTTTTTATTTTAGTTCCATTAGCGACTCTTTACTTAATACCCTTAAAATCAAAAAAAAATATTTTATTAAAATATGTAATAATTATTGTTGGGACCACATTAATTTACAACTTATCAGATGCTTTTAGAAATGGAGTTATGGAAAAAATCAAAAATAAAAGATATGAGTATGTTAGGACCTCTTTAGGTGGCTATTATTATATTCAGTTCAATAAGGATAATGCACATAGAATTGTAAGATTTGAAAAGAGGATGAAAGAGGATGAAACAACCCAAAAATCAAATGATTATTATTGGAATTCTGACAATAGTTTACTAAAAGCAGAACAAGGTCTTCCATATCAAGTATTTAATACTGAACTAAATAATGAGCCACTTTATACAAATTCTGAATTTAAATATTATTTTTTAGATAGCTTTAGTAGAGCTGGTAGTTATTATACACTACCCACAATTAAAGATTCATTTCCCAATTTATTACTATCAAGTCTAAAAGCTACTAAAAATGTATTTATAAAGCCTTTTAGCCTTGCTAAAGGCTCTTTAATGTTGCGATTGGCCTCGTTAGAAAATTTTGCCTTATTGGTATTTATGTTATTTCTATTATTTAAAAGGTCTATTAGCTTAAAAAATTTAAACGTGCTCTTATTTAATTTGTCAGTTACTCTAACATTATATCTTTTGATAGGTCTAACTGTTCCTGTTATTGGTGGGCTATTCAGATATAAAATGATTGGGTTTGTTTTATTTTTAATTTCTTTATTGATAATTTTTGATAAAAAAAAGCAAGACGTAACTACCAGAAATGAATAAATGTATGAAAAGTGAAAAAAGCTATTGCTATTAGAAATCTAATAGTTGTTTTGATTCCAAAATTTTGAACCCAGGAAAGTCAAATTTTTCTAGAAACATAAATATACCTTTACAAATAATTGTAATTTCATTGTAAATTTTAAATTCATTTCAATTTATGAAATACCTTGTTTCCTTTTTAATTTTTATACAATCTTCCTTTTATTTCTCACAGAATATTCTCCCCAATAAGTCTACTAAAAATGAAATAAGTGTCGAGGCTATTGCTAATTATAAAAATAATTTCAATACCCGATCATCTAATGTAATTACCACTCAGCCCATCGGGAATTTAAGGACGATGGCAGAATGGGAAGAAGTTCAAGCAATATGTATTACCTGGACAGGGTATAAAAGTATTTTAGCCAAAATTGTTGAAGAAGTTCAATCAGAGTGTGAAGTTATTATCTTGTGTAATAATGTAAATTCTGCTCAAAATGAATTGACTAACTACGGTGTTTCATTAACCAATGTAAACTTTATTGCCACCAATTACAATTCTATTTGGATGAGAGACTATGGTGGGAACACTGTATACAAAGACTATGTAGACTCTCTAATATTAGTAGACTGGATTTACAATAGAAATAGACCTTTCGACAACAATTCTCCTGGAGTGATTGGAAACTTAAAAGGAATTCCCGTTTATGAAATGTCTCAACCTGGAACAGATTTAGTACATACAGGAGGGAATTTTATGGCAGATGGTTTTGGAACTGGGTTCTCTTCAGAGCTAGTAGACGATGAAAATAGCAGTTCTGGGAATTTCAACTTGACTAATAAAACACCGGCCGAAATAGACCAATTAATGGATGACTGGATGGGAATTGATACCTATATTAAAATGACAGTCTTGCCCTTTGACGATATTCACCACATTGACATGCATATGAAGCTATTAAACGAAGAAACTTTACTAGTTGGGGAGTTTCCTCTGAATGTTTCTGACGGTCCTCAAATTGAAATGAACATTCAGTACATTCAAGATAATTTTACATCTGTTTATGGAACTCCATATAAAATTATTAGAATTCCTATGGTTCCCTCTAGTTCTGGGAGTTATCCTAATGGCAGCTGGAGTGGCCCTTCCTACAGAACTTATGCAAATAATTTAATTGTAAATAAGAAAGTTTTGGTTCCAACCTACAGAACTCAGTACGACACCACAGGTCTTAGAATTTTGAGAGAAGCAATGCCTGGATATGAAGTTATAGGAATAGATTGTGATAATTCTGGTGCCAATATTATTGGCTCTGGTGGGGCAATTCATTGCATAACCAAGGCAATTGGGGCAAGTGATCCGCTTTTAATATCCCACCAAGAGTTAAGTAATACTACAGACAACATTAATCCGCATTATGTAGAAGCGTTAATAATGCATAGTTCAGGGATTAATTCTGCAACATTGCATTACAAAAGCTCTGTGGATTCTACTTTTTTAACTTTAAATATGACCAATATCTCTGCAGATCAGTGGGCTGCCGATATACCTGCACAAGCTCTTGGAAGTACTACTGATTATTATATATCTGCCATTTCTAACTCCGGGAAAAGTCAAGTAAGGCCAATAACAGCTCCCTTAGGACATTTCCAATTTAGTGTTCTTAATTTTGTAGATATTGCTGATCTAAATACAGATTTTGGACGTGTTTTTCCAAATCCATCAAGTGGTCTTACTTGTATTGAAATTAACAACAGCAAAGGATTTAATGGAGCATTGGAGCTTTTTGATATCCTTGGCAAAAACATAGCCACCATTCACCGTGGAAATTTTATAAAAGGAGATAGAAAATATTTTATAGATTTATCTAGCTATGAAAACGGCGCTTATCTACTGGTTTTAACTAATCAAAGCTCTGTTAAAACGTCTACCATTTTTAAAAATTAAGAGCACCAACAGACTAATCAAAGTGCTGTTTTGGTGGATTTTTTTAAAATTTGATGCATCTCTTTTAGTTCTTTTTTGGTAAAGTAACGCCACTCCCCTTCTCTTATGTCTAAATTAATATTCATAATACGGACTCGCTTAAGTTGTTTCACTTCATAATTCAAATATTCACACATTCTCCTTATTTGCCTATTAAGGCCTTGTGTAAGGACAATTTTAAATTTTTTATTTGCTATTTTTTCAACTTCGCATTTTTTGGTGATGGTTCCCAATATGGGCAATCCAGAGCTCATTTTTTGAACAAATTCTTTAGTTATGGTTTTATCTACAGTAACCAAATATTCTTTTTCATGGTCGTTGCTTGCTCTCAAGATTTTATTTACAATATCGCCATCAGAAGTTAAAAAAATCAAGCCCTGGCTTGGTTTGTCTAGTCTCCCTATTGGAAATATTCTTTTTGGATAATTTAGGTAGTCAATAATATTGTTCTTTTCTCTTTTAATATCTGTTGTGCAAACAATTCCTTTGGGCTTGTTAAAAGCTAAATAAACGAATTTTTCCTTTCCAACATTAATTACTTTATTATCTACAGTTACTCTATCTCCTGGCATTACCTTAGTGCCTATTAATGGGACTTTACCGTTTATTTTGACCCTGTTTTTGTCAATTAATTTATCTGCTTCTCTTCTTGAACAAAAGCCTGCTTCACTTAAAAATTTATTGATTCTTATTCCCTTTTGTTCCTTCACCAGACGCAATTAATATATAATTACTTTTTTTACAATTTCTACTTCTTGATTTGAAAATACTACAATATAGACTCCTTTTCTCCAGTTTTTAGAATTTATTGTTAGTAATTCTTCTTGCATAATTGATTCATAAATCATTTTTCCGTCCGGTGAAAATATAGTCACTAATGCCTCTTGAAATGGCTCTCCTTCTAAAAAAATAGAAAAATTAGATGCTGTTGGGTTAGGTGAAATAATAACATTATTTTCTCTTGGAGCGTGAGAATTGGAATCAGGAGATATTAAAACAATACTAGACTCCATTGGTCTTAGGCCATTAGAGAATAAATTTAAATTTTCGAAGCCCCCTTGAGAGTTAATTGAAATAGTTCCCAATTCATTGTTGTTAAATAAGTCCATTAAATAATAATTTCCCTCTGGCAATGAAGACTTTAAAAGACTTAAAAAGGGATAAGCCAAGTTATTGGATAAATTACAATTGATTAAAATAGTTTTCTTTCGGAAAGTTCTTGCAAAACTTAAAATTTCTTCGCTGTTGTTTTCAAGCATTAAAATATTTCCTTTTCTTAATGCTGCGTATTTGTTTCGAATTTGAATTAGTTTTTTATAGTGATTGACTAATGAATTTGTGTCAGAAAGTGTTGTCTCTACGTTGTTTGTTAAATAGTTATTTGCTACACTTCGCCATGGCACAGAGTTGCTAAACCCTGCATTTACAGAGTTTGACCACTGCATAGGTCTTCTTATGTTTTGGTGATCCCCTGTCCCAATCATTCCTATTTCTTCCCCATAATAGATAAATGGAACCCCTGGCAATGTTAGATAAATACTTGCTGCTAACTTCATTTTTTCATTGCTATAACCTAGTTTATTGAAAACTCTATCCATATCGTGATTAGTCAAGAAAGTGCCATACTGTAAAGCCGGGTAAGACTCTTGAATGGTTTGAATTTGTTGTTTTATCCCAACCGAAGAGCCAGAGTTTACAGAGTTTAAAATATCACTAGCTAAATCAAAGTCAAAACAAGCATCTAATCGACCTTCCTGAACATATGGGATGATGGAATTAGTATTTGACCAAGCTTCACCTATAGTAAATGATTCGGAAGAAGTATATTTATACTCGTAATTAAATTCTTCAATTAAAGAAAAATTAGCAGGTGTATTCTCTAAATTAGAGCCATTTTCAACAAGGTATTTAATAGCGTCTAGCCTAAATCCGTCTACCCCTTTATTTAACCAAAAGTTGGCAACATTTTTCATTTCTTGTTTTACTTCTTGGTGCTCAAAATTTAGATCTGGCATGCCGCTCCAAAAAAGTCCATAATAATAGTTTCCCTGGTTGTAATGCCAAACATTTTGTCCCCAAGGCCCTGTAATTCCTGGGTTATTGTCAGACCATATATACCAATCTCTAAAGTTATTTTGACTATTAGAAGACTGTAAGAACCAGGGGTGTTGGCTGGAGGTGTGGTTTAAAACTAAATCTATTATTACTTTAATTCCTCTTGAATGGGCTTCTTGTAAAAACTCTTCAAAATCCTGCATGTTTCCATAATCTGGTTCTATTGTATAATAATCTGTTGCGTTGTATCCATGGTAAGAAGGAGACTCCATTATCGGCATCAACCAGATTCCTGTAATACCCAAATCATTTGTAGTTGTTGGGTCTCCATCGTTCAAATAATCTAGTTTTTCTATTAACCCTTGAAGATCTCCAATCCCATCCTCGTCACTATCATAAAAACTTCTCACAAAAAGCTCATAAAAAATTGTGTTGTTCCACCAATGGGTATCAAAATTAGTAGTTAAATAAGGATCACATTCTTCACACGTATTAAAACAGTGAGTTAAAGAAGAATTATTCCCCATAACAACATTAATTTCACGATTATAATTGCCATAACAATTTAATGGTAAAATTTCCGCATTTAAAGAATCTCTTCCGTTCACAAATAAATACTCATAATTTCCTTCCGGAATATTAATACTTAACTCATAAGTCTTGTCTGCGTTTAAATCCTGCAGTTGGGTAATTCCGGGATCCCAATTTTGAGAAAACCCTGCAGCCTGCTGAAAATCTCCCATTATATAAACCCCCTCTGGAGATATAATTTTGTTTTGTAGATTTATTGAAAATTTAACAACAGGAAGACACCCATTAAAAGGAACTGCTGGCAATGTAAGGTCAGAACCGTTTACTAATAATGAACGATTATTAGTAGGACCCACAGAGCATTCTCCAGGCGGGCTTTCGTCCATTCCCCAAGCGTTTCCATTTATAAATTTATATTCATAAGTGTTATCGGGAATTAATACGGTAATCGAATAAATTCCATCTCCATTATCATCCATAACTTCAGTACTAGAGGGAGACCAGTTTCCTCCCAATCCTGCAATAGACTGAAAATCTCCAGCAATATGAACTCCTTGAGCTGAAATTACCTCATTAGTCATATCTACTTGAAAAGTAATTTGATGCAATTGTGCAATAGAAAAAAAACTACTTAATAAAAATATTATTCCGACAAAGAATTTATTAAACATCTTCATTATCTCAAATGTAAGTATAAACTAAGCGTTAAAATAGCGATAGTTACTTTTTAATAATTCAATAGAAACGTGTATGTATTCTCTATTTGTCTTATTGAGCCTTTCCTAAAAATGATTAATTTTATAATCAAAGATTCACAGATGGCCAACGAAATTAAAGATCCTGGAATAGGAACTAAAATAGATGAAAAAGTAAGGAGAATGATTAACTCTGATGGGTCTTACAACGTCATTAAAAAAGGGTCAACAAAGGGAATAAGAGATATTTTTAAGTATTTAGTTGAAATTTCTTGGACTTGGTTTTTTACAATCTTGTTTGTTGGGTATATTATTTTCAATCTAATTTTCACTGTCATTTATCTATATTTTGGAAGTGAAAATATTGCAGGAGTTAGTCCTGAAAATGGCCCAATATTCTTTCAAACATTTTTTTTCTCTATCCAAACATTTACCACTGTTGGATACGGAACCTTGGCGCCTATTGGAATTCCTACTCAAGTAGTGGCTGCTATAGAAGCTTTTGTGGGGTTTATGTCTTTTTCACTAGCTACTGGACTTCTTTATGGGCGCTTTTCAAGACCAAGATCAAAGTTAAAATTTGCAGATAATTTTGTTTTTTCAAAGTATGAAGATGGCTACAGTTTTAAATTTAAATTAACCAATTTGAGAGATGTTGTTTTGCAAGATGTAGAAGCAAAAATCATCACCATGTTTAATAAAGAAGGGAGCATGGTAAGAACTTATTACGAAGTGCCAATTACTCTTCCTAAAATTGATATTATGGCTCTTACTTGGACTCTTGTGCATAAAATAGATGAAGAAAGTCCATTTTGGAAAAAGACTAAAGAAGAGATCATCGAACAGCACCCTGAATTTTTGATATTTGTTAATGGATTCGATGAAATTTATTCAGAAAGAACAAGAGCAAGAAAATCATATGTTGTTGATGATATTATTTGGAATAAAAATTTTGCCACTAATTTTAAGTCATTAGAAAATGGAAAGCTAATTATGGATGTTAGAGATTTAAATAATGTCATAGATGAATAAAAATTTATTTAGATACCAAGGCTATATTGGTGGAGTTTGTGAAGGGTTAAGTATTTGGAGCGGAATGCCGAGTATTTTATGGCGAATTTCTTTTGTTTTTTTTATCCCTGCTGCCTTTTGGATTTACATTATTCTTTGGATATTTCTTAAAAAAGAAATTTAAAAAAATTGGATTTAAATTATTATATTGTAATTAACATATGATAAAAAATTTTAATTGAAATTCCTTTAACTTGCTGTCAATATGAAAACTATATATACCCTAGTACTACTCTTCGTAACTATTTTTCCTTTTGCACAAAATGTTCCTATTGATTTTGAATTGGGAGGAAATGGACTAAATTGGACTTGGACAACCTTTGAGAATGACACCAATCCAGCGCTAGAAATAGTAGCAAATCCAGATCCATCAGGAATTAACACTTCGGCAACTGTGGCTAAATTTACTGCTTTACAAACTGGTCAACCATGGGCAGGGTGTGAGTCAATGCATGGATCAGATATAGGCTCTTTTGCATTTAATAATAACAATTGTACTGTATCTATTATGGTATGGAAGTCTGTAATAAGTGATGTAGGAATTAAATTTGTCGATGCTACAAGTGCTGCTCAGCCAGAAATTAAAATAGCAAATACTTTAATTAATCAATGGGAGAAAATTACTTTTGACTTTTCTTCAAGAATAGGGGTTTTCCCTATAACAAAAGATCAAATTGTAATATTCCCCGATTTTGATTTGGGGGGGAGATCTCAGGATAATATTATTTATTTCGATAATGTTTATGGGGCATCTTCTAATACAGGATTTGGAAATGATAACATAAGTGAACTCGTTGTTTCTCCTAACCCTGCAAAAGATTTATTAAATATTTCTATTACAAATTTTAATGGTAATATAACTACTGAAATTTTTGATTTAACAGGAGTCTTAGTTGCTAGCTCTAATAAAAGTAAAATCAATATCGCATCTTTTTCTAAAGGGGTTTATTTAGTTAAAGTAGTTTACGGTGATATAATAAATGTCGTTAAAATTATAAAGTACTGATTTTCAATATTCAACCAGGGTTATATAAGTTTATTTAGTTAACTTTGAATTATGAGAGAATCTATTTTTTCTTTGGTCATATTTAGTCTACTCTGCTGCTGCGGTAAATTAGATAAAAAATTAGACCACAAATATGACTGCGATAAGCTATCCGGAGTACACAAGTTTGTATACGAACCTATCGTAATTTCTGACGATTGTAATTGTATTGTTTCCGGCAAAGTCAAATATTTAAAAGACTGTAAAACAATTGCATTAATTGACTACGGAAATGGAGATTGCGACAATATAGCTACTAAAATATTGTGTAAGGAAGGAACCTGTTTTGATAAAAATAAAATTCCATTAGATACTTACGATTATACTATCGATTGCAATGGTGAAAATATAGAAGACGGTTTAGTTAGTGAAATTGAAATAGATCAATTAAACGATGGGAATTCTGGGCCTCAACCATAAATATAATTTCAAAAAATAATTTATTAATCGAAGGGTAAGCCATGTGTGGAATTGCAGGTTTTATAGATTTCCATAAAAAATCAACGAAGTCAAATATCCAATCCATGATTGAGCCACTTAACCATCGTGGGCCGGATGGTGAAGGCGTTTCTCTATTCAAGTCTAAAAATGCGATAATTGGTTTTGGCCACAAGAGGTTATCGATAATTGACTTAAGCCAGGCTGGGAAACAACCTATGGCCTTAAACCACCTCCATATTACTTACAATGGAGAAATTTATAATTACCAAGAAATTAAAAATGAATTATTAGAGTTAGGTCATCATTTCAATGGAGAGTCTGATACTGAAATGATTCTTCACGCGTATACAGAGTGGGGCATAAAAGCAGTTGAAAGATTTATAGGAATGTTTGCTATTGCTTTATTTGATGAAAAAAAACAAGAAGTAGTTTTTATTAGAGATCGAGCAGGAGTAAAACCACTATTTTATTACCAAAAAAATGATTTAATTTTATTTTCTTCAGAGCTAAAGTCTTTTCACGAACACCCTGAATTTGAGAAAAAACTAGACCTGAATGCAGTTGCTGCCTACATGCAGTACGGCAATGTGCCCACACCACATTGCATTTTTAAAAATTGTGGAAAAATCAAACCTGGACATTATTTAAAGATAAATTTAGAGAACAAGTCTCAGCAAGAAATACAATATTGGAATGTGTATGATTTTTATAATCAACCCAAATTAAATCTATCCTTTCCGGAGGCAAAAATTCAAACTAAAGAACTTCTTAAATCTGCATTTAACTATAGAATGGTAGCAGATGTTCCAGTTGGAGTTTTTCTTAGTGGTGGGTACGATAGCACCACTGTAAGCTCTTTAATTCAGGCAGAATCAACAGCTAGACTTAAAACTTTTACAATTGGCGTACCAGACATTGGATTAAATGAGGCTCCTTATGCTAGAGATATTGCTAAACATCTCGATACAGACCACACAGAAATAAACTGTACAGAACAAGAAGCTATTGAGATGATTAAGGATTTGCCTTTTTTCTATGACGAACCGTTTGCAGATTCTAGTGCAATTCCCACTACTCTTGTTTCCAAAGCAGCAAGAAAAGATGTAACAGTTGCTTTAAGTGCAGATGGAGGCGATGAGATTTTTGGAGGATATAACAGATACGATTTTATGCATCGTTACGGGAAAACTTTAAATTCTATTCCCAAGGCTGTGCGTAAAATTTTGGTTGGTGCTATGGGCAATATTTCATCGGAAAAAATTCCTGTTCTTAAAGACAAATACAATTTTCACAATAGGTATGAAAAACTAAAAACAGTGCTAAATGATCCTTCAGAAAAAGAAATAATGCTAAGTCTAAGTCAGCAGTTCAACGACGAGCAAATGAAAAGCGTCATGAAGTCTGAGTTTACAAGTTTGCCAACCATGTTTCAAAGTAAAGAGATGTTAGAAGATTTTAAATCTCCATTATCGTATATGATGGCTATTGACTTTCAAACTTATATGCTAGACGATATATTACAAAAAGTAGATCGAGCGACAATGACAAATAGCTTGGAAGGTCGTGAACCAATGCTAGATCACAGAATATTAGAGTTTGCAGCACAACTTCCAGATGAATACAAGTACCAAAATGGGATAAAAAAACGAATTTTAAGAGAAATTACCCACGACTATATTCCAAAAGAGCTTTTAGACAGGCCTAAAATGGGGTTTGCAATCCCTATTGCAAAATGGCTAAAAAACGAACTAAGAGACCATGTTGAAGAGTATCTAAACGAAGATCGTATAGAAAAACAAGGAATTTTTAATTGGGAGTTTATTACAAAATTAAAGATGGACTTTTATAAAGGAAGAAAAGAATATGACTCCAAGTTATGGTACTTTTTGATGTTCCAAATGTGGTACGAAAGGTGGATGGAAAATTAAAAATAATATTTATGGAAGAATATTTTTTTGACTGTCCTTATTGTTGGGAAAAGATATCAATGTTGTTAGATATTTCTGTAAGTGGCCAATCTTATATTGAAGATTGTGAGACATGTTGCAACCCCATTCAAATAGACTATACAACTTTAGAAAGTGAAATTGCTTATTTTGAAGCTAATTCTATAGAACAATAAATGAAACAAAAACAATGGAAAGAATCTCCTTGGATAAGCAGTTTAAAGCTTGTAAAAAATCTTCCATTTGAGGATGGTATTTTTAATGCTGTATACAGGGCTGTACTTTTAAGAAACGTAGAATTCTGTAAAGTAATAACCATTGAAGATAAGGCCTCATGCATTAGAATGACCAATAAGTTTATTCACCAAGCCATAATGATAGCCTTTGGTATATATAACAAGGAAATTTCTATCAAAGAATTAATTAAAAATATAAAGAACGATTACGATCTAGAGAAGGAATATTATTTTTTCTATATTGTTTATCAAGAGCTTATTAGAAGAAATAATTCTAGTTCTTACCTGATTTTAAAAGAATTAAAAGAGTGTGGATTCCAAGAACCATTTAAAAGCTTATTTAAAAGTTTTGAAGCTAAGTTGGCATGGGATTTTTTGCTTTTTGATTTGGCTCACCAGCAATTGAATGAAGATATCTTTAAAGAAATGTGGTTTAGGTATAAAGATTCGTTGCTTGATTGTCCACCAAGCAAATATTCAGAGTTTGTTTTTAGACAATATCTTAAAGATGCTGGTAAAGTAAAAATTCTTACAAAAAACACCAAAAAACAAGCTTTTTATTCTTTAATTATTGAAAGGGCTGAAAAAAGATATTTACACAAAGAAATTTTCTTGCCAGTTTAATTATATATTCACTACTTTAAAATTTTATTATTTTAAATCAAAAAATACTATGAAAAAAATTATCGGTTTACTATTAATCTTTTTCGCCACTACTAATTTTGCAGTGGGACAAAAGGCAAAAGCTAGTCCAAAAGAAAATGTGACTGGAAAAATAAATACAGCAACTATATCTATAGATTATGGAAGTCCATCTGTAAAGGGCAGAAAAATTTGGGGAGCACTGGTTCCTTTTGATAAAATATGGAGAGCTGGTGCTAATGAAGCAACAACTTTTCAGACGGACAAAGATCTTATTGTAGAGGGGGGGAAATTACCGGCTGGTAAGTATTCTTTTTTTATAATTCCGAATGAAAAAAAGTGTATTATTATTTTTAATAAAAAAGCCAAGCAATGGGGAGCATATAACTATGATCAAGACTTGGACCAGTTAAGAGTAGAGGTTTCTCCAAAAGAAGAATCTAAATCCACTGAAAAATTACTTTTTTTAGTAAAGGATAATACAGTTGCTTTGCTTTGGGATAATTGGGAGATTGCTTTAGATATTAAATAACTTTATATTTCAAGAATTTATTACCATTAAAATTAACTTCCTTTTTTAACATGATTAACTAAAACATTTTGAATATAGTTTTTCAAGTTGGTGTCTTTTTTTACAGCCAGAATTTTTAAAGGTTTTAAAATATCGTCTGGAATATCAATTAATTTCCTCATAAAATAAAATTATTTATTCCTAAGCAAATAGAAATTTCAATATTTTAAAAAAAAAGCAATATAATCGTTAATTTTTTTTTCTTAATTATCTGAAATTGAGTTAATTAAATGGTTAAAAAAGTACTTTTATTTTAAATCTTTTGTTGAAAGTTTTTATTGAAAAGTTAATGGGTTGTAAAACAAAAAGAGCTAAATACATTGTAAATAGCTCTTTTTTTGTTGTCCCACTAGGGATCGAACCTAGACTCTTCTGTACCAAAAACAGACGTGTTGCCAGTTACACCATGGGACATTTTCGGTTGCGAATTTACTTTCTATTTTCTATCCTACCAAATTTTTTACTTAACTATTCTCTCTCTTTTGAGCATTAACCGCCTTTAAATCCATATTTTAACGTTTATTATGGATGTATTTTTCTATTTTCGCTATTCACAATTAACTACATGAATTACAAAAAATTAAATAACATCACAGGATGGGTTGTATTTGCAATAGCTACTTTTGTTTACCTATCTACTATGGAGCAAACCACCAGTCTTTGGGATTGTGGTGAATATATTACTACCGCCAACAAGTTAGAAGTTGGTCACCCTCCAGGAGCACCATTTTTCATGATGCTAGGAAGATTATTTTCAGCATTTGCCAGTCCGGAAAACGCTGCAATGATGGTGAACTCTATGTCTGCATTAAGTAGCTCTTTCAGTATTTTATTTTTGTTTTGGAGTATTACCATGTTGGGCAGAAAAATGGCCAAGAAAAATGGGGAAATAGACAAAAACGCTTCCATTGCTATTTTAGGAGCTGGCTTAGTTGGCGCTCTTTCTTATACATTTACAGATTCTTTTTGGTTTTCAGCAGTTGAGGGAGAAGTTTATGCAATGTCCTCCTTCTTTACGGCAATAGTTTTCTGGGCAATTTTGAAATGGGACGTAGAAGACGATCAATATAGCACTTTAGAAGACAAAACATCTGCTACACATCCCAATAGATGGATTCTTTTTATATGCTATATGATAGGCCTTTCAATTGGGGTCCACTTATTAAACTTACTTGCAATTCCTGCAATTGTATTTGTCATCTACTTTAAAAAGTATGATTTTAGTTGGAAGTCTTTTTTTATTGCCGGAATAGCTTCATTAGTTGTTCTTGGAACAATTCAGAGTATAATTATTCCTACAACCGTTTCTCTTGCAGACTGGGTAGAAAGACTTTTTATAGACAGCTTTGGTCTTCCTTTTAATAGTGGGGCTTTTTTCTTTTTAGGAGCACTCACATTATTAATTGTAATTGGCCTCAAGTGGTCAAGTAATAATGGAAAAGCATTATTAAATACTGGTATTTTATCACTAGCTCTTGTTTTAATGGGCTACTCTTCGTTTGTAATGATATTAGTAAGGTCTAATGCCAACCCTCCTTTGGATGAAAATAATCCTGAAACACTTTCTCAGTTACATTCCTATTTAAAAAGAGAGCAATACGGAACCTGGCCTATTCTTTCTGGTAGATTTTGGAACTCTCCAGCCTATTCAGATTGTAGTGAAGATCATTTAGGTCCAGATAAAAGTAGTTTTATGAAGGTATATACTTTAACTACTTTAGGAAGTGCACAAGAAGTATCCACTTCAGATACTACAGTTATTAAAGAGCTTATTAAACCTTTAAATTTACATGTTAGATTTTTTAAAGGAAAGTCGAACAAGAAATATAGGTATTCACTGATTGAAAAAGAGCTTTCTTTTGTCAACGAGTGGGATCTTAATGAATTTCGTAACCAATGTGATACCATTAACAAAGAATTTGTCTCTTTGCAACTTCCAAATATTCTTTCTTTTGAAAGCACTATAAAAAAAGGGTATATAGACAATCTTAAAGGCAAAAGAGGAGACAAGCTTTTCTTGCCTGAATACACAACCCTTTTTCCAAGAATGTACCGTCAAGGCGAGGGCGATAAATATAAAGTTTGGTGCGGATATGAAGGAAATACCAATAAACCTTTGCCAGCTCTTGGGCAAATAAATAAAATGCTTCAGCAAAATTATACCGATAGGTTCCAGCAGTACCAAGCATTAATGACTTACGCCAACAACGCTAGTGCCCCAGATAACCAACGACAATACTTAAGGGGTATAGCAACAGATCTTTCAAAAGATGGTTTGTTTCTACCTTCATTTTCTGAAAATATTCAATTTTTGTTCCAATATCAGCTAAATTGGATGTATCTGAGATATTTTCTTTGGAATTTTTCAGGAAGACAAAATGATGTTCAGGGTTATGGACTCACGGGTGGAAGTAGTAAGATTTTAGAAGGTAACTGGCTAAGCGGTATAGACTTTATAGACAACCAGCGGCTTGGACCACAAGAAACTATTTCAGACGATATAAAACTTAATAAAGGATACAATAGATATTTTATGTTGCCTTTAATACTAGGGTTAATTGGGTTTTTCTTCCACTTAATAAAACATCCTAAAGGTTGGTTTGTTGTCTTTCTTCTTTTCTTGTTAACTGGAATTGCCATAGTTATTTATCTAAACCAAAAACCTGCAGAGCCAAGAGAAAGAGATTATGCTTATGCTGCTTCATTCTATGCGTTTTCTTTTTGGATTGGTATCGGTGTGTGGGCATTGTTTGACTTTGCAAGAAATATCAATTTTAACCACCTTAAAAAAATAGCTACTTATACCATTGGCGGTAGTGGTCTTATACTTTTAGCGCAATATATTTCTGGAAATGGAATGACACTTGGTCTAAGCTTGTCTTACATGACTGTTGTCTCCTTATTGGTCTTTGGGCTAATGTTCTTTTTGGGTAAAAAATACCCTTCTCACTTAATGATTGCGATAGTTCCTATTGGGTTAGGCCTTTTTGTGCCTAGTATTTTAGCCTTTGAAAACTGGGACGATCATAACCGATCTAACAGATCTACAGCTAGAGACTTTGCAGCTAATTACTTAAACTCTTGTGATTACAACGCTATTCTTTTTACCAATGGAGATAACGATACTTTTCCCTTATGGTATATTCAAGAAGTAGAGGGGGTAAGAACAGACGTGCGTGTAGCTAATATGTCTTTATTGAGCACGGATTGGCACATCAACCAAATGAAAAAAAGAGCCTATGAGTCAGATCCTTTGCCTATTAATATGAGAGAATCTGTTTATAGAAGTGGTAGCAGAGATTATGTGTTGATTACTCCCAATGACAACACAAAATACAAGTCTAATTCTCAACGATTAAAAATTCAAAAAACCTTAGATAATTTACAAGCTTTATTGGGTAAGTCAGGGCTAGATCAAAACTCCCTAAATTCATTACTTACTCAAGTTTTTTGGATACAAGATATTGCAGACTCTTTGAAGAAAGACGATCAAGACTATAAGAGTAAAAGCATTAGTGATGGAACACTTGAATTAATTAAAAAAGGATATGACCTTACAGAATACAAAAATAAAGCCAAGAATTTTATTGCCTTAGCAGGCGTCAATAATATGGGAGGTCAGATAAGCCAAGTGCTTACAAATGCAAGCAAAATTATTTCTAAGTGGCCAGAAAGATGGTACTCAGCACAACAAGCAATTGATTTCATTAGTGACGATAGAAATAAGAAGTTTCAAAGCTTTTCTTGTAACAATGAGTCTTATTTAAATTTCAATAATATATATCTAGAGGTCAATCAAGAAAATGCAATAAAAAATGGAATTATTGATAGTACAGATCTTAAAAATCCTAATTATAGACCTGTTCTTAAATGGGCTTTAAAAGGTAGTATGCTCTACAAGGCGGATTTGGCTGTTTTAAGTCTTTTAGCTAATTATCAGTGGGAAAGACCTATTTATTTTGCAAGTATTATGGGAATGCAAGCCAATAGGTATTTACAAAAACATATGTACTGTGAAGGGTTAACTTATAAACTATCGCCTGTAGAATATGGAGGAAACGGCGGGACAAATATTAATAAAATGGTTCAGCTATTTAAAGGAGAGTATGCTCTTGAAAAAAGAAATAATCAAAAGGATAGCATTGAGTTTTTATGGGGCAACATGAAAGAAAAAGGGGTGTTGGTAGATTATTACACAATGCGAATGGTACAAAATATTCGTTTGCAAATGATGAAGTTAAGCGATCAATTAATTGCTGAAAACAGATATGATGAGGCCGTAGATATTCTTAATCTATGCTTTAGAGAAATGCCAGTAGAAAATGAACAGGTTCCAGCAGATGACATTTGCTATTATCTATGTTCGAATTATTTTGAAGCGGGCGACACCATTAAAGGAAATGAAATTGGAAAGAAACTAGCAGAACTGCAGTTGCAAAGATTGAATCATTTTGCGTCCATGGACAAAGAACATTTAAGCTATGTTTGGAGCGAACTTGGAAAGGCGCTATTTAACGTGGAAATGCTAAGAGAGGCATCTTTAGTTGATATAGATCGTAATAAGATGTTTGAACCAGATAACAATAATATGAGCGGAAGTGTTTCTTTTGCCTACAAAGGTGTTTTAGCGAACACGGATTACGACAATATTTGTGCTAAAATTAAAGATGTTTTTGTGGATAATTACAGAGAAAAAAGTGCTTTTTTCAGTAACCAACAAAAATTCCCTGTCTACTACACCCAACTCTGGGGTGGCTCTATGAAATGAAATATTGGATTAAAACACCTGGAATAATTCCACTTATTTTTTTAAGGCTTTTGTGGAAGTTTTCTGCTAATAAACCAATTGTGTATCTCACTTTTGATGATGGGCCCAACGATTCTACCACAACGGACATTCTTAAAATTCTTGAAAAGGAAAAGATTAAGGGGACCTTTTTTTGTATTGGAAATAATGTTGTGAAGAACCCTGAGCTTTTTCAAGAAATAATAGAGAAAGGACATAGTGTAGGCAACCACTCAATGTCGCATATTAATGGATGGAAAGTAACCAAAAATAAGTACTTGGAAGATATAGAAAAGGCGGCTGAAATCATAAAAAGCAATCTTTTTAGGCCTCCCTATGGAAAATTGAACTTTAGCAGTACTTCGCAGCTTAAAAAAAAGTTTGAAATTGTGATGTGGGATATTAATAGTGGAGATTTTGATAAAACCCTAAGCTATTCTCAGGTAATTGAAAATGTCTTAAAAAATGCTAGAAATGGAAGTATTATTGTTTTGCACGATAACAAAAAATTTAAGCATCTTACTTTAAATGCTCTTATGCCAATCATAAAAGGTCTAAAAAAGAAGGGGTTTGCAATGGAAGCTATTCCTTTTAATCTTTAATAGTAAATCTAAGTCCTAAATAAACCATTCTTCCGAAAATAGGTGCCCATATTAAGGCGCTGTCAAAATGTTCACCATAAGGATCTTCTGATGATAATATTGGGTTGGTTTGCCTATAATTTGAAGCGTTTTCAACACCAATATAGGCATCTAATCTTTTTCCAAATATCCTTGTGAGCTGAGAGTTTAATAGTAAGTAGTCCTCGCTTCTTTCTGCTAACTGAAATTCAATATCGTTATCACCTGTGAAGGGAATTCGTTGACTTCCTATCCACTGGGTGGTTAAATCTATTTTCCATTGGCGGTTTTTTATTTTTCTTGTCGAATAAGCAATATTTAAAAATCCTCTGTGCTTGGATAACAGTGGTTTTTCTATTAGCCCACTTTTATATTTTGTTTTTACATCTAAAAACCTATAAGCTACACGTATATCTAGCCTTCGGTTTACAGAATAATTAATTTCCGCTTGAAAAGAATTAGAGTAGGATTTTCCATTAAGTGCATAAAAATGTAGTTCTCTTGCAGATTGATAAAGATCTACGACAAGCTGGTTAACAAAACTTGTATGGTAAGCGTCTAGAGTTAATACGCCGTCTCGGTTTAAAAAAGTGAATTCTTTGACCATGGCCAACCCTAAATTCCAAGAATATTCTTGACCAACATCATCCATAAGGCCCTGTATTCCAAATACGTTGTCATCAATTATCCAGCTTCTTGAACTAGCCATATAACCAATGTTTTCCATAAGCATAAATGGAGTTCTTCTTCCGCTTCCTGCCATTAGCTTAAATGCTAAATCCGTATTTGGTGAAAATCGAAAATGAAGACGGGGGGTCAAAAAATATTTATTATAAAATGAAGTGTAGTCTCCTCTTAAACCAGCAATAAGTCCAATTTTTTCACTATTGTGGGTAAACTCTCCAAAAACTCCTGGAACTATTTCTAAAAAACGATTTATTGGAGGGTTAACCCTATAAGATTGAACGGTTTCAGTAAGGCTATCTAGCTGACAACTTGCACCAACTTTAAAATAATTTTCTTCTTTGTTTAAGCCCACTTCTTGTTGGTAGATTAAGTTAGCATAGCCGCTAAATTGAGACCCTGTATAATCTGTTAACCCTATTGTCGAATTTTGTTTGTTGTAAGTGCTGCTCAACTGAAGAGCTAAACTTTTAAAATCATCATTTGGAAAGAGATATCCAATTTTAGCAAATCCATTTATTTTATTGGTAGTCATATCCACTCCATAGTCTGGTAAAATTACCGGTATTGCAGTATCAAACCATTTTTGTTTCTTTCCAGATTCTATCTTACCTATTACCCCATTAACGCCTAGCTCCATGTGAATAAGTTTTGAGCGATAATTCCACTGATTATGAAAAACAAAATCATTTCTTAGTGGATTGTCTAAAAAGCCGTCCTTATTTCTGTCGTTAATTCTTTGCTGATCTTCAAAATGAGCAAGTAATGTAGTAGACCACTTATTGCTAAATTTTTTTGAGTAAAAAGCATTATACTCACTTCTTCCTCCCTGATTTAAATAAACGTTTAAATGAAGTTTTTCTGCGTTATCTGGCTGTTTTAAATTTATGTTTATTTGGCCCACCATACTTTCATAGCCGTTTAGCACAGATCCAGAACCTTTAGAAACTGCTATTTCATGGATAAATGAACCTGGTATTTGTTTTAATCCATTCAAAATTGAAATACCTCTTATGATAGGAATATTTCCTGAGAGCATTTGCACATACTTGCCAGACAATCCCATCATTTGAATTTGTTTGGTTCCAGTAATTGCATCAGTAAATGTTGCATCAATAGATGGATTGGTCTCAAAACTTTCTGCCAAATTACAGCAGGCGGCTTTTCTTAATTCATCTTGGCCAATAATATGGGCATTTCTAGGGTCCATTTTTGAAAAAGTATAACTGCCTTTTTTAAATTCAACAATCAGGTCTTCAAGAATTTTTCCCTCGCTCATAACAACATTAATTTCTTGATTGGATTTTATTTTTAGAGTGTCTGTATTGTATCCTACATAACTGAAAATTAAAATATAATTATCCTCTACAAAGGGAATGCTGAAAAAACCACTTGTATCAGTTACAGTTCCTGAGTAGGTGCCAGAATAAGAAACATTTACTCCTGTTAATGGCGATAAAGATTCGTTATTGTTAAGTTCAAAAACATGTCCCGATATATAATCTTGCTTTTGGTTTTTTTGAGAAACCCCAATATTTATAAATAAAATAAACGCAAGAAGTGAGATGTATTTCATTACAAAGAGTCTTTTCTCACATAATGACAACAATGGTGAAGATTATTATATGCTTCATCCGTTGCTCTACAAACTGGGGTGTCGTGTCCTTTAGAGGCCAACAACTGATGAATTTCTTTTTCCGAAATTTTGTTGCTGTTAAAAGTAACATTGCAAAGGTGTGTTTCTTCAGACCAAGACGCAAAAGTTACCCCTTTAACATCCAAAGTAGATTCAATTCTTTCTTTGCACATTCCGCACATTCCGTTGACTATAAAAGATGTTTTTTTAGATTGCGCTTGGAAATTGAAAGCGCTTAAAATGAATAAAAAAAATAAAAGTGTTTTAAGTTTTTTCATGTTTAAAAAATTATTAACTATTGTTACAACGTTCCATTTAGGATAAACAAATATAGTTTGTTTAAAACAAAATACAAGTTGTTAAAAAAAAAATTCTGCAGATGGTTCTAAATTATGTTCATTTGTGAAAACATTTCTATGAAAATACTATTATTAGGATCTGGCGGCAGAGAACATGCACTAGCTTGGAAAATTTGTAAAAGCTCTCAGTTAGAAAAACTATATGTTGCTCCTGGAAATGCAGGTACTTCAGAAATTGCAGAAAACATTGCAATTGACATTAATGATTTTGAAGCCATTGGAAATTTCTGTGTGCAAAAGAAAATAAATGTTTTGGTAGTTGGGCCTGAACAGCCCTTGGTAAATGGTATTCACGATTACTTTGAAAATAATTCTAGACTAAAAAGTGTAACGGTAATTGGACCTAAAAAAGAAGGTGCAATACTGGAGGGAAGCAAAGATTTTGCAAAATCTTTTATGAAAAAACATAAAATTCCTACAGCTAAATCCAAATCATTTAACAATAGCCAAATAAAAGAAGCTATTGCTTTTTTAGAAGAAAAAGAAGGCCCTTATGTCCTAAAGGCAGATGGGCTAGCAGCAGGAAAAGGAGTGGTAATTGAAAGTGATTTAAGTAAAGCCAAGAAAGCTGTTAAAACTCTTCTCGGGGGTCAATTTGGAAAATCTAGTGAAACTGTTGTTATTGAGGACTATTTAGTTGGTGTAGAAGTTAGTGTTTTTGTTATTACCGATGGGGTCAATTACAAAATATTACCAGAGGCTAAAGATTATAAAAGAATTGGCGAAGGAGATACTGGATTAAACACTGGAGGTATGGGCGCCGTTTCTCCAGTTCCATTTGCAAATAGAGAATTTATTGACAAGGTAGAAAACCAGATAATAATTCCTACTATAAAAGGTCTCAGAAAGGAGGGCATCGACTACTCAGGGTTTATATTTTTTGGATTGATTTTAGTTAAAGGAGATCCGTACGTAATAGAATACAATTGTCGACTAGGAGACCCTGAAACTGAAGTGGTAATGCCGAGGTTAAAATCTGATATTCTAGAACTTTTTGATGGCATTGCAACCAATACTCTTTCTGAAAGAGATGTTGAGATTGATTTGCGTTCTGTAAGTTCTGTAATGATGGTTTCCGGAGGTTATCCTCAAGCGTATGAAAAAAATAAAGAGGTTACAATTGGAGAACTAAACGGCAAAACAGAAGTTTTTCATGCTGGAACAATAATAAAAAACAATAAAACTGTAACCAATGGGGGCAGAGTTCTTGCTATAACTTCCTATGGCAAGAATATTGAAACCTCTTTAAAAGTATGTTACAGTAATATTGACAAAGTCAATTTTGAAAACATGCAATACAGAAAAGATATTGGCAAAGACTTAATTACCAAAAAAAAATAATTACTTAATTTGATTGGGGTCTTGCTCCGCTTTTTTATTAAGCTTGTTTTGGACAAACATCCAATAAACTAAACCTCCAAAAATAAGACAGATAAAAACTGTGTTTGGGGCATTTCCTAATGGTTCAAGAGTATTTTCGAACATCCAAATTAAAAAATCTCGTATAGGATGTAAAAGCCAGTTCATAATAATTTTTTTTCAAAAATATAAAATAATTGATTCTGACAATTCTTTTTTCGACTCTTTAATGATTAATTTGTAATAATGTTGAATTTTCTTAGGTCTAATAACCCCATTTATTTCTTTTTTAGTAGTGCTATTATACCAATTATAGCATTGCTTTATTATGTGAATTCAAGTAGCTTACTCTGGACCATTGAATCTTTTTTTCAATTAAATCCAGCTATTTTATATGTTTTATACAGTTTTACAATTTTTATTACCGCCCTTAGAATTAATTTAATTATTAATAAAAGTGTGTTTTTTCAAAAATCCAACTATGCCTCAGGGTTGATTTATGTTGTTTTAATTGGGGTTTTTGGAAATATTCACTCTTCATTAAATCCTTTATTGGGAAATTTTTTTTTAGTACTTGCAATAGAAAATCTATTTAAGATTTTTAGAACAAAGTCCTGTAAAATTGAGGTTTTTAATGCCAGTTGTTGGTTAATAATAAGTTGTTTGTTTTATGGTTTAAATATTTTTTTGTTGCCAGTTTTATGGCTCGCATTGTACTTTATTAGACCTTTTCAATGGCGAGAATATCTTATGCCTTTAATAGCTTTGGTTTTTCTTGGAGCTTTTTTTGTCCCGATTTCGTTAATAAATGATGGCTTTTATTCTGTTTTTAAAGAGTGGTTGGTCAGTTCTTGGAGTGTTGGCTATTCAAGAGCGGTTGAGTGGGGTTATATTTCGCTTGCTGTCTTAATTGGAATATTAATTTGTTTTAGCAGTTTGGTCTACACGTTTATAAAAAGCACCAACCGCTACAAAAAAATTTCTTGGATTTTAGTTTCTCTGCTTTCTTTAACTTTTGCTCAGTTTTTATATATAAAGTTTGTTTTAAATATTGATTATCCATTATTTTTTATTCTAGTTGTACCCTTTTCTATTCTTCTGTCTAATGCTGTTCTGAATAGCAAATATCCATGGTTGATTGATTCCTATTTAATTTTATTGATATTGGGGAAGGTTCTTATAGAATATGTGTTTTAAAATAAGCTGTTTATATATATCTTTCTTTTATATTTGAAATAAAAACAAACGATTTATGAAATGTGGTGTTGTAACTTTTCCAGGGTCTAATTGTAATCATGATATGATATTTGCTTTAGAAAAAACTCTGGAGCAAGAAGTAGTAGAGTTGTGGCACAAGGACCAAGACACTAAAAATTGTGAGCTAATTGTTCTTCCAGGAGGCTTTTCTTATGGTGACTATCTTAGGTCTGGAGCAATAGCAAGGTTTTCTCCAATTATGAAGGAGGTTGTAAAACATGCCAATAAGGGTGGTCTTTTATTGGGTATTTGCAACGGTTTTCAGATTTTGTGCGAAGCTGGGCTTCTTCCAGGAGCACTTTTACACAACAACAACCAAAAGTTTATATGCAAAAACACCTTTCTAAAGGCTTGTTCAGATTCTGCTGGAATTACTGAAAATGTTAATAAAAACAAGGCCTATAAAATCCCTATAGCTCATGGGGAAGGCAGGTATTATGCAGAAATAGATGTAGTAGAAGATTTGTTTGAAAAAGACCAGGTTCTATTTCAATACTGTGACCTTAACGGAAATGTATCTGAAGATGATAACCCAAATGGGTCTTTGCAAAATATTGCTGGTGTCTCCAATAAAAATAAAAATGTAATGGGAATGATGCCTCACCCAGAAAGAGCTGTTGAACCGCTGTTAGGTAATACAGATGGAGTTCCATTATTTCAATCATTGCTAAATTCTTCCAAATCATAAAGTCCTTTTTTTTTATCTACTTTATTTATAGTCAAGGATTTATGCCTATTAAAACCTTCTTTTTATAGCTTTTTCAAAAGTATTAAGGGTTTATCAATCGCTTTTTATTTTTAAATTTTGAGTAAAATTACATAGCATTATGAAAATTAAAATTATTTTAATATCCATACTTAGTCTCTCTTTTGCTTCAGCTTACTCCCAACAGACTGTAAAGGGAAAAGTAGTAGATCTTGAGTCTCAATTTCCTTTGCCTGGGGTAAATGTGCAGTTTATAAATGGTGACTTTACTAGTGGTGTAGCTACTGACATGAACGGGAATTTTAAAGTTGAAAATGTTCCTCTTGGCAGAAAGCAAATTAGATTTACATTTATTGGATATACGCCACAGACTCAAACAATTGTAGTTAATTCTGGAAAAGAGGTGGTTCTCAATGTTTCGATTGAAGAGTCCACTGAAATGTTAGAAGCTTTCGAGGTGTCTTCCAATGAAAAAAGGGAAGTAAATAATGAAATGGCTATTATAAGTGCTCAGCAATTTTCTGTAGAAGAAACAGAGCGATATGCAGGTAGCCGTGGTGATCCAGCAAGAATGGCTTCTAATTTTGCAGGGGTGCAAGGGGCAGATGACAGTAGAAACGATATTATTGTAAGGGGAAACTCACCGCTAGGAGTAATTTACCGAGTGGAAGGTATTACTATTCCAAACCCCAACCACTTTGCAATTTCAGGCTCTTCGGGTGGCCCCTTAAGCATATTGAATAACAAGTTTTTAGGAAATAGCGACTTTTTTTCTGGGGCTTTCCCTTCAGAATATGGAAATAGTACAGCCGGTGTTTTTGATTTAAAAATAAGAAACGGAAACAATGAAAAGACAGAGTTTACAGGTCAAGTTGGTTTGTTTGGAGCAGAGTTTTTAGTCGAGGGGCCTTTGTCTAAACATAGCTCTGCTTCCTTCTTGGCCATGTATCGCTATTCTACAATAAAAGCATTTAGTTTATTGGGGGTTGATCTAGGAACTTCTGCTATTCCTAAATACCAAGATTTTGCTGTTAAATTTAATCTCCCATTTAAAAAAGGCGGGAATTTATCACTATGGGCATTAGGTGGAGATAGTCAAATCGATATTTTAATAAGCGAACAAAGTGAGGAAGATGGAGTTGATTTATATGGTGAGAATACGAAAGATCAGAGATTTGGAACCAATATGCTAGTTTCGGGTGCTACTTACACCAAACCACTTAATGAAACTTCTTTCATTAAATCAACTACTTGTGTAAATATTGAAAATCAAAAGTCTGACCACGATACTATTTCTAGAAATCCTAATGATTGGGGCGACTATACTCTTAAACCATATATGGCTTACGACTTTAATAAAGTCAGATACTCTAACTCTAGCTCCATCAATAAAAAACTGAATAAGAAAAACACATTAAAGATTGGATGGGTAGCGGATTATACCAATTTTAACTTTATAGACAGTGTTACCACCAACGCGCTTGGTCAAGATACTGCTGACACTTACCGCTTTCGCTTTAATAAAATTGGGGATTCTTTTATGTTCCAACCATATGTAAGCTGGAAACATAAATTTTCAGATGAGCTGGTATTAACTGCAGGGCTTACAAGCTTGTATCTAAATTTGGGAGAGGATTCTTTTTCTCCAATTGAACCTCGTCTTGGTCTAAAATGGAATATTAATGATAAAAGTTCTTTTTCATTTGGATTGGGTTATCATTCTCAAACACAACCGTTATATACTAGATATTATATAAATGAAGGCAATACTGAAGCACATAATGAAAATTTAGGCCTCACTTACAGCAAGCATATTATTTTGGGCTATTCAAATCAGATTCATAAAAACCTGGGGTTAAAAACTGAAGTATATTATCAAGATTTAACTGGGATTCCTGTTGAAAGAACTCCATCTGCATTTTCTTTAACCAATGCTGGAAGTGGTTTTGCTAGAGTGTTTCCAGATACTTTGGAAAATTCTGGAACTGGTTATAATTATGGATTAGAAGTCACATTACAGCGCTATTTTAATAAAAACTGGCATGCACTTTTTTCTGGCTGTTTATATAATTCTAAATATACACCAAGCGATGGCATTGAAAGAAACACCAGCTTTAATGGCATGTATGCAGCAAACTTTTTGGCTGGAAAAGAATTTGAGGTTGGGAAAAACAAAGTTTTAGGCCTTGGTGTAAAAGTTACAGGCGCGGGGGGTAAAAGAAGGGGAACTGTTGACCACGTAGCCTCCAACGAACAAGGGGAAGTAATTTTTCTAGACGAGGGGTTCAATGAAGATAAATTCAAAGACTACTTTAGGTTTGACATTAAAACGACCTTCAAGATTAATCAAGAAGCTGTGACCCATGAAATAGGTATAGATTTAGTTAATCTTACTAGTGCAAAAAATATTTTAAATTATTCTTATGCTCCAAATAACGATGGAATAAATGACGCTAGGGATATCGCTCTAAACTATCAGCTAGGGTTTTTGCCTATTTTCTATTATAGAATAGACTTTTAGGTTTTTAAGCTCATGTGGTGATTAATCTCATTTGCTAAATCTTTTAAGGCCATCTCGTTATATACATGCTTTATTAGCTTATGTGTTTTTCCATCTTTAGTTTCAATAACTATATTATAACTTGGAACATTATTTACTCTGTGGCCAGAAAAACGAACCTCTAAGCGATTAATTTGGCTTTTTAAAATTTCTTTTTCCTTTCTTATGGATATTGGCTTGGTGTAATAATTAATCTTGCTTTTAGAAACGGTAATAAATCTTTTATTAAAAACATTGGAAATACCAAAAGACAAAACTGGAATTCCAATTATGGCACAAACTATCAGCAATGGGTTTGCTTGACTATTAAACAGCGGTATAAATATACCTATAGCTGTAAAAACCAAACCTACTAATAATGAAATACCACCTGTATTTGCTGAATAATTATAAAAGTGTACAATTTTTAAGTTAATTAAGTTGGTAGAAACAGTAAAGGGAAAGGTAGTAGAGGGTTGATCAATATTTAAGTTTTTGCTTGGTGTTTGGGAATTTGGAGGGTTTGATCCTTGGGAGAATTTTTGGTGGGTGGTTTTACTATATTCGGCCTCTAAGTTGTTTTGGTCCCCTGTTTTTGTAATTTTTTCAAATTGGCCATTATTAGAAATGTCGTTGATGTTTAACAGCTTTTCGATTTTTCTATCCATTTGATCGGCTAAAATGGGGATCAAGGTTCTAAATATCATTTTAGCTGGCTTATTTTTAAAAATTGCATTTAATTCATAAGTAACCGACATTGAAGAAGAGTGATTTGGATATTTGTTCTCCACTCTTTTAACCACCAGTCTTTCTAGTTCTAGAATTGAAATTTTCTTAGATGGAAATATTGGAATAGAATTTTTTGTAATAAAATTGTCTTTGGTTACAACAATTGTTCTTTTATTTACTGCTAATAGTATAATAAATAAATAAATAAAAAGGCACAGAGTATAGCGTGAAAAAGCTAAATATTATAGCTATAAAAATTAAAAAAAACAAAAAGATATTTTTTATTACTCTCCCTAGCAAAGACAGAAGCCTAATTTTAAATCTTAGTTCTTGGACTTCTCCAGAAGCGTTTTTTACTTCTACTATTCCATTTGAAGCAAAATCTATATTTTCCATTGCGTTATATTTATTTTGTGGTTGATTTTTATAATTAAAAGTATATAATTTTTAAAAAAAATAGATATTTAGATACTTTTACAGTTCTTTAATAAATTATGAAAATACTATTAACTGGTGGAGCTGGATTTATAGGCTCACATACTGCAGTAGCGTTAATTGAAAACGGATTTGAACCAATCATTGTAGATGACTTTAGAAACTCTGAACCCTTTGTGATTGAGAATATAGAGAAAATTGTAGGTAAAAAAATTACTAGTTACCCCTCGAATATTGGCAATAAAGAAGAGGTTAATAAAATTCTTCAAAAAGAAAATCCAATTGGCATAATTCATTTTGCTGCAGACAAGGCTGTAAATGAGTCTGTTGTAAACCCGATGAAGTATTACCAAAACAATGTGTTGAATTTGATTAATTTTCTTGAAGTAATTGATAGTACAAAGATTAACTCATTTGTGTTTTCTTCCTCCTGTACCGTCTATGGGGTGCCAGATAAAATACCTGTTAAAGAAACTGCTTCCATAAAACCTGCTTTTTCGCCTTACGGCTATACAAAGCAAGTTGGAGAAAGAATTCTAAATGATTTTTTTAAGTCACTACCTAGCTCCTCTTTAACACTGTTAAGGTATTTTAATCCTATTGGAGCACACCCATCGGGTTTAATTGGGGAATTACCTATAGGTGTTCCAAGTAATTTGGTTCCATATATTACCCAAACAGCCATAGGCAAAAGAAATAAACTTACTGTTTTTGGAAAAGACTATGACACTCAAGATGGAACTTGTATAAGAGACTATATTCATGTTGTTGATTTAGCAAATGCCCATGTTTCGGCTCTTGAAAAAGGCCTAAAAAGTAAAGATTCTATAAAAACCTTAAACGTTGGAACAGGTAAAGGTGCTTCGGTTCTGGATGTTATAACTGCTTTTGAAAAAGTTAGCAAACAAGAACTGAACTATGGATTTGGGCCTAGAAGAGCTGGAGATGTTCCAAAAATATATTCAGATAATACGTTAATCAAAAATGAACTGGATTGGGATGCTAAATTTTCATTGGAGGACTGTTTAGAGCATTCTTGGAATTGGGAAAAAAACCTGCTTAAGTTCAAATATAAATCTGAAAAAAAACAAGACTAAAAGCCAAAGAAAATCCTAATGCTATTCCAGCTATTGTTTGGCTTACAGTGTGTGCCTTTAAATATAACCTAGAAAAGCATACTATTCCAACCAAAACTAATAAAGCCATATTTATATAAAAAACTTGATCCTGACTAGTCACGGGCTGTGCAACTAGTGTTTCTGCCATCATTCCACCACACAATGCAGATATTGACGAACTATGTAGGCTTATTTTCCAAAAGTAAGTAATCGCTGTTAAAGTGAAAATTAAAACTAGGCCTGCAAATAAAAAAGATAAATAAGGATGAAATAAATTCAACAGGGTACTGTTCCAATATCTAAATATATAATAAGTCATTAAATAGTAAATTGAAATTAAAATAAGAACTGGGAGCCGTTCTTTTCTGATTGGAATGGACATGCTGCTTATAGTTTTGTTTCGATACATTATATAAATTGTAACCAAAGGAAAAAAAACAACCATCAAGAATAAAAAAAACAAAAGAGCCCAATAAATTTTTGGAGCAGCTAGAAATAGCATTTGGTTGTAAATATTTTGAATGTTAAAATATATTAAGTAAGAATAAATAACTGTAAAGACAGGATGAAAAATTATAGCTATAGATTTTGAGAATATGGTCATTGCTAAATCAATTGTTTTCTAAGTCTTGCCACTGGAATATTAAGTTGTTCTCTATATTTAGCAACTGTTCTTCTAGCTATTAAATAGCCGTTTTCTTTCAAGAGTTCTGCTAGTTTTTCATCTGTTAAAGGCTTGGTTTTGTCTTCTTTTGAAATTGCTTCGTTTAGAATGGTTTTAACCTCTCTAGTAGATACTTCTTCGCCTGACTTAGTGGTAAGGGATTCACTAAAAAAATATTTCAATAAAAAAGTTCCGTATGGAGTGGCTATATGTTTAGAGTTGGCAACTCGCGAAATTGTGGAAATATCCATATCTACCATCGATGCTATATCCTTAAGAATCATTGGTCTTAGGTTTTTTTCGTCCCCGGAAAGAAAAAATTCTTTTTGAAATTCTAAAATTGCATTTATAGTTACCAATAGCGTATTCTGTCTTTGTTTTACCGCTTCAATAAACCACTTTGCTGCATCTACTTTTTGTTTTATAAATAGAACTGCTTCTTTATCTCTTTTGTTTTTTGGAGCATTTTCATATCCTTTTATCATCTCGACATAGTCTCTACTAACCTTTAATTGTGGCGCATTTCGTTGGTTTAATTCTACTTCTAGGGCTCCTTCGTTTTCTGTAATTGTGAAGTCTGGTGTTATGTGTTGGATAGATTTTGTAGTGTCTATTAATGAGTTTCCTGGCTTGGGATTTAGTTTTACAATTTCTGCCATTGCTTCTTTAATTGCTGTTGTGTCAATGTCTAGCTTTTGTTCAATCTTTTTATAATGTTTTTTTTTGAAAGATTCGAAGCATTTTTCTAAAATAACTTCAGCAGTTTTAGTTGAAATTGTTTTTTTCTTTTTTCTTAACTGAATTAAAAGACATTCTTGTAAATCTCTTGCGCCAACTCCTGGGGGGTCCAATTCTTGAACCTCCAATAAAACTTGCTCTAGCTCTTTTTCAGTTGTTAAAATATTTTGAGAAAAGGCCAAGTCGTCAACTATATTAAAAAGCTCTCTTCTTAAATAGCCAGACTCATCTAAATTTCCAATGATTTGCTCGGCAATAACAAGATGTTTTTCATCTTTAATTCTTAGGCTAATTTGACTAACTAGTTTCTCGGTGAAAGAGTCTCCTAGAGATAATGGTGTCTGATTGTCATCTTGGTCTTTGTAGGAATTGTTGGACTGTGTTTTATAGTAGGGTGTTTCATCGTTTACATAGTCTTGGTAATTGAAATCCTCTCTTTTTTCAATGGAGGTGTCTACATTATTTTCATCTGTAAGCTCCTGATTTTGCTCCTCCCCTTCATCTAATGCTGGGTTTAACTCTAATTCTTCTTTTATTCTTTTTTCAAGCTCCAGAGTTGGCAATTGCAGCATCTTCATCAACTGAATCTGTTGAGGAGAAAGCTTTTGTAAGAGCCTTTGTTGAAGTGATTGTTTTAAAGCCATTAGATTTTAAAAACATAAATATAGTCCCTAAAGTTTAATGGACTAAATAAAGTAATAAGTTTAAAAAAAAATATGTCTTTATTGATAATTGAGACACTATTTATTTCCAAAATTAAACTGAGAGTTTCCTTTGATATTTATATCTCTAGTTTTTTCGATCACTTCAAAATCTAACTTAAAAAGTTTAAATCCGTTAAATTGAATTACCATTTTATTGTTCTTAATGTAAAAATCATTTCCAAAAACATTATTAACAGAAACCTTATAATAACCTGGGTGAGGAACACTTATAGAGTATGAACCATTTTCATCTGTTAAGGTGGTGTATCGTTCCCCAGATGTAGAAATGGCCTCAACCCTTATGCTGTTGGGTTTTACTATTCCTCGGTCTGAGTTTACGTCTCTACTTATTTGTACTTTTCCTGTAACTTTATATCCTTCACCGTAAGGAACAAACAATGTGTAATCCTCCTGCATAGAAATCTCTTGTTCATTGCCATTGGTGTTGTATAAAACTCCTAAATTTTCTATAGATCTAAAATCCAGAAAAAAGTCTCCCTCAGGAAGGTCATTTAAACTAATTAAACCTTGAGGATCTGAAATTAACTCTTTTTCGTAAAATAAAGTATTTAAAAAATCAGTCTCAAAATCTCTACTTATTTTTAGAATAATGTTTGGTATGGCTGGCTCATTATCTGACTTAATATTATCTCCGTTTAAATCTTGAAAACAAACTATTTTTAAATCGTGGTATTTTATTTTAGGTTGGGGAATATCAACGTTGTAGGTAAGGCCAAGATTTAGATTAAAAAATCTAGAGCTACTTGTCCCATCTTCTTCATTAGACATGCTGTTGGTAAAAAAATTAAACATTGCAAAGCCGTTCAGTCTTCTTATTATTTGAAAGTCCATTCTAGAACTGAGACCAAAATTTTGAACGTCTTTTGGCATTCTAAGAAAATAATTTATATAACTGTGAAACTTTAAGTTTCTAGATGGAATTTCTTTAGTATAATTTGCTCGAAAAAAAAGTGTTTCGTTTGAAATTTTAGAATCCTGAAAAAGAAACGTACTAGGATCTATAAAAAATGTAGCTCCTTTAATATATCTAAAATTTAACCCCCAGACTGGTGTAAGATAATTTATTCCAAATGAAATATTGGTTGCTCCGTTATAATTTAAGGAGTCTATAATTTTATCTACAAACCTGGTATTTCCAAAAAACACATTAGGGGTTATTGACTCCAAGTTGTTTAGTTTGAATTTCATAGAGCCAAAAAGTCCAAACGTTTGGTTTTCAAAGTCTGTTGTTGGTGCATTTTGATTAATGAATTCTTGTCTTCTTGTAGTTTGGAGACTGGGGCCAGCTGAAAGTGAAATTTTCTTGTTAATTCTATTTTGATAAAATAGCCTATTAATGCTCTGTCTTTGAAATTGACTGTTTTGTGTCTGGTTTAAAAATAGTTTAGATGGCGAAATGGCAAAAATATTTGAAGTTAAAGACACGCTACTCATTTGGTTTATTTTATAATCTACCTGACTATTTGTAGTGACGCTACCTCTAAAGCTCATTAAGTTATTTTTTGAATTAACTTGTGATACTCGTGCAGAAATATTTTTATAAGACCCATTGTAATTTAACGAATAAGCAAAACCATTAATAGACGTATCTTGGTTTGGAGTGTTGCCCAGTGTAGTATCATAACTTCCGAATGAGGTGAGAATGTTAAAGCCTATATTGTGTTTTTTAATCGGGCTAAAAGACACCCCAAACTGGGGAGAGAAAGACTTAAAAAACATGTAACTGTTGTCTTGATAGGATAATCTAAAATTATAATTAATCATCTTTTTTATCCCCGGAATCAAAATTTTAGAGGCATAAAATGAGGATGCCAACCAAGCAGGAAAAAACCTATTTCTCGATAATGAAACTCCAACAGTAGAAGAGTTATTTAAATTATAAGTTGACTCAATCCCGTTGCCGCGAAAAGAAAATAATGGGTTGTTCCCGTTAATATTACCCACTGTAGTTTGGAGGTTATTGTTCCAATTGTGGCGAGCTGTAATAAAGTATAGGTTAGGATTATTTAAATAGGACCTTAAATTGGAGCCATTTTGAAAAGAAACATTTCTAAAATTTATAGAGTAGTCAATATCATGACTTTGGTTGAGTTGTATTTGCCCAAAAGCCCCAAGGTTAGTAAAAGGGTTTATTCCAGAGGCTAGATTGGCCACAGAAAAATCTAAATTAAGTGGAGAAGACCTCTCGTCTCTTCGATTATAATACTCATTATCCAAATCAAAAAATTGATAGTTTTTGATTTTTCTTTTTCCATTTCTACCAGATGCCGTTACTAAAATTTCTTTTTCTTTCCAGTTGTAACTATAGTAATCCATACTTTGCTCTGGACCTGACTTTTGTACCGTGTAAGAAAGGACAGTGTCGGTAAAAGGGGGAATAGAAACATAAATGTTATATTTACTTAAAGAGTCTGCCAGCTTTAAATTTTGTCCAATTTTAAAATTTAAATTAATTACTTCTTGAGTGTTTCCTTTATTGGAAAGGTGAATCTCAAATTTTTCGGTATTGTAAAACTCATTAAAATATATTTTATTTTGAGTAGACTCCATGTCCCAATCAGACAGCTCAGGAATTTTGACATAAGTTACTCCAACAAATTCTTTTTCGTTGGTGTAAGCAATAATATTAATAACATAGGCTATTCCACCATCTACTGTTTCTGGAATTGAAAGTCTTATGGGGATATTAATTTCTTCTTCTGGGTTGATAATTCTAGAAAAAAAAGAGTTCGAATTTAAAAGTGCCCAACCGGCTGGAAGATTCGTTTTAAAATCTAATTTAATAGGTTGTAGTGTTGTGTTTTTTATGTTACAAACATTAAAATAACTATCGCCAGGGCTATGAAGAACTTTGTTTTTTACAAATTTTATATCCAGTTCTTTGTAATTGGTGTCTTCTGGAAACAGGTTTTCTATGTATATGTTGCTGTCTAAGTAATTATAAATCTTGGTTTCAGGATTTGGATGTATTATAGACTGGGCAAATCCATAGGAGCTAGTCAACAACAATAAAAAAAATATTTGGCTAATTTTATTCATTAAGGGACTGGGCTTAAAACAAAGTCTATTTCAATTTCATAATAATCTGAAGTACTATCAAATACTGAGTTAGTTACCCCACATCGGTAAGAAATATCAATTTGGTGAGTTGTCGCACTTGCTGGAATAGTAGATGAGGTCACTAGCGAGTTTCCGTTTCCTAAAATTTGCCATCCCGAAAATATATACCCAGCAAGGTTTGCATTGGCGTCTGTAGCTCGCAATTCTAACACGTTTAAGTTGAGGGTGTTGGCGCCGCCGTCGCCATCAATTGTTGCCGATGCTGGTTCGGCGGTGACTTTCCACTGTGTAACACCGGAAGCACCTCCGGTTAAGTCTGAAAATCGAACTCCAAATCTTGTATGATTGGTTTTAGTTATACCTGTTGAATGTTTAGAAATTGTATTAAAATTAAAGGTTACTTGAGATCCTATTATTGTAATAAGTCTTGCTACATTATCTTGTGAATAAAATGTAGTTGTTAAAATAAAAAAAAACAACATATAAAATAACCTAGTCATAGTTGATTAGTGTAATATAATATATATTAAATATACAAAAAGGCCACATAAATGTGACCCTTTAATATAGTACATCGTGAATTCTTTTGGAAAGTTAAATCTATAGAGCAATAAGATTGAAAAGAACGTTAGTTACGAATCTATCAGGGGTTATTCCTTGCTCAATAAGCTTAACCTGATTCATAGGTGTTGTAAGACCAGTGCCTTCTGCAGTTCCACATCTCCATGTCATGGTAAAGGCATTATCTGTTGCGTCTCCGGCATTAGCTGCAGCATTTCCTCCATCAGTTAAAAGAACTACTGGATATGCTTGTAATGCAGCCACTTCAGCCCCAGCATTAGTTGGAATAGAAGCTAACTCTGTTCCAAAGGCATGTGCTCCTGTCTCACCTAGTGAAAAGCCAACATTGTCAAGGGTAAATGCTGTATTTGCAGGGTTGTCAACCCCTATAAAAGTTGCGTCCTCAGCTCCATAATCCAATCTCCATTTGGTAGATGCAGCAATTGTAAAAGAAGTTATATACATTGGGTTTGCTGCTGCAGTTCCTGCAGACCCAGACGTAGCTAAATCCCCTGAAATGCCATTTTTATATTGTGCAATTGTGTTGAAAGTAAATTCTATATTTCCTCCTGTGTTAACAGACATTCTAAGAACTCTGTTTAAGTTCACAGCAACAGGAATGGTGTTCCTGTCTGAAACCGCCTGTGATATTCCAGATCCTAAAATAGACACTGCGAAAATAGTTGATAAGATTTTTTTCATGGTTAATATTTATAAATTTATAATTAGTATCTTAAATATATGATTCTTTCTGTTAAATTTATGATTTATTAGTAAATTTTAGGGTAATATACGTGTTTTTACCTAAAATGTTACAATATTAAATTAAAATCTTTGTTGCTTAATTAAGTTTACAATGTTTTATTTTTAATTTTAAAATATGAATAATTTTTCAAATTGTAAAGCTATTTTATTTCTAGTAATCTATCTATTTAGTCTGCACTTTTGTTTTGGCCAAGACTTTGAAGTCTCACCTGTTATAATAAAATTTAATGCAAATCCTGGGGAAATTCAAGAAAAGAGTTTGCATATTAAAAATTATGGAAATAAAGTTCAGGGTTTTTCTGCGAATCTTTTTGACTTTAAAGTAGAAAATGGAAAAAGAATAAAACAAGAACTTGGTTCAACCAACAGAAGTCTGGATAAGATACTAAGCATTAGTCCAAGTTTTTTTGAACTTAATCCTAATGAGGATATATATTTAAGTTTGGTCCTTACGCTTCCAAAAGAGAATTCAACCACCCACTGGGGCTACATAGATGTGGGGCCAGCAAAAGAGCAAAAAAATTATGAAATTGACAAACAGCTTTTAACAACAGGGATAAAAATTGTTCCTAAAATTGAAGTTCTTGTCAACCAGTCACCAAAATCTAATGAAAACTTTAGTAGTGTGATTGAAGACTTTAAAGAAATTATATCCAATGTAGATAGTGTCCGAGTTTTTAGAACGCACATAAAAAATAATGGCGATAAAATTCTCAAGCCTAATGTTCATCTAGAACTGGGGGTATATGAAACTGCAGAGTTGATAAAACTAAAAGGCTTGGAAAAAACGATTTACCCTGGAGAGTCTGTAGAATTTGATTTAAAAATAAATAAAAATAAAATAATTTCAAAAAGTCAACTCGCTATTATTTTAGACTATGGTCATAATTCAAAAATTGAAGGTTCTGTTATTGAGATTTCTCCCTGAGAAATTATTTTTAATCTGGTTGTTTTTATTTTCTAATTACGTCTTCTCACAAGAAATTTTTGTAACCTATTATTCTGAAACAAAAAACATTCGAGAATCATACGAAGGTGTGGTTATAAGTGGTGACACAGTAAAGAATGGGTTATATAAAATATATCACAAAAATGATAGCCTTTGGCAGATCGGTTTTTTTAGAAATGATACTCTAATAGGAAAATGGTTAGACTATTTCCCAAATGGGCAACTTAAGCAAAAACTTTATTTTGAAAAAGGGGGATTAGAGGACACGTCCTATTCCTATTATGATAGCGGAGGAAAATATCAAGTTAATGTTTACAAAAAAGATGTTCTAAACGGAGGATGCAGAACATATTATGAAAACGGATTTTTGAAATCGGAGAACTTTTATTTGAACAACCAAAAGAGTGGCCAACAAAAAAGCTATTATAAAAATGGTAACATAAAAGAATTTTATAATGCTGTTAGTGGTCAAAAGCTTGGTGACAATATTGTATACTATAAAAGTACCCCCAGTCAGGTTCAGAAAGAATGTAGTTACAATAGTTTAGGACTCAACGGAAAAATGATTGGTTATTATGAGTCTGGAAAAAAAATGAATGAATCTTTTTTTTTAAACGACACTATTCATGGTCCATACAAAGAGTATTTTGATTCTTCTCTGGTTTTGTTGTCTATAGTTGGGGAATACGAAAAGGGGGGAAAGTCTGGGGTTTGGAGAACGTACTACCCAAACTCTGAAACTTATATTGAAGGAGCGTATAAAAAGTCGAAAAGGGATGGAGAATGGAAAATTTATTATCCCAACAAAAATTTAAAGCAAAAAGGGAGCTATTTATTGGGAAAAGAATCTGGAAAATGGATGTTTTTCAGTGAAAATGGAAAAATAAATCAGATTGGTTATTATTCAGACGGGGCAAGAGTTGGTCAATGGAACAGCTATTATTATAAAAACCAGTTAAAATCAATCTGTTTTTACAAAAATGGAAAGAAAAATGGGATGGCCTATGGCTATGGCTTGGATGGAAAACTTATGGAAATAGCTTTTTATGTTGATGATGAAATTTACTATTCTTATTAAAACTCTGCATTATTTGGCGTTCTTGGGAATGGAATAACGTCTCTAATATTGGTCATTCCGGTAACGAACATCATAAGCCTTTCAAATCCAAGGCCAAAACCAGCGTGAGGTACAGTTCCAAACTTTCTAGTCTCAAGATACCACCATATGGCATCTTCTGGAATTTTAAACTCTTTACATTTTTTTTGTAAAACTTCATGTCTCTCCTCCCTTTGAGATCCTCCGATAATTTCTCCAATGCCAGGAAACAATATATCCATTGCAGCAACAGTTTTACCATCGTCATTTGCTCGCATGTAAAATGCTTTAATAGAAGCTGGATAATCTACTATTACCACAGGTTTTTTGAAGTGTTTTTCTACTAAAAATTTTTCGTGCTCACTTTGCAGATCAATTCCCCACTCTACTGGATATTTAAATTTTTTCTTTTTATTTGGCTTTGATCTTTCTAAGATATTTATTGCCTCTGTATAGGTGATTCTTTCAAATTCGTTATTAGAGACCATTTCCATCCTTTCTATCAAAGACAATTCATTTCTTTTTTCTTTCGGAAGTTGCTCCTCTTCTTTAAGCGCTCTTTCATTTAAAAAATTTAAATCTTCTTGACATTTATCCAAAGCATAATTAATTAGGTATTTTAAAAAATCTTCTCCTAAATCTATATCGTCATTTATGTCTGCAAAAGCAATTTCAGGCTCAACCATCCAAAATTCAGCCAAATGCCTTGTTGTGTTTGAGTTTTCAGCTCTAAAAGTTGGGCCAAAAGTATAGGCTTTTCCAAGGGCTAAAGCTGCGAGCTCTGCTTCGAGTTGTCCAGAGACAGTTAAGTGAGTTGGTTTGCCAAAAAAATCATTTTTCATATCAATGTCCTTTTCTCCTAAAGGCAATGTAGTGACCCTAAAAGTTTCCCCTGCTCCCTCCGCGTCAGTCCCGGTAATAATTGGGGTGTGGATATAGAAAAACCCCTTGTCATTAAAATATTTATGAATTGCAAAAGACATGTGGTGTCTAATTCTAAAAACTGCGCCAAATAAATTGGTTCTTATCCTTAAGTGGCCTTGTTCTCTTAGTTTTTCTAGAGAATGTTTCTTGGGCTGTAAAATTGTTTTTTGTAGTTCTTCTGGGTTAGAATTTCCAATGATTCTAATTTCATTTGCGGAAATTTCTGTTTTTTGCCCACCTCCAAGAGACTCAACGAGGGACCCGCTGACCCATATAGAGGCGCCAGTATTTAAAGCATTGATTGTGTTTGTGTCAAAGTTGTCGGGCTCTATTACAATTTGAATGCTGGTCAAACAAGACCCGTCATTTAAGGAAATAAATTTATTGGCTCTGAAAGATTTAATCCACCCTCTAACCTCTATCTTTTTGGTGGGCTCCATTTTAATTACATCTACAATCCTATTTGACATGGGTTAAATTTTAAAAAAATTATCACTGGAAACTTTTAATATTAAAATAGTTTCTTTAGTTTCGCGCACTTATTTTAACGCTATTGACAAAAATAACAGAAATATGTGACCGAGTTCAGCTTTTATTCCAAGAATATGGAATAAAAAGCCTAACAATGGATGATATAGCCGATAAATTGGGTTGCTCCAAGAAAACTCTATATGTTTTTTTTGAAAACAGAAAAGACCTTGTTCTAAAGGTGATTTCTAACGACATGAAAAAGCATGAGCTTGATATAAGCAATGTTATTGCTGAAAAACTTCATCCAATTGAAGAAATATTGAGTTTAAATGTAATTGCCATTAATAAATTAAAAACTTGTCATCCTTCTTTTCAGTATGACTTAAAGAAATACTACCCTCAATCTTGGAATATTTTTGATAAAAAAAATAGGCAGCTCACCTACAAGGTTTCTATACAAAACCTAAAGAAAGGAATAAAAGAAGGCTGCTATAGAAAAGAAATTAATCCTGAAATTATTTCTAAAATATTTTCTGAGAAAATTGACGTCATATTTAACAGTTTGGCTTTTGAAGCAATAAATGTTTCGTTTTCTGATGTTTATAAAGAGCTTATCAATCATCATGTTCTAGGAATTGTAAACGAAGAGGGTAGAAAATATTATTTAAACTTTCAAAAAACTACTAAATGAAACGAATATTTATCTTTTTAAGTTTTTTAATTACGTCTCTGTTTGGAGTTGGTCAAGAACTAAATAGTCTCTCTCTTTTTGAGTATGCGAAAAAAAACAGCCCTCAACTTTTAAACTCTGCATCAGATATTTATATGTCTGAGCAAAAGATCAATGAGATTCGAGCATCGGGTTTACCCAAAATAAATGGTGAACTGAGTTTTCAAAATTTTATAAACGTTCCCACCACAGTAGTTCCTGCTAGCGCGTTTGTTCCAGGTGCGCCAGAGGATGAATTAATAGGTCTTTCCTTTGGAACCCCTTTCAACGCAAACTACAATCTAAAGGTAAGTCAGCTAATTTTTAGTTTTAACTATATATATGGTCTAAAAGCTGCAGAAAACTTTAGTGAACTATCTCGATTGGCAAATATTCAAAAAAACCAAACGGTATTTGAAGAGATTAAACTTTCTCTTGGACAGGTTATATTTCTCCAAAAAATGCAGAAATTAATGATTAAAAACCTTGAGGAAATTCAAGGCTTAATAAATAAAACCAACAAATTAGTTGAAAATGGGCTTGTTGAAAAGTCTTCAATAAATGATGTTTTGGTGATAGAGCTTGACATTAAAAGTGGATTAGAAGCCCTTAAATCAAATGAAGTCCTGGCTATACTTTCTTTAAAGTCACTGATTGGTGCACCAATAGATAGTAATATAACTTTAATTAAAAACTTTGAAGGTTCAGAAAGCGAAACCCTTAAGAGTTTTTCAATGAATCCCAAAACCAACAACGCGGTTAAAATAGGAGAGCAAAATGTCATTCTTAATCGATTAAACTTAAAAGCTACACAAAGTGAAGGTTATCCTTCTTTATATGGTTTTTTTAACCAGCAGCATATGGCTATGAGAAACAATTTTGATTTTTTTGATACTTCAAAAGATTGGTATCCCGCTACCCTTTGGGGGATTAATGTTACAGTGCCTATTTATAATAGCGGAGAAGGAAAAGCAAAAAGAAAACAAAAGGAATTGGCACTTCTAAAGTCTGAAAATGAATTGCGAGAAATTGAAAATCAAATCTTCCAACTTTACCAGCTTCTTCAAAACAACTATAAAAACGCATATTTAAATTATGAAAATCAAAAGATAAAAGTTGGTCTAGTTGAAAAAGTTTATCAAAATGAAGAAAAAAAGCTGGGCCTTGGCGCTTCAAATTCACTTACTCTTTCACAAAGAAAAATTCAACTATTGAATGCCCAACAACAGTTAATTAAAAATGAATTTGAGCTTTACAAGGCTGAGGTTCAAATAAAAACACATAGCAATCCAATAAAATTATGAGAAACTTAATTTGGTTTTCCCTTTTACTTTTTACAGCCTGTCAGAGTGACGAAGAGGCTGATATGGCTACCGAAAAAACCCCACAAGAGTTGGTGTCGAAGCCTTTAGTTACTGTTTACAAAGTAGAAAAAAAGAATTTTAAACACTTTTTTAATGCCCAAGGCAGCGTAACAAGTAAGGAAATGGCCTACTTAAGACCAGAAATAAATGGAACTATTAAAACCCTCTTTGTTAAAGAAGGAGATTATGTTCAAAAAGGCCAAAACATCTTGTCTATTGCAACAGATTTACTAACTTCTCAAGTTTCAGAACTTAACTCGCAACTTTCTTTTGCAAAATATCTTTTTGACAAACAAAAAACGCTCTTTGAAGAGGGGGTAAGCTCCGAGATTCAACTTAAAGAAGCTGAAAACAATCTAAATAGAATTCAAAAAGCTAAAAACACACTCTTAACACAGCTTGAAAAGTCAAATATAGTTGCTCCCTTTAGTGGCTATATAGAAAGTGTTATGGTGCAGATTGGAGAGTCAGTGAGCCCAATGAACCCGACCTGTCATTTAGTAAATACTAGCGAGCTTTATGTTGTGGCTGATGTCTCAGAAAATTTGCTTTCAGAAATTTCAGTAGGAAACCCAATTGATGTTTATTTTCCATCCTTAGATTTTGAAATAAAAGCGCTTAAACTAGACCGCATTGGAAGGGTGGTAAATAATGTAAATAGAACCGTGAAAATAGAATCTAAATTACCGCTATCTAAAAGTTTAATTCCCAACCTTATGGCAGAGCTAAGCATCAATCATTATTCTAAAGACAGTGCTGTTTGCTTGCCATCGAGACTTGTTTTAAAAGACTCTAAGGGAAATACTTTTCTTAAAGTTTTAGACGGGAGCAATAGCGTGGTAATTTATCCTGTAAAACTAGGGAAAAACGAAAAAACTATAGTTGAAATAATTAGTGAGCTAAAGGCTGGGGCTCTTGTTATTGATGATGGTAAAAGCACTGTTCTTGAAGGGCAAGAAGTAGAAATAATTAGTGGCAACAGCTTATGAAAAATCAAATTAAAAAATGGAGAGAGTTTGGGCTATCTTCAGTAGCTGTTAATAATAGAAAAACGGTATATCTTATAATTACCCTTTTTCTTATAGGTGGTATATCTGCATACAATAATATGCCTCGAGAAAGTTTTCCTCAAATTCAGGTACCAGAAATTTATGTCAATGTCCCCTACCCTGGCAACTCTCCTGAAATTATCACTGATAAAATAATAAAACCTTTCGAAAAGGAGCTTAACAAGCTTAAAGGAATTGAAAAAATTAACTCTACTGCTATTCAAGATTTTGGAATAGTAAAGATTGAATTTGATTTTGGAATTACCCCCAAAGAGGCAAAAAGAGCTGTTGAAGAAGCTTTGAGCGATGCAAGATCTACTAAAACTTTTGCTCAAGACTTGCCCGTAGAGCCAACTATTCAGGAAATAGACGTCAATGAATTTCCTATTATAAACATTAATTTATCAGGTGAATACCCTGTTGATATACTAAAAGAAAAGGCGGATTTAATTAAAGACCGGTTAGAATCAATTTCGGAAATTAATTCAGTAGATATCCGAGGAGTACAACAAAAGAAGTTGAAAATAGAAATAAGAAAGTACGATGCAGAATCTAAAATGGTAAGTTTTTCGGATATTGAATCTGCTATCCAAAGCGAAAATACCACTGTAGGCGCTGGAAATCTCAAAATTGACGGTATAGATAATTTCATGATTATTGATGGTAAGTTTAAAACTTTAAGCGAGCTAAACAGTTTAGTGGTTAAACACGAAGACAATGACAATGTTTATTTAAGAGATGTAGCAAATGTATCTTTTTCTGATTCAGATACAACAAGTTACGCAAGACAAAACGGGCAACCTGTGGTGATGTTAGATGTCAAAAAAAGAGCTGGGGCCAATATTATAAATGCTATTGACAAGCTAAAGGTGCAGGTGATAGAGTTGCAAGAAAAATTTCCAATGGACATGAATTTAACCTACACCAATGACCAATCTATAATGATTCGCTCACAGGTAAGTAATTTAGAGAATTCTATTGTTTTTGGAGTGATTCTAGTGGTATTTGTTTTGCTTTTCTTTTTAGGTCTAAGAAATGCTCTTTTTGTGGGAATTGCAATCCCGTTTTCTATGTTTTTATCGTTTATAATATTGAATTCTGCAGGTGTTAGTTTAAATATTATGGTTTTATTTTCTTTGGTTTTAGCCCTTGGGATGTTGGTAGACAATGGTATTGTAGTTGTAGAAAACGTATACCGGTTAATGGACGAAGGGTTGGGCGCAATTGAGGCCACAAAAAAAGGGGTAGGTGAAGTTGCTTGGCCAATTATAGCCTCTACAGCAACTACATTAGCGGCCTTTGTTCCGCTTGCTTTGTGGCCTGGTATTATAGGAGAGTTTATGCAATATTTACCAATTACACTTATGATTGTTTTGGGTTCTTCTTTGTTTGTGGCTTTAGTTATAACCCCTGTTTTACTGGCCGTCTTAATGAAAATTGAAAGCGAAAAGGGAAGCTCAAAAAAAACTATTAAATTATTTATAGGTTTTCTTGTTTTAGGTATTACATTGTCTTTTTTAACAGAAAGTGCATTAGGTAATATTTTGATTATAGTGAGTTTTTTGATTCTTGTTAACGGGTTTTTTCTTAAGCCTGCAACCCTTTGGTTTCAAGCCAACTTTCTTCCCAAAATTGAAGCTAGTTACCAGAGGTTTTTAAAATGGGTTTTACACAAAAAACGACCAATCTGGGTAATTGTTGGAACATTTTTAACACTTTTTCTGTCTTTTATTTTAACTGGGGTTTTCCCTCCTAAAGTTTTATTTTTTCCTGAAAACCAACCCAACTATATAAATGTTTTTGTAGAGCTTCCTGTGGGAACCAATATTGCTAAAACAAATGAAACAACTCTAGCGGTAAAAGCAAAAATTAATGAAGCTCTTAGTCTACCTATTTCTTCAAAAGATAGTCTTTCCTACCTTCAGGCGTCAGATGTGGAAATTGTAAAGGGGAAAAAAATAAAGACTCTTTTTGTAGAATCGGTAATTGAGCAGGTTGGAAAAGGAACTTCTGATCCTAATAGCGGTCCATCTTTTGGGGAAACGCCACACAAGGCAAGGATAACAATTTCTTTTTGTGAGTTTTCACACAGAAAGGGGCTTAATACTAGTGAGGTAAAAAGATTAATTGAAAAGACTCTAATTGGAAACTTTCATGCAGATATTACTATTGTTGTGGACAAAGAGCAAAGCGGTCCACCGCAGAAGCCGCCTGTAAATATCGAGGTAACTGGTTCTGAAAATTATGGGGAGCTAACTCAACAAGCGGAAAGCTTACAGCAATTTTTAATAAATAAAAATATTGAGGGAGTACAAAAGTTGAAGTTAGACGTTGAGGTCAATAAAGCTGAAATTCAAATCGTAATTAATAGAGAATATGCAAAAAGAGTTGGGCTATCTACCGGTCAAATTGCACAAAGCATAAGAACTTCTCTTTTTGGAAAAGATGTTTCTACTTACAATTATCAAGAAGAGGATTACGATATAAATATTCGTTTTAGCGAAAATGACAGACTAGATGTTTCTTCAATTTTAGAACAAAAAATCATGTTTATGAATAACAGAGGGGTTAAACTAAGTATTCCTATTAGCTCTGTAGTTAAAGACATTAAAATGATTAATAAGCATGCGGCAGTAGTTCGGAAAAATCAAAGCAACACGGTTACCGTTTTTAGCGGTGTTCAAGAAGGTTATAATGCTAATGAGATAATTGCAGAAGTAAAAAACTATTTAAAAGCGTTTGACAACTCTAAGCAGGGAGGTGCGTTTAAAAAAGCTGGTTACAAATATAAATTTACTGGGCAAATGGAAGATCAAGAAAAAGAACTCGCTTTTTTAAGCGGGGCCTTGCTTTTTGCTGTCTTTCTTATTTTGCTTATTCTAGTTACACAATTCAATGCGTTTTCATCTCCAATTATAATTCTGTCATCTGTTATTTTAAGTCTTGCAGGAGTGTTTTTAGGGATTGTTATTTCAAGAAATGATTTTGTGATAATTATGACCATGATTGGTATTATTTCTCTTGCTGGTATTGTTGTTAACAATGCTATTGTTCTTGTTGATTACACCAACTTAATTAGAAAAAGAAAAAGAGCAGAGCTTGAGCTTGACGAAACAACCTTAATTTCTAACGAAGATTTCAAAGCATCCGTTATTGAAGGTGGCAAAACAAGGCTTAGGCCCGTTTTATTGACAGCCATAACTACAATTCTAGGTCTTTTCCCGCTTGCATCTGGCCTTAACATTAATTTCTTTAGTCTTGTTAGCGATTGGGATCCACAAATATTTTTTGGTGGTGATAATGTTATTTTTTTCAAACCCATGAGCTTGGCCATTATTTATGGACTAACATTCGCAACTTTTTTAACTTTGGTCGTTGTTCCGATTATGTATTATAGTATTTACAGGTTTAAAATTTGGTTATATAAATTGTGCAACTGGAGAATAAGAATTAACTTATAGGTGTTTTAGTTGCTTTAAAGAACCAATAATTAAAGAAGATTTATATTTTTGATGAAAAATGAGAGGCTTATTTTTTTGTTTTATATTGGTTTCGTGGGTTTCATTGTTTTCTCAAAAGGAAAACGAGAGGCATCTTAATATTCATTTTCAGGTAAACAACACCTTTGGTGAGCTAACTAATTTGGTAATTAGAGAAATTTATGAAAGCGGCTTCAAAGACACTGTTTTTGCCGAAAAAGCAAACCACTCTATTCACATTCCGGTTAATAAACATGTTTTGCTGGAGTTTATCTGCGAGGGTCATGTCACTAAAAGAGTTGCATTTAATACTGATGTTCCGGATGATTTAAAAAATATTCCATTTTTTAACCTTGTAGTAGAGCTTATTGAAGAAGATTTCTTAATGAGCCTAGAAAACCAAAAAGAAATTAAAACATTAATGGATTTTCCGGTTGGTTATATCAGCTTTAATCCTAGGGAAAGGTCTTGGTATAATTCTCAAGAAAACATTACCAAAACAATAAATAAGTTGATTAAAAAAAGTTTAAAGTAGTTCTTAAGGCTTTTTAATTGATATATTCATTTTTTAAAGTTTCTTTTAATTAAAGGAGTTCACAAAATGGAAAGCACCGAGAAAATTATTTACTTCCACGTTGGAATTAGCAAAACAGGAAGTACTTTTTTACAAAACAGGGTGTTTCCCAAGCTTTCTAAAATCACTTACATTCCTACCAATAAATACCATAGGGTATTTGATGAAATTAAAAACTGTGACAGTAATACAATTTTAGTTTCTAGAGAATTTGATAGGCAATTTGAAAGAGAGGTTACTTTATTTTCTAGTAGGTTCCCAAAAGCTACTCCAATAATTGTCTTAAGAAAACACGAAGAGTATTTGGCTTCTCAATACAAGCGTTTTGTCAAGAATGGATTTAAGGGAGAAGTTGAAGATTTTTTTGACCTAGAAAATGACAAAGGATTTTTTAAGATTCTTCACTTAAGCTTTTCTTATCAAATTAAAGTTTTAAAAGAAAAGTTTGAAAAAGATCCTATTGTTCTTTTTTATGATGAATTAAGGTCCAGCCCAAGAGATTTTATAAAATATTTTTGTTCTTTGACCTTAAGCGATATTGATTTGGAAAAAGTGAACTTTAGTAAAAAACATATTTCGTATAACGAAAAGCAGCTAAAAGCCATTAAGACTGTTTCAAAATATTTTAATCTTAAAAAAAGAGTTCTTTTTAATAGCCCTATTTTAAATTTATTTTGGCGAGTTTATCAAGGTTTTTTCCGTTATGGAATCTTGTATTTCTCTTTGGTTATGCCTAGTTTTATGTATTCGAAAAAGCCCCTAATTGACCCTGCTTATTTGAAAAAAGTTGGTAACCATTTTAAGGATGATTGGGAGAAGTGCATGAAATATGAAAACCGAGAGATATGAAAAATTTATTGCTCCTAACTTTTGTTTTTACCAGCGGTTTGTTGGTTTCTCAGGGTGGAAAAGTAATAGATCAACTTTCTTTAAAAAGTAAAATACTAAATAGTGAGAGAAAGTATGCTGTCTATCTGCCAAGCGACTACGATCATTCTAATAGAGAGTATCCAGTTCTATATTTACTTCATGGGGCCGGAGACGACCATACTGGCTGGGTTCAGTTTGGAGAAGTAAAGTCTATAGCGGATAAAACCAATAAAGAGGGTCTTTCCACCTCAATGATCATTGTAATGCCAGATGCGCAAACAGGAAAGAGAGGGTACTTTAATGATATTGACAATAATTGGAACTACGAAGATTTTTTCTTTCAAGAGTTTATTCCATTTATTGAAAAAAAATACCGTATTAAATCTGAAAAAAGATATAGAGCAATAGCTGGTTTGTCTATGGGTGGTGGCGGAACTTTTATTTACGCGCTTAGGCACCCCGACATGTTTTCTTCTGCTTGCCCTTTAAGCGGTTATATGGGAAAGCTTTCTTACAATGAGTTTTATGAAAGCAACGAGGAAAAACTTAAAAAATACAGAAGAGAAAAAGTTTTTAATTACTACTCTAATCATAATGCGCTATCTATAATACAAAATCAAACAGATGAAAATCTAAAAAGTGTAAGGTGGTATATAGACTGTGGCGACAATGATTTTTTATATGAGGGTAATTCATTAGTGCATATAGCACTTAAAAAACGTGGGGTTCCTCACGAGTATCGTGTTCGGGATGGTGCCCATAATTGGACCTATTGGCGATCGGCACTACCGGAAGTATTAAGTTTTATTACTGAGCATTTTCACCAAAAATAATATCTATATTAGGAATTTAAAAGTTGTTAATTGAATTTTGTTAAAACCAACATGAAAACATGAAATGTTTAAATTATTGCGTTTTATTAGCGCTAAGTCTATTGTCTAGTTGTAGTGAAAGTGAATATATTTCAGTACCTGATATTAATTTTGAAAAGGCAATTATAGGATTAGGTTACGATGATATTATAGATGGGCGTGTGCTAAAGAAAAACATAGCCTCTGTTGAAAAATTAAATGTTGATTTTACAGGGATGACTGGTCAAGCCTTTCTGCAAATCTCTGACTTAACAGGTTTAGAGGGCTTTATCTCTTTAACTCATTTGAGCTGTTACAATAATTTACTAACGAACTTAGATTTAAGTCAAAACAGGTCTTTAACTAATTTGACTTGCCCTTCGAATAAACTAACTTCTTTAGATTTATCTCAGAATATTGCTTTACTAACTCTAATGTGTTACGATAACGAACTTGCCAAGCTAGATATATCTCAAAATACAGCTTTAACTAATTTGAATTGTGTTAATAATAAACTTGCCAAGCTAGATATAACTCAAAATAAGGTTTTAGAAGGTTTGGTCTGTTCACATAACAAACTAACTTCTTTAGATGTAACTCAAAATACAGATTTAACTAGTTTGAATTGTGTTAATAATGAAGTTGCCTATTTAGATGTAACTGAAAATACAGCGTTAGTAAGTCTAGAGTGTAATGATAATAAACTAAATAGCTTAGATGTAAGTCAAAACACTGCTTTAGCTATTTTAAATTACAACTTATCTATTGTGGGTTATTCTGAACTTACATCCGGAAAGGTATTTAACACTAATGTAGAGCAGAAAAATGATTGTGTAATTTATAATTCCTTAGGAATTCCATATGTAATTGAAGAGACGATGTTGGATTTGGGGGGAGAGAATGAGTACAGAATTGAACTAAAAGGGTGGAAAAATGGCAAGATTCAAAAATGGGGTATTATTCGTTATTCAGGTATTAATGCTAGTGTTGGCTTTTATGATAAGGACGACGTTCCCGATATAATAGTTAAGACTGGAAATGGTGATAAATCTTTGGGGTTCTTGTCTTTATTAGATAATAATAGTCACCTATTAAATGAAGATATTCCTCTTATAATTAACAATAGTAGTCCTTATAATATAGATTTTCAATCAGAAAACCGTGAAGATCCGGACACATGGAATAATAATCAAAACAATCCTTATAAAATATTTTCTGCGGAAAACTATTTCGTTTCAGTACCTAAAATTAATTGGCTTTCGTTCACTGAAAAGTATAATATTAATGAGAGCAACTTGTCTGGTAAAGACTATTTATTACTTGCAGAAAAAGCTTCAATAGGTGAAAAGTTTGATAAAACTTCTCCTTTTTTAGTTTTCGCCCTAATGTTAAAAGGATTAGAAGAGGTTATTAAAAATCCTGAAGATTGGGAAAAATATAACATGTCTTTTGACAGTCATTACCGCAATTTTGACGAAAATTACTTGTCTGCTGTCATCAATGAATATTATGGTTATTGGAAGCAAGACCTACTTGTTCCTTTTACACTTCACAACTGTGGCGAAGGAAACAATTTGCATATGCTCTGCTACAGAGGTTCTCAATCTGATAAGAGAAGATCTATTTATAATCAAAAGCTAGAAAAAATAAAAGGACAATTAGATTCGGGGTTAAATGTTTTATTAAATGATGTTTTAGAGAAGAAATCAGCATTTTCTATTAGTGAAGATAGTCATTTATGGACTTTGTATAAAGAGAGTATTCAAAGAAATGCTTTTGTTGATTTAATAAGTCAAACTATTAATGATAATATATTTCTTGAAATAAATATTGGCTTTGAAAAATCAGACTCTTTGCTAAATGCATACTATAAACAATTAATGAGCAAAGCTGATAGCAACGGGAATATCTCTTGGGGAGATGAAACGAATAGCACTAATCGTTCTTCAAAAACAATTAGGCAAAAGCAAAGAAATTGGATAAAATACAAAGAGGCTTGTGCAAAATTTTTTAGTCAATTAAATAGTAAGTATTCTAAAGAGTTTTGGCTAAACTATTTTACAATTATACAAGCCGAAAAATTACACGATTTGGCAGGATGTAATTGTTGGAGCAATTACTATTCTTACTCGAATAAAGCCCTTAATGACAGCAAGTACTATAAATTACATTTTTCTGTATTAGACGACTATAATTGTAATGCTTATCTATTCAATGGTGAAATGGATGAGGGGTGTTAGAGCATGGTAATTTATTGTGGTTTTTTGACAAAAACATTCAAATATCTAACTATTGAATCATGAAGATTATTTCAACCTCTTCTCGCGGCAACTTTATATACGAAAGAGATGAAAAAAAAATTCTAGAGCTAGTTCACCCTAAATGGTTTTCTAAAAGAGCTATTACCAAATACAACAACAAGAATATAAAAATTGAACCCAAAAACTATTGGGGATCAAAATATCTTATTCTTAAAGAGGGGATTGAAAAAGGAAGTATTGATGTTGACTGGAAAAACAATATTACCATCACTTTTAAAGACCAAAATGAAGTTGCCCAAATATTTAAATTGACGAATAAGGGGTTCTGGAAACAGCAATTTGAATTCTATAATCTAAAGGGAGAAATTGTAATTGTTTTAAATCCTCTAAAGACTTGGAAAAAATGGACAAATGATCTTGCAATTGAAAGTAGCCTTAATTATTCTAATCAAAAATATTTCGATGAATTAGTGATTTATTGTGGGTTTGTGGTTCGTTTAATTCAACAATATGCAGGAGCAGGAGTTGTGTAGTGTTATTAAGCTGGTTTTGTATAGTTATGAAAAGAAATTCAATTAAAGTGCACATTGTCGGTGGTGGGGTTAGTGGTCTTGTTGCTGCTCAGGTTTTGGAGAGCCATGGGTTAAGTCCTGTAATTATAGATGCCAATGATCGTGTTGGTGGGCGACTAAAGACAGATGCTGTCAAAGGATTTCAGCTAGATCGTGGCTTTCAAGTATTGTTGTCCAGCTATAGCGCAGCTAAAAAATATTTAGATTATAAAAGTCTAAATCTTCAAAAACTAAATGCTGGTTCTTGTGTATTTGCTGGTGGAAAGCAGTGTTTTTTTGGAGACCCCATAAGGGACATGTCTTTATTTATACCCACATTATTCTCACCCTTAGGCACTCTAGGTGATAAACTTAAAGTAGCAAAACTAAATTTTCATCTTCAGAAGAAATCCATTGATAAGATATTTGAAGATAGAGAAATTACCACAAAAGAATATTTAACCGCCAAAGGTTTTTCAAAAAATATAATTAAAAACTTTTTCACCCCTTTTTTTAGCGGCATCTTCCTTGAAGACGAGCTTTACACCTCTAGTAGAATGTTTGAATTTGTTTTTAAAATGTTTGGCGAAGGGTTGGCTCTAATGCCAAAAGGTGGAATAGAAGATATTTCAATACACTTAAAAGACAAGCTTCAAAAGACGGAGATTCATCACAACTCCTTTGTTTCTAATGTTAAAGACATGGAAATCACGATGTCCGACGGTAAAAAAATTAAGACCAATTATACCATTATTGCCACTGAGCCAACTAACTTGGTTGACGGTTTAAAAGGTCAAAAGGTGGACTGGAAATCTTGTCAAAACCTATACTTTACTAGTTCTAGCCGTGTTTATGAAAAGGCTTTTATAGGTTTAGTTTCCAATCAAGAGTGTTTGATTAACAATATTTTTTACCCCACAAGCATACCAACAAGCAAAAAAGGAAAAGACGAACTAATTTCAGTTACAGTTGTTAAAGAACACGGCCTTCCAGAAAAAGAATTAATTAAAAGAGTAAAAAACGAACTCAAAAAAGAATGTAAAATTGAAGGTATTACTTTTTTAAAGTTGTACAATATTCCAAAAGCCTTGCCTAAACTAAACAACTTACAATATGATATTACTCCCTCAGAAACCAAACTTAAAGACGGTATTTTCCTTGCTGGAGATTTGCTGCTTAACGGGTCGTTAAATGCAGCTATTCTGGCAGGGGAGAAAGCGGCATTGGGGGTTTTAGAAGCGTTAAAAAATAGTGTTGTATTGGGTTAGAAACGGCTAATTACAAGCATTTAAAGTATTCAAAGGGTTCTAGGCAAGATATACATCTATACATCGCTTTGCATGCTGTCGAGCCAAACTGGCTTACAAGTTCTGTTTCTTTGGTTTTGCATCTTGGACACTCTACTCTTTGTTTTTTTCCTAAAAGAATGTTTTTGTCTTTGGTTTTGTGTGCTGGAGGGGCTATCCCATAATTTCTTAGTTTTTCCTTAGCTTCTTCTGTTATCCAGTCGGTTGTCCAAGCGGGATCAAACTGCATTTTAATTTCATAGCTTTTTACTTTTAACAGCTCTAGTTTTTCGACGATGTCTTTCTGAAAACGATCCATTGCCGGACAGCCTGAATAGGTTGGGGTTATTACAACTTTAAGGCTGTCTTCTTGATAAAAAACATTTCTTAGAACCCCTAGTTCTTTTATGCTGATAACAGGTATTTCAGGATCTGGTATATCAGAAATTACTTTTTTTATGTCTTCAAGACTTGCCATATTCTATGTCCACTTAGCTTTTGGAGGCATTGACATTAATATTGCTTCTGTAGAACCTCCTGTTTTTAAGCCAAACAGGGTTCCTCTATCCCATATTAAGTTAAACTCTACATACCTTCCTCTTTTTATAAGCTGTTGATCTTTTTCTTCATCAGACCATGTTTGGTCTTTGTGTTTTTTTACGATTTCAGTAATAGATTCTAGTGTCAGTTTTCCTACGTCCTTAACAAAGGAAAAATCTTTTTCCCAGTCTCCTGTATTTAGATGATCAAAAAAAATTCCTCCTTCTCCCCTTGGCTCCTCTCTGTGAGGTAAATAAAAATATTCGTCGCAATTCTTTTTAAATTTAGGGTAATATGTTGGATTGTGTTTTTCACATGCTTGTTTCATTTTAGAGTGAAAAAAACTTGTGTCGTTTTTATTAATGAAAGTGGGGGTCATATCTGCTCCACCGCCAAACCAAGACTCTCCGGTAACTAAAAACCTGGTGTTAAAGTGAAACGCAGGAACTTTAGGAGACTCCATATGAGCAACAAGACTTATACCAGAAGCCCAATATTTTGGTGATTCTTGAGTCCCTTTGATTTTGTCTCTATATTCTTTGGAAAACTCTCCAGAAACTGTAGATATATTAACGCCTACTTTTTCAAAAACATTACCCTTCATAATGCTTATCTCTCCTCCTCCGGACCCTTTGTGCTTCCAGTTTTTTCTTTCAAAGGAGCCAGTGTCTATTTCTTTGAAAGCAGCGCAAAACTGGTCTCTTAGATCTCTAAACCAAGCTTGTGCTCTTTGTTTTTTTAATTCATTGTTTTCCATTCTAACTCGAAATATCCTTAAGGATTGTCTTCTTGGCGCCATTCTGCGAAACTATTGGCTGTCTCCCTTAAAAAGCCCTTGACCAGCTTTGCTCCTTTGGGTTCGTTTCTTTTTAGTATTTCTACGATTTCAATAAGCATATTTTCGCATGTTGGCTGGTAGTCGACTAATCTAATTCTTTCGTTAATTGATTCAATTTCTTTAAACCTAGTGTCTTTTCTTAAGATAAGTCTATGGTCAAAAAGTGGCAATATTTGTGTTTTAACTATTTTTTTTATGTCTCCAAAGTCTACCACCATTCCACAATCTGAAAGCCCTGTCTCACTTTTTGGCGTCCCTATAAAAGTCATTTCAAGGTGGTAACTATGGCCGTGAATGTCCTTACACTTTCCGCTGTATCCGTCAAGTGCGTGAGCAGCCTCAAAATCAAATTCTTTTGTTATTCTAATCTTCACTTTATTTTAATCTTTAACAAAATTACGATTAAAAGAGAAACAATTTTTTAATTCAACACTATAAATATTTGCCTCCCTTAATTTTCGGATTATTTATTTTTAAATTACATTAGAAAAATGTATTCAAAAAAAGATAGCTTTCTAACCCTCTCATCAGAGCTAGATTTGTTTATAAACAAGTATTATAAGCACGAGCTAGTAAGAGGTATTTTGCTTTCTTCTGTTTTTTTGGTTTTTCTTTTGGCTGGTGCTTGGTTTTTAGAATTTTTATTTAGGTTTTCCTCTTTTGGCCGTGGTGTGTTGCTTTTTGGGGGGGCATTATTTGCATTAATTTATGTTTCAAAGCTTATAATATCTCCTTTAATTAAGCTTTTTGGACTACACGGAAGAATGTCTCATGAAGAGGCTTCAATTTTGCTTTCTAAAAAAATACCAGAAATTGGAGACCAGCTGGTCAATGTTATTGGGTTAGAAAAACAATTAGAAAAAACTGAAACTGATCTTTTAAAAGCTTCTATAGAGCGAAAGGCTTTAAACTCTTTAAGGTTTAATTTTAGAAACTCTATTTCTATAACTGATCAAAAAAAAATGCTTTATGGTTTTTTAGTACTTTTTTTGTTCTCCGGGGCTTGCTCTTTTATTTATCCTGATTCAATTATTCCTCCCCTTAGAAGAGTGGTCTTTTTTCAGAAAAACTTTGAAAAGCCTAATCCTTTTGAATTTAAGATTAACAATGGTGATCCTTTGCTGGTTTTGGAAAACGAACCTTTGAAGATTAACATTAAAACAATAGGAAAAATCGACCCTGAGCAGGTCTTTTTATATTCTAAAAAAAAGCGGTTTTTTCCTGAGAAAACCGGCTCTAAATCCTTTAGGTATATTTTTAACTCCGTTAACAAGTCTTTTGTCTTTAATCTTCTAGACGGCAACAGAGACACTGTAAATTACAATGTTAAAGTGCTGCCTAGGCCAAGAATGTTAAAAGAAAAAAAAATTGTTCGGTACCCCAGTTATACACAAATAGCAAACGACACTTTTTATGACCTAAATAGAATAATTGTTCCTGAAGGATCGACAATAGACTGGGAGATAAACTGCAAAAGTATTTCCCTTTGTTCAGCTGTGTTTGAAGACTCTGTAATAAGATCAAAAAATGAAAGGTTTGGTTTTTCTTATTCGCCAAAAAAATCTCAAGATTACAAAATTTTTGTCCAGAACAACTTTTCTGATTTTAAAGATTCAATAAGTTACTTTATAGAATTGAACAAGGATGGCTTTCCAACTATTGTGGTAGATGAGGTTTTTGATAGTAACAGGGTTAATAAAAGACTGTTTGTGGGAAATATTTCTGATGACTATGGGTTCCATTCCTTGAAATTCTTCTGCCTTAGAAACGACAGTGTTATTTACAGTGAACTTTTAAATTACAGCGGCACCAACAGTGCTGTTTTTAATTTTGAATATGATTTTGAAGGTTTGTCACTACAAAGCGGGGATTTAGTTCGTTATTTTTTCGCTGTAAAGGACAACGATGGAATTAATGGCCCAAAAGAGATTTTATCTAAGTCTATGTTTTTAAAGGTGCCAAGCAAAGAAAGGCAAAAAGAGATAAGAAAAATCAAAAGCCTAGCAAACAACCAGTCCTTTAGTTCTTTACAAAAAAAACTGCAAAACTTTAATTCTGAACTTGAAGACATGAAAACTTCAATGCTTAACAAAAGGTCTTTAAGTTGGGAAGACAAAAGCTCCTTGGAAAGTTTTCTAAAAAAACAGAAGGAAATTCAAAGCGAATTAGAAAAACTAAAAAACCAACTTAAAAATGAACTTTCAGAAAATCAAAAAGAAAAAAATAAAGAAATTCTAAAAAAACAAGAGCAAATTAATAAAATGGTAGAGGAGCTTATGTCAGATGAAATGAAAAAGCTCTACGACGAACTAAGCAAATTATCTGAGGAAATGAATAAAGACAAGGTCCTAAAAAAACTAGAAGATATTGATTTTGCCCAAGAGGACATGCTTAAGGAGCTAGACCGAACTATTGAGCATTTTAAGAAAATGGAGATTGAACAAAAAGCAAAAGAACTTTCAGAACAGCTTAAAGATCTTTCTAATAAACAAAGCCTATTAAAAGAAAAAACCGTCGACAAAGACGTGTCAGGGTTTGAAAAAAACAAACTACAAGAAAAAATAAAGGAGGAATTTAATGAAATACAAAGCGAGCTCTCCGATTTAAAAAACAAGAATAAAGAGCTTTCTAGGCCTTTAAAAATTGAAACTGAAGAAAAAGAAGAAAAAATAAGCCAGTCTTTAGAAGAATCTCTTGAAAAACTGGGTGAAAACAAAATGAAAAAAGCTAGTGAAAAACAAGGGGAAACCAGCAAAAGCCTTAATGAATTAGCAGACTCTATGGAAAAACTAAGTAAAGGAAGTGGTGACAAGCCTGAAGAAGATATGGAGTCTTTAAGGGTTTTGTTAGAGCAATTAATAACTTTTTCTTTAGACCAAGAAGAGGTGCTGGCTGATTTAAAGTCTACAAAAACACAAGACCCTAAGTATATAAACATAGGTCAACAACAAAGAAAACTCAGTGATAAAATCCAAATAATTGACGACTCTTTAAGCGCTTTAGCGCTAAGGCAAATTATGTTAAGTGGAAAAATAAACAAAGAGGTCCAAAGCATAAAACGCTCTTTAAAAAAGAGCATAAAAAACCTTACTGAACGAAAGACAAAAAACGCACAAATTGAACAGCAAACAGTAATGATGCATACCAACGAGCTTGGTCTTTTATTAAGTGAAATAATAAATCAAATGCAACAAAACATGCCTGGTTCCGGGCAGTGTAATAAGCCGGGAGGTAAAAATAAAAAACCAGGAAAGGGTCTCCCAAAAAATGCAGAACAACTTAAACAACAAATTGAGGCAATGAAAAAATATATGAAGGGTAAAAAAGATGGGGAAAAACCTGGTGAAAGCGGCTCTTCATTTGAACAACTAGGAAGAATGGCCGCCCAGCAAGCTGCAATTAAAAAACAACTTCAAGAAATGGCTCAAGAGTTAAATAAAGATGGTTCAGGAAAAGGAAACGGTCTTAAGGATTTAATTAAAAAAATAGAAGAAACAGAGGATGAAATCATCAACAACGATATTTCCTTATCCACTATTGAGAGACAAGAAGAAATAAAGGTGAAGCTCTTAGAGCTGGACAAAGCCACAAAAGAACAGGAAGAGGAAGAAAAAAGAGAAGCAAAAGAATCTTTGGAGGACTACAAGAAAAATAATTCTGTTTTGTTTGAAGATTATTTACAAATTAAAAAAGGAGAAACAGAGCTTTTAAAAACTATTCCTCCAAATTTGAAACCTTATTACAAAAATAAAGTAAATGAGTACTTTAAATCTATTGAGAAAGATTATGATTAGTGCTTTAAATCCCGTAGAAAACAAATTATGCTTGCAGTCTGACCCCAAGAGCTTACTTTCCCTTGAAAGCTGGGTCAACACCTTATGTGAAACCCATTCCATAAGTGTAGAAATTTACGGAAATATATTAATTGCACTCTCCGAAGCTGTAAACAATGCTATTATTCATGGCAACAAAAATATTGTTGATAAAGACGCTTTGGTTGTTGCTTCATTTACAGATGGTTTATTAACTTTTACTGTAACTGATCAAGGGGACGGGTTTGACTTCCTAGATCTGCCTGATCCTACGCTTCCTGAGAACATAGAAAAGCCTCAAGGCAGAGGAATCTTTTTAATGAACCACCTTTCCGATGGTGTTGTTTATGAAGAGCCTGGAAATGCTGTAGAGATTTCTTTTAAAATTTAGTTTTTGAGCATTTTTTTTCATAAAGAAAATGTTTCATTTTCTACAGATGAAGAGTTTGTTGCAAAATGGGTTAAAGATAGTGTTAACACCCTTGGGTTTGACATGGGTGAGCTATCATTGGTTTTTTGCTCCGACGAGTACCTCAAAAAAATAAACATTAAATATCTAAACCACGATTTTTTTACCGACGTTATTGCTTTTGACTATTCCAAGGAAAAGCTATTGTTTGGCGATATATATATATCAACTGAAAGAGTAAAAGAAAATGCAAAAATATATAGCTCTTCTTTTAATGAAGAATTATTTAGGGTTATAATCCATGGTGTTTTACATTTGTGTGGGTTTAATGACAAAACTGAAGAGCAAAAAACCTTAATTAGGGCTAAAGAAAATGAGTTTTTATCCTCAATCGACTGGAAAACAGTGCTTTAGGCCTGTTTCACGTGAAACAATATGCTAAAAGAATATGACATAATAGTTGTTGGAGCTGGACACGCAGGAAACGAAGCTGCTGCAAGCGCTGCCAAAATGGGGTCAAGTGTTTTACTTGTCACAATGAACATGGAGACTATTGGTCAAATGAGCTGCAACCCTGCAATTGGAGGCATTGCAAAAGGACAAATAGTAAGAGAAATTGACGCTCTTGGCGGGCAAACAGGATTTGTCACAGACTTAAGCGCCATTCAATACAAGCTTTTAAACCAATCGAAAGGCCCCGCAATGTGGAGCCCTAGGGCGCAATGTGATAGAAAAATGTTTAGCAACACTTGGAGAAAAACACTTGAAAATATTCCTAACGTAGACTTTTGGCAAGACGTAGTCCAAGAAATAATAGTAGAAAAAAACAAGGTGGTTGGTGTAAAAACATCAATGGGGGTTAAAATTAAATGCAAAGCTGTTGTATTAAATAGCGGTACTTTTTTAAACGGAACTATACACCTTGGTGAAAAACAATTTGGCGGTGGAAGAATGGGAGACAAGGCCATTAAGGGAATTACGGCACAGCTAGAGACTTTGGGTTTTAAATCTGGTAGAATGAAGACCGGAACACCCGCAAGAGTAGATGGAAGATCTATCAACTTTTCTGTTATGGAAGAACAGCCTGGGGATGAAAACCCTGGAAAGTTTTCTTACTTTGATAACACAAACAGTTTGTCCAAACAAAAAAGTTGTTTTATAACCTATACAAACCAAAACACACACGAGGTTTTGAAAGAGGGCTTTGATAGAAGTCCGTTGTTTAATGGCGCCATAAACTCTGTCGGGCCTAGATATTGCCCTTCCATAGAAGACAAAATAAATAGGTTTAGCCACAGGCCAAGACATCAAATTTTTGCTGAGCCTGAAGGTTGGGACACTATAGAGTTTTATATAAACGGGTTTTCAAGCAGCCTTCCTGAAGAGGTGCAGCTTCAGGGCTTAAGAACAATAAAAGGTTTTGAAAAAGCTAAAATGTTTAGACCTGGTTATGCAGTTGAATACGACTATTTTCCACCTACACAGCTAAAGCACAGCCTGGAAACAAAACTTATAGAGAACCTTTATTTTAGTGGTCAAATAAATGGCACTACAGGCTATGAAGAAGCTGCGGGTCAAGGGTTAATGGCTGGCATAAATGCACATTTAAAAATAAATGGTAAAAGTCCATTTGTTTTAAGCAGGGATGAGGCCTATATTGGAGTTCTTATAGATGACTTAATAACTAAAGGAACTGAGGAGCCCTACAGAATGTTTACTTCGAGGGCAGAGTATAGAATATTGTTGAGACAAGACAATGCGGATATTAGGTTGTCTAAAAAGTCTTATGATTTGGGTTTGTTAGAAGAAAACAAGCTAAAGCAAGTGGAAGAAAAAATAGAAATGTCTAATAAACTAATGCGGTTTACAAAAAAACTTTCTGTTTCTCCAGACGAAATAAATGAAGTGCTAAGTTTAAAAAGCGGAAGTAAAATAAAGCAAAAGGTAAAAGCTCCAAGTATAATATCTAGGCCAAACATTGGAATAAAAGACGTTATTAGAAACAACAAATTCATTAAAAATTTTATAACTGAAGGCTTAATAAGTGAAGGGGCTATAGAGCAAGTTGAAATTGATATAAAATACAGCGGCTACATAAACAGAGAAAAGGAAAACGCTGACAAATTAAAAAGACTAGAGTACGTTAAAATACCAATAGATATTGACTACTTTAAGTTTTCTTCTCTTTCCAATGAGTCTAAAGAGAAGCTAAACGAGGTTAAGCCTGTTAATATTGGCCAAGCGGCTAGAATAAGCGGCATCAAACCCTCTGATATTTCAATATTATTAATTTATTTAGGAAGGTAAGGTTTCACGTGGAACAAAATTTAGAAAAAATATTAGTCTGTCCAATTTGTGGTGGAAAATCGCACAAAAAACACGTTGAAGGAAAGGATCATAACGTAAGTGGAAATGTGTTTACTATAGTTGAGTGTGTTGGTTGTGGGTTTAGATTTACCAACCCAAGGCCAAAAGAAAAAAATATTTACAAATACTACCAGAGCAAAAACTACATATCTCATAGTTCTACAAAAAAAGGATTAATTAACAGGGTTTATCACTTTGTGCGGTATTATCAGTTTTATAAAAAAAAGGTAGTCATTCATAAAAGTTCCAAGATAAGAAAGGGCAAAATATTGGATGTAGGTTGTGGTACAGGAGACTTTTTAAAATATATGGCTTCTTCAGGATGGGAGGCAGACGGAGTAGAAACTGACAAGGGGGCAAAAAGAGTAGCTGAAAAAAAGCTTGGAAAAAAAATAGAAGAAAAATTAGACCTTGTAAATGAAGAAAATAAATATGACGTCATTTCTATGTGGCATGTTTTAGAGCATGTTTACAACGTGGAAGATTACTTAAAAAAAATAAATAAATTATTAAAAAAAGGCGGAGTTTTGGTTGTTGGTGTTCCAAATTGTGCTTCTTATGATGCTAAAAAATATAAGGAAAACTGGGTTGCCTACGACCTTCCTATACATTTATCGCATTTCCGAAAAAACAACATTAAAGAGCTAGCAAGAAAAAGTAGTTTTACATTAAAAGCCATAAAGCCACTGTTTTTCGACGCCTACTACATTAGCATGCTTAGTGCTAAGAAATCTGGGTCTTCAATAGTTTCTGGGTTTTTGCATGGATTTATTTCTAATTTCAAGGCTAAGAAGTCTGGAGAATACTCAAGTTTGATGTATTTTCTATTTAAATAGGGTTTAAGGCGATAAGACGTCTCGGTAAAGGGCTTGTGTTAGAAAAACACAGAAGGGGCGGCAAATCGGCTGTAGCGATTTTTTGTTAGCTTTCTGATTTTCAAGCGATTAGACCTTCAAGCTTTTTCAATTGGGCATTTGGGTCTTTTTCTCTGTATAAAATATTATAGGTAGAAGAGATGATAGGTGTTTGTTTTATTGATTTTAATTTTAGTACTCTAGCATAAATGGACTTTGCCGCGTGATAGCCTTCGGCAACCATGGTCATTTTTTCTATCGCGTTTTCTACTGAGTAGCCTTTTCCAATTAAAACCCCTAAAGATCTGTTTCTGCTGTGAAAAGAATAGCAAGTAACTAAAAGATCCCCTAAATATGCAGGCTGAGATATTGTTCTTTCTTTAGGGTCTAGTGATTGTAGGAGTCGCTTCATTTCGTTGGCGCAGGACGTGGTTAAAACAGCAATAAAATTATCTCCATAGCCCAAGCCATAAGCAACACCAATTAAAATTGCATATATATTTTTTAATATGGCCGCATATTCTGTTCCTATAATATCATTAGAAGTTTTAATGTTTATAAACTTTGTATTAAATATTTTTCTTATTTGAGGGTGAATTTCTGTGTTGTTGGTGGAAATAGTTAAATAGCTCTGCTTTTCTAATGCCACCTCTTCTGCATGACAAGGGCCTGAAATGACCCCATAATTAAGGTTTGGAGAAATTGATTTAAAAAATTCATGTGGAGTTGTGTTTATTTCCGGTATTACACCCTTTACAGCAGAAAGTACAGTTTTGGAATTTAGAAGCTCCCCTTTGTTTTTAAAAACAGAAAAAATAAACTCTGACGGAATTGCAACAATAACAAGGTCACTATTGTTAATTATTTCATCAATGTTGTTAAAAAAAGTGATGTTTTTGGTGTTCAGCTTACAGTTAGTAAGATACTTCGTGTTTCTCTTTTTAAGAAGAATTTGATTTTTTAATCTTTCTCGTCTAACCCACCAGTTTACATGATTGTTTTTTGATAATATAGAAACAATTGCCGTTCCCCAACTTCCTGCACCGACAACTGAGATTTTCATATAATATTTTTGTGTGATTTTATAACCTCTTTAAAACAAATCTTAAACCACTCTGTGTATTTTTCTGGAGTTGTTTTAATTTCATTTCCAATATCTTCAAGGGTTTTGTAAGTGTACTCTTCTACCTCTTCTGTGTTTATTTGTGGTTGTTCGTTGGAAAAACCAAAAAAAACATGGTCAAATTCGTGCTCGTATAAGTTATTGTCTAGTTTGGCCTTATATATAAAGTCAAATTGTTTTTTGATGATACATCTCATTCCCATTTCCTCCACTAGTCTTCTATTTGCAGCGTCCAGTGTTGTTTCGTTTTTTCTAGGGTGGCTGCAACAGGTGTTGGTCCACAACCCTCCAGAATGGTATTTTTTAAGTGCTCTTCTTTGTAAAAGCAGCTCGTTTTTGTCGTTAAAAATAAAAACAGAAAACGCTCTATGAAGAAGGCCTTTTATGTGTGCTTCTTGCTTTTCCATAGAGCCAACCTCTTTGTCGTTTTTATCAACTAAAATTACTTTTTCTGTCATTTAGAAAGTGTTTTTTTTCTGTAGGCTAGTTCCCAGGCTGTTAAAAATACGAACCTAGAAACTCTTTCTAGTTTTAAAAAATCTATTTTTTCAAAATCGTCGGTTGGTTGGTGGTAGTCTTCGTGTAAGCCCCCAAAATAGAATATTACAGGAATATTGTTTTTGGCAAAATTATAATGGTCGGATCTTTGATAGAAATTATTTGGGTCATCTTTAGCGTTGTAGGTGTAATCCAGCTTAAAACCTACATGTTTTTTATTGACTTGTTCGTTTATTGTGTGTAGCTCTTTGCTTATTCTATCTGAACCTATTAAATAAATATAGTTGTTGTCTTGCTGTATGGTGTCCTGTCTTCCAACCATGTCAATATTTAGGTCCGCTATAGTTTTGGACAGAGGAAAAGCAGGGTTTTCTGTATAAAACTGTGAACCGAAAAGACCTTTCTCTTCGCCAGAAACTGCTAAAAACAATATCCCTCTTTGAGGTTTAATTCCCTCGTCAAAAGCTTTTTGGAAAGCTTTTGAAATAGATAAAAGGGAACTAGTTCCTGATCCGTCATCATCGGCTCCGTTACATATTTCTCCTCTATCGTAGCCTATGTGGTCGTAATGGGCAGAAATAACTATAATTTCATCCGTAACTCCAGGTATAAACCCTAGGACGTTTTCTCCTGTTTTTGTTTGAGAAATGCTGGTGTTAAAAGAAATAGTGTTAGTGTCTTGGTTTAATGCTTTTATTTTGTCTTCATCTACGATAAACACTGGTGGCTGGGGTTTAGATTTTTGATTTCCGTGTAGCTGCATAAAGGGGTTTTTTAAATATTCTTTTATCCTTAAGTCTGTGTTTGCGTAGTCGCTTTTTAAAAAAACTATGGCAACAGCTCCATTTTTGGTCGCGGTCTGGACCTTTCTTCTCCAATTGCCTTCTTTTTTATCTATAATATCATTGGTTGGCAAGCCTTGTTTTATAAAGACAACTTTACCTTTGGTGTTTTTTCCAAGGTAGTCGTTTCTTTCTTTTGTTTTAATTCCATACCCTACGTTAACTATTTGTGTGTTTTTATAATTATTGTTGGTTGGATTTCCGTAAGGGTAAAAATCATCTATGAAGGTTAGTTTGGTTTTGTTGAAGTAGAGCTCCACTTTAGAGAAGTCTAATACGTCTACAGGAAATTTTTGAAAATAGCCAGTGTCCTCAAATGCACTTTTAGTATTGGTTTCAATAAAATGGTTTTTTATATAGGCTGCTGCTTTTTTTTGACCTATTGTTGTTGTTTCTCTTCCTTCAAACTCATCAGAAGAAATGATTTTTAAGTGGTGTTTTAATTCGCTTTGGGTGATGATTTTGGAGTATTGATCTGCTTTTTTTTGATTAGTTTTTAGGGTGTATGAACCTGGTAGCAAAACACTACAAGAACACATAAGAAAAAAAAGAGATAAATAGATTGTTTTTTTAAGCATTTATTTTGTCCATTCTTTTCTTGTGTCTTCCGCCTTCAAAAGGGGTTTGTAAAAAAACTTCAACTATTTGAAGTGCTTCTTTTTCATTAATAAATCTAGCCGGCAAAGCTAGAGCGTTAGCGTTGTTGTGTAGTCTTGCTAGTTCTGCTATCTCTTTACTCCAACACAGCGCACAACGAACATCTTTGTGTTTGTTGGCAGACATTTGTATGCCGTTTCCAGAACCGCATATAAGAATTATTTTATCACATTTTTCCTCTTTATAAACAGAAACCGAATGGTGTGCAAAGTCTGGGTAATCTACACTATCTCTTGTGTTGGTGCCAACATTAATAAATTCGTGTTTATTAGCAAATGCTTGCATTATTTGTTGTTTTAACTCAACTCCTGCGTGATCACTTCCTATGCTTATTTTCATGTTGATTCTTTGTTGATTAAAGTTTTGTAAGTTTTATTGTTTTTATTGAATTTATATTCATTATTTAAAAAACATTAAAAAGTCCTTTTTTTTTAATTTAAATACCATTTATTATCCATAAGGATATCAACAGTTTTTTTTTACTTTATAGGATTATTTATTAACTATTTATAAGTTCAAGTTTATTAAAAATAATCTTAATAAGTGTTTAAAATGTTGATTTATAATAATTTATTTTATTATTAATTGTTTACTATTTGTTAATTAAAGTATAATTTGAATTAAATTATAAAATACAATGTCTATTTATAAACATATTAACAGACTTAATAATAATAAATGGTTTTATACAATTCTTTTTTTATTATATATAAATGTTAATTATTCTCAAGATAGTATTTACAAGGAGTTTTTTTTTAATTCGGGAGAAATAAGTAGTAAAGGATACTTAATTAATAATTTACCAGGTGGAAAATGGGTAAGTTACTATTCCAATTCTAAAATTAAATCTACAGGATACTGGAAAAATGCTTTACTGGACAGTTCGTGGGTCTTTTATGACTCTAGTGGAAGAATAACTCTTGAAGAAAATTACAAAGAAAATCTAAAAAACGGCTATTCTAGTGAATACGATACTAGCGGGTTAATAATTAGAAAAACTTTCTATAAAGATGGCAAAAAAGAAGGTAAAGAAGTTATTTATTATAAAGGAACATCACAAGTAAAAATAGAAAGCAATTACAAAAACAATATAAAAGATGGTGTATCCAAAGAATTCGATAACAATGGAAACATCTTACTCATTAAACAATACGACATGGGGGTTGTAAATAAAAAGGAAGAGATAAATAGATTCGATTCTGAGGGGAAAAAAGACGGTGTTTGGAAAGAGTACTACGAGAATGGAAAAATAAAATTAGAGCATACTTTTTTTCATGGAGAGAAAGATGGAATATCCAAAAAATACGATAAAAAAGGAAAATTACAAGAATTAGAAAGCTTTGATAAAGGAAAAAGAAAAAGTAATAATATTTCTCTAGGAATAGAACTAACAGAAGTGAAATTAGAAAACGGATTTTATGCAAAGGGAATATTAGTTAAAAACAAAAAAAACGGTTTATTTAAAGTATATGACTCTCTAGATAAAGAGCAATATTGCAATTTTTATAAAAACGACACTTTGGTTTATAAAGGGAAGTACGATTCTGTTAATAATAAAACAAGCGAATGGATGTATTTTTGGCCAAATGGAAATATAAAAAAAATAGGAAAATATATATTAAATGAAAAAAATAAAGAATGGAATTATTTCTATGAAGATGGATCTATTCAGCAAAAAGGCAACTATGTAAAAAATAAGCCACATGGAACTTGGGAATGGTGGTATAAATCGGGTCAAAAGCGAAGAATAGAAGATTACGAAAATGGAAAGGAGAAAGGCTTTGTATTTGAATACGATACTACTGGAAAAGTTATTGTAAAAGGAGAATATTTCTATGGATTAAGAGAAGGGGTGTGGAAGTATGAAATAAATGATTATAGAGAGAAAGGATCTTACATTGGAGGAATGAAAACAGGAAAATGGAAAAAAACATATACCACTACAAAAAAAGATAAATTTAAAGGAGAATACCTAAACGATATTCCTATTGGAAAACATGTATATTATTATTCTAACGGACAAATAAAAACAGAGGGGAAATATAAAGATGGAGAAAAAGATGGCGAGTGGATCTACTACAACGAGTTAGGAGATATTGTAATCACCTATCTGTATAAAGATGGAAGAGAATTTAAAAGAGATGGAGTAAAAGTTAAGTATTGAGATATCTATTGATTATATTATTTTACACTTTTAGTTTGAAGATATTTTGTTTAGGAGATAAAATTGAATTTAAAAGGTTCGGAATTATAACTATTGGAGACCATGTAAATTATATAGGAAAACACTTATGGGAAATAAATTTTTTAATTAAAGACTCTCTTTTTTCTATAAGCTTGGAATCAAAAACCAACGACAAATTTATATACTATAATTTAAGTGAAAAATTAGAAATTAAAGAATTAGATATTTTAGAAAAAAAAGAAACACTCTTTACTATATATAAGGATTTAAATAAAATATTTGAAAACAAAACAAAAATTGATTTTAAAATAAATAACAGTTATTTTATTCAAACAACTGAAAAACCAAAAAACACAAAGATAAAAGGAGAAATAAAAGATTTTTATAAAATAGAAACAGTAAGAGATAAATATACTTTAGTAAGAACAGTACAAAAAGAAATGTTTATTTATTGGTACATATTAAAAAACGAACAAATAATAAATATACATACAGAAAGAAAAAAACAGAAAGAATTTAATTACGGACAAATAATAGTAACTAATATTTTAGATAAAAATATTCCAGAATTCACATTTATTTATAAAAACAAACACGATATAAAATTTATAACCTTTAGTGACAAAAATAAAATAACAACAGATAAAGGAAAATTAAAAACCTATGATTCTTCTTTGGATATGTCTGTTTACAGAGGATTTTTACATTACAACTTAAAAAAAAATGGCTAACATTTTTATTATACCAACACCAATAGGAAACCTTGGTGATTTAACTTTTAGATCTAAAGACGTTCTAGAAAAAGTGGATAAAATCTATGCTGAAGACACTAGAACCACCAAAAAATTACTTTCTCATTATTCTATAAAAACACCAATTTTCTCTTACCACCAACACAACGAACACCACGTGGTAGACACCATTATTTCTGAAATAATAGAAAAAGATATTGAAATAGCATTAGTGTCAGATGCGGGAACACCCGGGATAAGCGATCCTGGATTTTTATTAATAAATAAAGCAAAGCAAAACAAAATACCAGTGTTTTGTTTACCTGGAGCAACTTCTTTAATTCCTGCTCTTGTACAGTCTGGTTTTCCAACGGATGAATTTAGTTTTTATGGTTTTTTACCTCATAAAAAAGGAAGAAAAGGAAAACTTTCTAAAATTATAACTAATCCACACACTTTAGTTTTGTTTGAGTCTCCACACCGTTTATTAAAGCTTCTTTCTGAACTAAAAGAAAATCTTCCAGAAACAAGAAGAATAAATATTTCAAGAGAAATATCAAAAATTCATGAAGAAAATATTAATGGAACAGCAGAAGAATTACTTTTACACTTTCAAAACAAAAAAGTCAAAGGAGAAATAGTTTTAGTTATTGACAAACTGCCCAAGAAAACAAAATAATGGAAGAATATAGCCCTCAAAAAATAGACAAAAAGTGGCAAAAGTATTGGGAAGAAAATAAGACATTTAGCTCCGAAGTTAATATTAACAAACCCAAGTTTTATGTATTAGATATGTTTCCTTATCCATCGGGGTCAGGATTGCATGTTGGACATCCTTTGGGCTATATTGCATCTGATATTTATGCTAGATATAAAAGACTGTTAGGCTTTAATGTTCTTCATCCAATGGGTTACGATTCTTTTGGTCTTCCCGCAGAACAATATGCCATCCAAACTGGCCAACATCCTGCAGTTACTACCAAAACCAATATTGAAGGAGGTGTGGACAACGAAGGAAATAAAATCACAGGCTACAGAAAACAATTAGACAAAATTGGTTTTTCTTTTGACTGGGATAGAGAAATAAGAACCTCCGAACCAGACTATTACCAATGGACACAGTGGATATTTAAAGAAATTTTTAATTGTTGGTATAACAACGAATCCCAAAAAGCTGAAAAAATAGAAATTCTTGTAGAGCATTTTGAAAAAGAGGGAAATACTAAGATAAATGCAGCAACGAACTATGATAAAAAATTTTCCCCCTTAGATTGGAAGGGTTTTAGTGAAGACGAAAAACAAGAAATATTATTAGAATATAGACTAGCCTATCTATCAAACACTTGGGTAAATTGGTGTCCTGAACTTGGAACTGTTCTAGCCAACGACGAGGTTAAAAACGGTGTTTCAGAAAGAGGAGGATACCCCGTAGAGCAAAAGAAAATGCGACAATGGAGTATGCGAATAACTGCATATGCAGATCGATTACTAAAAGGGTTAGACAACATTGACTGGACAGACGCCATAAAAGACACACAAAGAAACTGGATAGGAAAATCTCAAGGCGCATCTATTTATTTTAAAACTAACGGAAATAAAAAACACACCATAGAGGTTTTTACAACAAGACCAGATACTATTTTTGGAGTTTCTTTTATTGTTTTAGCCCCGGAACACGAACTAGTACAAAAGATTACTACAAAACACCAAGAAAAAGAAATTAAAAACTACCAAAACACATCTAGGCTAAAAACAGAAAGAGAAAGAATTAGCAATGTAAAAATCACAACCGGTGCATTTACAGGAGCCTATGCAACACACCCATTTACAAATAAAAAAATTCCTATTTGGATAGGAGATTATGTTTTAGCCAACTATGGTACCGGTGCAGTAATGTCTGTTCCTTGTGGTGATCAAAGAGACTGGGAATTTGCCAAACACTTTTCTCTAGAAATTCCTAACGTATTTAAAGATAAAGACTTGTCTAAAGGCGCCTTTACAGAAAAAGATGCGGTAATTACCAATTCTGACTTTTTAGATGGACTAACTGTGAAAAAAGCAACCAAACTAGCCATCTTTCATATAGAGCAAAAAGGCTATGGAAAAGGAAAAACACAATATAAAATTAGAGATGCTGTTTTTTCTAGGCAACGCTATTGGGGAGAGCCTTTTCCTGTTTATTATAAAGGAAAAACACCATATATTCTTAATAAAGAAAAGCTTGTGAAATTACCAGATGTGGACAAGTATTTACCAACTGCCCTAGGAGAACCGCCACTAGCAAGAGCAAAAAAAGAATCTTGGGGAATTGAACATCCAGGAGACAGAATGGAATACAACACCATGCCTGGATGGGCAGGAAGCAGCTGGTATTTTTTAAGGTTTATGGATCCAAAAAACCAAGAAGAGTTCGTAAACAGAGAAAAAGCAAACTACTGGCAAAATATAGACCTATATATAGGAGGTGCAGAACACGCAACCGGACATCTTTTGTATTCTAGGTTTTGGACAAAAATACTATATGACTTAGACTACATTCCTTTTAACGAGCCTTTCAAAAAACTGATTAACCAAGGAATGATTCAAGGAAATTCACGGTTTGTTTATAAGCTTAAAAGAGAAGTAAACAACCAGTCAAATCCAATTTATTTTTCAAAGGCCATAGTAGAAGACCATGATAAAAGAAAAGCAGAGTCTATAGAACAATTCAAAGAAAAACTTAAAAAAACCAGCCTATATACGGCAAACAAAAAAACAGTAAACCTTCTTTATGAGGCCCTACAAACGCAAGTTTCAAAAATACATGTAGACATAAACCTAGTTAGTGGTCATGAACTAAACGTGAACGCATTTAAAAAATCAAGAAAGGAATTTAACAATGCTGAATTTGTTTTAGAAGATGAAAAATTTATATGTCCTGGTGAGGTAGAAAAAATGTCTAAATCCAAATACAACGTTCAAACACCAGACATACTTGTAGAAAAGTTTGGGGCAGATACTCTTCGTTGTTATGAAATGTTTTTAGGCCCGTTAGAACAACACAAACCTTGGGATGTTCAAGGAATAACAGGAGTTGAAGGGTTTTTAAAAAAACTATGGAGGCTTTTTCATGAAAACAACAAGCTTAACGTTTCTGACCAAGAACCAACAAAAAAAGAGCTAAAGTCTATTCATAAAGCAATAAAAAAAACACAAGAAGACCTAGAGCGGTACTCTTTTAATACCCCCGTGTCTATTTTTATGATCTGTGTCAACGAACTAAGCGCTTTAAAATGCAACAAAAAAGCGATTCTTTCGGACCTTTGCTTAATAATTTCTCCGTATGCCCCTCATATTTGCGAAGAGCTTTGGCAAAAACTAGGAAACAAAGAAAGTATTTCCTTTGCCAAATTTCCTAAATACAACCCAAAACACCTTGTAGAAAATAGCCATAAGTATCCTGTTTCTTTTAATGGAAAAATGAGATTTATTTTGGAATTACCTGTAAACATAAGTAAGGAAGAAATAGAAAAAGAGGTGCTAAAAAATGAAAAAACCCTAAAATATTTGGAAGGAAAAACCCCAAAAAAAATAATAGTGGTACCAAGAAAAATAGTAAATATTGTTCTTTAAGCGGACTTGTTTTTTAAAACACCCCCAAAGTCTAAATCTTCTTTTCTGACCAGTTTTTTGTAAAACACTACTATTAGAATAACACTAGAGGAAATACAGGTGTCAGCAACATTGAAGACCGGAGGAAAAATTTCTTTCTCTGCAAAACCAAAAGGAACCCAAGACGGCCAATAAATTTCCAAATGAATCATATCCACTACACAACCCTCTAAAAATCCGGCATAACCACCATTAAAAAAGGAAGAAACACCAGTATACCCCACCCAATACTCTATCTCGCTATTCCACGAGGTTCCAGAGCTAAAAACAACACCATAAAATAAGTTGTCAATAATATTTCCAAGGGCACCAGAAAAAACAAAACAAACCAACACTATAAAAACTTTGTTTGCTTTATTTTTTATTAAAACAAGTATATATTTTCCAATAAAAAAGACAGCAACTATCCTAAAAACCCCTAGAATATACTTGCTGGCTAAGCCGCCAAAGGACAAACCGAAAGCCATCCCAGGGTTTTCTACAAAATCAAATCGAAGTATGCCTAGATCAAAAATGTTTTCACCCAAGCTATAGTTGGTCTTTACCCAAACCTTGAGAGACTGGTCCAGCAAAAGGACTCCAAAAACAATAAATAATGGAAAATATTTTTTAATCAATATTAGCTAGTTTTCAGCCTTTTTTGCCTCAATGCTAAGCGTTGCGTGAGGAACAAGCTTTAGCCTTGCTTTGCTAATTAGCTTTCCTGTTTTTCTACAAATGCCATAGGTTTTGTTATTTATTCGAACAAGAGCATGCTCTAGGTTTGTTATAAACTTTTCTGTTCTAGAGGCAAGCTGTGCATTTTCTTCTCTCATTAATGTTTCTGCTCCGTCTTCCATCATATTAAAAGAACGCCCAGTGTCATCTGTCCCGTGGTCATCTTTGTGAGAAAGAGAGCCTTTTAGAATCAATAAGTCTTCTCTGGCTTCGCTAAGTTTTCTTTCTATTATCGACCTGAACTCTTCAAGATCAGCATCTCCATATCTGTTTTTTTCTTTAGTCATGACTATAATTATTTTACCTTCTCAATTAAATACTTAAAACTTTCGCTTTCTTCAACGATTTCATTTCCCCCTAATTTAGAAACAAAATCTAAACTATCCGTTAAAGTCTCGGAACAAATATAATTTAAATTGTTTTCAATAGCTTCTTGCTCTTCTTGACCACACAAAACTTTAATTACAATTAAGTCACTCACCTCTAAATCTATTTCTTTTCTTAGGTTTTGGATTTTATTAACAAAATCTCTTGCAAACCCCTCTCTTTGGAGCGTTTTACTAATAGAAATATCTAAAGCAACCGTAATATTTCCAGCGGTTGCTATTTCCCAGCCAGGAACATCAGCAGTCACTATTTCAACGTCCTCATTTGTAAGAAAAACGGCCCTAGAGCTAAGGCTAATTTCTTTTTTTCCTTCTTTTTCGAACAAAGAGACCTCTTCATTGGTCCAAGAGCTAACAGCGCTAGCGATTGCTTTCATGTCCTTGCCATATTTAGGACCAAGAACCTTAAAATTAGCTTTTGCTTTCTTTTTTAACAAGGAGTCGTTTTGAGAAATAAACTCAATAGACTTTATATTTACTTCAGAAAGAATAATAGCTTTCACATCATTAATCGCACTTTCAAAAGCAGTGTCTAAAGATGGTATTAAAACTCTTAAAAGTGGTTGACGGACCTTTATTCTTGTTTTCTTTCTTAAGCTCAGTATAAGAGAAGAAACTTTTTGTGCCAACCCCATTTTATACTCTAAACCTTCATTGATAAGCTCTTGTCTAAATAAAGGAAAGTCTGCCAAGTGAACAGAATCCTTTTTAGCAGACAAATCACTGTAAAGCAAATCACTGTAGAATGGCGCTATTGGAGACATTAGAATACTTACCTTTTGTAAACAAACAAAAAGCGTCTCATAGGCTGCTTTTTTGTCTTCGTTCATTTCTCCCTTCCAGAATCTTTTTCTACACAACCTAACATACCAGTTGCTTAGTTCGTCAATAACGAAAGATTGAATCAATCTCGCCGCTCTAGTTGGCTCATAGTCGTTGTAAGAAGCCTCTACAGACTTAGTTAAGGTGTTTAGCCTTGAAAGAATCCAAAGGTCAATTTCTTTCGTTTCTTTTGAAAGATTTTCTTCCTCAAATTGAAAGTGGTCTAAGTTGGCATAAAGCGCAAAAAAACTGTAAGTGTTAAAAAGTGTACCAAAAAACTTTCTTGTTACTTCTTCAATCCCCGTCAAATCAAACTTTAGATTGTCCCACGGCTGGGCATTAGAAATCATATACCACCTTGTTGCGTCTGGGCCATATTTTTCTAAGGTTTTGAAAGGGTCAACCGCGTTTCCAAGGCGCTTAGACATTTTTTGCCCCGATTTGTCCAAAACCAAGCCGTTTGAAACAACATTTTTGTAAGCTACGGAGCCTTTTGTCATTGTTGCTATTGCATGAAGGGTATAAAACCAACCTCTTGTTTGATCCACTCCCTCAGCGATGAAATCTGCAGGAAAAGACTTGTTGTCGTCTATCATTTCCTTGTTCTCAAAAGGGTAGTGCCACTGGGCAAAAGGCATGGACCCAGAATCAAACCAAACATCTATTAAGTCACTTTCTCTATAAAGAGGCTTTCCTTCTTTGGAACAAAGAACAATCGTATCTACAAAACTTTTGTGTAAATCAAAAAAAGTATAATTCTCTTTAGAAAAGTTATTTGCCTCAAAACCATCTAACGGATTTTTTTTCATGTGGCCGTTTTTTAAAGAAAATTCAATTTCTTTTTTCAATTCTTCCACAGACCCAATGCACAAAACATCCTTTCCATCTTCACTTCTCCATATTGGAATAGGAATTCCCCAAAACCGCGACCTTGAAAGGTTCCAGTCGTTAGCGTTTTCTAGCCAGTTCCCAAATCGACCTGTTCCAGTAGATTCAGGCTTCCAGTTAATAGACTTGTTTAGCTTCACCATGCTGTTTTTAAAAGAAGAAACTCTTATGAACCAAGAATCTAATGGGTAGTATAAAACAGGCTTATCTGTTCTCCAGCAGTGCGGATAACTGTGCTCGTATTTTTCCACTTTGAAAGCCTTGTTCTCCTCTTTGAGGGCTATTGCAATCTCAACATCCACAGATTTTCTATTCTTGTCTACGTTCTTGTAGTAGGCGTCTTTTACTGGCTTTCCGCTTAAATACCCAAGACCATCAATAAACTCTCCTTTTAGATTCACCAACGGAACCAGCTCTCCAGCATTATTTTTTACCAACATAGAAGGAATTCCTGACTCAGCTGCCACCTTTGCATCGTCTGCCCCAAAAGTAGGAGCTATATGCACAATTCCTGTGCCATCTTCAGTAGAAACAAAATCTCCATGAATAATTTTAAAGGCAGCTTCTGGCTTTTCAAAAGGTTTTACTAAAGGCATTAGCTGTTCGTATGACAAGCCAACCAAATCTTGTCCTTTTATGGTTTTAACAACCTCAAAAGAATATTCTTTGGAAGCGTCTATTTCAGAGCCAAAGGGCACATATGGACCAGAAAAAACCGAACCAAGAAGTTTTTCAGCCAAAATTACCACCACTGGTTTTTTGGTATATTGATTGATTGTTTTAACCAAAACATAGTCTACCTTTTTGTTAACCGCTAGAGCAGTATTGGAGGGTAATGTCCAAGGAGTAGTTGTCCATGCTAGCAGATAAACAGCTTCATCCAAAAGCCCAAAAGACGCAGGTGTTTTTTTTATTTTAAACTGTGCAGTAACAGACGTGTCTTTAACATTTTTATAGCAACCAGGCTGGTTTATTTCATGGGAGCTAAGTCCGGTTCCAGCCATGGGAGAATAGGGCTGAACAGTATAACCCTTGTAGATTAAGTCTTTTTCAAATGCCTGCTTAAGTATCCACCAAACAGACTCAATATACTTATTTTCATAGGTAACATATGGGTTTTTAGTGTCTACCCAGTAGCCCATTTTTTCTGTTAAGTCGTTCCACACATCTGTATAGCGCATCACCGCTTTTTTACAAGCTTCGTTGTACTGTTCAATACTAATTGTTTTTCCAATGTCTTCCTTGGTAATACCAAGCTCTTTTTCTACGCCTAATTCCACAGGAAGTCCGTGAGTGTCCCAACCAGCTTTTCTATTTACATAATAACCCTGCAGTGTTTTAAACCTACAAAAGACATCTTTTATAGTTCTTGCCATTACATGGTGAATTCCGGGAAGCCCGTTAGAAGAAGGAGGCCCTTCATAAAAGACAAAAGACGAACCTTCTTTTCTTAAGCTCATGCTTTTTTCAAAAGTTTCGTTTTCTTTCCACCTTTTTAAAATAGTGTCTGCAAAATTAGACAGGTTAAGCTCTTTTCTGGTATTATACAAGTTCATGGATAAATTATTTTTTAAAATTTAAGCTTAAGTCTACTTTTCTATGGTTATTATAAATTGGGTTTTTTTCTCTTTTAGCCCTTATTTTTTTTTGTTCTTCTTCACTAAGCAAGGTGGTTTCTAAGCAAGCAGGAGAACAACAGTTTTTTGTTTTTTTCTTACAATCCCCACACTGAATAAAAAGCAAATTACAGTTTAAATTGGCACAATTGGTATGGTTATCACTTTTTTGTCCGCATTGATGGCAATTACTGATAATATCATTAGAAACTCTTTCCCCGAGCCTATTGTCAAAAACAAAGTTTTTCCCCTTAAATTTGTTTTCTAATCCACTTTCTTTAACCTGTTGTGCATATCTTACAATTCCACCAGAAAGCTGATGGACTCCTTTAAAACCTTCATTTTTTAAATAAGCGGAAGCTTTTTCACATCTAATTCCCCCAGTACAATACAGCAACACTTTTTCATTTTCCTTTCCTGATAGAAGGTTTTTAACCAAAGGCAACTCTTCTTTAAAAGTAACAGAACCAGGCAGTATAGCCCCATTAAAATGTCCAACTTCACTCTCGTAATGGTTTCGCATATCTACCACAATTGCCCCATTATCCATTAATTCATTCCACTCTTTCGCATTAACATGTTTTCCAGGGTTTGTAACATCATAATCGCTAGGCCTTAATCCGTCTGCAACAATTTGATTTTTAACTTTAACGGTTAGTTTGAAAAAGGAATAATTATTCTTCTCAATAGCCTCTTTAAAGTCCAAACCTTTAAAATACGGAACTTCGCTTACTAAAGCTTTAAACATAGCTAGGTTAAAATCTGGAACAGAAACTTGCGCATTAATTCCTTCTTTTGCCACATAAACTCTTCCTAAAACGTTTAGGCCTTCCCACTCTTCAAACAAGAGGTTTCTTATTCTTTCAGGGTCTTTAATTTTTACATATTTGTAAAAAGACAAAACAGTTCTTTCAAAGCCTTCTTCAGCAATTTTTTTTGCTGCTTCTACCTGGTTGAGTTTATTATGGCGCAAGACTTTGGACACATTAAAAGATTTAAGAATTGCAAAAATAGAAAAACATCCCTAAATGTTTTAATTTTATAGTTCTTTAGTAATCAAAAAACAGAGATGTTTCTTTTAGAAAGAATACTTAACGAACAACTTTTCCTTTTAATTATAATAGCAACAGCGACTATTTTAATAAGCTATTGTATAAAAAACCGACCTATTCTTTTAAAAAGCATTGCTTTAGCGCACTTAAAAAAAACAGAGTTCAAGTTTGTTTCCAATAATACCCAAGACCAAATAGTAAGCATATTATTTTGGACTTCCATAACCTTACAAACAATAGGTGTTTTTCTTTTTTTAGAAGAAAAAAACAATTTAAATGTCTTCATAATCCTACTATTTGTTAGCCTTGTTGTTGTAAAAAGAGCAACAATTTTTATTTCGGAAATAATTTTTCAAACCAAAACACTATTAGAAACTTACTACACCTCTTTTGTGGTGATGGTTATTCATCTTGGATGGCTTTCTCTCCCCTTCTCTCTTTACAAAATAACCTACCACAACATAATTTCATTACAATTGACCCAAACCCTAAATCTGGGGTTAATTAGCATTGTTTTTTTATATCTAACAATTAGACTTGTAATTTTGGTAAACACAGCCAAAAACGAGACAGTTTCATTTTTACACATAATTTTTTACCTTTGCACACTTGAAATTTTACCAGCGGTATTAATTTTTAGTTATTTAATTAGTTGACAGAAATTTAGCCTTTAACCTAAATTGTAGTTAAAATGAATATTAAATCCATACTTGTTTCCCAGCCAAAACCAAAAAGTAATAAAAACCCTTTTCATGATTTGGCCAAAAAATACTCCCTGAAAGTAGACTTTAGGTCGTTTATTCACGTTGAGGGTGTAGATCCAAAAGATTTTAGGCAACAAAGAATAGACATGTCTAGTTATTCTGCAGTAATTTTTACGTCAAGAATGGCCATTGACCATTATTTTAGAATTGCCAAACAAACCAGGTTTACAGTGCCTGACCACATGAAATACTTTTGTGTTTCAGAAGCAGTTGCTTATTACTTACAAAATTACGTAGTCTATAGAAAAAGAAAGATTTTCCACGGCAAACAAACTTTCAAAGACTTAATGGAGCTTATTGTAAAGCACAATACTGAGAGATATTTGGTTCCTTGTTCAGACATTCAAAGAAAAAACATTCCAGATCAGCTGGAGGAAAACCAAATAAAATTTAAAAACACTACCCTTTATAAAACAGTTTGTAGTGACCTTTCTGATTTAGAAGAAGTAAAATACGATATTCTTGTTTTTTACAGCCCTTCAGGAATACAATCCCTGATGAAAAATTTTCCAGACTTTGAACAGAATGGAACAAAAATTGCTGTTTTTGGCCAAACTACTGTAAAAGCAGCTGAAAATGCAGGCCTTAGAATAGACATAAAGGCACCAATGCAGGGTGTGCCATCAATGACCATGGCCATTGACAAATACTTAAAAGCAGCACAAGGATAAAGCCTTTTAGCACAGTTTTTAAAATGCTTAGAAACACCTACATACTTTCTAATCGAAAAGTTATTTCCAAGCTGTTTAAAACGGGCACCAAAAAAACTGTTAAGCCACTTACAATTACTACCATGCCTTTTGAGAAAAACAAAATTCTATTTGCCGTATCTAAAAAACACATTCCAAAGTCGGTAGAGAGAAATAAAATTAAAAGGCAAATGCATGCAATATATTTTAATAATTTAGAGTTGTTCTTAGACGAACCAACAAAAGCAATTGCCTTAACCTATGTTTCTAAATCGCCAACAAGCTTTGTAGAAATAAAAAAAAGTATGACAACACTTTTCAGTAATATATAATGAAGATTAAAAAACTAAAAGTACTATTTCTGTTGCCAATAGTTTTCTTGATGACCTCCAGTCAAAAAACAGACCCTGATTATTTTGAAATAAGCAAGAATTTAAAGTTAGTAGCTTCTGTTTATGAAAAAATCAACAACTATTATGTGGATGAAATTCTACCAGGCAGAGTGATGAAAAAAGGTATAGATGCAATGCTAAAATCTTTAGACCCCTATACTGTTTATATTTCGGAAGCTCAAATAGAAGACTTTAGGTTTACTACAACAGGAGAGTACGGAGGCATAGGAGCAAGCATAAAAAAAAGAAATAATAAAACTTTGATATCGGAGCTTTATGAAAACTCACCAGCTGAAAAAAGCGGATTAATACCAGGGGATGAAATTAAGACCATTGACGAAATAGAGATTAGCAATAAAACATTAGAGGAAATTGGCAGCTTACTTAAAGGCCCTGCAGAATCCATTATAAACCTTAAGATTATTAGGAATAATCAACCTTTAGAAAAGCTAGTAAAAAGAGAAAAAATACAAATTCCTGCTGTTAACTTTTACAAAAAAATAAATTCTAACACTGGAATTATAAAACTCACCTCTTTTACCAATACAGCATCAATAGAATTTAAAAAAGCACTTTCTTCATTACAAGACGACAAGATTAAAAACCTGATTATAGACCTAAGGGCAAACGGAGGAGGACTGTTAAACGAAGCGGTAAAGATTGTAAATTTTTTCATTCCTAAAGGCCAAGAGGTAGTAAGTACCAAGAGCAGAATTAAAGAAATGAACAGGTCTTACACTACGCAAGCCTTGCCAATTGCCCAAGACCTTTCCTTGGTTGTTTTGGTAGACGAATACTCTGCATCTGCTAGTGAAATAGTGGCTGGAAGCCTTCAGGACTTAGACAAAGCGATCGTCATCGGAAATACTAGCTTCGGAAAGGGGCTGGTACAACAAACTAAGCCAGTAAGTTTTGGTGGGCAAATAAAACTAACGGTTGCAAAATACTATACCCCAAGCGGCAGATGCATACAAAAACTAGATTATTCTACAGTTCAGGGAAGCTCTAAAAAGATAGAAGACAGCCTAGTTAAAAAGTTTAAAACCAAAAACGGCAGAACAGTATACGACTCAAGAGGAATAGAGCCAGATATTAAAATAGAACCACAGTATTTTAGTGCTGTTACCCAAAACCTTCTTGTAAAAGATGTGATATTTGATTTTGTTAACGAGAATATTAACTATTATAAAAAAGACTCTCTTCATCCTGATTCTTTCGTGATGTCAGACACAGCTTACAGTACGTTTATGACCTATGCAATAAATAAAAAAATGGATTACCAAACAGAATCCAGCCAACAGCTAAAAGAGTTTGTAAAAATAGCGAAGAAGGAAAAATATGTAGAAGAAAATGAGGGGGTTTTTACCCTGCTAGACAGTATTTTTAAAGTAGATCTTTCTAAAGACCTAAAGAAACACGAAAAAGAGATAAAGTTTTTCTTGGAAAATGAATTCATCTCTAGAAAACATTTTCAAAATGGAAGAATGGAAGCTTCCGTTAAACAAGACCCGTATATAGAACAAGCGATTGGCGTTTTTAAAAACACCACCAAATACCACCAAATACTAGGCATTAACTAATTGCTAAAAAGTACCACACATAGAAAAGTATATGTTTTTTTTATTTCTTGTCTGGCAGCCAGCATAAGCTTGGGCAAGGTTCCAATGAGTATTTCTTTAATTGGCTTTACCCTAAATTGGATTTTAGAGCAAGACTTCCAATTAAAATGGAAAAAAATAAAGGACCAAAAATATTTACCCATAATTTTCTCAGGACTTTTTTTGATAGAACTTCTTTGGCTTCCTATTTCTAAAGATACTATAATTGGACTTAACGTGCTTAGAATAAAATTACCACTTCTTCTACTTCCCCTTATAATAGGGTCTTCTACTAGTATTTCTAAAAGAGAGTGGAAAACAATTATTACCACTTTTTTTATTGGAATTTTAGTAAGTACTATTTGGGTGTATCTAGTTAGTTTAGAGATTCTCCCCACTAAAAAGGAATCAGGAACCGTAAGAGACGCCTCTATTTTTATGTCACACATTAGATACTCAGTACTACTTTCTTTTTCAGCAGTACTTATTTTATGTTTGGCTTTTAAAAACCTAATTAGTAAATTAATGGCTATAATAATTTTTTTGTGGCTACTTTTTCTAATATTTAAATTATCAACTATTACAGCCATTTTAGGACTTTCTTTTGCTCTTCTTTTTCTTTTTATTGTCTTTCTTTTTTCAACGAAAAACAAATACAAAATAGTATATATAACAGGCATTGCAAGTCTGTTTTTTTTAGTTGGCTTATATGTAGCAGCGACTGTTAACGACTTTTACCACGTTAAAAGCAAAGAAAGATCTTTACTAACCCACAGTATTGAAGGTGAAAAATACCAATACGACTTAAAAGACAATACTACAGAGAATGGGTTTTATTTATGGGAAAACATTGCCCAAAAAGAGCTAGAGAGGGCTTGGAATAGAAAAAGTAAATTTAGTTTTAACTCAAAAGACAAAAAGAATCAACCCATTAAGGCAACCCTTTATAGGTTTTTAACTTCCAAAGGACTTAATAAAGATTCTGTGGGCTTAAGTAAATTAACCAAAAACGAAATTCTAAAAATTGAAAATGGAGAAACCAGCTCTGTTAGTTACAATAACTTTGAGAAAAGAATAAGATCCCTTCTTTACCAGCGGGAATCTAGAAAGAAAAGTACCGACCCCAACAATCAGACCATCAATCAAAGAGTTGTTTTTTGGAAAGCAGGAATAGATATTTTCCTAAATCAGCCAGCGCTTGGACATGGGCCTGGAGGCGCCAAAACACAATTCAAAAAATATTATAAGAACCGAAACACCAATCTTAATAAAAGCAATCAGCTGCTAGCACACAACCAGTTTATTACCCAGGCGATAAATCTAGGAGGGTTAGGAGCCATCATTTGGCTATTTATTATGCTTTACAGCTTTTTAAAAGTGGAAAAAGAAATGTTCCTATTTTTTGTTCCCTACATTATCCTCATGTTTTTTTCCTTTATGTCAGATGATATGTTAGAGGTACAAGCCGGCGCAACTATCTTTTCTTTTTTTGGAACTCTTTTGTTGTTTTATAATTCAAAAAGTTTAGAGGCCAGCTAAAAAATTAACTAGTTTTTTTACAGCCAACCCTCGGTGACTAATTTCATTTTTTTGCGCAATAGACATTTCTGCAAAAGATTCTTTATACTCAATAGGTCGAAATATAGGATCATAACCAAAACCATCTTCCCCTGATTTTTCTTTTAGAATTTCTCCGCATACCACCCCTTCAAAAAAGTATTCTTTTCCCTTTAAAATTAAAGCTATTACTGTTTTGAATTGGGCATTTCTATTTGGAGCTTCTCCAAGTTCTTCTAATACTTTTCTCATATTATTTTCCGCATTACAGTCAGGTCCTGCATACATCGCAGAATAAACACCAGGCCTGTAATTAAGAGCTTCAATTTCTAGCCCCGTATCGTCTGAAAAGCAATCTAAGCCAGTTTTGTCGTATACATATTTGGCTTTTTGTAGGGCGTTCTTTTTTAAAGTATCTCCAGTTTCTGGAATCTCATCTGTTATGCCTAAAATATTTAACCCAACAATTTCAAAACTATTAATAGCAGACTTAATTTCCTTTAATTTATTGGGGTTTCCTGTGGCAAATACAATTTTTTTTACATTCATAAATAAGTGTTATTCTACAAATATAAGATTAGAGTAACAGTCTTTGGTTAATAATTATATGAAAATAAACTTTAAACTTAAATAACCTATATTAAATTTGATTACATGAAAAAAGTAGCGGTTATTGAAGGAGGCTATAGTAAAGAAAAGGCTATTTCTATTAAAAGCGCAAAGACCGTATTTGACAATATAGACAGAACAAAGTTTAAACCCACCAGGGTCTTAATTGACGAAAAGGAATGGACGGCATATGATGATGGAGGAAGATATTCCATTGATAAAAACGATTTTAGTTATGTTAAAAGTGGCACCAAATATAACTTTGATTATGCTTTTATAGTAATTCATGGAACGCCAGGAGAAGATGGGAAATTGCAAGGCTACTTAGACATGCTAGGAATTCCATATAACACTTCTTCTGCACCAATTATGGCTCTTACTTTTCAAAAATTTCATTGCAATCAATTTTTAAAGAACTTTGGAATAAATGTGCCTGAAGCTGTGCTAATAAAACCAGAAGACGCAATCGACGAAATACAAATAATAGGTAAAGTTAATTTGCCATGCTTTGTAAAGCCTACGGACGGAGGAAGTAGTTTTGGAGTAACTAAAGTTAAAAAAGAAAGCGAGTTATTACCAGCAATAAAAGAAGCTTTTAACCACGGAAGCGAAGTAATTGTAGAAGAGAATATTGAAGGCAGAGAAGTTACTTGCGGAGTTTTTAGGGACAGCGAAGGAATAAAAGCGTTGCCAATTACAGAAATTATTTCACAGAACGAATATTTTGATTATGATGCCAAATACCATGGAAAGTCTATGGAAGTTACCCCGGCAGAATTAACAGACTTAATGACCAACGAAATACAGTCTTTAACCAAAAGAGTATATGGTATACTAGGAATGAAAGGAATAGTGAGGATGGATTATATTATAAATGAAAGTGGAATTCCTTTTTTAATTGAAATTAATTCGGTTCCGGGAATGAGTAAAGAAAGTATTGTGCCGCAGATGGCATCTGCAATAAAAATAGAATTATCAAGTATTTTTAAACACTAGTTTGATTAATGAGTGCTACCACACAAAACAGAATACTTTCCA